>MDTG01050868.1_pt1 | contig 21346 bp, 18 predicted proteins | sample 811421 | NCBI WGS metagenome assembly MDTG01 (sample SAMN05326645, study PRJNA326480) | marine metagenome | isolation source: seawater | place: Pacific Ocean: South East | collected 2011 | reverse complement strand
TGGAGTTCTCGGACATCTATGCCCTTACCGCCCCGCGCCCCCTGATGTGCCAGAACGGCCTGCAGGAACGCCCCACCTGGTTCACCGTTCCCCTCGCACGAGAGGCCCTTGCCGGGATCAAGCCGATCTACGAGGTCTTCGAGACCCCGGAAAACCTCGAGTTCGTAGCCCACGAGGGCGGACATCTGATCGAGATTCCTTCCCTCCTTGCCTTTCTGGAGAAACATCTTTCAGATCATAGATGAACACCTCAGGTCTCAAGGGACCAGAGGGTGAGCCGGTTGAGATCCTTGATAAGAATCTTGTTCTCGAGGAAGACAGGAGGAGCCCAGGTCCGGTCCGGGGCCACCCGGTAGGATGCGCGGACCCGGTACTTTCCCGGATCGGCAGCAATGATACGGAGCTCCCCGTTGGAGCGCAGGGCCGCCACATGCCCTTCCAAAGATAGAAACGCTACATTCTCACCCGTCCGTCCCTCGCTAAGCCAGAGGATCTCTCCGGTTTCCGGGTCGATACAAAACAACTGCCCCATCTTGAAGTGCGACATTCCGAAGAGGTGGTCTCCGTTGATGACCGCCGTACTCATGTCGAGTGCGACCTTACGCTGGTGCCAGAGGCGATTGACCGACCACTTCCCGTCCTTCAGGACCGGCTCCAGGCACTTGATTCCCCGATTCTCTCCACCGAGTAGGATCCGTCCCGCGTGAAAGACGGGCGTGGGCATGTTCTGGTTCGTTCCCCGGTGCGGAGCCGGATACTCCCAGAGCAATTTTCCGCTCCCACTCTCCACTCCCGCCAGGGTCTCGTGGTTCCACTCCACCACCTGGCGCACCCCGCTAATTTCGACGAGGAGCGGCGAGGCATAAGAAGTCCCGTGCTCCCCCACGCGCCAGAGCTCTGCCCCACTCCGCACATCAAAGGCGTAGAGTGCGCCCTCGTCATCATTACCAAGATGCACAATCAAACGCCCTTCATCCACGATGGGCGAGGTAGACACGCCCCAGTAGGGCTGATTTCCCTTGGCCCATTTCTCCTTGTAGTCCCTGCGCCAGAGAAGACTCCCACTTTCTGCATCCCACCCATGAATCACCCCCGTGATGCTCATGGTGAAGAGTCGTCCGTCCGCAAATACGGGACAGGACTTCGGACCTTTCCCGTGCTTGTCACCACCGCCACCTATCTGGAAGGGCGCAGGATAACTCTTGCGCCAGAGCTCCTTTCCACTGTGCAGGTCCAGACACCAGACAACCTCATCTTCGCCCTCACGGGCATGCTGGTATACCCTCTTCCCTGCCACCACGGGCGTGCCATAACCGGTCCCTACTTTCACGCTCCAGTCTTTCTTCAATTGTTTCGGCCAGCGGGCCGGTACCTTGAAATGCTCCGCCCATCCGTCGCGCCGAGGGCCAAGAAGCCCGGGCCACACCAGTTCGGCAGCAGGCAGGAGCGGAGCGAGAGACGCTGCGAGGGCAAGCAAGAGGAAAGGTTTCATGGCCCTTTCCTCCTAGGCCATCTGCCTCCCTTGGGCGAGTTTCAAGTTTCCCGGGCTGACGAGCTGACGAAAAGAGCTTCCAAATGCTCTTTTGCCTTCGGCTTGCTACCCGGGCTGGGGCAGGATGTCCCCCATGATCAGGAACGTCCGGACCCTCCTCTCGCTCGTTCTCCCGGCTGTTCCGCTGGCCGATGCCGGGCAATTCAAGCCCCTTTTCCCAAAAGATGGGATTCCGGAGAGATGGGTCGTGCGAGCGTGGTCTGATGTCGCCAAACCCGGACCGGAAGGCGCCCAGTGGGTCGTGGAAAAGGGAGTCCTGAACGGAGGGGGCGCCCGGGGGTCCTGGCTGATCAGTGAAGCGGAATTCTCAGACTTTGACCTCTACTTCGAGTTCAAGCTCGGCCCCCAGGGCAATAGTGGTTGCGCCCTGCGCTCGCCGACCGCAGGGGATCCCGCATTCGATGGCCTCGAGCTCCAGATGGCAGACTACCGCTACAACACGAAGGCCGCAGATTCCGAGTTAACGGGAGGTCTCTACCGCGCCCTCGCGCCACGCAAACAGGTCTACAGACCCGAGGAGTGGAACCGCTACGAAATCACTCTCAGGGGACCGCAGGTCAGGGTGGTTCTCAATGGGACCGTGATCCTCGATCATGATCTCTCCAAGGAGAACACCGTTATCAGGAGGCACAATGGCAGGGATGCCCCGGCTCTCCGGGACCGTCCCCGGAAGGGACGGATCGGGTTCCAGAACCTGAGCCGTGGAGGATCTCCTGTCCTGATCCGCAACGCACGAATCAGGGTGGCCAGATAGCCACCGCCTTTTCTCCCATGAATTCCCTTCCCATCGGCGTATTCGACTCCGGCATCGGAGGGCTTACGGTGGTCAACGCCATCCAGGAGCGCCTCCCCAACGAGGATATCGTCTACGTAGGAGATACCGCCCGCGTTCCCTACGGATCCCGGAGCCCCGGCACCGTCATCGACTACGCAACCCAGATTGCGACCTACCTTGAGCACCTCGGCGTGAAGGAGATTCTGATCGCCTGCAACACAGCTTCCGCAGTAGCGCTCGAGGCGGTGGCGGCCCGGACCTCCCTCCCGGTCTCCGGGGTGATCACACCCGGCGCCGAGGCCGCGCTGAGACTCAGCGGTTCCGCCCCGATCGGGGTCATCGCCACCCGGGCCACCATCACCAGTGACGCCTACCGCACCGCGATTCACGATATCGACCCGGCAGCCGAGGTGGTATCGGTTTCCACTCCCCTGCTGGTACCCCTGATCGAAGAGGACTGCATGGATGAACCCTTCACTCCGGACATCCTGCAACACTACTTTGAGCCCACCCGGCTCCATGCCTGCGACACCCTGATTCTGGGCTGTACTCACTATCCTCTCCTCACAGATCAGATCGCCATGGTCTTCGGCAAGCCTGTGGTCGACACTCCCACTGCCACCGCCCTTACTCTGGCGGAGAGCCTGGCGCAGAGAGGCGCCCGTAACGAATCAGAAAAAACAGGCTCTCTCTCCGTCCTGCTGACCGACGATGCCGATCGCTCCCTCGGCATCGTCTCACGTCGCCTGGGAGTGCGAGTCACGGAAACGAGGAGGATCGCGCTTTCCGAACTCGCGGCGCCGGAAACCAGAACGCCCGACCCACGCAGCGCATGAAACAATTTCTTTTCACCTTCCTGGCATTGTTTGCCTTTTCTCTCTCAGCAAAGGAAAGGCCAAACCTCGTCCTCATCTTCATTGATGACATGGGCTATGGCGATATTGGTCCCTACGGCTCCAAGCTCAACCGCACCCCAAACCTCGACCGCATGGCCAGGGAGGGCCGGAAGCTCACCAGTTTCTATGCCGCCCCGGTTTGCTCGGCCTCGCGCGCGCAATTGATGACCGGTTGTTATGCACCACGCGTGGGTGTCCCCGGCGTATTTTTTCCTGCCGGTCGTAACGGGCTCAATCCCGAAGAGCACACCGTAGCCGACTACCTCCAGGAACTCGGCTACGCCACCATGTGTGTCGGCAAGTGGCATCTTGGAGATCAACGGGAATTCCTGCCCACGCGCCACGGCTTTGAAGGCTACTTTGGTATTCCCTATTCCAATGACATGGGCCGTATCGCCACGGCTAATGGCAAACGGGTTCATCCTCTGATGCGGGACGAAAAGGTGGCCGAACTCCTCGAGGATGAGGGCCAGCGGCAGGTCACCCGTGAATACACCGAGGAGGCCGTGAAATTCATGGAGACAAGCAGCAGGGAGGACAGGAACTTTTTCCTGTACCTGCCCCACACAGCCATGCATGTGCCACTCTATCCCCACCCCGATTTTTCCGGGAATTCCAGAAATGGCACCTACGGCGACTGGGTCGAGGAAGTCGACTGGAGTGTCGGGCAGTTAATCAAGGCCTTGGAGCGGCTGAAGATCGCACGAAACACCCTTGTCCTCTTTACCAGTGACAACGGTCCGTGGGCTTCCAAGGGCAAGGCCGGCGGGGTGTCCGGCCCCTTACGCGGTAGCAAGGGTTGCACCCTCGAAGGAGGCGTGCGCGAACCCACCATCGTCTGGTGGCCCGGCACCATTGCACCCGGCACTGAATCTGCCGGTATCGCCGGCACCACTGATGTGCTCCCCACTTTTGTTTCACTGGCGGGCGGCACGGTTAAAAAAGACATTCAGATCGACGGCATGGACGTCTCGGCCTGGATGCTTGGCAAAGCCGAGACCTCCCCCCGGGATACCTGGCATTATTTCCAAGGCTCGAGATTGCAGGCGATCCGGCAAGGTCCCTGGAAACTGGCCCTCACCGCTCAATCCCTCGGCATGGGGATTCGCCAGCGCGATGCGGAACTGGCCAGGGGAGGACGGCTCTATAACCTGGAAACTGAAATTGGAGAAATTACCGACCTTGCGGAAGAGAACCCCGCCATCGTCGCAAAACTGGAAAAACTGGCAGCGCAGATGACCGCCGACATTACCGCCAACAAACGACCAGCGGGAACGGTGCAGAATCCGGTGACCCTCTATCCCACCACCACTCGCAAGCAACCTGCCCGAAAACCCGGGAAACCGGTCAAGCCCATCAACTGGGACAGGGTAAAACTGGGGGACACCTACGCCAGCACATCGTTACCCGATCTGGCCGCCAAACCATTTTCCATTGAGGCCACCGTGGAAACTGAACCCGGTAAAAAGCCCAACGGCATCATCCTGGCGCATGGGGGCTCCGCGGTGGGTTACGCCCTGTACGCCAAAGAGGGCAATCTGATCTTTTCCCTGCGACTAGGCAAAAATACCGTGCAGAAAGTAGCGTTCGGTTCACCGGGTGAAAAAATGAAAATCACCGCCAGCCTCACCAGGGAAAAGTTCTCAATCCGGGTGGGTGAGAAATCCATTGAAGCAGAATCCCACGGCCTTCTGAACAGGCACCCGCAGGAGAATCTCTGTATCGGCCATGATGATGCGAATCCGGTGGACCCCGAATCCCCGGGGAACCGTATCAACGGAGTTCTCTCAAACCTGCAGGTGACGATCAGATAATCCATGCAATTCGTGAGATTCCTCTTTCTTGCCCTGGTCGTTTTCCTGCTGCCCCTCACGGTAGTCGGCGGGGAGCGCAAACAGCCGGATATCGTCATAATCCTCGCCGATGATGCCGGCTACTCGGACTTCGGCTGTTATGGTGGTGAGATAGAGACCCCGGCCTTGGATCAGCTTGCCGCCAATGGCCTGCGCTTTTCCCAGTTTTACAACACCGGTCGCTGCTGCCCCTCGCGTGCTGCCTTGCTTACCGGCATTTATCAGCACCAGGCTGGAATGGGCCACATGGCGAGGGACCGGGGTATTCCCAGCTACCGCGGCACGATCCTTCCCCACGTGCCGACCCTGGCCGAGCACCTGAAGAAAGGAGGCTACCGCACGATGATGACCGGAAAATGGCATCTCGGAACAGACCCGGCGCAGTCGCCCGTTGCCCGCGGCTTTGACCGGTTTTACGGCACGCGCAACTTTATTGATTCCTACTTTACCGTTCTCAAACATTGCCCCGTTTTTCTGGATGACAGGGTGGTGCTCCCCGGCACCGAGACGCCCGTCAACCACCTCCATCCGGACGAGGAATGGTATACCACGGATGTGTTCACTGACTATGCCCTGCATTTCATGGACGAATCGTTCAAGCAGCACGCCGAGCAGCCCCTGTTCCTCTATCTCGCCTACAACGCGCCCCATTTCCCACTCCATGCCCGGGAGGAGGATACCCGGAAATACCGCGGCCGCTTCCGGGATGTGGGCTGGGACAAACTTCGCCAGAGGCGCTATGAGCGAATGGTGAAGATGGGATTGATCAAAAAGCAATGGGCTCTCTCACCCCTGGATGTTCCCGGGTGGAAAACCTACGAGCCCAAGCTGCGTGATGAACTCGACTTCAAGATGGCACTCTACTCCGCCATCATTGATCGGATGGATCGAAATATTGGCCGGGTAGTCGAAAAACTGAGATCAGCAGGCCGGCTGGACAACACCCTGATCCTGTTCATGGTCGATAACGGGGTGCCCGGCACGGGCGTACACGATTGGCGCGGCCTCTTTGCAAAAAGCGGCAAGCATCCCGAAACGCGGGTGGACAATTACTCCGAATGGGCGAAACGGGGAGGGTGGTCCTCAAGTTCCGGCCGCGGATGGGCCAACCTGAGTAATACTCCCTTCCGGATGTACAAGCGCTACACCCACGAGGGCGGGGTGGCCACTCCGCTGATCGTACACTGGCCCAAGGGGGTCCGGGCCCGCGGGGAGCTTCGCCACGCACCCGGTCATCTCATCGATATCGCCCCGACCTGTCTTGCCGCAGCGGGCCTCACGCCCAAGGGCATGGAAGGGGAGAGTTTATTGCCTGTTTTTGCCAGGGACAGGAAGCAGGAGCGCACCCTCTTCTGGGAACACGAGGGCAACCGCGCAGTGCGCAGGGGCAGCTACAAGCTGGTGGCCCTGCATGATTCACCCTGGGAGCTCTACGACATGGACAGGGACCGCAGTGAATTAAACGACCTCTCCAGTGCCATGCCCGGAAAGCTTAGGGAATTGGAACGTGCTTACGAGGCCTGGGCCAGCCGCGTGGGCGCAGAGCCATGGGCTGAAGTGAACCTGAAAAAGAAAAAGCAGAAATGAAAGTTCCTGCGGCCTTACTGTGCGTAATCCTTGCCGGGTGCGACAGGGAAAAACAGGATCGGCCAAATACCGAGGAGGAAGATCAGCCGGCACACACGCCCCGGGCTGAGAGGACGAAGGCGGGCACACTTCTGTGGACTTTTGAAACGGATGGCTCAGTGCATTCATCCCCGGCGGTCGGTATTGACGGCACCGTCTACGTGGGAGGGGGCAATTTCGTTTACGCTCTTGATGGTAAAACGGGCGCCAAAAAGTGGGAGTTTGAGGCGAACGGCGTGGTGAGATCTTCTCCGGCGCTCGGTGATGACGATACGGTGTACATCGGAGGGGGCAGGTATGTTTACGCTTTCGAGGGCAGGACGGGTGTCAAAAAGTGGGAGTTTGAGACGGGAATACGAAAGTTAGAATCTGGACCGGAATACTCGGGTGTGCATGGATCCCCCGCTGTTGGCCCTGACGGCACCATTTATATTGGGACACTGGCTGGTAAATTCTATGCGATCGACGGCAAGGCTGGTACTCAAAAATGGGAAGTCGACTTCGTGGCCCCGCTCGATACGTCTGCTGCAATCAGTCCGGATAATATCGTCTACATTGGCGCTCCTGACAGCCATGTTTATGCACTTGAGGGCAAGACCGGGGAGCTTAAGTGGCATTGTGAAATCGAATTCGGGGTCGGGAATGGTTCCTCCCCCGCCATTGGCGCAGATGACACCGTTTACGTGGGGGGGCAAAATGCTACGTATGCCCTCGACGGCAAGACTGGGGCCACGAAATGGCAGTCTGTGAGGGCAAGTGGCGTTGTATCTTCCCCGGCGGTTGGCCCTGATGGCGATGTTTACGTTGGGTCAGAGAATCACGAATTCCATCGCCTCGACGGCAGGACCGGGGTTCCGAAGTGGCTCTTTGAAGCGGAATACTGGATCAAGTCTTCTCCAGCCATCGGTGATGATGATACCGTTTACTTTGGATCTCAGGACCACAAGATTTATGCGGTGGATCTCAGGACCGGTGCCAGGAGATGGGAGTTTGAAACCATGGGCGGCGTCGGTTCCTCGCCAGTCATTGGTTCGGATGGAATTCTTTATTTGGGGTCATACGACGATCAGGTATACGCCATCGCGACCTCAAGTTCAGGCCTGGCCAAGAGTTCCTGGCCGATGTTTGGTCAAAACCCCCAGCGCACTCAACGCGCAGTGGAAAACTGACAACTTCCGCTTGGCTACCGTAAGCGAGGCAGAGCAGAAAAACGCTGCCCTCATCCTGATAAAAGTTCATTTCATCATCATACCTCCTCTACGGCCCTGCCCAGAGCTTCACATGCCCCGGTAATCTCTTCCGTCGTACTACACAAAGGCGGCATCATCACGATGGTGTCCCTGATAGGGCGGGTAAGCAGGCCGTGAGCGCGAGCTGCGAGACAAACCCGCTCGCCCATGCGCTCGCCCTCCAGAAAGCGTTCTCCGTTTTCCTGCCGCAGCTCCAGCCCGGAAATGAGCCCGCACTGGCGGACCTCATGAACGAAGGGGTGGTCGATCGCTCCGAGGGCCTGGCTGAGGGCTTCCACCCGGGGGGACAGGCCTTCCAGCACCCGCTCTTCCTCAAACACATCCAAGCTGGCCAGGGCCGCCGCGCAGCCCAGCTGGTTGGCGGTGTAGCTGTGCCCGTAATAAAAGGTTCTCTCCCTGGTCCCGAGAAAAGCCTCAAAGATTGCGCCAGTTGTCAGAGTAGCTGCCAGCGGGAGATAGCCACCCGTCAATCCCTTGGCGAGACACAGGAAATCCGGTATTACCCCCTCCTGCTGACAGGCAAACAACGTGCCCGTACGCCCAAAGCCGGTCATCACCTCATCGAGGATCAGGTGAAGGTCCTGCCCATCGCACCAGGCTCGGAGTTCTTGAAGCATCCCCGAGGGCCACGGACGCATTTCGTTCACTCCCTGGATCAGGGGCTCGATTACCACTGCAGCAACATTCGCGATCTGATCCTTCGGCATCGCCCGCAGCTCGGCGAGGGAACGCACGTGCCGGGCCGGAAGCCCGAAACTGCGAAAGCGGTCGAAAAACTGGGATACGCCCCCCAGCGAGGCCGCGCCCATCGTATCTCCATGATAGGCGTTCTCGAAGGCGATGAATCCGCACCGCTCTGACTCCCCAGTCTGCTGGCGGTACTGGATAGCCATCTTCATCGCCACTTCCACCGCAGTAGACCCATCGTCGGAAAAGAAGACCCGTTCCAGCGTGCCGGGCGGGAAAAACACTGCCAGTCTTCTGGCCAGCTCCGCTGCACCTGGGTGAGTAAATCCGAGGAATGACGTATGCGCCACCTCCGACAGCTGCGCACGCACGGCCTCATCAATTCGCGGGTGGCGATGCCCATGGATATTAGTCCAGATGCTGGAGTTGCCATCAAAGTAACGTCGCCCCTCCGCATCAATGAGCCACGGACCCTGCCCGCCGACGAGGACCAGTTCCTCGCCAGCTGCTGCCCACTCGGCATGCTGGGTGAAGGGGTGCCAGCAGTGCATCCGGTCCCACTCACGGAGCTGGTTCGCGTTTACCTTCACGAACCCTTCCTCCCCCGATAGCGGCCACCGGAGGAAGAGCCCTCCTCGTCACCTTTCTTACCTTCTTCTTCCCAATGTTCGAGCAGTCTGTCTATGCGCTCGATCAGTTCCCACGGACACCTCCGACGCTGATACTTACGCCAGAGAACATCGCGCAGTTTCCGCCACTCTACCTGGCTAATGGGTTCATGGGGCTGCCACTCCTCCTCTCCCTTGAACTGGGAATGCAAGGTCCACTTTGAGGAGTGATACGAAGCCCGGAAAAAACGGATCCCGTCCTCGGTGTTCTCGCGCCACGAGTGCCGCTGCATGCCCCATCCCATAAGGGCCTTCTCACAAATCCCAAGAACAAAACACAGGTTGACCTTTCCCCGGCTGCGCCTATACCTCCCGTCGAAATGAGGATCCTCAGGAGCGATGCGAGCAAGCTCGTGCTCTATATCATCTCCTGCTTTCTTCTCGCGGCCCTTGTTACCCCCTGGCTCTACAATGCCGGCAAACTGCTCGGGGAGGTAACCGAAAAGCACCGCTACAATTTGCTGATCGATTCCCTCGGCGCGTACGCCCGCACGACTGACTTTCCCGCATACTTCAAGCATGGTCTGCTCGGATCCGCCCTGCTTCTCCTGCTACCACTCATCTGCTCCATGAGGCTGCGCACTGGTCCAGCCCCCCTCGCTGGTTCTCCGTGGTCTGCCTACCTTCCAGCCCGGGCAGTGTGCCCTCCTGAGGGCCAACCGCTCCGTAACAGCCGACTGGGGCCTTTTCAGCTCGCTGGCGGAACCATCCTCGCTGGCGGTCTCCTAATTGGCACGGGCTGGCTCATGCTCTCGCTGGGATGGTTCTCGCTTCGGGACCCCGTGCCCTGGACAACGGCCTGGCAACAGGCCATCGGTCCCGCCATCACAGCCTCTCTCCTCGAGGAGATTATTTTTCGCGGCGTCCTTCTGGGCATCTTTCTCCGAACCTTCCGACCTCCAACTGCCATTATTCTCATTTCCCTGATCTTTTCTACTCTCCATTTCCTGCAGCCACCTGAAAATCTCACCGCCTTCGCACAGGATCACGCTCTTGCCACAGGAACCATGCCCCCCGACCCAGGCAGCAGCCTCTCGGGTTTTCATCTCCTCCAAGCCATCCTTTTACGCTTCCAGGACCTTGAAACCGTCCTTTTTGAGTTCGTTTCTCTCACCGCAATCGGACTCATCCTCGGTTACGCCCGGGTCGCCACCTCCTCTCTCTGGCTTCCTGTCGGCCTGCATATGGGCTGGATCTTCGCCTATACCGGTTTCAGCTACGTCGCCGTCTCGACCCCGGTTACCGACCCAGGCCTGCATTACCTCATCGGCAGTAATCTGAAGGAAGGCCTCTTTCCCCTTTTCACTTTTGGAATCACTGCGCTTCTGGTCGTTCTTTTCGTCCGGATCTTTCCCAGATCTGGCGTACTTTCCAACAGGTCGCCCCTTCCGCTGGAAGGGTAAGTCGAGCACAGGCGGTAGCTGGGCGCTGGATGGCATTCCCAGCCGGACTTTCCTTTGGAAATTGCAAGGAGATGTCCGATGGTGCTCTGTTGATGAATTTTGCGCGCTGTCTTGATTTTCTTTATCCCCCTGCCTGCGCCCTGTGCCGGGATCCGCTCCGCGACGGAAGATACCTCTGCCAAACCTGCCGCGACGGACTGCCACGGATCGAAATTCCGTTCTGCGTTCAATGCGGAGGCCCGATTACCGGATTCGTCCCGGAGGATGTCCTCTGCTCGCAATGCCGTGGAAAGACATTCGCCTTCGAGTTCGCCCGAGCCGCGGCCCAAGCCCGCGAACAGACACGTATGCTGATGCATTCATATAAGTATGGCCGGCAGCTGCACCTCTACCGCGAACTCGCGCTGCTGGCCGAAGAAGCCTGGCACGATCCGAGGATATCGTCACAGCTTGATCCTCCGTGGGTCCTGGTGCCCGTCCCGCTCCACTGGCGGCGCAGACGGTGGCGCTGGTTCAACCAGTCCCTAGAAATAGCCCACAGCCTCTCGCGAAATCGCTCTCTTCGCTGTGAGCAGGCCCTCCGGCGGGTCCGTTGCACCAATCAGCAGACTCTTCTGAATCGCCGTGAAAGACTGGCCAATTTACGGGGCGCCTTTCGCCTGAGCAGACGGGAAAAGCGTCTCCAGACCCTCAGAAATCAGCCCGTCCTGCTCGTTGATGACGTCTTCACGACTGGCTCCACCGCAGAGGAATGCGCCCGGGTGCTGATAGAGGACGGAGATGCCGAAAAGGTTGTTGTCCTCACCGTGTTGCGAGGATAATCTCCCTGCGCGTTCCCCCAGCCGGCAGCCTCCCTTCGCGCCCCAGAACTTCAGGCAGAAATCCTTCTGCAGTCTCGCGTAACTTCTTCAAGACTTAGCGCTTTCCGCCATGGGTATCTTTGACAAGCCAAAGCTCCGTCGTGGCAAGAAGAAGAAGGACGTCGTTCCCGACGACCTTTGGACCAAGTGTCCTGACTGCAATGAGTTGATTCATACCCTTGATCTCAAGCAGAATCATCAGGTCTGCACCCACTGCAATCACCACTTCCTCATGGGTGCGAGGGACCGTATCACCCTGCTGACAGATCCAGACAGTTTCGAGGAGACGGAGGGCTCCCTGGAGTCCGCCAACCCCCTTAACTTCGCCAAGTACGACGAAAAGATCTCCCTCCTCAAGGAAAAAACCAGGATGAAGGAAGCCGTCATTACAGGACGTGCCACGATCGATCGCCACCCGGTTATGCTTGCGATCATGGACTTCAAGTTTTTCGCTGGCTCCATGGGCTCGGTGGTCGGGGAGAAGATCGCCCGGTCCGTCGAGCTTGCCGTTGCAGAAAAACGCGCCCTTATCATTCTATCTTCCTCCTCGGGCGCACGCATGCAGGAAGGAATGTTCTCCCTCATGCAGATGGCGAAAACCTGTGGATCGATTGCCCACCACAACAATGCCGGCCTGCCCTACATCTCCGTGCTTACCCATCCCACCACGGGCGGAGTAACCGCTTCCTTCGCCACGATCGGAGACATCAACCTCGCTGAGCCAAAGTGTATGATTGGATTTGCCGGGCCACGGGTGGTCAAGGAAACCACTCACCAGGATCTGCCTCCCGGGTTCCAAACTGCCGAGTTCATGCTCGAGCACGGATTGATTGACGCCATCGTAGAAAGACGATTCCTTCGCGAACGCTTGGTTCAGTTGCTCGGATACATGATGCCCGCTTCCAGCGAACGGTAGACAGCTTCCGGCAGCCAGGCCTTCCGGCAGAACCATCGCGCACACCTCCCTGCATTCCGCATACTGAATCACCAGCGTGAACTTTCCCGAGGCACTCGACTGGCTCTACTCTACCCAGCTCTTCGGGATCAAGCTGGGGCTGGACAACCCGAGACGCCTCCTTCGGGAATATCTCGCCTATCCCCCGGGTCAAACCAAGGTCATTCACGTCGCGGGCACGAACGGAAAGGGATCAACCTGCGCGTTCATGGAGTCTGTCGCCCGGGCGACCGGAACCCGAACCGGACTGTTCACCTCTCCTCACCTCGTCCACTACGGCGAGCGTATCCGGGTCTCGGGGCTCGAGATCACCGAGGACGAGATTGCCTCCCATCTCACCGCCCTGCGAGACCTCGTCGCGGAATGGGAACACCACCCGACCTTTTTTGAACTGACCCTTGCCGTCGCCATGAGGTATTTCTCGGAGCGGTCCTGCGAACTCGTCATCCTCGAGACGGGAATGGGTGGGCGCCTCGACGCCACCACCGCCGTCCCTGCGGATGTGACAGTCCTGACACCCATCTCGCTGGATCATCAGCAGTGGCTTGGGGACACCTTGGCAGATATCGCCATGGAAAAAGCCGCCATTATTGTGCCCGGGAAACCGGTCTTCTCTTCCGTGCAGCATCCCGAGGTCCGGCGGGTCATCGAACAGGTAGCCAATGAGCGCCGGGCTCCGCTCGAGTTCCTTGAAGACCCCCTCCTCGGCTATGCTCTGGCCCTGCCAGGTAAACACCAGCAGGATAACGCCGCCCTCGCAGTGGAAGCCCTCCATGCTGCTGGCATCATCCTTGGTTACGAAACCGTAAAGACCGGTCTTAGCTCCACCCGCTGGCCGGGCCGCTTTGAAAGGCTGAAATGGGCTCCGAACCATGATGCAGATAGTCAGACTCTCATCCTCGACATCGCTCACAATCCCGCCGCCGCCGAGGCTCTGGCTGCTAACTGGTCGCGGGAGTTTCCCGGACAGAAGGCCAAGCTCATCTTTGGAGTGGTTGAATCCAAGGATATCCCTGGTATTCTGGACACCCTTCTTCCTCTTGCGGACCAAGTCCACCTTGTCCCGGTCAATTCGCCCCGGGCTATCCGGCCCACCGACCTCACCGCGCTTCTACCGCCGAATCACCCTCCAGTCGAAATCCACGCTTCCCTCCCCAACGCCCTCGAGGCCCCCTCAACTTGTCCCACACTCGTCACTGGCTCCACCTTCCTGGTTGGCGAGGTCAAGGCACTTCTGGCACAGTCTTTCCACCGGTCAACATCTCAGTAAGACTCCCAGAGTGGCTGGGATCGACCCCCGGGGCCGTCTGGCCCGAGGAAGAAAGCTGGCCCGGGCGGGAAGAAACTACCTGCTTCCCGGGTATAGTCCGGGGTCCAAGGTAACCGTCTGGGCTAGACCTGAAGCTGCTTGTCCGGCAAACATCGACCACATTCCGATTCACACCCCACGGAACGGAGTATACAGAGAAAGCAATTCAATCACTAATGCGCGCACCGATCCCGCTCGAGACCGAGGACGGCCTCTATCTGCCCGACCTCGAACTACATCTCGACTCGCGGCGTGCCCGGGAAAACGGTTTCATTTCCCACGCGCATGCGGACCACTTTGGACGGCACGAGAACATCCTGTGCTCCGAACCAACCGCGCACCTGCTCAAGGCCCGCTATAGTGTGGCGGACGAGAGACTTAACCCCCACCCGTTCCACACCCCCCTTGATGTCGGCCCATTCCGCCTCCAACTCCTGCCCGCGGGACACATCTATGGCTCAGCTATGCTGCATGTGACCCGAAGGTCTGACGGCGAAGCCCTTCTATACACCGGAGACTTCAAGATGAGACGCAGTCTCACGGCGGAGGAGCCTGTTTTCAAGCGGGCCGATACTCTCATCATGGAGACGACCTTCGGGGCTCCGCGCTGGGTCTTCCCTGGTGAGAATGAAGTCAGCGGGATGATCCTCAACTTTACCAACCAGTGCTTTGAGGAAGGAAAAGTCCCCGCCCTCCTCGCCTACTCCCTTGGTAAGGCTCAGGAAGCTCTTGCTCTTCTCGATCAGGCTAAGATCCCGGTCATTTCCCACCCGGCCGTAGCCAAGATGAGCAAAGCCTGTCGCCAGGCAGGATGTCGACTGCCTGAGCCGATTATCTTTGAGGGCAACGTTCCACCCGGACATGCACTGATCTGCCCTCCCAAGGCTGTGCGCTCCGAAGAATACGGCGCTATTCCTCACCTCAGGACCGCACTCCTCTCGGGGTGGGCCCTCGATAAGGGAGCGACTTTCCGATACGGGGTCGACACCGCATTTCCGCTCTCAGATCACGCCGACTTCCCCGGCCTTCTCAACGCCGTACGTCGGGTGAATCCCAGGAGAATCGTTACCATCCATGGCTACACGAGGGAGTTTGCCGCCGAGCTTCGTCGCCAGCACTATGAGGCGTGGTCCGTTGATGGCGGAGACCAGATGGAACTCGACCTGCAAAGATGAGGGGTCCCCGGGTTCGCCAACTACCTCAACAGCGTCCCGCTCCACCCTGTCATCTCCGATCGCGAAGCCGTCCGGATGGCGGAGCGAGACCTATTCTACGATAAAGAACGGATTCAGGAGGCTTTCCTTGTTGTAGACGAGTGGATGACGGGTTTCCGCATCGAGAACCTGCCTTCCTGCAGCCACGACTACCGCGTGAGCGGCACCGGTATCCCACTCCATGGTCGGGCCGAACCGCGGATAGACATCCGCCGCTCCTTCCGCAACGAGGCAGAGTTTAAGGGAACTGCCCGCTGAGAGAAAATCCACTTGCCGGCCCTGCCCCCGCAACTCCTTCACGAAGGCTTCGACTTCGGGAGTGAGGTGGGACCGGCTGGCGACTACCCGAACCGTGTTTTTTTCCGAATAGTGCGTGCCTCCCCGCAGCGTCACGGGTTCACCGCTGCCCGAAATACGCCAGGCTCCAGAATCCTTCGCCCCGAGATAGAGAGTGTCGGTCACGGGCCGATACACCACACCAAGGACCGGAGAGCCCTCTTCCACCAATGCTATGTTGACCGTAAACTCCCCGTTCTTGCGGATGAACTCCTTTGTTCCATCCAGAGGATCGACCAGCCAGAAACGGCTCCATTCCTTCCGCTCGCAGTATGGAATTTGCCTGTTTTCCTCCGAAATGACCGGCGTAGTGGGATGCTCCGCGTTAAGGAACTCCATGATAATCTCATTTGCGGCTTTGTCCGCTTCCGTAAGGGGCGAGTCGTCCCCCTTGTATTCGACCTCAAAATCCCGCCCGTAAACCTCAAGAATCCTGGCTCCAGCTGCCCGGGCGACCGCGAGCAACGGATCCACAACCACCCCATGGGTCTCTTCGATCATGATTCCCGGGATCGAGTAATCGAAGGAACAAGAACCTAGTGGGCCCGACAGAATTCTTCAAAGCGCATGATTCCCTCATTGAGGACATCCAGCGTCGTGCAATAACTCAATCGGACAGCCGCATCGTTTCCGAAGGCAATGCCCGGGACAGCGGCAACCTTGTAGCGGGTCAGCAGCTTATCGCACAGATTTTGCGATTTTAATCCCAGCTGGGAACAGTTCACGAAGAAATAGAAGGCCCCCCCGGGGTTGTGCACGCTTATATTCGGAATCGCACTCAACCGCCCATGAACAAACTGCCTCCGGACGTCATACTCATTTCGCATGTCTTCCACAAACCCCTGTGGCCCCTGGAGTGCGGCCAGCCCCCCGTACTGTGCGAAGGATGTTGCATTTGAAGTAGTGTGGCTCTGGATCTTCGTGATTGCCGCCGCAAGCTCAGGAGGTGCCGCGGTATAACCGAGACGCCACCCGGTCATGGAATACGCCTTTGCGAAACCGTGACAGATCACGGTCAGGGCCTGCAGTTCCTCACTCAGGGAGGCCACGCTGACGTGCTTCTGCCCATCGTAGATTAGTTTCTCATAAATCTCATCGGAGAGAATGATGATGTCCTCGTAGGAGGCTACTTCCCCGATGGCCCTGAGCTCCTCTTCGGTGTAGACCGCTCCGGTCGGATTTCCCGGAGAGTTGATAATGACCATCTTGGTTTTCGGGGTCATCGCTTCCTCGAATTGCTCAGCGGTCATCTTCCAGCCGTTCTCCTCGGATGTCTCCACGAAGACCGGCTCAGCACCACAAAGACGCACCATCTCGGGATAGCTCACCCAGTATGGAGCCGGAATGATCACTTCGTCTCCCTCGTCGCACATCGCCATGATGGCGTTCATGCAGGCCTGCTTGCCGCCCGAGGTAACACAGATCTGTTTTGGGTCGTAGGACAGTCCGTTTTCATTCAGGAGTTTGTTCGCAATCGCTTCCCGGAGCTCGGGAATGCCTGCTGCGGGCGTATACTTGGTCTTGCCCTCCTGCAGGGCCTTGGCCGCCGCAGCCTTGATGTGGTCCGGGGTATCCATCTCGGGCTCGCCACCGGCAAGACCGTAAACTTCATCACCCTGCGCCCGCATGGCCTTGGCCTGGTTGGTGACTGCCAGGGTGAGGGAGGGGGTAACCCCTTGAACGCGTGAGGAAAGAGAGTCGGGATCCATCTGAGAAGAGTGTTTGCCTGTGTTTGCCTCCAAGGAGGCGGAGTCACGGACGCTGGGCGAACACACTCCCCTCTGGAGCGGGGGCAGTTCTTAGCGCTGCGCCGCGCGGATGCAAGCGCAATCCCGTCAATTGCCAGCTCTAGGGCGTCCCACCGTATTTCTCCTCACAAAACAGCCGGGCTTGTTTCTGCCAGCCGTCCCGCCGGATGCGGTCACTCAGCTTGAGCTTCTTGCTAATCGCCCTCACCTCGCTCGCCCGCCACTCAGCCACCTGCCGGAAGGTGTATATGCCAGCCTCGCGAAGTCGTCCGCAGATGACTTCGCCCACCCCTTTGAGCCTGGTGAGGTCATCTATCTCCAGGGGAGCTTCAGGATAAATCCACCCGAGCTGGGCGTCCCGGACCTTCCGCTCTCCCTCATCGGAAGGGAGCCGGACCACCATTTCCGGATCGATTTCAAGCCGCACCGGTTTACCCGTCCCTCTCGGGGAGGGCACATCCACGGTTTCTTTTCGCAGGGCCCCTGCCTCAGAGATAGCCCGCGCCGCCTTTCTCTCGGCCTGGGAGAAACCATCCCGGAGAACCTCGATTTCCTTCTGCAAGGCCGCTTCCTTCTCCTTCCATTCACGTTCAACGACTTTCGCCGACCCCCGCGCCTCTTCACGCACATCCTCCACTGCCGCCCGCACCGCGCTCCTGTGTTCATCCTTCAGCAAACTCAGCTCGTCCGTCAGGGAACGCTCCTTTTCCCGGAGGGCCAGGGACGCAGATTCCAAAGTCTCCAACTTAACGGTGAGGTTTCTACACTCATCAAGCGAGCTTTTCAGTTCGATCTGACTGCACCGCAGGCGCTCCTCGGCGCCCTGCAGCTGCTCCTGCAAGTTTGCAAGCTCCTCCATTTTTCGTTCGGCCTCGACGAGCTCCCGCCGCAGACCGAGCATCTCCCTGCGGAGGATTCCGGCCGCGTCTTCCACCTGCTGACGCTCCCGCGCCTGGTCCTCGGCCTCGTGCAGAAGGCGGTCGTTCTCCGCCTTCATCTGCTTGATAAGCACCTCCGCCTTGCTGTCTCCCGAGAGAATCGCCATATGCCGGTTCAGCTCCTTCTTCTCTTCCCGCAGGCGGTGTAATTCGTCGGCCCACCTCTTCTCGGCTACCTTGCGCCGCTCAAGCTCCTGGTGCTCGCTCTGCTGCTCCTGCCTCGCCAGGTCGAGGTCCATCCGCACTTCATCCATCTCCTGGCGCGCTGCAACCACCTGATCTTCCAAAATGATCTTGGTATTGCTCACTTCCTCAAGCTCACCGCTCACCCTGGCAGATTGCTCTTCAAGCTGCCCCACCCGGGACTCAAGCGCCTCCTTCTCTGACCGCATGAGACGCAGGGAGTCCTCCGCCTGCTCCTGGGTCCCCCGCAACGCGCCAAGCTCCTCCTTCAGCGCTTCCCTTTCCCGTTCCGACTCCTTGAATCTGTCTTCGGCTTCTTCGGCCCTTCCCTGCACGTTTGCAAGGGAACTCTCCAATTCAGAATGCCCCTGCGACAGATCGGCCAGCTCCCGGACCCCTTCCTCTTTCTGGGACCGCACCGTCGCAAGCTCGCTCTCCAGTTCCAGCTGAACGCTGCGCAGGTTTTCCACTTCCTTCGAAACTTTTTCCTGCTCCTCACGACGGCAGGCAATCTCGTCTTCGAGATTTCTGCGCAACTCCTCCCGCTCCCCCCGCAGCGACTCGAGGTCCAACCTGCTGGCTTCCTTTTCCTCTTCGGCTGTCAACACCGCCTTTTCAAGCCGATCGCTCTCTTCCCGGGCTTCAGCGAGCTCGTTTCTCAGTCGGTCGCTCTCCTTTCGGCTGGCCTGTCCTTCGGTCTCGAGGCGGTCGACTAATGTGTGGCACTCCTTCCTGAGCCGGTCGAGCTCTTGAGCCTGCTCATCGCGCTCGCCTTCCAACCTCTCCAGACGATCTCCTGCCTCACGCCGTTTGCGCTCGAACTCTCCCAGCTCCTCATTGAGCCGCAGGCTTTCCTCCTGGTGGTTCTCTTGAAGCCTTGCGAGATCGGAGACGAGGACCTTGCACTCAGTCTGCGCGCTTTCCAGCTCCTTCCCCTTTTTATCGCGATCCTTTACGACTTCACGCAACGACCCCTCGATTTCCTTCCGGGCCGCACCCATCATCGCAAGCTCGTTCTCAAGTCTTCCGCTCTCCTCCCTGCGTTCGCTCGCCTCAGCCTTCAGGGCCTCGTCCAGGTCGTCACGTTCCTTACGAAGGCTTACCGCTTCCTTCCTGCTCTCATCCCGTTCTTTCTCTGTTCCACGGATTTTCTTTGCGAAGGATTCCCCCGCGCATCGAAGTTCCTCCAGCTCCCTTGCCGATTTCTTCAATTCAGCCTTTCTCTCAGCAAGCTCATCTTCCAGCCGGCCACGCTCCGATACGAGGTTCCCGGCTTCATCTTCCTTTTTCTGCACCCGGCGCTCGAGCTCGCTTACCTTTTTGCCCAGCTCACCTGTTACCCGTTTCGTTGCTTTCTCCTGCGCCGCCAGCTTCTTCCTCGATTGGCGCTCAGTCAGCGCAAGCTTCCTCTCGAGCTCCCGCTTCTGGATCTTGAATTGCCTGCGCTCCGCCTTTGTCGCAGATGCTGATACCTCCTCCAGTGGGGAAGAGGAGGGTTCGGCCGCATGTTTCTTTTCCGACTTGGTCTGGTCGTCGACCAGCTCCTCGAGGTGAGCGGCCAGCTTTTCCTTTTCACAGGAAAGTTCGGCCAGCCTCGCTTCCGCCTCCTCGCGCTCCTTCCGGGCTGCACTCAGGATATTTTCTAGTTCCTCATTATCCCGACGCAGAGCGTTTAGCTTGCGCTCTACATCCGGAGGCGACGGAGCGCTCCCTCCCTCCTCGGCCGCTTGCCGGTATTCCGCGAACTTTTCACGCTCCCTGCTGAGCGCGATCTCGGCCTCCTGGGTCATCCGCTCGTTACGTTCGAGCCTCTCTCTTGTGTCCTCCGCGCCGGCGCGGTGCCTTCCCCAGGCAAGCCAGCCGAAGATGATCCCAAGCAGCGAGGCAGGCACCACCAGCAACAGGCCATAGAGCCCATAATTAATTAAAAAGTAACTAATCGCGTCCATCAGACCATCGGTGGTTTCAGGAAATCCCGCCAGCCAGAATGCCACCCCTTTTCATGTTTCCTGAAGCGCCCTGCGGGGTCCCGCACAGGATCTCCTGCCTCCTCCGGACCTACCGTTCCCCGGAAGCCACCGCGCAGACGAGCAAAATACATCATTGTTATGACTCCTCGGGTAAAAGGGCGGGAAAGAAAAAACCTACCGGACCACGATTTCCACCTCATTATCGCGATTTTTATCCTCAGAAACCCCAAAGGGCTCGATTTCCAGCTGCCCTGCCGCCACTCCGTGCTCCACGAGGATCTTCATTACGACTTCTGCCTGCTTCCTCGCCCGCTGGCTGTTGAAGGTCGCATTTCCATCCCGGGCCGGATGCACCCCAACCACGTAGCGTCCCTGCCCGCCCGCCGTTATGATGGCCCGGGCATTGAGGATGATCTTGTCCCGATCTCCGCCGTGGAGCTCTTCGCTCCCGTTTCGAAAGGTCACCTTGTTTCCATTCAATTGAAGCCGGAGCTGCTCGAGGACCACCTCATCTGTCAGGGATTGCGGGCGATAGCCCGGAAAATGGTAGACAGTCGGTTGCAGCACGAATTTGTCACCGATGAGGCTCTTGTCTACCACCTCACTCGCTTTTGAAAGCCAGTCGCTCCGCAAACCAGCGGTCGCGTCACCTTCCAGGGTCATCCCATCCACCCGTAGATCCACACTACGATTACCGGGCTCCTTGAAATAGGAGCGCAGGAAATCACCCCATCCTGCCGGACGCTTTGGATCTTCGACCGTAGTACGCCTCTCCAGCTGGCGGTCCCATCCCGGCGTCACTTCCAGCGGTTCCGGCAGCCAGACCTCCCGATTCTTGGTGACTACCCCTCGCACCGTAAACCGTCCATCGCGCCGCCCGATACGGAGCCAGCCATAGGTCCGCAGAAGATTTCCCTCCGGCATCACCCTGACCCCCGGGAGCGACTCCACCTTGGACGCCACCCGGACTCGCTGAGCATCTGTGGCCACTCGACCCTTCATGACCACGTCTAGATAATCGAGACGGACCACCGGGTTAACCACCCCTTCCTCCTCCAGGATCCGCAGGACCCTAGATTCAAGTGCGGGCTTGAGGGTATCGAAAAAATACTGCTTCTGGAAG
>MDTG01008930.1_pt1 | contig 21346 bp, 18 predicted proteins | sample 811421 | NCBI WGS metagenome assembly MDTG01 (sample SAMN05326645, study PRJNA326480) | marine metagenome | isolation source: seawater | place: Pacific Ocean: South East | collected 2011 | reverse complement strand
TGACTTCGTCTTTTTCCCGTATCCATGAGCTCCTCCTGAAAACAAGTCAGAAGGTGTAAACCTTATTCAGGACGGGACAACTGCCCCCTAAAAGCCGGCCACAAGCCGGCTTTTTTATTGCCCGAAGAAATCCAACAAGATCCTACAGCCCTAGTAAATAAGCGGCTTACAGCTTAGCATCCATCCCAAGACATCCAGTAGCCACCTATAAAATCCGCGACCAAGGTGTGGGTCAGAGTGTGGGTTGAGGGGTGTGGGTTTGAGGAGGAGCAATGGGTAAGCTAACCAGCAAGACAGTGGAGTCGATCGCCAAAGCTGCCACGCCAGGAAAAACCAACGATGGCGACGGCCTGTACTTCCAGGTATCCAAGAGCGGCGGCACAAGCTGGATCTTTCGCTACAAGCTGGACGGCCGAAGCCGCGAAATGGGGCTAGGCCCCTTCCCTGCCGTCACACTCGGCCAAGCCCGACAGTTGGCCGCCGACCAACGCAAGCTCCTAGCCTCCGGAAGCGACCCACTCGCAGCCCGCGACGCGGCAAAAGAAGCCAAGCGCGAGGCCGAACGCCAAGCCGCAGCACGTCGCATGACGTTCGAGGATCTCGCTCGCGAATACCAGCAGGCACACGGCGGCAGCTGGTCTGAGAAATGGCGGAAAGGCTGGCTACGCAAACTGGAGCTCTACGCTTTTCCAACCATGGGCAACCTGTCTGCTGACATCATCAGTACCGAGCATGTGCTTGCTGCATTGCAACCCATCTGGGCAACCAAGACCCGTACCGCTGATGAAGTCCGGGGCCAGATCGAGCAAATACTGGATGCAGCCAAGGCTCGGCGCTTACGCGAGGGGGACAACCCTGCCCGCTGGCGCGGACACCTGGACAACTTGCTGAGCAAGGCAGAGAAGAAGAAGGCCAGGCAGCGCCAGCACTTCCCAGCACTGCAATGGAAAGACACTCCGAAGCTGATAGCCGCTCTAGCCAACATCGATACACGTGACGCCATCGCAACCAGGCTGCTGATTCTGACCGGTGCTCGTTACCACATGATCCAACATGCTCAATGGTCCGAGTTTGACCTCGAAGCTGGCACCTGGGCACTTCCGGCTGAGCGCATGAAAATGCGAAAACCTTTCGTCATCCCACTGTCGCCCCAGGTAGTCGAGATGCTAAAGACCATGAATAAGACTCATTCAATCTATCTTTTCCCTGGGCAAGGGAAGAACGGCGTCATGCATGGCAACGCAGTTCGCAACCTACTGCACAAGCTAGGGCATGCAGACATCACGAGGCACGGCTTTCGATCGACCTTCCGGGACTGGGCAAACGAATGCACCAACTACCCGCGAGAGGTTTGCGAACTTGCGCTTGCGCATGACGAACGCGACCAGACCGAGGCAGCCTATTCACGCTCCGATCTTCTGGAGAAGCGCAGAGCTCTGATGGCAGACTGGGCAGATTTCTGCACAAGCCTGCAATGAGGAGGTTCGCATCAAGGGACTACATCGAACGCAGACGCCCGATGATGACCTGATGGAGTGAGCACATTCAGGGCGTAGCTACCGGTAACCTTTCGATGTCAGCGATTAAGGAAAATCAGTACAGAAAAGTTATTTCAATACGCGGATCAAGGTAGCCCCTTTGCAAGAGCGCGCAAACGACAGGGAAAGTCAGCCAATACGGCGAGGAAAGGACACGCGCAGCTGACGTAATAGATCGCTTGGTAGCACTGCTGGTAGCTTCGCGGTGCCGCTGCTAGATAGCTGGATGGTGACCGTCTTGTGCTGATCCGAAAATTTCACTTGGACTTTTTCTAGTACATGCTTTCGGCCTGACAATAGGAGATCGGTGGCTTCGCGTACATCTTTCACTCCCTTGAGCAGTATTTTACCCGTTACTCCCTCGCCTATTTCGACGTCCGAGACCTGGAGCGAGTTGACGGTAACCTCCTGATCCAGATTGCCCTGTAGAGCCGAAACCCACTCAATCAAATTGACTGTAGGGGGAGTCACTACCAGGTTGAAATTGCAGGCCTCAAGCAGACGGCTGATCAGCTCTTTGAGACTGCGCTGATAGTTTCTTAGCTCGATATGTGGGGGTGAATTGAATAGGGTGAATTCCGTCGTCCGGTATCCAACCCGATTAAGCACCTCCTCACCACCAAAAGGGGTGGAGATCACCTCTTGGTAGTTGTACTTCTCGATGTAGCGCCCCTCGATGAAGTCATCCCGGATTCGCTCGATAACGAAGCCATCCATGCTCTCCTCGGTAAATGGCATGTCGATGAGCTTCTTGCCTACCGCTCGAATCGATGAGGGCCACTGAGCATCCAGCCATCTCACCCTGTTCATGCCGGCTCTCCTTGCGCTTCAGCGCCCGTTTGAGCGTGCGCCCTGAGTTCTGTTATGACTTTCGCAGCCGTTTCTTCGATGACACCCAGGTAAAGTTCCTTGTCCTCGGCACTGACCGGCCGGATCGTCTTGGTGTACTGGAGCTCGACGATCCGGTAGGCACCTCGGACAAAGTACTTGAAGCCTTTTCCTTGCACCGGATCCTCGAAGGCGGCCTCAAATTCCACCATGGGCTGTGGTGCCTTGTTCAGTACCGAGCGCCAGATGATTGATGTGATGAAGAAGCCTTTCCGAGTCAGGCTCTGGTACTCCTCGGACGCAAGCAATGTCTCGCCCTTCAGAGCGACATTTTTGACCAGGGCCAAGGCCTCCTGTTTAGCCTCCTCTGCGTCTTGGTCATCGTCCAGGTCGAGCTCGTCCTCTTCTAGCTCCTGGGGAAGGCGCTCAACCTTTACGCTGGTGACATTCTTGAGCGTGAAGCCCTTGAGATTACTGATCAAGGACGTAAAGAACTCTGTCCGCAGAGCAGGGGACTGAAACTCGCCGAGCTCGATACGAATGGAGGGAATCTCGGCCTTGGCTTTGGTATCCAGCTTGTCCTTAATTTTGGAGTACATGGCCTTCACACGGTCATTGGCAGGCATCCGAATGACCGTCTTGTCTGCCGAGACGTGGAACTCGATAGCAGCCTCTTTTGGCGTACGCTGGACGAGCCGAGTTTTGCCGTAGTCGACATCCGAATACTTGATGTGCGCAACCAACTGGCTGCCGTCCTTGATCTGCTGGGTAACCCTTTCGTCCTCAGGTGACTCCTCAATGTATTCCCGGAGTACCTCCCTGATCCCTTCCACGGTCAGTGCTGTAGGCAACGTCACCGAAGTGAGCTTCTCCTGTCGACCGGTATGCTCACGCTGTTCCAGTAGCGTGTTCAGATCATGATAGTCGTGAGGGAGGAGCGAGATGGCGCTTACGAGGTCATCCCGGCAATCCTTCGGCGAATAGAAAATCCCTCTGTCCTTCGCAAGCTCGAGCAGAACCTTCTCGTTGATTTTCTGCTTGGCTGACATCAAGGCATCGTAGATTTCCTTATCCGTCGCACAGTACTGAAGCGCGTTTTTGCTCATTGCCGGGACAGCTCCAGTTCACAAAAGGTTGTGCGTACATGCTCAAGCTTGCCGAAATCAATAGCATCCAGAATCTGTCGAAGGTCATCTCCACCCTGATAGTCAGAGATGTACTGGTCTTTGGCCTTGGCGAAATTGGCCGAAGCATTGAGGTGAGGGTCAACTAGTCGAATCGTGACCGCTGTTTCCGCCTCGATCACCTGGTAGTGCATCAGGTACTCAATGAGGTAAAGAAATTCATCCGTGGTAATACCCCTCTTGCGCATAAAGACCACGAAGCCTTTCCTGCTCCCTTTCTTCGGATTCACGTAAGACATGATGATCCAGGGGGCAGTCAGCATATCCAGGGTCGCTGCTTTCGCATTCTCGAGCTGAACGTTCTTTTTCCGAACGAGATGGGGATAGTAAAACTTGCAGTGATCCCGCTCCGGCAGCAGGCCTGCCCCACCGCGAAGGTGGATAATCTCGTGATGAACGTTGTTCAGCCAGTAAATATCCTCAGGGCCGAGCACAACGATCTTGGAGCCTTTCGGAATGTCCAGGTCGTCGCACTTCAGCTTTTCAAGGATCTTGGCGAACTCTTTGTCGTACTCGTTGTCGTGGTTGTAGACGAAAAGCAGCCCTTGGATATTTGCCGAAACATTCGGATGGATGTAGGTATCGCTAAAGTCTTGGCTGATTTCCGCACATCGCAAACTCTTGGCCAAGCTCTCGATTGCATCTCGAATGGTCTGAGTTTTGATGGTGCCCTTCGCGTAGCTCTTGAGATCACAATTCACATAGGTGCGTGACTGCGAGTATGGCTCGTCGTACCAAAAGACAACATCAGAGGGGGGAGTTTTGACCTCGTGTGTTTCCTGATTCTCGCACGGCCAATTGATGTTGGTGTGCTCCATGCGCCCCCACAGGAACTCAGTGAAGATCCCTTTCGACAGCTTCTCCGCCATCTTCGCGATATTTATCGTCTCGGCCATGATTCCCTGAGCCCTTTAATGTTGGTCAACGCGAATCTGACAACCATGATGGCATCAGTGATGGCGCAGTAAACACTATGGCTGATGCACCGACAAGGCTGTCATCTGCTCACCCTTGGCCCAGCCTTTCAGTACTTATTTCTTCGATGGAAAACGTCCACAGCATTGGGAACGATCCCGTAATGTCATCAGGATCGCCGCCCCATCTGTGATGCGATCGAGCGATTCAGAGGGTGAGCGTCATCCACAGCGGCCTCACCTCTGCAGCCTAGCGAAAGAACAATTCGATTCGAAAAAATCTCAGCCCTACATAACTGCCATGACATAGCCACCAAGGAGGATCTCCCCATGTCATTGCAGTGCCCTCGCTGTCACTCCCCAAAAGTCGCTTCCTTCCATCACGCCATGAAAGTCGGCGCCGCCATCGGCACCGTGGGCGGTGTTGCGCGGGGCGTCAGCGCTGCCCTGGCAGGTGGCCAAGCTGGCGCAGCACTCGGCCTAATCGCCGGCCCTGTCGGCATCACACTCGGTTCTGTATCTGGCGCCATTCTCGGCGGCCTGGCCGGAGGCGTGGGTGGTTGTGCGCTCGGCGCTCAGCTCGGCGAGTCACTCGACCGTCACGTCCTGGCTCACAACCTCTGCCTGCTCTGCGGTCATCGCTTCAACCTGCCGACCTGATCCGGCCACCACTCTCCTCTTCCTTCTCCATCACTGATTGCCGGTGCTGCGCCATGCGCGGCGCTTTATGCCGGCCTGCACCCAAAGGAAATTCGTCATGGCTCATCAAATCGAACAAATGGCCTACGTTGGCGCTACTCCGTGGCACGGCCTGGGCAACAACCTGCCGCAAAAACAGCCCATCGAAGTCTGGCAACGCGAAGCCGGTATGGACTGGCAGATTCTGGAAAGCCCCGTGCACTTCAAGTCGGACGCCATCGGCCATCTGGGCGCGATCCATTCGTTCCCGGAACAGAAGGTGCTCTATCGCTCGGACACCAAGGCACCGCTGTCGGTGGTCTCCCAGCGCTATCACACCGTGCAGCCAAAGGATGTGCTGGAGTTCTACCGCGACCTGACCGAGGTCTCCGGCTACGAGCTGGAAACCGCTGGCGTGCTCAAGGGTGGCCGCAAGTTCTGGGCGCTGGCACGCACCGGCCTGGGCGCTGCGCTCAAGGGCAACGACCAGGTGAATGGCTACCTGCTGCTGGCCACTTCCTGCGACGGCACCCTGGCCACCACAGCAACCCCCACCACCATCCGTGTGGTCTGCAACAACACGCTGACCATCGCCTTGGACGGCACCAGCCGTGCGATCAAGGTGCCGCACAGCACCCGCTTCGACGGCGACCTGGTGAAGAAGCAGCTTGGCATCGCCGTCTCGCAATGGGACGACTTCATGTACCGCATGCGCCACCTGGCTGAACGCAAAGTGCAGTGGCATGAGGCACTGGGCTTCTTTATGAACGTGATGTGCGAGACCAGCCCGACCGGAGCCCTACCGGAGCAGCTGCCGAACGAGCGCGCTCTGCGCAAAGTGCAGGAGCTGTACGAAGGTCGTGGCCGTGGCAGCCAGCTGGACTCAGCACGCGGCACCGCCTGGGGTTTGCTTAATGCCGTGACCGAGTACGTCGATCACGAGCGCCGGGCACGCAGCACAGAGTATCGCCTCGACTCCGCTTGGTTCGGCCAAGGCGCCCATATCAAGCAACGCGCCCTGGATACAGCCCTGCAATTGGTCGCCTGACCTTTTACCCACTCCAACCCATAACGCCCGACCCGCTTCGTTGCAGGTCAGGCGTTTCTATTTCTGCAAGGTGAACGCTATGAAAGCCACTTCATTGAATCGCAGCACCAGCAAATCCCGCCCCGCCCTGCGTCTGGTCAGCACCAAGGAGCTGCCGCGCGAAGACTGGCTGCAGATCCGCAAGCAAGGCATCGGCAGTTCGGACGCTGCGGCGGCGGTCGGTCTGAACCCCTATAAGTCGCAGCTGGAGCTGTGGCTGGAAAAGACCGGGCGCGATGCTGGCATGCCCAAAGCTGATCCTCAGGATGAGGAAAGCCCGATGTACTGGGGCAACGTGCTGGAGCCCATCGTGGCCTGGCATTACAGCAAGCGCACGAAGAACAAGGTACGGCGCATCAATGCCGTGCTGCAGCACCCGGATCCGGAGCTGCCCTGGATGCTGGCCAACATCGACCGCGAGGTGATCGGGGCGGACGATGTGCAGATCCTCGAATGCAAGACAGCCGGCATAAACGGGGCACGCCTCTGGAAAGAGGGCGTGCCTGAGTATGTACAGCTGCAGGTGATGCACCAGCTCGCCGTCACCGGCAAGCAGGCGGCGGATGTGGCGGTGCTGCTGGGTGGCCAGACGCTGGAGATCCACCGTATCGCACGGGACGAGCAGATGATTGCTCGCCTGATCGAGCTGGAGCGCCAGTTCTGGCACTACGTGGAAACGGATACGCCGCCACCGGCTGATGGCACGGCTTCGGCCGAGTCCGCGCTGCGCTGCCTCTACCCGGAGGACAACGGCCAGGTCGTCAACTTCAGCCAGCATGCTGGTCTGTCAGCGGCTTACATCGAGCTGAAGGCCGTGCGTCAGTCGATTGCCGATAAGGAAAAGCGCGAGGCCGAGCTAAAACAGATGCTGCAGCAGGCCATGGGCGATGCCAGTCGGGCGGAGTTCACCAGCGGCTATGTCAGTTGGCGCAAAGCCAAGGACAGCATCGGCCTCGATGTCGCTCAACTGCTCAAGGACAAGCCCTACCTGCAGGCCAAGTACCCTCTGCTGAAACCGGGTGCACGGCGCTTCCTGGTCGGCTGAAACCCAACTTCTCCAACCCTTTCCTCCCCCTTGGCCAGTCCATGCAGTTCGCGTTGTGTGGCTGGCCTTTTTTCATTTCCAGGAGACTCACCATGCTCAAAGGTCTGGCTATCACCCCGCCGGTGCTCGGGCGGATTTCCATCGGCAAGGTCATCGAGAAAAACGGCAAGCGACTGCCGGAGAAGGATGACCAGTTCACCATCACCTCCCAGGTGCAGGGTAAGGACGGCTGGCTGCTGCACCCGCTCAATGACGAGCTGCGTCAGGGCAAGGACGACAAGCTGCGCAGCATTCCGGTGCGCTTGTTGTTCAACGAGCCGGAGCTGAACTTCCGCGCCGACTACACCTTGTTTGATCGGCAGAACGGTCGACCGGTGTGTGTCGGTAATGGTGAGACCTGCAAGCGCATCGGCAAGGATGGCGTTCAATCGCTGCCCTGCCCGTCACCCGATGCCTGCCCTCTGGCCAAGGGCAACGCCTGCAAGCCCTACGGACGAATGAACGTGGTGATTGGCGATGAGGATGCCCTGGGCAGCTTCGTGTTTCGCACCACGGGCTTCAACAGCATCCGTACGCTGATTGCCCGACTGCAATACTTCAGGGCTATCTCGGGTGATCGTCTGGCGTGCCTGCCGCTGGAACTGCGTCTACGTGGCAAATCCACCCGGCAGAGCCATGGCACGCCGATCTTCTACGTCGATCTGACGCTACGCAGCGGCATGACCGTGGAGCAGGCGTTGCTCGCTGCACGCGAGTTGGATGAGGCGCGTCAGGCGGCTGGGTTTGATCAAGCCGCGCTGGATGCCACCGCACGTGTCGGTCTGGGCAACGGCATCTTCGAGGATGACGGCGAGGACAGCAGCGCCATTGCTGAAGAGTTCTTTCCGGACGGGCAGCCCGCCGCGTCGAAACCCGACAGCACCGTTCACACCCAGTCACTCGCTGAAAAGCTCGAAGCCCAATCCCAACAGCTCGAACCATCAGCCTAAGTACAGGCGGGCCGAATTGGCTCGCCAATCCGGAGACACACCATGAAATTTCACAAGCTCAGAGCCGGTGAAGTCGCCGGCAGTTACCTGGTGGATTCGCCCGTCAGCGAAACCGACATCCTGCGCATGGCCCAACAGTTAGCCACTCAGCGACTGAGTAAGGGGCGCGCTCTGACTGATCCACACAAAGTCAGGGAGCACCTGCAGGTGTTGCTACAGGATCTGCCGCACGAAGTCTTTGCGGTGTTGTTGCTCGATAGCAAACACCGCGTGATCCGTTTCGAGGAGCTGTTTCGCGGCACCATCGATGCAGCCAGCGTCTATCCACGTGAAGTGATCAAAACAGTGCTCGCGCAAAACGCCGCTGCAGTGATCCTGGTGCACAACCATCCTTCCGGCGATCCCTCGCCCAGCCAGGCAGATATACGCCTGACGCAGACACTCAAAAACGCTCTGGCCATGGTCGGCACCACCACGCTGGATCACTTCATCGTGGGGTCAGAAGGCATCGTGTCGCTGGCTGAACAGGGCTTGCTCTAACCACCCTTTGCTGCGGGCACCATCACGCCCGAGGAGCGATCATGTCCACACGCTGCTTGATCTGTGAATCATCCGCTGTGTTGTCCAACGAAGCGGTCGGCACGCTTGCCATGCTGGCCAGCGTCATAGGCGGCTTTATGAATGCGGCACGGCGACCTTCCGGCCCAGAGGCTGCATCACCTGGAGTGAAGCCGATTAACCTGGAACAGGTGCTGGGATTTGTGGCGGAAGGGATTGAACTGGCTCAGCGGCAGTGGGCTGAGAACCAGCCCTTTCTGCAAGACACCAGGCGCTTTCAGTTCATGCAACACGACTGCCTGTGCCTGCGTTGCGGAGCGCTGTTTAACCGGGCGCTCGAACCTGAACTCAATCCTGACTCAGGCGTTGGGTGAGACGCTCGATCATCTCCAGCACCAGCTGACGATCTGCTGGTGTGAGCTGGTTGAGCATCTGGCTGATACGCACGGCCTGGTCTTCAGGCCGATGGCTGGCTTGGGTCAGCAGATCCGCAGCCTCACAGCCGAATATCTCAGCGAACTGCATCAGCCGCTCGATGTTCGGCATCACGATGCCACGCTCGATACGCGACACTGCTTCACCACCAATCCCCAACCGCTCGGCGACCTGCTCTTGAGTCAGCTCGCACAACATGCGCTGCCTGGCAATCGCTAAGCCCACCACTTTGGCCAGGTTCGTTTCTTCAGACTTCGGCATACGCCCTCCAGGTCAACCTGAATGGTCGAATGCCATCCTCTTGACATGAAGGGCTTCAAAGGTTGTTATCCAACCTATAGAGTCGATATGCATCCATCTAAGTCGACACTGCAAAACCCTTCATTGCGCAATAAGCGAGACCTTCACCATGACACAACTGACATTCGACGACTTGGCCACCGCCAAGTTGCCTCAACTCATCAGCCGCAAAGAGTCGTTTGAGGTCGTGGGCCTCAGCGGCAAGTTGATCGAAGCCGTTCGCCTGGTCGAAAGCAAGATCGAGGTCACCGGACTGACCTGCCGCGTTTACACCGTTGGCCGCGTTGGCCTGGCAGCCGGCAGTTTTGCAGGAGGAGTCACAGGAGCATTCGGATTGCTCTCGGCGACCAGTATTGCCGTGCACAACCTGCTGACCTTCAACCCCGACTACGAGATCGAGAAGTACCCGGTGCATAACCGGATCGTCGTTCGCTACAAGAAAAAGAAGATGTAACAAATTGATGCAGGCTTAGCTCACTGCTGGTACGAGCAAATAAGGGCCAGCGCTGGATAGCTCCGAGAGCCAGATTGATGCTAACGAGGTAGAGCTAATAATGCTGACCGCAAGGACAGGAATAGCTCTAAAAATTCGCCTAAAGTCCGATTCGCTAAGTAATCAAAGTAGCTAAGATAGCCACTAGGAATGCTGGCCATGTGCCGCCTACTGTCTTCAGAGAGCTTTACCGATGAGAAACAATGGTCCAGTGACTGCAAAAGAACGCGATTTTCCTTCAGCTCAACGTTTGATCACCACTACTGATACTCATGGCACGATCACCTACTGCAATGACGCTTTCGTCAGCATCAGCGGCTTTGATCGTGACGAGTTGCTCGGGGCACCGCACAACATCGTCCGACATCCGGATATGCCACCAGCGGTCTTCGCGCACATGTGGAGCCATCTCAAGGCCGGCAAGGCCTGGATGGGTGTCGTTAAAAATCGTTGCAAAAACGGCGACTTTTATTGGGTCAACGCCTATGTGACACCAATAACTGAGAATGGCCGAGTCACTGGTTATGAGTCAGTTCGAGTAAAACCAGAGTCAGAACATGTGCTTAGAGCAACTGACCTTTATGCACGGATGCGTTCTGGAGCTTGGAGGGAGACGCAAGGTAAATCTCTGCGGCTACTGTCGGTCTCGACTCCCTCGCTGGTAGCGAGCGCAGTAGTATTGGGAGCTTATTTCTTTGTCTCCCCTGCGGTGGCGTCGGGCTTAGCAGTCGCATCTTTTTTTGCATTGCAGGCTTGGCAAAGCCGAAACACAGAACAGCTACTGGTTCGCCTACAAAACTCTGTAGAGGGAGCTTTCGATAGTGAGCTGATTGCACGAACATACACAGACTTGGTAGGCAAGCCAGCTCAAATCCAAATGGCTTTGATCAGCGAGCGCGCACGGATACGCACAGTACTTAGCCGTCTTGAGGACTATGCGGACCACAGTTCTGAGCTTGCTCAACGCAGCGGTCAGCTTACCAGTAGCGCAGAAAGCTCTCTTTTGGCCCAGCGAAACGAAGCCGATATGACGGCAACCGCAATGCACGAAATGGCGGCTTCTATTGCAGAAGTTTCAACACACGTCCACCGCACTGCAGATGAGGCAAATCAGGCTAATGCACTGGCCAAGACTGGTTCTGCAGAGGCAAGCAAAACTCGAGAGGTCATCGAGAACTTGGCTAAAACCGTTTCCGGCATTAGCGAATCGGTAGAGGTGCTGGCACGCGATACACAGGCCATTGAACAAGCAGCAGGCATGATTCGGGCAATTGCTGAGCAGACTAATTTGCTGGCACTCAATGCGGCCATTGAAGCTGCACGTGCCGGAGAGCAAGGCCGAGGTTTTGCAGTGGTTGCAGATGAAGTGCGTGCTCTCGCGTCTAAGACGCAGGAGTCGACTAAAGCCATTCAAGAGATAATCCAAACCCTACGAGAGGGCGCACAAAACGCTGTATCTATAGCTAAAGCAGGAACTAGAGAAGCGGATGCTGGTGTACAGCAGGTTATATCCACTCAAGAAGCGCTTCAAGGAATCAGCAACGCAGTGAGTATGATTCACGATATGGGTCAACAGATGGCGGCTGCATCTGAAGAGCAAGCGCATGTAGCTGAGGATATTTCACAGCAAATTACGCGCATTGCCCAGGCCTCTGACCATAACGCTGAGCTAGCGGGCGAATCGGCACAAGTGGGCCAGGATCTGAAAGATACCTCAAGAGCCATGCATGCCTTAGTTGAACGCTTTGGTCGTTGAAAATGACAGACTTAGTAAATAGTAAAATCGCCACTGAAAGAGCACATGAAGTATGGGACGGCCTGGAATCAGCTCTTACCAGCGCTATTTTCAATGCTGCTGTCGATGCAATCATGGTAATAGACTCACGCGGAATTCTCAAAGCAGCCAATAAGTCAGCAGAGCGTCTTTTTGGATTCAGCGAAGATGAAATGCTCGGCCAGAACGTTTCTATACTCATGCCCGCACCTTACGCACAGCAACATGATACTTATTTAAACAACTACTGCACTGGTGGCGAACGTAAGATAATTGGTATTGGCCGAGAGGTCATGGGAAGGCATAAAGACGGAAGTAGCTTTCCACTACATCTGAGCGTCGGCGAGTTTCTCCAAGGAGATCAGAGGTTATTCGTTGGAATTTGTCATGATATTAGCGAACGCCGCCAATTCACGGAACATATTGCTTTCCTGGCCAAGTATGACGGACTAACAGGATGCGCCAACAGAAGGGAATTTATCGAAGGTTTGTCGAAAGCCATCGAGTCATGCGACATCAATGAAAGGAAAATTGCTGTACTTTTTATTGATTTAGATGGCTTCAAGCAAATTAATGACAATCACGGCCACCGAGTCGGCGACCGACTGCTAAAGCTAACAGCTGAGCGCTTTCAGAAAATACTGCGCGACACTGATCTACTGGGTCGCGTTGGCGGGGATGAGTTTGTCGTTTCCATCGTTATAGATTCAAAAATAGAAACAGCCAGCGAAATCGCAAAACGCCTTCTTGAGACACTCAGGGAGCCTTTTGTCATCGACAACCGAGCGCTGACTGTCAGCGCAAGTATTGGTATTAGCCTATTTCCAGATGACGGGATCACAGCCGATGAAGTCATCAATGAAGCTGATATCGCCATGTATCAGGCGAAAGTAGAGGGGGGCAACTGTATTCGCTTGTTCGATCAAGCCTTACGTGACCGATCCGAGCAGATCTACCGCGTGCTAAGCCGTCTACGCAAGGCCATACCGCTTGAGCAGTTCGAGTTACATTACCAGTTGCAGTTCGATTTGCAGACCATGCAACCGTGTGGCATTGAAGCACTGCTACGCTGGCGCGATGGTAAAAATGGTCTGGTGCCCCCTGACCAGTTTATACCCATAGCCTTAGAGCATGGATTAATGCCAACTATTGGGCGCTGGGTCATCCACCAAGCCTGTAAAGATAATATTGCACTAATTAAAAGCGATTTACTCGACGTGACTGTAGCGGTAAACATTTGCGCCCCATTATTTAGCGAGCCCGGATTTTGCACTCTAGTAAGCCAGACCCTTATGAAAACTGGCCTTCCGGCGAATCGTTTGGAGCTTGAAATTACCGAAGATGTGGCAATGAATTCTTCAGCACAGGTTTTACAAGCCGCTAACGAACTTCACAGAGCAGGTATCAGTCTTGCAATGGATGATTTTGGAGTTGGCTTTTCCTCTCTAGATCGTTTAAAAAAACTTCGCTTCGACAAACTAAAAATTGATCGATCATTTGTTTCTGGCCTTCCCGAAAGCACTAGCGACCAGGCCATTGTAAAAGCGGTCCTAGGCATGGCCGAAGGACTCGGGATGATTACAATTGCGGAAGGCATTGAATCAAGTGAACAAATATCCTTTCTTCAAGAAGCTGGCTGTGCTCAGGGACAAGGTTTCATATTCGCAAAGCCGATGCCATTAAAGGATTTGATAGAGTGGCTAAGAGCACGCAAGTAAACTCAATAACGATAGATGCGTCATCTTATTGGCAAGAACGTCTTTAGCTGCTCAACCATGAAACATCGAAGCATCGGTAACTACGACTGCCGCCCTGCAGGCGACCGTAGGCCACGGATCAAGCGCCTGCCGTTCATCGACAATCAGACAGGCGCCCGAACACTCGATGAAGTCCCCGGCTCACTGAATGTCCTGTGCGACCAAACGGCTGCGCCACGATATCCAACCAGCCTGGGTTTCCGAAGGGCACGATGGTAGGTAAAGGAGCCAACGGTTACTTCATCATCGAATCGGGTTATCTGGGCTATGACAGCAATGGTCACACCACTGCATACCGTGGAGATGTGGGACCGGACAGAGGCGACGCACCTTACGAGCCTTTGGTAAACATCGCCAAATACGGCACCGATGCCTGCCACGACGACGCCGTCAATGCCATTGAGAGCAAAACAGGCGCACCGCTGGAGGATTACTACATGATCCGCCAGATCCTTGAGGAGTGCGGCCTGCCGATCCAGTGACTGACTTTTGTGCAAACACATGCCTCGTACCTCCGGGTACGAGGCATGCCTTTTTTTTTGCTCCGATGATGAGTCTCGGTTTGTAGCTGTCCAGAGTAATAGCGCAAGGTGCCGCTCGCATCGGCGGGTCGCCAGCTGATATCGCCGAACAGGGCTTGGTTCTCGATCAGCCACAAGGGCGCAGCCGTGTGCCAATCATCGCCGCACTCCATAAAGGCTCAGCTACTAGGCCCGCGCCTCAGCGTCAAACCAGCCCAAAATAACGCTCGAAGAAAGTTGCCAGCTTGCCCAGCACTGTCTGTTTCTTGGCTGCATGACCATTGCCCTGCGAGAACCGCGATACCGGCGGCAGAATCTTGGTGATAGCCGTGCCGGCCGTGGGGATGGAGCCGTCACGGAACGCCTGTTCAACGAACTCGCGCGCCGCTTCGCCGTTGAGGTTTTCCTCCGTGATGATGCGCTCCAGCTCCTCGGTCTTCTTGGCCGCCATAAAGCTCTGCCATTGGGCGTCCACCTTGGCCCTGGTGTTCACCGACTCCACGAACTGAACGATAAGATCCTTCTTGTTGCGCAGGCTGGGGCTGGCGTTAATGGCGCGTTCGATGGTGGCGCGAATTTCCTTGTCTTCGCCCGAGCCCTTTTTCTTTAGGTACTGCTCGACCAGCAGCAGGATGTAATCGACGTTGATTTCCACCTGCTTGATCAGCTCGATCTCGAAGACCACGTCGTCGTTGATCGACTCCTTCTCCGCCTCGGACGTGGTGCGGAACTCGGCATACAGGTTCAGATAGACGCTCTGGTAATCCTGGTACTGCCGCTCGCTGAGAATCTCGTTCCCGGCAAAATCGTCGAAGGCCGTCAGGATATTTTTCAGCCGCAGGATCGAACCAAACAGCTTGATGAATGCCTTCTGCGCCGCTTCGCCGACGATGGCCTGCCCCAGCGGGAATTTGTCGAGCAGCTCGCCGACGCGCGCCTGGTATTCAGCGTAATACTCGGCGTAAGGCTTCAGCAGCACGATGCCCTTGGCGTCCTTATTGCCGAACAGGGCCAGCGCATCGTTGGTTTCCTGCTCCAGATTGCGGAAGGAAACGATGTTGCCGTAGGTCTTGACCGAGTTGAGGATGCGGTTGGTGCGCGAATACGCCTGGATCAGGCCATGCGCCTTGAGGTTCTTGTCCACCCACAGCGTGTTCAGCGTGGTGGCGTCGAACCCGGTCAGGAACATGTTGACCACGATGACCAGGTCCAGCTCGCGCTTCTTCAGGCGCTGCGACAGATCCTTGTAGTAGTTCTGAAACTTGTCCGCCGAGGTGTCGAAGCTGGTGGCGAATAGAGCGTTGTAATCCTTGATCGCGGCATCCAGAAAATCCTGCGAGCTCTGATCCAGCCCCTCGGCCTCGAACTCCTCTTCGCCGAGCAGGCCGTCTTCGTCGTCCTCGTTGGCAGCAAAGCTGTAGATCAGCCCAACCTTGAGGCGCTGGGCCTCGGGCAGCGCCTGCTGCTGCGCGGCAAGTTCCGCGTAGTAACGCTTGGCCGCATCAATCGAGGCACAGGCAAACAGCGAGTTGAAGCCCGCCACTCGCTTGCCGTCATGGCGATAGGTGCTGGCGCGCTTGGTCTTCTGATCAAAATGCTCGCGGATATAACCGACGATCTGGCTGATACGCTCCGGCGCCAGCAGGGCACGTTCGGTGTCGATGGCCGAGACCTGCTTGTCCTTGATCCGCGCCTGCATCTTGAGGGTGTTGATGTAGTCGATACGAAACGGCAGCACGTTCTTGTCGTTGATCGCATCGACGATGGTGTAGGTGTGCAGCTTGTCGCCAAAGGCCTGCTCGGTGGTGCGGCGCAACGGGTTGCCGCCGGTTCCCGAGTTCTTCGCAAAGATCGGCGTGCCGGTGAAACCGAACAGATGATAGCGCTTGAACACACGGGTGATTTCGCTGTGCATGTCGCCGAACTGGCTGCGGTGGCACTCGTCGAAAATCACCACCACATGCGCGTCGTACACCGGGTGCTTCTTGTTCTTGGCCACGAAGCGCGAGAGCTTCTGAATGGTGGTGATGATGATCCGCGCGTTCGGGTCTTCCAGCTGCTTCTGCAGCACCGAGGTCGAGGTATTGGAGTTGGCCGCGCCTTTCTCGAAGCGCTCGTATTCGCGCATGGTCTGGTAGTCCAGATCCTTGCGATCGACCACGAACAACACCTTGTCGATGTCCGGCAAACCACGGGCAAGCTGGGCGGCCTTGAAGCTGGTCAGCGTCTTGCCAGAGCCCGTGGTGTGCCAGATATAACCACCCGCCGCCAGCGTTCCCAATTGCCGGTGGTTGGTGGAGGTGGCAATGCGCTGGAGGATGCGCTCGGCGGCCACGATCTGGTAGGGGCGCATCACCAGCAGCTTGCGATCCACATCGAACACGCAGTACTTGGTCAGTACGTTCAGCAATGAATGCTTGGCAAAGAAGGTCTTGGTAAAGCCCACCAACTCGGTGATGGGCTGGTTGCGCGCGTCGGCCCACCAACTGGTGAAGGAAAAGCTATTGGAAGCTTTGCTTTTACTGCGTTTGCCGGACTGCTCCTTCAAGTGCCCGTCACGCACAGTGTTGCTGTAGTACTTGGTCAGCGTGCCATTGCTGATCACAAACAGCTGCACGTACTCGAACAAACCGCAGCCTGCCCAGAAGCTGTCGCGCTGGTAACGGTTGATCTGGTTGAAGGCTTCGCGGATGTCCACGCCACGGCGCTTGAGCTCGATATGCACCATCGGCAGGCCGTTGACCAGCACCGTTACATCGAAGCGCGTGGCGTGCTTGCCGCCGTGCTCGCCGGTCGGCGTTTCATACTGGTTGATCACCTGCAAGACGTTGTTGTGGATATTGGCCTTGTCGATCAGATAAATGTTCTTGCTGCTACCATCATCGCGCTTCAAGACCTGGACGTGATCCTCCTGCAGGCGCGCGGTTTTTTCCAGAATGCCGTCATTGGTGCCCGCAATGCAGGTGGCGAAGAAGCCCTGCCACTCGTTGTCAGAAAACTCGATCTTGTTGAGCTGCTCCAGCCTGGCCCGCAGGTTGGCGACCAGCTCGGCCTCCGAACTGATCGGCAGGTACTCGTAGGCCTGCCGCTGCAGTTGTTCGACAAAAGCACTCTCCAGCGCCGCCTCGCTCTGGTAGCCGGTCTCGCGCACACCCAGCGCATCCGGCAGAAACTCGGCCACCACGGTGCTCTCGTTGGAGAGTGCAATGGCCTCGTAGCGGTAGGGCTGGATCTCAATGCTCATGCGGCTTCCTTGAATGTGAGCAAACGGTCGCGGTAGTAGGCGTACTGCCGACGGCGAGCGGCGATCTCGGCAGGCAGACCGACTGAGATGTCATTTACCAGTGCATCGAACTTGTCGAGGATGGCGACGATGCGCTCTTGCTCTTCAAGCGATGGGACTGGGATACGAATCTTGGAGAAACCACCAATCAGCAAGGTGTTGACCTTGGTACGCGCCACATACTTGGCCTTCTCTGCAATGAATGAGCTCGTTTGCATGCAGTAGGAAACGAACTTCGGATTCATCGAATGGCGGAAGGCGTAGCAGTGATCGTGGATCGCAACATCTTCGGTGCCAACCCAGGCCACGGCCTTGCCAACGTCTTCCACGGTTTCACCTACGTCGGTAACCACGACATCACCGGGCTTGGCATAACGCAGTGAAGCGGCCATATCCGAACGCACATGCGAGATGGCCGTATCTGCGGTCGTACCGTAGCGGGTGTAAATCTCGCCATAGTGGATACAGGGCACCCCGTCTTCAACGTAGTCAGCCTTGGTAAACCGCCGCCCCCGAATGAACTCGCCTAGCTCGGCCATCGCGGCCCAGCGAATATCTTGATCGCTGAAAGCGAGCAAGGCGTCGCGGTAGTACTTGTACTGCCTGCGACGCGCCTCAAGCTCCGCCTCAAGCTCCGCCTCAAGCTCCGCCTCAAGCTCCGTAAACGTATCGAGCACTTTCACGATTTCGCGCTGCACTTCGAGCGGCGGAATGGGAATACAGAAGTCAGTAATCATCGGCTTACGAATCGAAGTAACGGTCGCACTGACTGCTTTCAACAAGATGAAGCGTTTAAAATGAACGGCAAAGTAGTAGTACGCAAACTTCGTGTTGAGCTCGGCCAGATTGAAGCAAATTCTGTAGGCCCGCTGATGCAGAGCATACTTACCGGATACATAGTGGAATATCTCGCCAATTCCACCCTCTCCGGGGATCAGGATTGCTTCTTCGTCGAACTCGTATTTGTCGATACGGAATACGTCTTGAGAGCGCACATAGAACGGAAATGCACCGTCGGCTTTTGCGTCTTTCCGGTCACTGCTGCCAGTGCCAACGGCGGCAATTTCGCCAATTGATTTGAACTCCACTCCTTCCGGGCAAAGCTCCGCGATCAACGCATCGATCCGGCTCATGGCTTTTCCTTCCCGGTGATTTTCTTCTGCACCATCTTCACGGTTTCCAGATAGGCCGTTTCCACCTCGCTCGGCTGCTCAGCCAACTGGGCACGGAACTTGGCGTATTCCGTTTCGGCGTGAGCAATGGCCTGCTGGTGGCTGACTTTGCCGGCACCTTCCAGGGCCTTGCCGCCCATGGCCAGGATCAGTTGCTCCAAGTGCGCGAGCCAGTCCTTCATATAGGTCGGCTCATGGTTCATGGCACGGAACTCGGCAGCGTCGAAGTAGGCCGAAACCAGCGTATTCAGGCGCTTTAGCTCGTCGGCGTTAAGATAATTCTTGGCATTGGTGACTTCGGCCTTGGTGGGCTGCTTGCCACTGAAGGACAGCAGGCCCATAAAGGGCTTACCGGCATCGGCACGCTGCCTGACCACTTCCGCCGCCGTCTGGCCGTGGGCCGCGTAATGCAGCTTGTTCTGTACAGCCTTGAAGAACACCACGCTGGCTTCGGCCTTGGGGTCGTAATCCACGCTGGTGGCGTACAGGTCGAGCACCTGACGGTAGAGCACCTTCTCGCTGGAGCGGATATCGCGGATGCGATCCAGCAGTTCTTTCCAGTAGCTGCCGCCGCCCAGGTTCTTCAGGCGCGCGTCATCCATGGTGAAGCCCTTGACCAGGTATTCGCGCAAGCGCTCGGTGGCCCAGATGCGGAAGCGCGTGCCCTGCTGCGACTTGACCCGGTAGCCGACCGAGATGATGACGTCGAGGTTATAGAAGTTGGTCGGCTTGGTAGAAAATTCGGAAATTCCGATTTTTCTCATCACCTGTTCCGGCACCAACTCGCCTTCCTCGAAGACGTTCTTGATGTGCTCGTTGATGGTCGACTTGGCCTTGCCGAACAGCTCCGCCATCTGCTCCTGGGTCAGCCAGACCGTATCGCCGTCTAGCCGTACATCGATGGCGGTTGCATCGCCACGTTGGTAAAGAATGATTTCCCCTGCTGGCTGCTCGCTCATGCCTGGGCTCCTTCCAGATCCGCAACGATGGCATCGATCTGCTTTCGCAGCTCCGTTTGCCGGGCAACGATGCCGCTGAGTTTCTCGTTGAGCTCACGAATGTCTACCGCTTCGCTGGTGTCGGCCTGCTCGACATAGCTGGAGACGGCGATGTTGTAGCCGTTGGCGGCGATGTCACCGTTCTCAACCATGCGTGCGAAATGGTCGATGTTCTCGCGAGCGGTGAATGCATCGAGAATTTTCCGCTGGTGATCGAGCAACATCTTGTTCTTGTTACCGCTGCGCACGAACAGGCTGGAGGCGTCGATGAACAGCGTGGCGTTGTCGCGCTTGGACTTCTTCAGCACGACGATGCAGGTCGCGATGGTGGTGCCGAAGAACAGGTCCGGCGGCAACTGGATGACGGCATCGACGTAGTTGTTGTCGATGAGGTACTTGCGAATCTTGGCTTCCGCACCGCCGCGATAGAGCACGCCTGGGAACTCAACAATCGCTGCGGTGCCATTGACCGCCAGCCAGCTCAGGATGTGCAGGGTGAAGGCAAGGTCGGCCTTGCTCTTGGGCGCGAGCACGCCGGCCGGAGCGAAGCGCGGGTCATTGATCAGCAGCGGATTGGCATCGCCCTCCCATTTGATCGAGTACGGGGGATTGGAAACGATGGCCTCGAAAGGCTCGTCGTCCCAGTGCGCCGGGTCGGTCAGCGTGTCGCCGTGGGCGATGTTGAATTTCTCGTAGTTCACGTTGTGCAGGAACATGTTGATCCGGCACAGGTTGTAGGTGGTGAGGTTGATTTCCTGCCCGTAGAAGCCCTGGCGCACCTTGTTGTGCCCCAGCACCTTGGAAAAGCTGAGCAACAACGAACCGGAGCCGCAGGCTGGGTCATAAACCTTGTTGACCTCCTTCTTGCCCACCACCGTGATGCGGGCCAGCAGTTCGGAGACTTCCTGCGGGGTATAGAACTCGCCACCGGACTTGCCGGCCGTGGAGGCATACATCTGCATTAGGTATTCGTAGGCATCGCCGAACAGGTCGATGCTGTTGTCGGCAAAATTGCCCGAGCTGTTGCCCAGCGGCAGATCGCCAATGGCGTCGAGCAGCTTCACCAACTTTTCGTTGCGCTTAGCCACGGTGGGGCCGAGCTTACTGCTGTTGACGTCCAGGTCATCGAACAACCCCTTGAAGTCGTCCTCGCTACCAGCGCCCAACGCCGAGGCCTCAATGTCCTTGAACACTTGCGACAGGGTTTCGTTGAGGTTGGGGTCACGACGGGCGCGCTTGCGCACATTGGCGAACAGTTGCGACGGCAGGATGTAGAAGCCCTTTTCCTGAACCGTTTCGTAACGACCCACAATGGCGTGGGCGTCTGCCAAATCGCTGTAGTCAAAATCCGCACTACCCGCGCGGCGCTCCTGTTCGTTGAGGTAGTTGGTCAGGTTCTCCGAGATGAAGCGGTAGAACAGCATGCCCAGCACGTAGGTCTTGAAGTCCCAGCCATCAACGCTGCCACGCAGGTCGTTGGCGATGCGCCAGATGGTTTTGTGCAGTTCGGCGCGTTCAAGATCTCTGGTATTGCTCATGGGACGTTAATCACTCTCAGTTTTCGTGTCGCCGGATGACTAACGCATCACGGCGCGTATGTAATTCGTTCGCTCAGGCCGCTCGGTAACCGGGCGCCAGCACCGCTGTTTCCACGCCGTAGAGCAGCAGGGGGTCTTTCAGCCAGAGGCGGTACTCTGGATCACGCAGCCGATGATCCGGCGAACAATCGACGCTCCATTTGCGCAGTACGTAACCCGCCGTAGCCCCGCGCAGCCTCAGGCGCAGCACACCG
>MDTG01173989.1_pt1 | contig 21347 bp, 18 predicted proteins | sample 811421 | NCBI WGS metagenome assembly MDTG01 (sample SAMN05326645, study PRJNA326480) | marine metagenome | isolation source: seawater | place: Pacific Ocean: South East | collected 2011 | reverse complement strand
TCTGTTCCAAAAAGTGAGTTTTTCTTAAGTCCAGTTTTATCCTCAATAATTATAGCAGATACTCCAAGTCTTTCTAAAGTTCTGACTGTGAAAACAAAATGTTCTGTTTTACCACCCGTGTCTCCATCGTAAATCATAGGCTTAGTAGTAACCTCAAGCATATCATTTATTGATTGAAGACGAGTTGTTAAATCAACTGCCTCAATATCTGGTTTTCCTTTAGAAGTTGAGTCCGTAAGACTACTGGACCACATTCCATCAAATTCATTTATTTTTCCACTTGAATTCACCTTAGTGTTTTCAATTATTAAGCCTGTTAGGCCAGAATGGGATTCCAAAATTCTTACAATATCTTTTGAATCAATTAACCTTCTTAATCTCCTTCTTCTTATATCAGGAGTGGTCCCAACTTCCTTAATTCTATCATTTAAAAGGGTTGAATTTATTCCTTTCGTATATGGAACGTCTATGACTTTTCCTCCCCACTCTTTTAATATATTTATAACTTGGTTTCTTGTGTTTTTTTGAATCCCTTCTAACCAATCATCTCCATGAACAACATAATCAGGCTTGAGAAGTTTGAGATTGTCAGTGTAGTCTAATGAATCCTGTTTTATTACTTTACCGACCCCCTTAATATTCGTTAAAATTTCCTCTCTTTGAGAATAGTTTAAATAAGGAAGTCTTTTGTAGGAACAAATCGCTTTATCAGTTAAAAGTCCAATAGTTACTTCCCCTAATTCGACACCTTTCTTTATTATGTTCAAATGCCCAGGATGTATTATATCTGCTGACATTCCAATGTATATTTTTTTCATTTTATATATAATTTCTACTGTTCTTTTTTTTTATACACCCCAAGGGTCATTGACTTTATAATAGTCATTAAATTCTTTTTTACTTCGCATAATCAATCTTAGTCAATTTTTGATCTATCATAAAATACCAACTCATATTGAATAGAAAAATAATGTTTTTAGTTTTATTTTAAGATTATTACAAATTAATACGATTAGGAGTTCGTATTATTTTAATTGAGCAATAAGACGCATATATGGAAGGCCCTCATATAAAGCTTTTAATTTTCTTTCATACAATGGCTTGAGCAACCTCAATCTAAATTTCCTAGGAATCAATATTGACATAACTTTTTTAATAAATTTTATTTTTGAACTTGAAAGCTCTAATTGATTATTTAAAAATTCATTTTTATTATCGCCGTTTAATGATTCAATATGCTGAGTAGCTATAATTTCAAAGCCATGTTTCTCAAATAAAAGAGACATATTCTTAGTATTAAAAGATTGTGTATGGGGTGGGTGAAATAGTGATTCTAGAGGCACCTCTATTGAAACGTATCCATAAGGTTTTAGTGCAAGCTTCATGGCCTGAACATCATGATTTAGATACTGGGGTTCTAGATGTTCAAAACTATGGCTCAAGACTATCAAATCCATTTTTCTCTCAGTTTTTATTGAGGATGCCGCCTCCATTGAAAAATATTTTCCAAGTCTAATTCCGCCATAGTGATTTAAAACTGGGAAATCTTCTTGGTCATAATAAAAGTAATTAGGCTTACAATACAAACTAAAACTCGGAATCATCCCGTTTTCATTAGGCCCAATTTCGAGAATATTTAAGTCATCTTTTAGATCTAAATTTGTTTTAATAAAATTTACATGAGATAAACTTCTCATAGTAAATTCGTAATTTTCATATGCTTTAAATGGACTAAGTTTTGATCTGCCGTATAAAGTATTATAAAATTTACTGAGAGATCCTTTTTCAAAAAATTCGGAAGTAAAAGTGAATTTACAACTTTTACAAGTAGATAGCCTTTTATTTTTAAAGCAATCATAGGTCCAATCCCCCTGAGCTGGAGCCTTGAGGTAGTCCGAAAATATAAATTCATCCTGACCACATATTGGACAGTTATTTACTTTCAATTCTTTCATTCGTTTGGGAAAATTATAGGTGTTCCATCTTTTGATTTCAAATTGTCATTAATAGCTATCTTCAAATCCGAGTAAGATTTAATATTTATATTATTTGAATTAAAGAGTAATCTAGATGAATTAGAAAAGTCATCCATAGAAATTTTTGAAGCGTCTTTATATCTTTTATAGACCCTTTTTGATTGATGTGTTGCATAGAATTTTGCAAACTCATTATTTTCGCTTACTTCCCACTGGAACATAAATTTTCTTTTATCACTAGGTTGGTTTTTTATACCAAACTTATCGATTTGACCTACTTTTATCCAGTTTGGTTGAGATGATCTATGCCAAAGTAATCCATGAAATAAAATAACATCCCCTAAGGAAACATTTAAGCTTATTTTTTTTAAAAATTTGTTTCTAATTTTTATTGCTAACAATTGTAACTTACTTACTTTACCGTAACGACTCTTTATGGATATAGGACTATTAACTCCTAAAAATGTTGGTAAATGAGACCCTGGTATTACATCAAGTTGTCCCCCATATGTCTCATCATCTTCTTGCAGATACAACCCAAGTTTAGCAATATTGAATGAGGGGTTATAAACATACTTAGTAGAAAATCCTATAGACTGCGAATCTGTATGCCAAGTGGGCGAATGCAAATTATCATTTAATGAAAAGTCAGCAAAACTTATAAAATCATCACCAAGAACTTTTTTAACCTCAGCAACTATTTTTCTTTTAAAAAGTGGGTTTAGTAGATTTGGGTTTTTTATGAATTCATCATTGAATATTTGCCTAATAGGCTTTGATTTTTGCTGAGCTGTATTGTTTTTTTTATTTAATTTTTCAAATGCTTCAGAACATGTATTTCTCAAAGTTATTATCTCATCCTTGTCAAACACATTTTTAATTACTATATATCCTTTTTTTCTAAACTCTTCTTTTTTTGTCATTTTGTTGGTGGAATTAACTAATAAGACTTGGGTATAAAATTACTATTTAAATATTAAAAAAAAATTAGGTCTTTGTTTTTACAATTTATTTATTTTAAAACTGCAAGGTGTTTAATAATATTTTCTTAATATCAATTTGATTTTTATTAACCTTCAAATCAATTAGTTTTATTAGTATTATTAAAGCTCCTATAAAAAAAATATTTATAATTAAACCCAAAATATTTTTTTCATCATTTAGAAAATAATCATATGGAAAATAGAAAATTAATACTATGAAACTACTAAACAATATTGATTTAAAAAGTTTATTCATTAATTTAATATCTATAAAATTATCTTTAACTAAATAATAAATATACAGAGGAAGAATAACTATGTTAGAACACATTTTATTGAAACAAAATACTTCAATTGAGATGTTTCCATAAATCTGAAGACTATACAGATTAAGTGTCCAAAATAGAAAAGGAGGAGCAAAGGAGGATAAAATTATCCTTTTATTAAATTCCATTGAAAAAAGATAAATACCAGTTGGATATATAATAAATGAAAAACACCATGCTAAACTTAGATATACAAATGGCCATATTGATTCATTATAATTTGAACCTACGTAACTAAAAATAAGTTTTTCTGAAAATAATACAATTGTAATGATTCCTATGAAAGTAATTGGAAAGAAAAAAACAATAATTTTATTGAAATATTCCTTGTAAAGTTTTTTTTCATTTTTTAAATAATTGAAAATTGCACTAAATGGTGAATATAATAGGCTGAAGACTGTCTTAATTACAAATGGACCTAATGCTGCTATTGAATACATTGAAACGGAAACTAAATCAATATTTTGTGCAAGAAATAAATTATCTAACTCATAAAAAATAAATCCAAAGAAGAAACTGATAATTGATGTTAATGATAGTTTTAATGCCTTTCTGATTAAATTTTTTTTTATTCTAAAGTTGATGAGTAACTGTATTAGGGTAATTTTAAACTTCTGATTAGTTAAAAAAATAATGCAAACCAAAAAAATAAAATCTAATATTTTGATAGAAATATAATACGTTAAAATCCAATGCTCATTAGTTTTATCAATTATGAAAAAAATTAAAAGTGAAACTAAGGCTGTAGCAATCGAAATTATATCACAATAATATTTTTTAAGGTTTATTTCAAATAAACTACTAACATAATTACTGAAAATTTGAATAAGACTTGAAATACTTAATGTAATTAATAAAATTGAAGCTATATAATTATATTGATTATTTTGTTTGAGGTCTGAAATAATAATCTCTGGAGAAAAACTTATAATAAATATTAAAACTGATAAGATTAAAGAAATTAGAAATGAAATAGAAAAGCTATTTCCCAATAATTTTAATTGTAAATCTAAATCATTCGAGATTACATGTTCAGCAGCATACTTTTTACCAGAAGTAATAAATCCAAAATCAGTATATCTGAAAAAAATTCCAAATGAAATACAAATTGAATAAATCGCTAAAATAACTGGAGTATCAGATAGAATAGGAATGGCTATAAGATTTAAAGATATTCTAAGAAACAAGTTTAAAAAACTAAATAGGTAGTTTTTTAAAATATCTATGTTATATGAGTTTAATGCAAATTTCATTACCATCAAGACCTTATTTTAAGGTGATAAAAATATGTTTTCATTAAAATAATCTATTGACTAGTAGCAATGTTTGAAATTTGGTTTATGAAAACATCGGGGTGTCCTACATTTTGATCCAAAAATATTTTTCTACCTTCTTGAACCTTTTCACTTTGCCACCAAAGATTTGGATATTGATAAATATTATTTAAGAGATTAGATGCCTCGATTGGATTAATTTGAATTATCCCTGCATCAATAAGTGGTTTGAAAAAATTTTTGAACTTTTTTTTGAGGTTATGAGAATCTTGATCTAGAAAAACTATAACTGGAATATTTGAAATTAAACATTCTAAATAAGAGGTAGATAAATAGTCTATGACAACGAGTTTTGATTTAGCCATAAGTTCTAATCCATTAAATGAAGGCTGATTTAATAAATTGATCTTTTGAAATTGGTTTGTGTATAATTTTTCTTTGTCAATGAAAAATTGTCCTGGATATTTTTTATAAAAGATTTTTTTTAAAATTTTATTTTTTAATCCCTGGAAGAAAATCGTATTAAATTTAATTGTATTTAAAGCATACTCCTGAGAAGAAACATCTGTTGCAGCAAAATATACACGTTTATATCTAATAGGCCCTGCTAAAAAAAGAATTTCAAATTTTGTTTTCTTTTTTTTAATAAGAAATTTAAATAAAGAGGCTGATTTTATTACTCCATATTTATCAGATTTCCATCCTATATTATAAAAAGCATCACTCAGACCAATTATATATTTTATGTAATTACCCTTAAAAACATGAGATATAAAATTATGTTCATTATTTAAGTGATTTATATTAAATCTTTCTTTTGCTAATGCTATTGTTAGTGAAGATATTGAGTTACTAATCCAATTTTCGGATATTATTATTCGGAGTTTTTTATAAAGGTTAAGCTTTTTAATTAAAAAATTCTCATTAGAAATATAATCCTCTAAAAAAAAGATAGGGAAAAGGTATCTTTGAGTTTTAAAGAAAAAGGAATCAAATCTATCAAAATTTTTATCTTTTTTAGAAATTATATCTCTTAAGTCATTATTAAAATTTTCTCTTCTACTGGCTTTTGGAATATTTAGAAATATCTCACGCACTCTTCCATTATTTCTTTTCAACAATTTTTTTTTATTAGGTTTTGAAAAATATGATCCAAAAAAACCAACTGTTATTATTCCTCTTTTTGGTTTTAAAGAAAATCTTTTTATTTTTAAAATTACAGATATTATAAAGGCTTTAAAATTAAATTCCCCTTTACTTCTTTTTTTTAAGTGTATAGCCTTATCAATATTTTTTTTATAAAATAAATTCACGTAAATAGAAAAAATTTGCTCACTTCCGATAGGATTTTCGGTAATAAAATTTTCTATATCATCATAATCATCAGCTATAAGATAACTACTCGAGCAGAGAACATTAATTACATGTTGATTTTTATCAAAATATTTTTCAAAAATTTGAAAAAAATCATAAACAATATTTATTTGTCTAACAAGTGAAATAGAAAGGGCCTTAGTCCAAAAAAAAGTTGAATAATCCTTGTTATGAATTTCATTTAGTCTTTTTGAAATTAATTTGGAGTACATCTTATACTTTGCATCCACATAATCAGCATCTTTTTTTAAGTCTTTTGCACTAACTCTTAAATGTTTACCAACTTTAACTTCTTTGTAATTTGAATGGAATTTATTTTTAAATGCAAAAGCTAAAAGAGGATTCGAGATAAAACATTTTGTTGTATCACTCTTCCAAAATATTTCACAATTAGAAACCAGAAAATTAGATTTTGGTTTATTCATTAAAAAGAAACTTTTATTATTAGATTTAGATATTTATCGGTACCCAATAATCTAAATTAGTCCTTTAGATCATTTTTATTAACATTGTGATTCAATGGTTTATTTTCACTAAAATTTTAATCAATATTTACCAATCTTTTAGCTAAAAAAAAATCAGCTGTTTTTTTGACTATTTATTTACTTACTAAATACGTAACGATGTTCTCCAACTCCATATTTAATTTCCGCAAATGGGGCATTGGTATGTAATTTTTCAATACGGTCAAAATCAGCTCCCCTATTTAATCTCTGAATGTTTGTAGCTCCTCCTTCAATAAGTATCTTTAGAATCTCTTCATGTGTCAATCTGAGATTTATTGGCACCATGATATGGTCAAGAATATAGAAAATTCTGTTGGTAGGTACATTTAATAATTTTAAAGATTCTCTTGCTAGTTGATTATCAACATCTTTCATTATAATTCTAAGTATTTCAATAACATCCCAAAAATAACCTCCTGGATTTTCAATTAGGTACAACCAACCCATACCTCCTTTTTTCAAGACCCTAATGATTTCTTGAATGCCTTTTTTACAGTCTCTTGTGTGATGTAAAACTCCATTAGAAAAAACTATGTCAAAGGAGTCGTTTTCGAATGATAAGTTTACAACATCTTCTATTTTGTAATCAACATCTAAATCAACAGATTTAAGCCTCTGTTTTGCGTTTTTAATTCCTGTTTCGGAAAAATCTACTCCAACAACTTTTTTAGCTCCAAGTTGTTTCCATGCAACACTGTACCTGCCTCCTCCACATCCGGAATCTAAAACGGTTTTAGAACTAAGATTTTCAGGAAAAATATTATTTCTTTCCAATCTAATCTGTAAAAGTTTTTTTGCCTCATTAAAGTATTTGTCTTCATCAAAATTTTTAAATAAGTTACCATAATGTGAGCCGGTTTCATTTTCTATTTCTTCTAAATTTTTTCTGCTTTTATCTTCTATATGATTTGTAAAAAAAAGATCGAGATTAAGTTTTCTAAATGAATTTACGAATTCAATTTGTTTTTGAAAATTTTCTAAAATTTCTTTCGTTGGATCTTCATTTTTTTTAAATGCATTTTCTTTAGCTTTAAAGATGTAGTATGTTACCCATGTTTTTATTACATCACCATAAATTGATTTATCAATTTTATTTATTTCATTAACAAGTTTTCTCCCTAAATCTTTTAGAGGACCATTTTGAAGACTTTCTGGGTAGTTTTTATATTTATTCATTACACTTTTTTGTTTTTTTCCCACTCTTTAACATCTAAATTGGAGCTTGCTCTTAAAAGAAATGTTAGCCTTGTATTTTCAGAGGTATTTAATCCGCTTTTGTGAGGTGTCAAAAAATCAAAAAAAATAGTCTCTCCATATTTTGTCTCAACAATTTTATAATTCTTAGGCTCTTCGCAGCTCAATCTAAAGAATCTTTGATTGATATTATCGATATATTTTTCATCATGATATATCAAATCATTGGTTTTATCTGTTCCAATTAATATTGCTCCATTATTCATTTTACAATCATGAAGATAGGTAGACATAACAATGCTTTTTGGAGAACAATTAGCTTTATTAAGAAAATAGGTGGCCTCTTGATGCCATGGCAAGGACATATTTTTGTCATCTTTTTTAAATTTGTGTGGGAGGTCAATTCTAAAATGGGGGAGAATAATATTAACATCCTCAAAACTAGTCTTCAATTTTTTAGCAGCTAATTTTTTCCAACCTATATGGCTATAAAATATCTCAAATTCATTTGAATTCATTACAATATCCTGAATTTTAGCAGCAAGATTATCTTTTACACTATGTCTTGAATTTATGACATTTGAAAAATCATTTATATTATTTGTATCTAATTGTTCAAAAACAAAACTTTGAAATTTATTTAACTCATCAATAAATCCTAATTTCTCTGTCATAATTATGAATTTTATTTAACCCAAACATGGTGGTGTATTCTTTAAATTTTTTATTTTAATAAACTTTACATGTTATATAATTCACAAAGTCGTGTTTTAAAATAAGTTCAAATATAATTGAATTTAACAAATAAATTGATCACTAACATTTTTGTAATTCGTTCAATTATAAAGTAAGCACGTCAAGTATTGATTTACTAATCCTAATAATAAAAAAATTAAGTTAAATTTAAATTACATGGTGTAAATAAAAGATGATATAAGTCATCATTTTAATAAAGATATTTCCCAAAAAATTTCACAATTAGAAACCTGAAGCCTAGATTTTAGCATATTCATCATAATATTATAATTTAATAAAGTTCATATTGGAGTCCTAAAATCTTTATTAATCTTTTAGTCCATTTTTATTTACATTGTGGTTTAATTTCCAATTACCTAAAGTGTCTTTCCCCCATATATGTGGTGATCTGAAGCTATCAATTGTTTGATTGAATTCATCTTCACTGATACCTATATATTCTAAAAAGTCTTGAAGATATTTTTGTGGAAACTCATCATCATATCTTTTTACCAAAAGTTGACCTTCCTCTCTGGTAATTTTACCAGTTCTAATTTCTTGAGCTGCATCATAACTTGCTCTTCCAAGACCAAATTTTATCAATGTAGTATACCAGTGGAAGTAATCTATTTTATCATCAATACTACTATATTTAGAATATGTGCCAACTGTTCTTTCGGTATTCCCACAAAATCCAGTATTTTCTGATGCATAATAATATGCTTCTTGAGGGTCCCACTTTAAATAATAACTCAAATAATGAACATCAATATTATTATATTCCGACGCATTCATTGGGATATATGATTTAAAATCACCAAGTTTAAATCCATGATTCTTAATTATATCACTAATCTTTACTCCTCCAATTGTAATATCAAGTTTATCTTGACTTTGAGAAAAATATTTTTGATGCATCGTTTGCCTAGCTCCTCCTTGAATGTTTTCTTCTTTACTTAGGTTATTTCCATTTTCAGTACCTGCTTCACCATACATAATAAATTTTATTCCAAATTTTGAGGCCATTAACGGCCCAATTTGCTTCTGTCCAACAATAAATGGCTGAAAGGGATGTAATAAATTTTTAAATGCAAGTTTTGTTAATAATCTATGAAGTCTTCCATTTGGAGTATAAAGAAAATTATCAAACCCACCAATATGAATCCAATTATTAAAATTTTGAAGACCAATGTCTGTGTAGAGGTGTGGTGACCATGTTACGGAAAGCGGATTCATTCCATATTTATATTTTAATAAATGTGCTTGAAATCCACTATCTTTTCCTCCGCTTCCTGGAATTAATACATCATAGGACCCATCATTTTTTCTGTACTTATCACATAATTGTTGGAGCAATTTCTCTCTTTGATTCCAATCTATTGTGTTATTTTTTTCATTTTGAAAAGCACATGCTGCACAAATGCCATCTTCATCAAACATTATTACTTGTTTTTTGTCCTTGATTGTACTTTTGAACTCAACCGTGGAACTTGGTCTTTGATTAGATATTACGCATTTTTTACAAAAAATGACATCTTTTGGCAAACCATACAAAGCTTTTATTTTACCCATCAAATTATTTATTTAAAATTTATAAAATTATTCAAAATTTTTAAACCTACTTCACCACTTTTCTCAGGGTGAAATTGAACTCCAATCACATTTTCTTTCTGAACCGCAGCACAAAACACTTCTTCAAAATAACTTGAATTAGCTATTATATCACTTTTATTTTGTGGATTGGTACAGTAAGAGTGAACAAAATATACTCTGTCGTTGGTTGATAAGTTTTTTAAAATACTTCTATCCCAAGAGACATCTTTTGGTTTTTCAATATAGTTCCAGCCTATATTTGGTAATCTATGTGTGTTTTTTACAGGAATTTTATTAACCTTCCCTTCAATCAAACCAAGTCCTTTAGATATTTCAAACTCACTACTTTGATCAAAAAGGATTTGCATTCCAAGGCAAATCCCTAAAAATGGATTCCCCTTTTTAATAAACTCATAAATAGCTTTATCAAAGCTTCGATCTCTTAATTTACTCATCGCACTTTTAAATGCGCCAACACCAGGTAAAATCAAAAAGTCTGCATTTATAATTTCATTATAACTATTAATTAGGATTGGATCTGAGTCTAAGCTAATAAGAGCATTTTTAATACTTTTCACATTTCCAACACCATAATCCAATATAGAAACTTTTTTCATATTCTTATATTAAAGTTATTACTTAACATTTTATCTTTGATATCTCTTATGTGGGCGTTTTGATAATGAAGAATTGATGCTAAAGCTATTCCAGATAACTCAGATTGATTACATATTGATGTTATATCATTAATATTTCCCGCTCCACCCGACATTACTATTGGTATGCTTACAGATTCAGAAATTTTTTTTAATAATTTTTCGTCAAAACCTTTCCTAGTCCCCTCTTGATCCACAGATGTAACCAAAAGTTCACCAGCTCCTAAATCTTCAAGTCTTTTTGCCCATTCAATTGCATCCACGCCGGTTTCTTGCCGTCCATTCTCAATGTAAGCTTCCCAAGATCCCGCTTTCCTTTTGGCTTCAATTGAACCAATTATTGATTGTGAACCATATAATCGAGATGCATCTGTTATAAATTTTGGTGTCTTAATTGCTTGGGTATTTATTGCTATTTTATCTGCTCCCGATCTTAATGCCTTTTCTATATCTTTAATTTTTCTTATTCCTCCTCCAATAGTTATAGGAACAAAAATATGTCTAACAGCGTTTTCAATTATATGAAATAAATTATTCCGTTCATATAAGCTTGCAACAGCATCCATAAAAAAAATCTCATCAATTCCATCATTATAATATTTTTTTGCAATTTCTATTGGATCCCCTATTTTTCTAAGCCCCTCTAAGTTAATCCCTTTAATAACATACTCATTTTTTATATCTATTCTTGAAATTAATCGTATGTTATTATGGTTGTTCATTCTAAATTTAAGCTTAACAGTAAAAAATTTAATTTATAACTCAGATAGGTTTATCCATTGCCAAAGAAAAAAACTATTTGATTTATCTTTAAATTGATAGTCTTTCCACAATTGATTCATCACTTTTTTATCGATAAAATCGTATTTTGAAAATTTTTCCAATTTCAAATCAACCCATTCTTTCAAGTTATCTGACAGCCATTCTCTTTGTGGAGTTTGGAGGGGCCTTTTGGGGGCATATGAAATTGAATTCCCAATTAAACTATTGGCAATTTGTCTCAACATCCACTTTCCCTGACCATTTTTTATTTTCAACTCTTTTGGTTGAGAAAATGCGAATTCTACCAGACGAAAATCTAGAAATGGTTCTCTCAATTCAGTACTATGCATCATGCTAATTCGATCATTGAATCTTAAAGCTCTTGGTATTTTTGTGTAAAATAAATCTCTATATTGAAGGTTTAGTAAGTCATCTTTAAAGGGTTTATCATATTTATCTTTCGCTGAGTAATTTAAAAATTCTGGAATTAATACATTTGGTTTACATGGATTACTCTTAGTTCCTTGAATAATAAAATCACTATTTTTAGCGTAATAATCATATCCAGCCCATGCCTCATCCATTCCTTGCCCATCAAGAATAACTTTTATTCCCTTGTCTTTACATTTTTTAAAAATTTTTGAATATGCAATGACTGGTATTCCACCAAACGGCTCATCTTGATAATAAGAGACATCACTAAATAAAGTATCGATTTCATTAACTTTAAGAAGTATTTTATTATGATGATTTTTTGTGTTTTTTGTCATTTCTTCTGCCCAAATTAATTCATCATATCTACTATCATTAGAATAAAAAGTAAATGCTTCTATTTTATCAGACTTCTCATGCATTATTTTATTTACCATTGCAAGTAAAATAGATGAGTCAACTCCACCACTAAGACTAAACCCAACAGGCACATCTGATCTAAATCTAAGTTTGATTGATTCTTCAAGCAAAGACAAATATTTTTCTTCTGAATTTTCATCAGTTTTGTAATTAATTAGTTTAATATTTTTGACAAAATCATAATACTTAGTTTCCTTAAAATTTTTGTGATAAAGTTTATACTCGAAATAATTTCCAGGTTTAATTTGATGAATATTTTCCCAAAATGTTTCGTGAGGCATTCCATAAGTTCCATAACAGATATAATTCGACCAAACTTTCCTATTCTTGATTTTTTCAATTCCAGCCTCCCACAACGTTTTAATCTCACTAGCAAAATAGAGTGTTCCCTTCAAAAAAGAATAAAATAATGGTTTAACCCCAAATCTATCTCTTGCTCCAAATAGTTTATTTTCAATCCTATCATAGATTACAAAAGAAAACATCCCGTTTATCATAGATAACATTTCCTTACCGAATTTTATATACAATGCTAATAGAACCTCAGTATCCGAATTGGTGATAAACTTATAATCATTAATGGTTTGCTTCAGTTCCAAATAATTATATATTTCTCCATTAAATACGATTACAAAATTTCCACAAAGACTAACCATTGGTTGATTAGCTCTAGAAGATAGATCTATTATAGAAAGTCTATTATGTCCTAAACATAATTTTGAGTTTGACCAAGTCGATGTAAAATCCGGTCCTCGATGATTTTGTTTTAATAACATCTTATTTAAAAGATGTTCCCGATTTTTAATTACACCAATAATACCAGCTAAGCCGCACATTATTTTTTGATCTCCTTTGCAATTAGTTCAGCATTGATCCAATCAGTTTCAGTATCAATATTTACATGAAAATCAGATCTATTTTGAATATAGCCAGTAGTTTCTCCGTAAAAAGTCCCTTTTTTAATAGTTTCAACTCTTGTTATATAAATAGATCCATCTCTATGAAATGTATCGGGTAGATCTTGTCTTCTTGAGATGATTTTTCTATCGTTAATAACTGATTTTAAAAGATCATTTTCTTTTTTAAAAGTCCAATAAGGATTGTATTGATGTGGGACTGGCAAGACACTAATTAAACTTTGAAAATTATTTTTTTTGAATTTTCTAATTGCATCATCAATTAAATTATCGTCTCTAAATGGGCTCGTTACTTGTAATAAGCAAATGGCATCATAGTAAATATTTTTTTTTTCAAAAAAATTTATTGCATGAATTACTAAGTCTATAGATTTTGATTTGTCAGTTGCAAGCTCTGATGGTCTGATAAAAGGAACTGATGCACCACGTTTTTTTGAAATATTTGCAATCTCATCACTGTCTGTAGAAACTATAAAATTTTCTAATAGCTTGGCTTTTTTACATGATTCTATAGTGTAAGAAATTAGAGGATTAGAACCCAATATTTTAATGTTTTTATTTGAAATCCCTTTTGAACCTTTTCTTGCAGGAATTATTCCTAATATTTTCATTAATAACAAATTGTTTTACTATAATTTAATTTAACTTTTGAGAGCATATCTGCTATTTTACTGCCGGAATATCCTTTTCCATATATCTCAGATGATTTTATTTCTAATCCATTTAAAATAATATTTATAGAATTTACTATTTCAGACTCATCATATCCAACATCAATTACATTATTCCCTCGATCTCTTTTATTTTGTCTAGATCCAATATTGATAACTGGAACACCCAAAAAAGCACATTCTCTTATACCAACACTTGAGTTTCCAATTAGTCCTTTTGAAAAATTTAATAAGTTTAAAAAATCTAGTCCCTCCATATTTTTAAAAAAATGAATTTTTTTAAGTCCATTTTCCTCTCGAAAAGATCTAATTGCAGATGAAGTTCCGTCTGATCCTGTGTCAACATTTGGCCAAAACCAAAATGTTGGCATATTAATTTTTTTAATTGCTTTTAAAGTAGTTACTGCTTGTTTCCATGAATCTTTATACTCATTGGTTACTGGATGTTGCATGACAACAAGGTATCCATTTTTATAATCAGGAAAATCTCCAACACCTCCATATTTTTTATATGGATTAAATTCTAATTCTTTCTTTTTTGAAGCTTGCAGTGCTAAATCTATTGATGGACATCCAGTATTAAATACAAAATCTTGATCCTCGCCTAATCGAATAACACGTTTTCTTGCATTTTCAGAAGAAACAAAATGATAATCCGAAAGCTTAGTAATTGCATGACGAACTTTTTCATCAATGTTACCAGTTACTTCTCCACCTTGAATATGGGCAAGAGGTATATTCATATAACTAGCTGAAATAGCAGTAGCAATTGTCTCGTATCTATCTGCTACTGTTACTACTATATCTGGTTTTAAATTAACAAAGACTGAGCTTATTTCTATAATTCCAATTCCAGTGGTTTTTGCAGCAGTTGAAATATGATCACCTTCTATAACATTATATACTTTTGCATTAATTTCAAATCCATCTTTTATGATATCATTAATTGCAGTCCCATACCTACCCAATAAAGCTGATGCTGCAACAACTAATTGTAATTCTAACTTTGGATGGTCTTGAATATAACTCAAAACGGTCTTAATTCTACTATAACTTGGCCTTGCAGTTATAACAACACAAATTTTACGATTATTCATTTAAATCACTATTTGTTAAAAAATCCCACTCATTAAGGTCTTTATTAATTTTCTTACCAATTACTAATTTATAATCCTTTGCTGGTATTCCTTTATTGAATGGTTTTTTTGATTCTAAATCATCGAAAGTTAATAAATGACCTTTTTTTAAATTTTTATTTACAGCTAAAGATTTTTCAAAAATTGATTTAAGTGATTTAAACTTAGAATTATCAATTTTAAAATTAGTTTTAGATAACATATCTTTTTTAATTTTAATAATCCCATTTACAAGTTGGTTTAAATCTCTAATCTCGATTGATGATTCAGAATCAGGGCCAAATATTTTTTTATCAAAGACTACATGAAATTCAAGTATCGAAGCTCCCAATGTTACTGCAGCAAGTGAAGCAAAAATCTCACCGCTATGGTCTGAAAAACCAACTCTGGTATCATATCTTTTAATTAGCTCTGGAATTAATTTTAAGCCCCACTCTCCAGAAATTGTAGGATATGAAGTTGTGCACTGTAATATTGATAAATCAACCTTTCTTTTTTTAATAAATTCTACAGACTTATCGAGTTCTTTAAAAGAGCTCATTCCAGTGGATAATAATATTGGTTTTTTAGTTTGTATAATTTTTTTTAGCATTAAAAAGTTATTAGTTTCCCCACTTCCAATTTTGTACCTCTTAACTCCTAATTTCTCCAATAAATCAACTGCTTGATTACTAAATGGTGAAGAAATAAATTCAAGCCCAACATCTTCACAATGTCTTTTTAAACCATCCCACTGATCAAGAGTAAACTCCATTCTTTTCCAATAATCGTAACGAGATGAATCTTCATAGCTGAATTTTTTTCTAAAAATTTCGTATTCTGAACTTTCTGCCTCAGCTAAATGTGTTTGAAATTTTACGGCTGTTACTCCAGTATTTGCTAGAGCCTCAATGTAGGAATGAGCGATCCCTAAACTTCCATCATGAGATTGTCCAATCTCAGCTATAATATCAATTTTATCGAAACTCATATTTTATTATCTATAACTTCCCATCGGCTTGATAGCCAAGTATACCTTTAACATCGTATACAACACAGTTCTCTTTTTTTAGTTTACTTAACTTAATTCTTTTGAATCTGTCGTGAGCTACAGCTAAAACTATGCAGTCAAATTTAATTTTTGGGATATCATTTGTTACTTCTAGATTATAATTTTCTTTTAACTTTTCATTCTTTACAAATGGGTCATAAATTATTATATTAATACCATATTCTTTTAATTTTTTAATTAAGTCAACCACTTTTGAATTTCTAATATCACTACAGTTTTCTTTAAAAGTTACACCTAGCATAAGTAAACTAGAGCCCTTTATAATTATTTGCTTATTAATCATCAATTTTATTACTTGTTCTGCTATGTAATTTGCCATTGATTCGTTCATTCTCCTACCGGCCAGAATAATTTCTGGATTATATCCAACATTTTGTGCTTTTTGAGCCAAATAGTATGGGTCTATACCTATACAATGACCGCCAACTAGTCCGGGTTTGAAGGGTAAAAAATTCCATTTTGTTTCTGCTGCTTTTAAAACTTCATTGGTATCTATATCTAATAAATTGAAGATTTGAGATAGTTCATTTACAAAAGCAATATTTATATCTCTTTGACAATTTTCAATTACTTTAGAAGCTTCAGCTACTTTGATACTGGGTGCTAAATAAGTTCCAACAGTTATTATCTTTTGGTATAAATTATCAATTTCTTTAGCAATTATTTTGTTTGAACCAGATGTCACTTTTAAAATTTTATTAAGAGGTCTGTTTTTATCTCCTGGGTTTATTCTTTCTGGAGAGTATCCTAAAAAAAAATCTGAATTAAATTGAAGTTTACTTCCTTTTTCAAGTATTGGGGCACATATTTCTTCCGTTACACCAGGATATACAGTGCTCTCATAAATAACTATGTCGTCTCTTTTTAAAATTTTTGAAACCAATTCACTAGCCTTTTTTATGATTGATAACATTGGAATGTTATTGTCATCTGTTGGTGTTGGAACTGTAACAATATAAATATTAGAATTTTTTAAATCATTAATAGAATTTGATAAATAAAGCCCTTTTTGATTTTTAAATTTATTTTTATCTGAAATTACCACTTCATTTAAATTATCAGAAGAAATTTCATTAGTAGAATCTTGTGCATTCTTGAGTTCTAATATTCTTTTAGAGTCAATATCAAAACCTATTGTTTTATATATTTTAGCAAATTCTAATGCAAGCGGCAGCCCAACATATCCAAGGCCAATTATTCCAATTTCATATTTTTTTTTCATTAATATTTTTTTGCTAAAATTAAAGCTGTATCTGACAATCCGTTCTCATCTACAACTTTTTGTAATTTATTTACTATTGAAATCGACTTATCTACTAAATGATGATTTTGAAAATTTGAATTTGCAAAAACATTACCAAATAATTCATAAATATCTTGGCCATAATACCAGCTTGATACAATCTCAAGTTTTGAATTATCAAGCATCATTTTAATTGATTTATCAGAGAAAATATGGAGATGATCCGGAGAATATATATTTCTAGAAGATAATTCAGGGAAGCATTTATTTGCAACTGCACTTATTGAGGGCCATCTAGGAACTTCAAAAAGAAAATAACTACCAACCTCAATATTATTTGAGATATTTAAAACAAAATTTTGAGGGTTCTTTAAATGTTCCAAAAAGTTTAATGCTGAAACTACTTTAACTTTTTTTATTAAACTTAAATCAGAAGGAGTCAAGAATTTATTTATTAAATCTACTCCCATTGATTTTGCAAAAGTAACCTCATTTTTATCACTTTCATAACCAGTTGAATCCCAACCCATTTTTTTCAAAGCAAAAATTAAATCTCCAACTCCTGCACCAATATCAATCCATTTTCCTTTTCCCTTAATTAATTTACTTGCAAACTCAGCCTTTGGAGTTGATATTTCTTTTACTCTTTTTTTATATAACAACTTATCTATATAAATTTCTTCCTGAACAGATTTTACAGTTTCGTTATCGTCGCTTTTATAAAGTTTAGATATGCTTTTTTCACTAGGCTGATTTTTCAAATATAAATGCCCACAGTTATTACATTCGTAATAAGGATGATCATAAATTACTACGAATAATTTTGAGTTTTTGAGTTCACAAATTGGACAACATTTTAAATTATCAGTGTCCTTAAGCATTGAAGAAGCAATTGCTTTTTGTTTAGATGCTATCTTTTTTCTCCACTCTATTGATCTATCAAACTCTTCTAGTTTTATAGCCTTAAAAAATTTATTTTTCCCCGATTCCATTGGGTTTATTATCAATTAATTTTAACATATTTTATGTTTTCTTCATTTTTATAAATATATAACCAATACAAGCTTCTTGAATTTGAACTTAAGTGACCATTTACATATGATATATCAATGTAAGCTTTAAATCCTTTTTTTTCTACATAACTTATTATTTTAGAAGGGTTAATTCTAATGCCCCATTTACCCCAATGTTGTTTTGATTTTGAGAATCTTAATATTGGAATCATTAAATCAGCAGGAAGAAAATTTAGTAATCTGTAAAGTTTTTTTGACTGTCCTAATTTAACAAAAGAAAGTCTAAACTTATCACCAATATTTTTTCCCGAAAATTGAATTTTTGCAAAACCACTTTCTTTAAGAACTCTTAAAATTTCGTCCAAGTATTCAAAAACATATTCTTTTTCAGGGATATAAAAAAATGTCTGATAAGAAAACACAATATCTATACTTAAATCTTTAATTTCTCTAAGATCATGACCACTGTTTTTATAAAAAGTTACTTTTTTATTGTTTTTAAATAATTTTCTAGCAAATGTCAATGTTTCATCTCTAATATCAATTCCTATGTAATTATTTACATGTTTAATTATATTTTTTGCATATCTCCCATCACCACAACCAATCTCAAGTAAATTTTCTACTGAATTTCCGTAATTTAAAATATTAGGCAGTAATATTTTGTTAAATACGTTTTTAATATGATCATCTAGTATCAAGTTCTTCTCAGACCCAACACTAATTAATTCTTGAAAATTTTCTTCAAACATATATTATAAATGAAAAACCATGTTTTTTAAGCGAATAGAATTATAATTCCCCGGATAATAATTACTTTTTTTTATTTTAATAACTAATAATGTTAGTTCACTCTATAAATCTTTTTTAAAATCCTTTTCCAATTGAATACGTAGTTGATGAAATAATACCTCTACCATCAAAAACTTTAGTTTTTGAAAAGTCTAAACTCTTGAACGCGTCCCATTCAGTTAAAATTGCAGTTGCTTGATTACAAAGGTCTAATTTGTTCATTGAGTCAATTACTGAAATCCGTGAATTTAAATTTCCTTTTTTAGATGAATCCCAATAAAAATCAATATCCTTTAATATAGATTTTTTGGATATCGTTGGGTCATAAATTTGTAAGGTTGCTCCAGCCCTAAACAAAGTTTCAGCAACAAAAATAGCAGGGCTTTCTCTTGAATCATTTGTATTGGCTTTAAATGCCCATCCCAAAATACCAATCTTTTTCCCGTTTATATCTCCACCAAAGTAATCAATGATTTTTTGGGCAAAACGATTTTTTTGATAATCATTTATTTTAATTACTTGATGCCAATATTCTGCTACCTCCTCTAGTCCATAATGGCGACATATATAAACTAAATTCAAAATGTCTTTTTGAAAACAGCTCCCTCCAAAACCTACAGACGCTTTTAGAAATTTTCGTCCAATTCTATGATCCATTCCAATGGCCTTGGATAACTCTTCAATATCAGCTCCTGTTTGTTCACATAAAGAAGATAGACTATTAATAGATGAGATTCTTTGAGCGAGCATCGCATTAGAGGCTAACTTTGATAGTTCCGAAGACCAAACGTTGGTTGTCAATATTTTTTCTTTAGGAATCCAATTTGCATAAATATCAACCAAAGTCTGAATTGCTTTTTGACCTTTTTTTGTTTGATCGCCGCCAATAAGAACTCGGTCTGATTTAAATAAATCTTGAATGGCCGTTCCCTCTGCTAAAAATTCAGGATTAGAAAGAATTTCAAAGTGTACTCCATTCCCATGTTTGTGTAAAATATCTTTAATCTTTTCAGCTGTACGAACAGGCAAGGTGGATTTTTCAATGACAATTTTATTTGATTTAGAATACTTGGCGATATCTTTTGCACAAGTCACAACATATGATAAATCGGCTGCCATTCCTGCTCCTTCCCCTTTTTTTTTGGTAGGGGTGTTCACTGCCATAAAGATAACCTCTGACTTTTCGATATTTCCTGGGATATCATTTGAAAAGAATAAGTTTCTGTCACGTGCCTCATTTACCACTTCAGCGAGTCCAGGCTCATATACGGGTAAAGAATCCAAAGGTCCATTCCAAGCTTTTATCCTCTCTGGATTAGAATCAACAACCGTTACATTTATGTGTGGACACTTTAATGCAATTACTGACATTGTTGGTCCTCCAACATAACCGGCACCAATACAACAAATATTTTTTATCTGCATTTTATTTTTTTAAGAGCCAAGAAGAAGATTGGATCTTATCTCCTAATCCTTCAATAAGACCAATATCTTTTGCTTTGCATACCTTAACCTCTGGGATTGAATCATTATTTTGGTCTCCACCATTTGCAAAATATAGCTCATAATTAATAGAATACTTATCAGCTAAATCAGCAAGTGTAGCACACTGAGTTTTATCCTTATCAATTGATATAAGCGCTTTATCTACAATTCCTAAGGCATTTAAAATAACTAAGCGCTCTTTCTGATCCATGAACTCTTTACTACCTTTAAGCTCTCTTTGAAGGTCGCTATTTACTATGACCCATAAAACATCTCCAGAAGCTTTTGCTTTTTCAAAAAGCTCGAGATGTCCTTTATGTAAGGGATTAAAATATCCTGAAACTATTACTGCTTTTGGTTTCATCTAAGTTATGTTATAATCGTCTTCAATTTCTATTGATGTCATTTTCCTTTAGAATTAAATAGTACAATATGTTCACGATCGGCTAAAAATTTAGATGCCAAATAAAAACTCACTTTTCGGCTAATTAGGCTCTCAATTTTATCTTCTAGTTGAGTTATGTATTCCATATTAAGTCCCTGGCCGATTAGAAACACTTCTATTAAACCTGAGTCTTTCCCTTTAGCATAATCTCCAACAAGAATAATCTGATCAATATTTCCCATTCGCTCGAGTACGGTTTCAACTACATCTTCTAAACCAAGGTGTTTAAAAACTACTTTTTGCATAACCTTAAAAAGAGGGTGCTTAACGTTTGCCTTATACTCAACTTTATTATCAACTTTTACTTTTTCTAAATAGCCAGCTCCTTGAAGGTGGTTGAGCTCTTTACGAATGGCATTTGTA
>MDTG01065103.1_pt1 | contig 21352 bp, 31 predicted proteins | sample 811421 | NCBI WGS metagenome assembly MDTG01 (sample SAMN05326645, study PRJNA326480) | marine metagenome | isolation source: seawater | place: Pacific Ocean: South East | collected 2011 | reverse complement strand
TACTTACCAGATGGATGCAAAATATGAAAGACGGTGCAATTGCTACCCTTAAAGAATGTACTATTATCGCGGATATCGCTAAATCTAGACTTGAAGAAGTCAAAAATTTGCAGCTCGATATAGTGGGTGATGAAGATAGAGAGTTTCGAACTTATAGCAAGGCAGAAGCACAATCCTGGCTTGGGGTTAAACATGCAACAAAATTAAGTCGGGCAATCAAAGAATTGGAAAGCTCACCTAAGCCAGTCCGATTTGAGCGTGAGGCCAATGGACACTACAAGTTCACAATTCAAGACTTGCACACCCTAGCAGATGCCATGGATATCCCAAAATTCAAAAGAAAGCCGAATGATAAATGCCAAGTTATATGTGTTTCCGCGCTAAAAGGTGGGGCGGCAAAAACAACGACTGCAGTCAATGTGGCGTCTGGGTTAGCAGTTAACAATAACAAACGCTATCGTGTAGCCGTTATAGACTTAGATCCACAAGGTACTGGAACAATGTTTGGTGTTCCAAACCTAACTGATGATGACTTTACCGTGGGTGATATTTTACAGGGTAACTTTGATCTTGATGAAGGCGAATCTGAAAAAGACTTCGTTAAGAGCTGCTTTAAGAATACAAGTATACCTAACCTTGACTATTTACCTGCCCGTGTTTCTGACTTCTTTTTTGAAAGCGTAGCGGAACAAATAAAAATTGACGAATATGATCAGCCAAATAGTGATAAAAACCGAACTTACCGATTGTTAAAAGAGCGCATCATTGACGCTGTTTCTGATGATTATGACATTATTATTCTTGATACTGCTCCAGCGCTTAATACAACCTTCTATAATGCGATTTATGCGTCCACATCATTGCTTATTCCTGTTATACCAGAGCTTGTCTCACTGGATGCAACATTGAAGTATTTGGAAAGATTAAAAGACATTTATGCGATTGCGGCTAAAGCTGGCCATGAGGGGATGGATTTTATTAGAATGCTTGTTACTAACTTTGATGACTCTGGTAATAAAACACATATTACAGTTCACCGGACATATAAAACCGACTTGCAGACTATTTTTTCTAACCGCGTTCTTGCGTATCCGTTAAAACATTCTGCAGCTATTCCAATTTGTGCTGATAACTACATGACAGTTTTTGAAATGAACCCTAAAGAGTACCCAAAATCTAGGGCTAAATTGCTTGATTGCGTCTCAAATCTATCCGAAGTAGTAAATGAAGTCGAAGTTTTGTGTTGCCAAGCTTGGCCGTCTATTCGTACAAATATGAGGTAACAACATGGCTAAGAAGCGTTCAATGCTAACACCGACCGATAAAGATCCCATAAATATAGATGAACTAATCAGCCAATCAAATGGTGGTTCATTTTTTGAAATCGACTCCCCTACACGTGATGGCATCAAAATCAAACTTCAATTTATGGAGTTTTCCGGTGAAGACATTATTCAAAAAACAACTGTCCTTGAGGATAACGAGCGTAATCAGGATTGGTTGAATGAGAAATCATTAGCACCATTGATTAAAGCTTTTCAGTTATCTCGCGGTCAAACCGTTCCAGCCGTTGGTATATTAAATGACGATGGTACTGTTGTGGTTGTTGCTGGCTCTCGAAGAAGAAAGGCCGCGTACCTTGCCGGTTACAACTATAAAATAGTTGCGGGTAAAGACCTTACTCTTGACGATGCAATAATAATTAGTAAGGTTGAAAATGAGAAAAGTCCGATATCGCTGATCGAAAGGGGTGAGAGATGGGCTAAAATTCAACATGATAATAATATGAGTTTTCGTGAAATTGCTTCGCAAATAGAGCTCGGGAGTGTTTCACATACATATATTGCCATAGCTGTTAACGGATACAATTTCCCTGATAGCTTAAAGTCGCTATACCCATCTTTAAATTGCATCAATAAACAGGTTATTCTTAAATTAAAGAAAGCTCTTAATTATAAAACAGCCGATGAAATCTGTGATTACATCACAAATGAACATAGTGATGTTGTTGAAAACCTTGCTGAGGAATATGCTGCAAATTCGGACGCGAAATCAGACTCATTAACAAACCTTATTGTTAATTTTGCTGCTCCAGAGAAAAAAACAAAGGACGTTGTTTGGCACTCTGATTTATCCTTAACTAAGGACAAAAATGACGAAGTAAAAGTTATTGAGTTCAGCAAACCTTTGTCAAACGAAAAGGCTGAAAAACTTAAGCAATTTCTCGATTCTTTGTTGAGTAGTTGATTTTTAATTAAGGCGTAGAAAAGTTACTAACACTACTACGCCTTACATTTAAATATGCATTCATTATTAACGTCAATAAATCCTACACCATTAATTAAATAAATATCATCTCCGCACGTAACAACATCGTAACTTCTAGTGTCACGTTCTGATAAATTTTTGAACGTTAAGTTTTTATTTTTCTGCATGAACCAATAACCATTTATTGAATTTGTCATTTTCCATACATCTATAATGTTTCTTACCTTCAAATCTGCTACATACTGGTATGCATTTGTTTCCAATAACTTGCGAACGATTGCGCACTTATTTTTTATAAAGTCGTCCTGAGAAACTTCACGGTGGGTATCTCTCACCTCCAACTCATGTGCTCGCGTACCGGTGTAAAGCGAGATTATACTTTCATCTAAAATTGGCCGCGTTGATATCAGTACTTTTATCTGCTCTGCGAACTGCGCGTTGTAATGATCTAAGTGGTGTATATTGAACACTTGCATTTTTTATTAAATACTCACTTTATTGTTGATATACCAATGGTAACAATATTTACTTACTGCACGTAATATTTAATCTTATAAATACTCACTTTATGCCAGTAAGAATTTCATCAGAGCAAGCCATAATTATTAAAGCTGATCCCAAAAGCAATATCAGAGTGATAGCTGTACCAGGCAGTGGCAAATCAACTGTGCTAGTTCATCGTATAGGCTATTTAATGAAATCCGGCATCAAAGCAGAACATATTCTTGGAATAATGTTTAATGACTCTGCAGTAGAAAATTTTAAAGACGATCTAGAACAGCTTGAATTCATGGCTTTGCCCGAAGTAAAAACTTATCACTCATATGCTAGAAAATTGGGTTTCATTCTAGAAAAGCGAGGGATATTACCGAAAACAAACTTTACTCCTAACGCTTTCAGCTACAAAAATTTTTACCGAGAAGCGCTAAACCAATTCATTCCGGTTCACCTTCATAAAATGCTAGAAGTAAATAGCAATAAAACTGTTACTTCGTTTATTAGGTTTGTTGAACTTTGCAAGTCATCACTTAAAGACCCCAAGGTAGTATTTGAAAAATTTAACTTTCCTATTACACACATATCTTTTATAGATGCTTTTTTAGGTTCAGAGAAAAAACGTAAAGAACAAAACATCCAGTTTTTCTCTGACCTCATATATGACCTTGTTCTTTTAAGTAAAGAAAAACCTGAAGCAATGAACTTCATAAGCAACAGGCATGACGTTGTACTTGTTGATGAATACCAAGATGCGAATGCTGCTTGCCATGAGCTAATTAAACTCATTGCCGGTACAAGAGCTGCTGTCAATGTAGTTGGCGATGATGATCAAACAATATATGACTTTACAGGAGCCAGCCCTGAGTTTCTAAAAGATATTATAGCTCGCGACTTTCAGGATATGAAAACTTATAGCCTTACCTCAACTTTTCGCTACGGCCATAATGTTGCACTTATTGCGAATAATATAATTAGCAATAATGATCACCGAATTGAAAAGCTATGCATATCAGGCCGACCTGATTTAAATACCACAATAACGACCACTACTTATGAGCATTTACATCTTGATATAGAGCAAACACAGCTTATTGATGAGATTAAAAGTTACATCCTTGCAGGTGGGAAATATTGCGATATTGCAATTCTCGTTCGTAATTATAGCTCTACGTTCAGTATAGAGATGGCTTTGTTAAGAATTGGTATTCCATACTTCATAAGCAAAGAAAGTAAAACGGTTATGCACTCTTTTGATATGCAGTTTCTTATTGCTGTTGGTACCGCACTGTGCCCAAATTCGAGTAATGAAGAAAGGTCGAAAGCAATAACATCGTATTTAAAATGCTATTTGTGGATAGATAAAAACATAGATCTCAGTGGTATTACTAAATGCATTTTAAATGAGGAGTTAGAATTAGCTATTAGCGAGTTGGCCAGCATTAGCGCTGAGGTCGATTCAGACTCACTAAAAGTTTTCAAAAGAAGAATAAAAGCATTTGTTACAGTCGCTAAAAGTAAAAATAAATCAGTCGAGTACAGGGTAAATAGGCTTATAAAAGAAGCCGGCATTCTTACGTTACTAAATACTCGTAAGAAAAAAGATATGGTATCCCCTTTGGATCGCTTCAATGTAACGCTTAATTTTTTTATTTCACTAAGTGATAACTTTCAAGACCTTCTTAGTGTTATTGAACAACTAAAAGCGTTGACTGAGCAATCAGAATTAAATGAAGGGATACAATTTTGCACTTTACATAAAAGCAAAGGGCTTGCTTGGCCTTTCGTTATTTTAGCCCATTGTGAGGAGGGGGTTTGCCCTTCTATTGAGTGTGGTACTGATCCGTATTTGGTAGAGGTGGAGCGCAGATTATTTTATGTAGGAGTTACTAGAGCTAGGAATAAAGTTGCTTTCCACATCCCTCGCGGTGATAAAGAACTTTTTAAGAGCTTTAGAACTAATCAAGGTTATATGAATGATATACACAATTTTAAAAATGGCGTTTCATCTCGTTTTGTATATGAATCTAACGTGTTATCTGCAGTGACAATAGGTGTTGAGATAATGAATAGAAAAAACCAATCATCTATTTCATCAACAGGTAATCGGCATATTTATAATCAATATTTACAGGCCCTGGGTCTTTCATATCGAATTAGTGGAATAAAGGAGTTTTTATGAGTGATGATAGTGCTGAAAAAGCCAAAGAAGAAGTTCGTATAATGTTTATTGATGCTGGCATACCTAGGCGATGGCACTTTACAAAATATGGTTACTATAAGCTCTATGGTGAAAATAGATATTGGCTTGCTTTTTTCACTCAAGTCATTGCCTCAATCATCTTCGTTCTTGCCGTTTTAAATCTTATTTTTATAGTAAAAAATCAAGACACAGCTCAACAGTCTGTATTATTTGCAATGCTCTCGCTTGCGTCAGCACTGCAGACAATTTCTGAATTTTTCGTAGGTGATTACAAGTCATCTGGGAAGATGCTAATAGGTGCTATTATTTTCACCTATATATACTTTAACTTTTTTTAATCTAGGAGAATGAAATGCTAAATGAACTTAACAACCTAAAATTGGATATTAAACATAATGAAACATTAAATACTATTTCTTACAAAAATATACTGGTATGCCTGCTTATTTTTGGTGTGGTTACAAGCGCTGTATTTACAATATTTAGTTTTTTCTTGTATGGGCCTTTTACGCTATTAAACATTATTGCAAGTCCCGTATTTGTTATTTATGTATCGCTTGAATTGAAATCTCAGCTTGTGCCTTTGTTTTTTGAGCATATGTGCTCAGAAAAAGCTGAAAAAAATAATAACTCAAATAACAATGAAGACGAAACGGTAAAAACTGAAAGCAACAATCAGTAATCACCAGTAAAATCTTTATTTCCGCTTGGTGTACTATACGGTAATTAGCAATAGTGTTAATTATAAACTTATACGAACAAGACACCAAGCCAATACTAAAGGATTAATAATAAGATTTTCAACTCTAAAGTATGATAAAAAAGTTTACTTTCTTAGGGTTGGGTGTTAAATTTCCAGCTGTTCAAGTTTCATTCAGTTTCGCCTGTCAAAAGTTTATACAGCTAAACAGTACAATAAACATACAGCCAGAAATGATGCTAGAATTATAACATTAAGGGAAAACACAGGATTTAGGGGGTAGTATGAATTGCAATATTTTTGTCAATGGGGAAAAAAACACCCACATTCGAAAACGGATGGACAAAACATCGGAGGTTTCCTACCATGGCTAGTACAAATGAAAAAAAAGAAGTTTGTATTGATGGTACTGTTTTTGCGGTGCAACCCCATATTCGATCTCTCTTTGCTAGTAAACGTAAAAAACTAATACCAGAGAGTACAAATGAAAAAAAAGAAGTTTGTATTGATGGTACTGTTTTTGCGGTGCAACCTCATATTAGATCTCTCTTTGCTAGTAAACGTAAAAAACTAATGCCGGAGATTTCATAATATGGCTAATGCAGATATTAAACAAGAAATAGCTCGCTATGTTTGTATTGATGGCACTGTTTATGCGGTGAAACCTCATATTAGATTCGTTATGCAATGTAGACGAGGATTTTTATTTGGTAAGGACCGTAAGCCAGAAGTAGTGGTTTATGGGAAAAATACCGAATGGACTCCCAAGAAGGAAATACTACAAGCTCCTCATGAAAAGTTCAAAGCTGTATGGCCGTTGCGTTTAGATGTTGAAGGTAGGCCTGATTGGAAATCAAGGGTCTTTGAAACAACTGATAAAATACAAAACACGAAACTACCCTTCGTTGATTGTACTAAGTAACTCAAAAACAACCCCCTAATTCTATTGGGATGTCACCAAGCGGCATCCCTTCTTTATCGTTGTATTTATAAGTGATCTTAACGTTATTCTCAGCAAAATATTTCATCGCCTGATTACTGCACGCCTTCCCTTCAATGAGCGACTTTGTTTCGCTATAAAAATCATCATGATTTAGTCCTTTTTTTAAATAACCATTTGCTTGTACATGGTAAATAAGAGTAAGCCCTTTCTGTTCTATGCCTAATAAAATAGTATTTTTATCTATTTCTTTGGGTAGCGTCTTATTTAATAATTTTATTGCAGTTTTTATTTCCAATTCTACACTGCCTTGAACTGAATCTTGTGCCAAAACCCCACCAGCAATGAACGTCATAGCATAGAGAGGTGCAAATGACTTTAACCACACCATTATTCTACCCCTTTAATCTTATTCACATTAAGCCAATTCATTACTTCAGTTTTATTTTTCTTTTTCATTAATACTTTTTTTATTTTATCTAAAGTACTTACACAGTAACTATTATAATGCGCTCTTGCGGCCCCGTAAGCAGTTGCCTTTTTATCATCCAGCTCTAAAAACATATTCATATCGAAAGATGCTCTGTTGTAATAATGTTTTAAAATGCATTTCACCCACACATTATCTTTTAGCATAAAAAGGTTTTCTTCTAGCTCATTAACAGCCTGATCTAGCTCGTTGATAGTAGGAAAGTGTTCTACTAAAACTTTATTGTAAAGTAGTACCGCCAATTCATGCTCTATAATTGAGTCGTATTCTTTACTAGTGATTTTATCATTTTCGAAATAGGGTATTAGCGCGTTCCCATCTAAGTAAAAAATATCGTATTCAACATCTGCAGATATAAAAAATGTTTCGATGATACATTTAACGGTCATAATTTCATTTGCATTGTGTTTTTTTAAAAACCGTTTCACTTTTCTATCTAGCAATACTTTTGAAATCACTTATCTGCCCTCTATCATTTGGTTAAACTGTTTTTCTCTTTGCTTATCTTTGGCTTTTAAAACGCCTGAGCGAAGATCAGTTTTTAACGTTTTAAGTGTCATGGCCGTTCTGTGTTTCATGCCTTTGCCATCAATGTAAAAAATCATTCCCTCTGGTATTACGTTATAATCGTAATCAACAATGTCACCGTGTCTATTCCAAAATAGCGGCTCATTATTTAGAGTAATCGGGCTTCCGTCTGTAAATACAAACTGAGAACGGTAGTTGATATAAACTTTCCTGAACTTTTCTGAATATTTAGGATAGACCTCTATCGTCATAGCGGTTACCGGTTCATCGTCATATGTTACCACTTGCCATAACTTATCCTTTTCCTCAAAAGCTACCATTGGTAGGGTGTGTGATATGTCAATCACACTTCCCCTTTTATTAAGCAAACTCATAGCAGAGATAATAAAAATAAGCATCACAACAATAATGATAATTTGTTTTTGGCGTTCTTTAATTTTATTTAAATTCACTTTTTTACCCTATTGAGTGTCCGCATAAGCTTTTTTTTGCACAATACATGCAAGCGCTCACTGATGGAGTGTAAATGGCAATCCCACTAACGTATTCACTGATCTTCTTGCTAAATAATTCTAGCCATAAATCTTTTAGCTTGTCCCAATTTTTTGGCGCCTTATATCTATGATCACTCAATATTTGCATATCATCGCTACTATCAGAATTTATGACTCCGCTGATGCTTGGCGAGTGAGGTAATACATTTAAATAAGCAATCCCATCTATATTTCCACTAAGCGCTGCTAGCGGTAGTTGTGATTTAGGTGTCGTTGATGAGAATGCGCTAGATATAGATTCTTCCCTACTTTTAATATCGAGGGCAAGTGTTTTGTGATTATTATTAGAATCTATAACCTCATCCTCTCTGTCCTTACGTATTTTAATTTTGAAGCCACCAAGGTTAACAAAATCTGTCTTCTCAAGTGCGATTACGTTGAAAGTACCTCGGTCTTTTTCTAACTCGATCCACTGGTTTAATGTAGAGAGCATCATTTGACGTTCTTTTTCAATTAGTGCTGGTTCAATATCTTCTCTATCTAACCAGAAGAAAGCACTATCTAAAGAAGCATTAAGTAAGTCACGAAGCGAGTTGGTGTCAAGAGCTTTCAAGTTGTCTGAATCATATTGTCCTTTTTGTCTCTGACCCATTAATTCATCCCAAAAAAACTCTAACGCGTTATGTAGTATTTCTCCCCGCTCTGCTCCGGTTATGCCCATAGTATAATTAGGAGTGTGGTCATTAACTTTCAATCTTACATTTGTAATAGCCTGCATAGGACATAGTTGCACCTTATCTAATACTGCAACACCACCAGGCACGATGTTATTTTCCAATTTTTGAAAACCTATCTCATCAGGCTGTTCATATACACTAAATTGTTTATATGCGATTTCTTTGTAATTAATTATATCATTATCGGTGATCTGTTGCGGTTCTACATCGCCACATGCATACTCAAGGATGCTAGCTGCCTTTTTCGACCCGTACTTATCTTTTTTAATATAACTCGTATACAGCTCATCACAAGAGCCGCTGTAACGAGTGAATAACTGCTCTGTAAAATCAAACTCTCTCTCACCCGAGCTGTGTGGCATTTTCTTTTCTATTTGCAGGTTGACTGGCAGGCATGAATTTAAACTTGCTGGGGCAGGAAATACATTGTCATTACAATTTAGAACCCATATGTAATCAAAATCTAAACCTGCAGCTTCCAGCGTACCCATAACGCTAATGGGAGAACCCTTTAGTTGCGGAGTGACTAAAATATTATTACAGTATTGGTTGAGTATTTTTAAAGCTAAACCCTTTGACACTTCCCCCGTGTGAATATCGAGACAACTAAGCGAGTCCAAAGCTAATTTCCACTTATCTAATCCTGCAAGCTCTATTTCATTCATTCTAACGCCTTTTGCCCACCCTAAAGTGTTTAAAGCGTTATGGAATAACTGAGCCCACCTACTGGGGAGTAAGAACTCTGGGTGTTGTGAAAGTGTTCTTACAAACCCATTTAATGCAGTAGCTAAATTACTTGGGCAAGCGGATCTCATAGCTAGTTTTATTAATGATGTTTTTATACCTCTGTTATCACGCATTACATTAGCGAACTTCCTTCTTTGCATTTTTTCTTTATGTGTATTTGTAGTGAATGGATCTTTGACGATGTTTAAAACATCCTCAGACGGCACAACACCATTGTCTATGCTTAAATAATAAAGAGCTCTTCGGTAAATGGGTATAAGGGCTAATGGTTGGCCTAGTGATACATCATAGGGGGCTGAATAACTACCGTTGTCAGGTAAGATAGATTGTGGCTCAAAAACCGTGTTTAGACTTTTAATTATGGCCTTTTTATCTTGCTTAAGATCAGGTGATACAATGCAAATAGTCTTGGTCGGTTCCGTTTCGATAACTTTAGAGGCCCATCGAGCAACGGTTTCAAGTTGCTTATTTTCATCTTCTGTTTCTACGGTAAGCCACCTTGACTTTTCTCTAACAGGCTTTAATTCTTCTAAACCTGCGTATTCTTTTATTGTATTGAATAATGTCTTATAAAGCGGTGGCATTTCATCAAAAGCGTACAGAAAAACATTTTGAGGAAGAGATACTTTTTGCGCTTTTATTGCATCAACAATTAATTCTATGGCTTTAGTTTGAGTCACAAAGCCTTTATATTGAAGTTCTGAGTGAACTTTTTTTCTCCAGCGCTTAAAGCTACTGGTTAGATTAGAGTCTGGTTGATATTCATTAACTTCCCACCTTGATAATGACTTATCTGCACTAATCGCATCCGAAATCCATTCTGAGGGGTTAACCAGGCTTTCATTCATATCATCAAAATGCATAGCTCTTATCCAATAGCTAATATAGTCAGTCTCCGCGATTATTGATAAATTTGAAAAAGGCATGATATTACTTGCCCTAAGCTCTGAAAAAACACCTGCTATCCAACGTGATAAAGGCACTATATTCGGGGTAACGCAAGCTGTTGTATTGTTTGAATCAAGAATAAATGACACAACGCGGTCTGTAAGCGTTGCAGCAGTTCGATTATTGGGCGTAATTGTCAGATTCTTTGTTTGAGCTAAAGCTACCAATTCTTGCTGTGTGATACTGTTTACTTTTTTCATAATTAGCACCTTAATTAACTTTGATGCCTTAAGGTACTACTTGCGTATCACTTTTCAGAAAAAGTACCGGTGTATTTAACGGATTGATTTAGCGACAACTTGTAGATGTTTTTTATTTGGGGTGAGTTTGTGTGCTCACCCTGAATTATTACTTTTTATCTCCCTCTGTAGGTGAGCTTAATTCCACCAGCTTCCCTTGTTGGTCGTAGATTTTGCATAATGAAAGGTCACTTTGACTTAGAAACATGCCAGCCTCGCCAGAATAATTTATATTCAGTTGATGTTCGGCCCTTGTTGTTGCGACATAAAACAGCCTCCTTTCGTCTTCTATATGCATTTCATAATTATTCTTTGACTCGATCACCGATTCTTTCATTTCTGCAGGCACTTTACCTTCGCTAGCATCCAATATCCATACCGTTGACCACTCCAACCCCTTCGAAGCGTGCATTGTGCCAATAGTTACTTTTTCGCGGTCAATTTTCTCGCTGTTACTGCTTACTTTATTTAGCATTACTTCTAATCGCTCAACACGCTCTTTGAATGTAGCTCCTTTGATTTTTTGCGTCACAAAGTCCGAAAAGCCAAATACCCGCTTTCTAGCTCGCTCATCAGGGAAGCTGTATGCTATCTCTGTGAGGATCGCTTTTTGGCACTTGAAAACCTCTTCGCTTTGAGCCATTGACCGCCATTTCCCTTGGTTTTCTATAATCGCTGAAATCGTTGATGAAAGCCCCATCTGTAATACGTCATCGGCCTTTAATTGAGATGTTTTTTTAATATTATTCTCTATGACATAGCTTTCCATCATTAGTAGATTAGATTCACTTTCCTTTAACCACCCGAAAACATCAATAAGCGAAGATGGATTTTTATTTAAAATAGTAGCGATGATCAACTTAACATACGCTAAAACATTAAAGTCACTGAACAACCCTCCAGACCCGCTCATTCTTTGATAGTCTATCCCCTCATTTACTAAAAACACTTCAACATCATTGATCAAACGATTAGTCCTGCACAATATTGCTGTGTTCTTTGTGCCAGGCTTTATATGTGAAATTAAGTCGTTTACAGGATCTGGATGGCTGTATACGTTTATCTCTCCTACAACCCCTTTATCAACTGAGTTAAATTCCTTAGTGACTCTATGTTTATTGTACGTAATAACCGACTCTGCAAATTTTAGTATTTTCGGTGCGCACCTAAAACAAGTATCTAGCGTGAAACCGTCTGCATTAAAGTTCTTCTTCAAATTAATAAAATTCGCATGACCTAAGCTACCGGCAAATCTATATAGGCTCTGATCATCATCTCCTATACCAATAATTACAGCGTTACCAATTGAACCATGAAGTTTTAGCCACTCATATTGAAGTTGCCCTGTGTCTTGAAACTCATCAACTATTATATGGCTGAACGCATAAGGCTTAATTTCCCCATCACTAATTTTTTTGACTAAAAATTTGCATAATGATTTCAAATCATATGTTGGTAATGATTTAGATTGTAGGATGTTTTTATAAGTATCAACTACTGCGCGGTGGTTGTCGTTTTCATATTCAATATCGTTAACAGCAGATAAATAGAAATCTAAAATCTCAAACGTTTGCTCCATATCATAAAAGTTAAGCTCGTTAACTACCCTCATAACAGCTAAGTGGTATTCAGGCCCAACGAGTAATTTCATTTTCTTGTTTACGAATGCAAAGTAAGCTTTGGCCATTTCGACAATAATTGAATCTAAAGTAGAAATTTTGATTCTTTTTAGTTTTTCTGGGGATATTCTTTTGGACATTCGGCTTTTCATTTCACCAGCTGCATTTCTAGTGAATGTTGCGTTTAAAATCCTTACATCTTCTGATTCAAGAAGATTTGAGCACAGCTCAGTGTTCACATAGGTTTTCCCTGACCCTGGTAAAGCACATACATAGCTATGTATTTTGCAAATTAGAGAAACGGCTAATTGTTTGGGTAAAAGCATAATAGATAATTTTTAGGGCTTATAATTACTTAATATATCAATTTGCTGATACCTAAACCTTAGCTAAGTGATTATTTATAGTAATAACGACTAAAGTTTGTGTCAGGTACATACCTACTAGGTGAGCCTGCTTTGAGGCATGTAAAGGCCCATTCTATTGATTGCGAGGATTTCATCATCATAGATGCGAACTGGGTCGATGCATACGTATCGAAGCAGTTACTGCTCCTTCATATTGCACCGTATCAAACTCGGTGATTTCAATGGGCTGATAATCTTCGCTAGCAGATATCAGTCTGTTTTTTTTCATATCAATAATTTTACAAACAAATTGACCATTATAAGTTACTACGATGACGTCACCATGGTTGCACTTAACTGCCCTATCAATCAGTAGTATGTCGCCACAAAAAATACCCAACCCTTGCATTGAGTGACCGGACGCTTTTCCGACAAAAACAGAGTTTTTTAACAATGCCAGATCTAAAGTAGTATCTAGTTCCTTATAATCGCTTACACGACTTATATTAGACATCTCCATTTGCACCTCTTAAATATTTTCCACCAGCTTAAGCTAAGTATTATAAGCCATCTGTACTTTTTCTGCGTCAAAAATACCCCCTGGTACCTTAATATTAAATACTTAATAAAGAGAGTTTTATAATGAAATTCATAAAGCGTAAATACCGTTATAAGATTGGCAGAAAAAAAGCAACTGGCCTTGCTCGTATCTACATACAAAATGCTATTGATCTAGCCGCCGCTAAATTTATGCCAGATACTTTTTTTTCAGTAACTGTAATGGACAAACGAATCACTTTAAAATCAGTTGCCACAGGTGATCGAAAAGTAATTCGCAGTAAGAATAACGCTTCTATCGTTGAGTTAACAAATAAAGAAATTAATACCTTTTGTGGTGATGCCGAGTATGTAATTGTTACTCTTCGCAGGGGTAAGATTGTTATTTGTCTGCACACTCAAGATGAGAATAGGCAAAGGCGGGAAAGCAACTTTGTTAGAATGCTGAAACAAGGAGTTATCACTACCGCTTCATTATTTTCAGGCATTGGAGCGCTAGCCTACCAACTATATAAAGGTTTTAATAATTTGGGGATTAGGGCTCAAATGCAATATGCCAATGAAATAGACCCAATTGCAGCTGAGATAAATGTGAACTTCAACCCGATGTGGGAATATGCCGGTTACAATGCAGTAATGGTGTGTGATGACATCGAGAAAATGGATCTTACTGACTTGCCTGTTGATGTCGGCTTTGTTGAAATAGAAATCCCATGCGTTGGCCACAGCACTCTAACATCTAAAATAAAGAAAGATACTCGCCATCCTTTAGCTGGTAAACTCTTTATGAGGACTATTGAGGCTGTTAGAAAAATGAATGCGGCTTCACTTTTAATCGAGTGTACGCCAGGCTTAAAAGGTAGTGACACTCTTGACTGCGTTATAGATCAACTTGAAAAGCTTGGCTATAGCATTGAAACTATTAATTTAAAAGGGTCAGACTTTGGTGATTTTGAACACAGAAAACGCTTTTGCTTATTTGCTGTTTCGAAAGGCGTAAGGCACCTCTTTCCAAATTTAAATGGCATAGAATCTTACTTTTCTAATGCTGAAAAAAAGTTTGGTTCAATAATGGATACTGTAAGCCCAGACGATAAATCTTGGAAGCCTTACGAACACGTAAAAGCTCGCAATGATATGTCTAATCTTGGCTACAAGAATGTACTGATCAATAGTGAAACAAAGAATATACCCGCGATTCTTAGCTCCTATGCCTCCCCGAAAGCTGGTCAACCGTTCGTTCAGCACCCAACCTATCCTAACTTACAACGAATGCTTAGTGTGAGAGAGCATGCTCGTATACGTAAATTACCAAGCACGATGATTGAAGCGCTTTGCTCTCTTGCAAAGGGTACCCTTTTAGGTAGAAATCGAAGCGGCAAAACGTTAGCTCACCGTTATATGGGAAACTCAGTATCTCCGACTCCATGGCAAAAAGTTATTGAGCATATGTTTTCTGGTTTCAAAATGTTTGATGAATTTAATCTTGTTGCATAATAACAAACATTAAAGTGATCGTTTCATCACTCTCATTTTCCAACACTACTGATTTGACGGTTGGTTGCGCTGGGGGAATCGAGCCCCAGCATAATTGTTATCTATTAGAGGCCTTTCCTCATCCTCATGTTTTGAGTACTAAGCCCACGCGGCGCAATTTTTCATATTGTTTTACCTAAACCTGAAAGCTGATCATTAATGTCTAATGTGTGGCTCATTTTTTAAGTAACTAGTAAAAAAGCGCTTCCATACATCAACCGTGTTTTTAGTTGGGATAGCAAAGCCGAGCATTGTCAATTCATACAGCTTAGTTAGAATTTGTAATTGACAAAAAATTACACTCGGTGTAATCTTGAATTGCTGTAAAAGATTGGCGGTTAGAACGTGGCATCCATGCCATTTTACTATCGGTGATTTTAAACCAGGCTTCGGCCTGGTTACCTCTCTTCTAAACTTAATTTTTACTCCCATAGATATAATGCTTTATAATTTATTCGTAAATATCATATTCTCTCTGTATTCCAACACTTAATTATTTGCTACTCGTACTCACTAAAACAAGCTCTAAAGAGCCGTCCTTTTCGTGGTACTTTGCTTTAAAAAAATGTGCATGTTCATATTTTGAATTATGTGCAAAATCATTAGCGCGTTCATGCGCTTTGTCATGACTTTCAAATGATGAAATACACTCACTGACAGTATTTCTATCATCTAACCCATTAGCCCAAGTTGCATTTTCTTCTGGTGTTATAAAGTAAATAGTAGGCAATTTAGAGCCGCCAAAACCGACAAAATATTTACCATCATCATCGGGGGTTACTGTAATTTCATACTGCAACACCCTTTGACCAGAGAAAGGCGAACCAAATTGGCTTGGAACTTCTAAGTTATAAAACAGCACTACACATTACCATTAAAGTGACAATGCAGACCAAAGGCACGTAGTTACTGTTACCCAATTTGCAAATATATTAAAATCTGTAAACTCTGGCATCACATCAAAATATATAGCAACCATTGCAGGAATCATGATAAATACTCCACCAATTAGTAGAATACAAATAAGAGCAACCACTCCTAAAATGATACCAATTGCATCAATTAATGTTTCTTTGATGGCGCCTATTAACTCTTGAGTAACCAATTTGAAGGGATAATATGTATTCATTTTTTTTCCAACACTAAAATTAACACGTTAAAATTTTAGTGACGTTGCCCGAATCAAGCTCAAGATATGCCAATGTGAAGTTATAGTGATCTTCATCAGCATTCGCTTTAGTCAAAAACTTTTCTAACTGGCCTTTGAATTGGTCAACACTTTTAAATTGGTGCGCCTGTGATTTATCAGTCGTGAAGTTACTTTGATACTTTTTCCGACCATCAATATTTTTATTTTTCATGAAATGAATTTCATCGTGATCAGGCTTAAATACATATCCAGTTAAAAACATACAACCCTCTTTTTTATAGTTACTTTTGTTCGTTTGCCAATAACTTTAATCGCGCTTTTAACGCACAGACTAGAGCTTCAGCATCATTTAAAGCATCAACGGGGTCTCGTTCTTTGGTAGCTTCGAATTGCTTCTTTAGCCAAAATGAGGTGCTTGGATCATGTTTTAGTGCTTGTTCGAATTCACCTATAAGCATATTTTTATTCCAATGGTTAAAGTTCGTTATTAATAGGGAAAGATTCAACCCAATTTACTGCGGCCACCCGCAATTCTTCGATTGATTTTGTTGGTACTAACTTTTCATCTTCCCAATTGCCACTATCTATAAAAATATGGCCGCTACCATCAGGCTCAATATGAATAGTTGTGTAAAGCATCCCTATGATCCAGTCCTCTTCTGGACAATCACATTCATCACTTTGCCTTGACTCAATAAATTCATAGCGATTACTCATTTGTTCAAACGAACCATGCATATTAGCCTGCCCTTAATCCAATATCGTTATAACTGCTTATTATGTTGATAAATCTGCCACATTGAGAAGTAGCCTTTTTTTCCCTCTAATCCTTTCAATGTTTTTGTATTTAATCTAGCTTCAATTGTTCTGTACAGTTCAGGATGTACTGTTTTAAACCCAACACCAAAAGCTAGCCAACCAATCAAAGTAATTAGAAAAAGCAGGCTAAACCACACAGCAGGGATTTTAATTGTTTCTTTCATACCGTTTTTCCAATTTTCCCCGCATTCCAACCTGATTGAATTTCAGCTTTGTCCCCAGTAGCCATCAGACAAATCGCTATTGATAATTGGATAGCCATACCGATAACAATACACCATACAAGCACGGGTGAGGATTCAACAGAAACACCTTTAACATACAGTGGCAGAGAAGAAAGGCCAGTAGTAACACACAAGATGGTAGATAGTTTCATTTTATTTTTCCCAAGGTTGCTATTTTATTTTGAATTTAGTGATAAATAACGGCGTAGCGCGCTGAGCAGCAAGGCTCGCACCAATAAAAAGCAAACGAAGGTCACTAATTGCTTCCTAAGCTCTCTGATGATTATAATTTACTGAAGTTAACATATACGCGTTGATGTGTGTTTCCTCTGTAAAAATCTAGAGCAAAAAGAACAAACCAGAACACAGCTAAAATCGTTGACGCGTAGCATATAGATTTAAAGGCGCTGTTTAAGCTTTGAATTTCATTAGCGCTTAGTGAATTTCCGACTTCAAAAAATCCATTTAAATCTTGGATGAAACCGTATTGTGCAACGATAACAAGCATCAACACCAGGGCAAGAGGGAAAAGCATCTTCCCAAACGATGTTAAGCTACTTCCAGCTGAAAAGATCGTTCGGTTTATTAGTTTCATAAACCATGACATTTGTCTATAAAGGGCATCTTCTTTGGTAGAGGGGGACTCATTAACTTTTCTTTCTTGTTCATCATTTGACATAATTTTGCGCAATACAATTGTTATGAACATAAGCGCCACCGTTGTAATTGGAAAATAGAAAAGAAAAAGCGCGAGTTCTTTTACGCTATTTATAAATCGTTCATCTATTGTTGTAATTGTATGCTCTCCTATAGGTTTCAATGGTTCCCAGTTAACTTCTAGCCCATAAATCAAAATTGCAAATACATAAATCACCAAAACTGGACCGTAAAGGCCCCCAACATCCTCGTTTGCTGCCTTTAAATAACTTTTCATTTTGAGGTACACCGCTAATTATCCTTCATTAATCTTTGATTAGTTAAACATATAGTAAATGTCAAACAGGTGTTGTCACCTGCAAACGACATAGCTTCGCAATGGTTGATTGTTGAACCTAAGAGTTTATTAATCAATGAAAAGGTGATTATTTTGAAATTTAATGTATACCAATGACAAGGTGATATGAGTAGCGAGCGCTATCGATAACGCCACAGGGAAAGGGGGTATTCAAATGGTCACTTTTGTTCGTTTGCCAATAACCTTAATCGCGCTTTTAGCGCAGAGACTAGAGCTTCAGCATCAATTAAGGCATTAACTGAATCTCGTTCCTTGGTAGCTTCAAATTGCTTCTTTAGCCAAAATGAGGTGCTTGGATCATGTTTCATTGCTTGTTCGAGTTCACCTATACGTATGTTTTAACTCCAATATTAGTTTTTATTTAGAAACGCCTTTATTCTATGTTCATATTTTACATATAACCATAGGCAAAAAATTACTAATGGAAGTGCTAAAATAAATATAGCTAACTTACTGATGAAAATATAAATAATCAAAAAACCTATCATAAAAAATAGTGGGAAGAGAGGTTTTGATTCGGGCATTAACAGCTTAACTAATGGCACTTTATATTCACTTTTCCAATCCATAAAATACTCCTAATTCCCAACGCTACTTATTTAAAGATTTCTCATGATCTAACACGCTTATATACCAGTTATTTATTTTCCTTTTTATTATTCCAACTATTTAAAAATTTCAATTTCTTCTATGATTGTAGTTACTTTAATAACTCTCATTGGCTTCTCAGCTAAAACCCTTTGCTTCTTAACAAGCTCAACAACTTCATCTTGTGAGAAGACTTCGCAAGGGTACTCTGTAGACGTTTCCCATTCGAAATTTCTCTTTTTATGACTGTATTGTTCATGATAAGAAACACTTTTATGAGACATGCGAATACCCCGTTATTCTAACTCAGCTGATTCTTGTTTTGATTCAAGTTTTTTAGATTCTGAAACCCAACTGTAAACCCCAAATATAACGCCAAGTATGCTGACCCCGTTTAATAACCAAAGAGGTATTGATATACCATTGTTATTTCCACCAACAAGAAATATCATCATCGGAAATACGGCAGGAAAAGCAATTATTGAACCGCTTCCTAATAGATATATTCCTTTGTTTTTCCATTCACCTTCTGGCAGAGCAGTTGCCATAAAAAGACCAATCATCACTAAAATACCACCAGCGGTAAAGCAAAGCCCCTCATACGGATTATTAAATACTGCTAAGGCTATTTGTTCATTCATAATTTAGATTTCCCATAATTAGCTCCTCGCCTGGTAAAGTTGGTTTCTGAGCTTTATTTATTCGGCTGGATTCTGACTGGATTTGAACCAGCGACCTCCCATAATAGCCTTTATCTAGAACTCATAACTTTGGTGTTTGCAACCACCTCAGTAACGGCGTAGCGCTCTAACCAGACTGAGCTACAGAACCCATGCGAATAAATAGCAACTTACGGTCGCTAGTCGGCGGGACTTTCCACCCCTGCTTGACCACTCTTATATAGGTTTGGTCTCCGGCCCTGTCAGCTCTTTAACGTCTCACTCTGATTGACGGCGGTTCTCTGTTATTTGCAAAGCATTTTAGAACCTGCTGAACACCTCATTGCTTTTGTGAGTAGCGCTTAATGAAACGCCACTGGCAAAAGCTATCATTCCAATATCGTTAATTTTTTGATTCACTCATTTTGGTGATAGGTAATTCACAAATTGAGTTGTCAAAAAATAAGTGCGCTTCATCAAAAATAATTCTTTGAGGTTTTTTACCTTTAAAGAACTTTCCTCTAGGTAACTGATCACCAAACTTGCATTTGTAAAGGTGCGCTCTGAAAACTACATACTTAGCATTGTAAGCATGTTGCCGTTCTACTTTAGCTTTAAGTTTTTCTATGTTCTCAGGTATCTCCTGAGTTACAAATGTTTCAGTCATATTTAGGTCATTCCTGTGTTCCAATGCTATAAATTATTTAGGTATTACTCGTATCTCTGCAACCCTTGTTTCAATACTCACAGTATTACCTTTACTGCAAAGATGAGGGGGAGTTTTAGTAGCGAAAATGGCCGCCAAACTGTTGGCAAGAATTTGAGCTGTTACTTCACAGCCTAAATTAAATTTAGCAGTAAGAATCGCATCTATTAATTCATCCTGTATAACTTCTCTAGCTTCTTTTGTCATGCGCATTATTCCGCAAAACTTAAAGTGTAGCGATCTGTTATCTCGGCAATTCCACCACAGACTGCCACAAATGCTAAATCACTAGCAATAAGCCAGTGCTTTGCCAGTTCATCGCTCATACACTCTTCTTCAATAAACAACTTGTCTTCACAGCTATTAAGTGCTTCTGAGGCAATCACATTCTGATTATTGAAGTAGCAATGCATAATAGAGTTTGCTAGTTTCGATTGCTCCAACAATGGCTTGTTGTCGTAATTGATTATGATTTTTAAATCCATAAGGCTTCACTCCAACATCTAGGTTTCACTTACTTATTTGACGATGAATAGCCATATACGCATTTTATTGACGACTTGAAACCGCAAGCCGATTTAGCCGATTTAATATCACTGTTGAATTTAGTGGAGCTGCTATCATCTCTTGAAGCATAAACAGCTCCACTATTAGCTATAACAACTTCATATTTCATAGCCGTCAACTGTTCAGCTACCTGAGTTAAATCTTTTGTACAATGCAATTTCACTACAAACATATTCTTTCTCTTTTTCCAATCTTACTAAATTTGATTTAATAATTCGTGAGCATTAACAATTGGGCAATTGGCACTTGAATGTTCACCAACACTGCAATCGAAATAAGCCCCAACACTTTCGGCTAACTTAGTTGCCTTTTCTTCCCATTTGTCGCGATGATCAATTTCTTCACAAACTGCGGTGTCTAGGTTTTCCACTTGAGCTTGAAGCTTGTGTAATTCTTCGCCTACTTGCTTAGTTGTTAACTTTTGACCATTTTTAAAAATGGCGCTACCAGCTACTTCAAATGAATTTTTTGCCATGATTTTTGAATCCCAATTAAACTATTCCAAAAAACTTAGAGTGTAGCGGCCTGTTATCTCGGCAATTCCACCACACACTGCCACAAATGCTAAATCACAAGCAATAAGCCAGTGCTTTGCCAGTTCATCGCTCATACACTCCTCTTCAATAAACAACTTGTCTTCACAGCTATTAAGTGCTTCTGAGGCAATCAAATTGTGATTATTGAAGTAACAATGCATAATAGAGTTTGCTAGTTTCGATTGCTCCAACAATGGCTTGTTGTCGTAATTGATTATGATTTTTAAATCCATAAGGCC
>MDTG01331517.1_pt1 | contig 21353 bp, 25 predicted proteins | sample 811421 | NCBI WGS metagenome assembly MDTG01 (sample SAMN05326645, study PRJNA326480) | marine metagenome | isolation source: seawater | place: Pacific Ocean: South East | collected 2011 | reverse complement strand
TAAAGGCTCTGCGCATCTAAAAGATGAGATTATGCCTCGATATGCTGAGCTTATTTATAATGGTTTTTGGTTCTCGCCTGAAAGAGAAATGCTTCAAGCACTAATAGACAAGAGTCAAAATTACGTCAACGGTAATGTAGTAGTAAGTTTGTATAAAGGAAATATCAAGATTTTAAGTAGAATCTCTAACAATAGTCTTTATTCAAACGAAATGGCAACATTTGAAGAAGATGACAAATATGACCAAAAAGATGCAGATGGATTTATCAAGCTTACTGCTTTACGATTAAAATTGTTAAAGCATAGAAGTTAAGTCAATTTCGTTTAAATTATATTGTCTTTTGGAAGCATTTAAAGTATTAAGCAAAAGACAAGCAATTGTCATTGGCCCAACTCCGCCAGGCACAGGAGTAATCATAGAAGAATTTTTGATTGCTTCTTCGAAATCGACATCACCAACTAAAATATTTTTTCCATTTTTTTCAATTCTGTTTATACCTACATCAATTACTACACACCCTTTTTTTATCCATGTTCCCTTAACCATTTTTGGCACTCCAACCGCTGCAACTAGAATATCAGCTGATCTACAAATTTCTTCAATATTTTTTGTTCTTGAATGTACTATTGTAACAGTTGCATTCATTTTAATTAGTAGTGCCGCCATTGGTTTTCCAACGATATTCGATCTTCCAACAATTACTGCGTTTTTACCAGATAAGTCTTTATATAACTTTCTAATCATTAGGCTACAACCCAATGGTGTGCATGGAACGAGACTATTTAAACCACTCCACAATTTTCCAACATTATTTGCATGAAAACCATCCACATCTTTTGAAGGCCTAATTTGCTCAAGTATTACATCAGGGTTAATATGTTTTGGAAGTGGCAGTTGAACCAAAATCCCGTTAACTTTTTTGTCATCATTTAAATTATCAATAAGCGAAAGTAGATTACTTTCGGAAACGTCTTCAGGCAGTTTGTGCTCAATAGAGTTGAATCCAACCTCTTCAGTTTGTTTAATTTTATTTCTTACATAAACTTTACTAGCAGGATGATCTCCAACTACAACTACTGCTAATCCAGGGGTCATTCCTGTTTCTCTAATAAATTGTTTGCCTAGGTCTTTTATTTTTGATCTGATCTCTGCAGCGAACTTTTTTCCATCTAATATTATAGAATCATTCATTTTCATAAACTATATTTTAAAATTGCATATTGAATTGTACGGATCAGAATTAGTAAAATTATAGGGGATATATCAATGCTTCCAAAATTTGGTAATAATGATCTTATCTTTCTAAGTAAAGGTTCAATCAGTAAGTACATCGAATTCAAAATCATGTTTATAAATCGATTATTACTGTTTATTATATTAAAAGATATTAAAATGTTAATCAAGACATAAACTATAACAAGAAAGCTATATATACCTAATATTTCATATGCTAAAAAACCTAAAACAGACACTTAAACACCTACCTAATTGTTTTTATTATGAATAATCAGCACATTCAATTAGATTTTAATTTTTGTAGAAGATTAGACTTTCAAAAGAATTTAGTTTTAGGTGAAACTCAACCCTTTTTTGATAAAATATTACACAAAATTCCTGTAAAAAAAATTTTATTAATTAAACATTTAAAATTTCTTGTTATAGAGCTTTTTTCATGTTGGTCTGAGTCAGAACATCAGTTTTTAGCTGTATCTATGTCAAAAAGAGGGTATAAAGCTAAATCACGCTACAATCCTAACAAGATATCTTCTGTTGTTATAGAAGCAATTAATTATTTAAAAGAAAACATCTGGATTGATTTTTTTCCAGGATTTTACGACGTAAAAACTAATATTAGTAGATTGACAAGAATAAAAGCTTCTCAAAAGCTTATAAGTCTTTTCAAAAAGTCTAACATCAATGTTTATAAGATTAATAAAAATGATAACAGGGAAGTTATTTTTTTAATGGATTGTTTATCAAAACCTCAAGAATACAAAGATAATTTTGTAACTCATGAAATGAGAGAAATATTAAGAAATTATAATGCACTGATGCTTAAAACTTTTTTTGATATTCCATGTATTAATAACAATTTTATTATTCGAGGAGATAACGTCAAAGTAATAATTTCATTTCTACGTGTTACCCAATCAAGATACTTCCACAAAAATTGGAAAAAGTTTGGGATTATAACTGGCAGTTGGTGGGATAATTTAGATATTTTAAGCCTAAACAAATATTCTAGCCACATGCTTATAAATCATTCTGAAACTTCTTTCATTGATTTATCAAATTTGCTCCCAGTTTACATGTCAAAAAAGTTCAACATTTTTTTAGATAATATGAACTTAGAAATTTTCAAAAAATACACAAACATAATTAAAAATATTGATCAACTTAATTATATTTTCATTAAAGGATTTTCGGCAAAGAACTTTGAAAATCTCTATAGGTCTTTTTCAAGTGAGAAGGCAAAATTAGGAATAAGAAAATTAGTTAAGAAATCAGATTTTAAAAACTTAGTAAATATTATCTCAAAGTATTTTCCAAAACTATATGAAAAGTTCTATTCTAAAATTTACATTGATTGGGAAGGATTAATATCCGAAATCTTCTATCAATTTTTAAGATCAAGCGGCGCCTCCAATATCCCAGTTATCAAAATTAAAGATAAGTTTTTTTTTCAATCAAAATTCGAGTCAAATGTTTTAAAAAATATCAGAATTTCAGTTGTAAAAGTATTAAAGTATGAAAAGTTTGATTTAAACACAAAAAAGTGTTTCTCGTACAAATTTGAAAAAAAACCATCTTTTTTTGATTCGTTAATTTCTGGAAAATTACAATATTCTAACAGATATAAAGAGAATAAAAAAAATTTTGCAAAACTGATGAAAAAAAATAATATTTCAGTTTTAAAAGTTTAATATGGAGATTTTCAATGAAAACTAGCTTAGACAGATTAAAATTCTCTGCCGGATCTAAGATTTACTCAAAAGGGGAAAAAGCAAATCTTGCTTACTACGTTCATTCAGGAAAAGTTAATATATACAGCCCAGGCGGACTTCTCTTAGGACAAATTGGTGAAGGAGAAATTTTTGGAGAACGAGGACCTTCTTTGGATCAAGAAAGATCAGTTACAGCTGAGGCAGCAACCAATTGTATTTTATTTCCAATAAGTGAAAAACAATTAAAAGACAAAATTAAAAAAGCTGATCCAGTAATTAAAGCTATATTAAGAAGTTTACTAATTAGACTTAATGACATGAACCTCAAAGGAGAAGATTTCTGGAGAAATCTGAATGTTATGACTTCACTGAAAGATGAATAAACTCTATTCAGTTGACGTGGAAGTCAAAACAACATTGCAAAGGTTTTCAATTTATCAGTTCTTATATTTTAAAAAAAATATTTTGTTAAAGCGTATTTTTACCTTGTCTGTGAAGAGTATTTTCTTCACCATTAACAAGATTCCAAAATTGATCCATGTAATCATCGCCAAATCTTTTGATTGAAAATTTTTTGTAATCAAACTTTTCAATATTTTTAGGTCTTTTCAAAATATCTTCAGCTATAGCCTCACCTAGTATTGGTGAGTATTTCATAGCCTGACCAGATCCCAAAACGTGATAAAGATTAAGAAATTTAGAATCTTCCCCAAGAATGAATCTTAAATCTGGTGTTATATCAAAAAAAGATCTGTAACCAGAAGAGTAAACAGTATTATCAATATTAGAGAATCTCTTTCTGGCAATGTCTTCATAAGTTTTGATTTGATTATAAGCTAAACTTTGATTCATTGGTTCATTTAAATATTCTCCACCGTTGACAGCACACAAATCATTAATGAAATTTTTTGCTATTTCATACACAGATCTTTTTCTGGGCTGGTGGGCATGTAACTTGTTTCCTCTCCATGATCTGAAATAGCAAAGATTAACATAATCAGCTATTATTGGATATTCGTGTTTTATTTGTTTAGGGCTTTCCATCCAATTAACAACAGAAACAGGCTCTATAGTAACAGGTATTTTGATTCCAATTTTTGCAAAAAGTTGAGGACTCCATGCACCAACGGCATTTACAAAATTTTTTCCGGTCAAGTTTCCATTGTTGGTAACACAAGTTGTGACACTATTATCACTGGTTAATATGCTTTCAACTGTAGTTTTTTCAAATATTTCAACCCCGTTATGTTCTAAAGCATCATATATTGTAGATCTCAAAATACTAGGATCTATTTGCAAAGCAGCCGGCTCATAATAATACGTTTCATCTTCATTTATTATAAGACTCTCACCGCACAAATCACTTGCTCTTGCGTGATCAATTTCATTAAAATCTATGTTTAAAGACTTCATTCTTTTGGAAAGTTCTTTCCAAGCTTTGTTTTCGCCGTCTTGTCCTTTTTTGGCTATCCAAATAGCTCCAAATTGCTCAGTTTCCATATCAACGCCCCATATAGATCCTAGATTTTTCCAAAGTTTAGTACTTTCGGACGCCATTAAAGATGCATCCTGATCAGCATTAGCTGATCTGACTATTCCTGAATGTCTGGAAGATTCTGCAGCACATAGAACAGATTTGTCAATAAGACAAACCTTTTCTTTAATATTGAGTTTATTAAGCTTGTGTTGCAAAGATATTGCAGTTGCAGCACCTAAACAACCTCCTCCTATTACTATGGTATGATACATTATCAATTCTCCCTATTACATTTATATGTTATAACAAAAAAAAAAAACAAGTTATGAATATGCAAAAAAAAAACATCGTGGGTAAAAACTTATTTCTTAGATACTTTAAGATTGATACATCTTTGTTTGAAATAATTAGTTTTTTTGAACTTGATAAGAAAAAATATCCTTTTCTTCTCGAAAGCTCAGCTAAAGGGAATAAATCAGCAAGATATTCAATAGTCTTTTGTGAACCTGACACTAAATTAATAAAAAATAATCTTGAGGATCTAAATTTCTTAGATACTTTTAATAATTTTTGGGAAAGTGAGCGTATATTTCAAGATCAAGATATTTTAAAAAAAAAAAGGAATAGATATACCATTTTTAGGTGGTTGGTTTGTATATTTAGGTTATGAATTAATTTACGAAATTGAAGATAAACTAAATATTCCAAATTCTCCTTTCAGATTTCCAACTGCTTTTGCCTCTAGAATAAAATCAGCGATCATATTAGATAATTTAAAAGAAACAATTTATTTTTTTTCAGAAGAGTCAAATCAAAAGCTAGATTTAATGGAAAAAGACTTCTTTTTAATTTTAAACAATAAGCATTCTAGGAGAAAAGTTTCAAATAAAAAAATAGAGTTGATAAAAAAAGGAACAAGTAAAGACCATCAAAAAGATATAAAGAAATGTATAGATTATATTTTTCAGGGTGAAATATTTCAGGCTAATTTATCAAGGCTTTGGGAGTTCAAAGTTCATGATGATAATATTGATAGTGAAATTTACAGAGAACTGAAGAAAACAAATCCTTCACCTTTCGCAGGATTAGTTTTTTTTAATAATAGTTCGATTATTAGTTCATCTCCCGAGAGACTTGTTAGTATTAAAGAATCTATCCTAGAGACAAGACCTATTGCTGGTACAAAGCCAAGAGGTGGGAGTGGAATACTAGATGTTGAACTCTCGAGAGAATTAATTAGTTCAGAAAAAGAGAGAGCTGAACATCTAATGTTGGTTGATCTAGAGCGTAATGATATTTCAAGAGTTTGTAAATTTGGTACTGTTAAGGTAAATGAGATGATGGTGGTTGAATCATATTCTCATGTTCATCATATAGTTTCCAATATCAAAGGTGAGATCAGGGAAAATATAAAGCCAGGAGACGTCATATCAGCGGTATTTCCAGGCGGTACAATTACAGGTTGTCCTAAAGTAAGATGTATTGAAATTTTAGGAGAATTGGAAAAAATAGGAAGAGGTCCATATACAGGATCATTTGGTTATGTAAATCATAACTCTAATCTCGATTTTAATATTTTGATTAGATCAATGCTAATTGAAGAGGGTAAAATATTTATTAGAGCTGGTGGGGGAATTGTTGCAGATTCAATACCAGAAAAGGAAACTTTAGAAACCGAAGCAAAGGTAAATGCAATGCTGGAAGCTCTTCAAAACATTAGGTCATAATGAGACTTGCAATGATCAATGGAAAATTTGAGGATAAGATTTCTGTATTTGACAGGGGGTTAGCTTACGGAGACGGATTTTTCGAAACTACAGCTTGGAGGTATGTGGAGGAAAAAAAAAAAATGCAGAGTTGAATTTTGGAACAGACATTTAAACAGAATTAAAAAAACATGCCGATTTTTAAAAATTGAAATTTCTAATTTTTCAAAGTTAGAAAAAGATAAACAAAAAATTTTATCTAAAGCTAAAAATTTGGGTATGATGGAGGGAGTTTTAAAAATAATCATTACAAGAGGGGAAGGAGGAAGAGGATACAAGTACGAAAAAAATATGAAGCCCAACATAATTTTTATTGTTTCAAATATGATTAAATATCCTAAAGACTTTTATTCAAATGGTGTAAATATTAGATTTAGTAGAAGTCCCATTTCTACAAATAATTCGCTTTCCGGATTCAAACACTTAAATCGATTAGACTCGGTTTTGGCAAGAGCAGAATGGGAAGTTGATGATTTATTCGATAGTATTTTTGTTGATAATCACAATAATATCATCGAGGGAACAATGGCAAATTTATTTTTGTTAAAAGATAATATTCTTTACACTCCTTCAATAAATCTTTGCGGTATAAGTGGAATAATGAGAGAAGTTGTTATTAATAAATGTAATGGATTGTTTGAGGAAATTAAAATTTGTAAATTATCAAAGGAATTTTTTTTAAAAGCTGATAGTATATTCTTAACTAATTCATTAATAAAAATTCTTCCTGTAAAAAAAGTAGAATCAAGAAAATTTAAAATTGACACCAGAATTTTTGATATCATAAAAAAATTTAATGACCTAAATTTTCTTGAATTGCAATAATTAATAGTTTATTTTTGAATTAAGATCTTTTATGACTTCTCTATTAATTTTTTTGTTCTTCAAACTTTCAATTTCAATTTTAGCCTTATCTTTTTTCCCTACACCTAAATAAAGTTGGATAAGTGAGATTAAGTTTTCAGAATTAGAATTGTCAAGTTCTTTTATTTTTTCTCTCAATAAAATTGCGTTTGAAAACTCTGCTAGGTTTTCTTTAAGATCTGCATACTCTGACAACAAATCAAGATTATTTGGAAAAAATTTTAAGGAGCGTTTGTAATGAATGTCAGCTTTCTGAACGTAACCAGATAACAAACAGGTTCTGGCTAAAATTTTCCAACCTTCAAGATCATTTGGATCTTCTTTTAATTGTATTTCAAGAAATAAAATTAATTTTTCTGGGTTTATATTTTTTTCTTTATACAAATCATTTTCCAAATTTTCTTTGAAAGAAAAAACTTTTAAATTGGAATTAACAATGTAAGTTAAAGTTGTAAATGAAAAAATTAAAATTGAAAATAAAATTTTTTTTTTGCTATTTAAACTTGGTTTATTAACATAAAATGAAAAAAGAACTGAGATTACTCCAACAGTAAAAATAAAAAACCAAAGATTCATTTTCTCTTAAAAAATATTAACAAAAAGCTTACAAAAAAAATAAATGGAAAAGTCCAAAGAAATATTGTGTAAAATTTAATCGGAGGTTTATACAAAATAAAGTCTCCATATTTCGAATGTATGAATGTAATAATTTGTTCATTAGATTTTCCGTTTAGGAGTTCATCCCTGATAAGAAATCTTAAATCTCTTGCAATATCTGCATTAGAGTTGTTGATATCTTCATTTTGACAAACTAAACATCTTAATTCCTTGCTAATATCCTTTGCTCTTTTTTCCAACATTAGATCATCAAGTATTTCATCAGGCTCAATGGCCTGTATTTGACGAGTAATTGTTAACACTATAAGTAGTGCAAGGATAAAAATTTTATTCGTTGTGTAATTCATCAATGATTTTTTGTATGTTTGGCACTTCTCTTTTCATTATTGGTCCAATATGTTTATACCTAATTTTGCCTTTTTTATCGACAATAAATGTTTCGGGCAAACCGTACACTCCCCAACTAATACCAGTTTTACCCTTAGGGTCATCTATAATGGCATGATATGGATTGCCTAAGCTTCTTAAAAAATTTTCTAAGTTATCATGATTGTCTTTTTTAAGTACTCCAAATATTTTTACTTTATTTTTTTGATTTAAAAACATTAATTGGGGGTGTTCAATTTTACAAGGTGGACACCAAGATGCAAAAAAGTTTACTATTTTAACTTCATCTGTCATTAGACTTTCTGAATCGAAGTATTTTTTTGAAGGAATTAATAAAGATTCAAAGTTTGGAATTTGTTGGTTTATTAACATTGATGGAACTTCTCGAGGATCTTTCGACAAACCAACAAACAAAGCATAAACTGTGCAAACTAAAAAAAATAATGCAAAAAAAAATTTCATATTTTTTTATAGGAATTTAATAACGAAATTATTCCGCCTGATGCCATGAAAAAAACACCCGCCCAAATCCAGATTATAAAAGGGTTAAACCAAATTCGAGTTGTCCATGATTGCATATCTTTGAAAGATTCATTCCTTTCACCGATAGCTATGTATATGTCACCAAACAAAGTAGAATGAATCGCTGCCTCAGTGGTCACTTGTTTTCCAGTATTATAATATCTTTTTTCGGGATAAAGATTTTTAATAAATTCATTGTTTTTATATACTTTAAAAGTTGCATAATCTGATCTATAATTATCAATTACCTTATTTTCAACATTACTGAATTGTATCTCATAATCATTGATTTTAATAAATTCTCCTAATTCTTGAAACTGAATTTTTTCTTCCTTTAAAACTGAACCCCCAGTTGCACCAATAATGACTAAAGCAACTCCAATGTGAGCAAAAGCTTGTGCAAAAATTCTTTTAGGTAATTGCCAAAATTTATTTTGTCCATTCTTAAATCTCAAATAAGCATTATAAAAAATTTCAAATAAAGAGCTTGTAATAAGCCATATTGCTAAAGTGAAAGAGATAATTGAAATGACTGGTCCTTGATTTTCGAAGTACCAATAAACTAAAGTAACTAGGAATAAAATTCCAATGAGGGGTCTTAATCTATTAAAAACTTTTAATATATCATCACGCCCCCACCTCAAAAATGGTCCAAGAATCATACCTAAAATTAAAGGTCCAACAAAAGGTAGAATCACTGCATTATAAAAAGGAGCTCCAACAGAAATTTTCTTGTCAAAAAATGCATCTGATATCAGAGGATAAATTGTTCCTAAAAGAATTGTTGCTGAGATAGTAACCATAAAAATATTGTTTAGTGAAATCGCGCCTTCTTTGGAAAGGACTTCGATATTTTTATTATCAAGAAAGTTCCTATAATTTTTAAGAAAAAAAAAGATCCCAACTCCAAAGATTGATAATAACATAATAAGTATGAATAGTCCTCTACTGGGATCGTTAGCGAATGCATGAACTGAAACCAATACACCAGATCTTACTAAGAATGTACCTAAAAGGCTTAGAGAAAATGTAATAATACTTAAAAGTATTGTCCATGTAATTAGAGTTTCTTTCTTTTCTACTACTAAGATAGAATGCAGTAAAGCGGTGGCCGTCAACCAGGGAAGAAGCGACGCATTTTCAACAGGATCCCAGAACCAAAATCCACCCCAACCTAATTCATAGTAGGCCCACCAACTTCCCAAGCCAATTCCAATTGTTAAAAAAATCCATGACATGAAAATCCATGGCTTCATAAGAGCAATGAAATCTTTGTTACATTTTTTCTTTATTAAGAGTCCTACAGCCATTGAATAAACAATAGAAAAACCTACGTATCCCAGATATAAAAAAGGAGGATGAATTGCTAATCCAGGATCTTGAAGTAATGGATTTAAATCACTTCCTTCTATCTTAGGTGGAAAAATTCTGGCAAACGGATTCGAGGTTGCAATTATAAATAAGCCAATCAGAAAACATAAACAGCCTTGAATTGAAAGAATAATTTTTTTAAGGTCTTTATTCTTTATTTTGTGCTTTGAAAATATGAAACCAAAAAAGGTCATCACTAATAACCATAAAAGAATTGATCCCTCGTGGTTACCCCAAACTCCTGTAATCTTATAAATTAGTGGTAGCTGACTATTAGAATTTTTTGATGTAATTTCTAGTGAAAAGTCAGAAACTACAAAAGCGTACACTAAACAGATAAAAGATATCAAAGAACTTAAAAAGACTACATCAGCACATTTATCAATATTTATAAATTCATTTCTTCCTTTTTGGATAACTTTTTCAAAGATGGGATCAAAAAATTGAAAAAAACTAAATACAATAGTTAGTACGAGAAAAATATAACCAAATTCAACTATCATTATCTAAATCCTTATGAATTTGCATTTTTTTTATTTCTGGAGGCATATAATTTTCATCATGTTTAGCTAAAACTTTATTTGCTAAAAAAACTTGATTTTTAAAAACGCCCTCGACGACGACGCCTTGTTCTTCTTTAAATAAATCAGGAAGAATACCGATATAATTTACATACACAGAGTTCTTAAAATCAGTAATTTCAAAATTTATTTTCTCCAATTTCTCGTTATTTCTCACTATAAGTTCTCTTTTAACACTTCCTTTAGATACCATTCCGCCAACTCTTATTTTTTGACTTTTTTCATTTTTTTTTTCATTAATCTCTGTTGGTGAATAAAAGTAAATTAAGTTTTCTCTTAAATTTAAAAACAATAAAATACATCCTAAAAAAAAGGTTGCTAACAGAGAGCTGATAACTATCAATCTTTTATTTTTATCTTTCATGCTTTTTTTTAACATCGGTATATTGTTTTATAGTTTTTTTTTCTTTCATATGAGAACTAATCTTTAAAAATAAAAGAACAAAAAAACATACTAAATATGATGAACATACATATGTAATATATTTATCAGAACTCAAAAATGTCAGAAAATTTTCCATTTTAGTTGTAAAAGCTTGATTTAATAATCTCAATCTTTCGTAAAAGAATTTCAGTTGAAACTCTAGTTAACATAATTGATAAGAAAATTAAAAAAAATGAAATAGCCATAAAAATTAATGGAGTAAGCATTTCAGAATCAATTGATGGAGAATCAAATTTCATAATACTTGCTGGTTGATGTAATGTGTTCCACCAATCAACAGACCATTTTATAATTGGTAGATTTACTATTCCAACTAAAGTAAGTATGGCAGCATTTTTATCCCCTTTTCTATAATCTTCGAAAGAGTTTGAGATTATTATGTGACCAATATATATAAAAAACAAAATTAATTCAGAGGTAAGTCTGGCATCCCAGACCCACCATGCGCCCCATGTCGGTTTCCCCCAAATAGAACCAGTTACTAAAGTTATGAAAGTAAAGGTTGCGCCTATTGGGGCGCAAGATCTTGAAATTATATCAGCCAGTGAATGTTTATAAACCATAGAAATAAAACTACAAATAGCCATCAAGACATAGATTTGAAGGGAAAGCCAAGCTGCTGGAACATGAATATACATTATTCTAACACTTTCACCTTGAAGATAGTCAGGAGGAGATTTAAAGAACGAAAAAAATAATCCAATTAATAAAAAAATAATTGATCCGTAAGAAACCCATGGATAAATTTTCTTAGAAAATTTCTGAAATTTGTTTGGACTAGATAGATTAAAAAACTTCAATTTGTAAACTCCTTAAAAGCAAGCCTGCCAGTAAATATCGTTAATGGTAATGTAATTAAAAAAATTCCAATTAAAATAAAAAAGTTTTGAAATGGTTTAGTTGATTCAAAAAAGATTTCTATCGAACCCACTCCAAAAATTAAAATTGGAATAATAAAAGGAAGTATTAAAATTGTTAACATTATTTTGCTACTATTAGATTGGATTGTAACCAAAGTACCGATTATTGAAATTAATATTAAACTTGGACTACTAATGAAAATAGCTGTCAGTAAAATAATTATTTCTTTTAACTTTATGCCTAACATTACTCCAACAAAAGGGAAAAAAAGGAGTAGTGGAAAAATTAAGAAAACCCAAATAGTTATAGTTTTTGTAATAATTATCAAATCGGACGTGAAGCCCAACAAAACTAATTCCTTTAAGCTACCATCTAAATAATCCTTTATGAAAAACTGTTCAATACTTAAAAGCAAAGTAAAAATAAATAAAACCCATATGATTGATGAACCGATATTTAGAGCAGTTATATATGAGTTTCCAATTGATAGGATAAAAATTGAAATACCTAGTAAAAAAAATAAAAAGCTAATTATTAAACTGTTTGTATTTTTGAAACTTAAGAAAAATTCTCTAAACAATAATCTTTTAAATTTTTTCATAAATGATTCCAAGAAATAAAATTAATATTAGATTTGATTTTTGTTCTGTGTTTATTTAAATCTATTGTATATGTTGGATTAATATTAAGATCGATGTGTGATGTTATAATTACGCTTCCTCCTTTTTTTACGTGAGCTTTTAATAATTTTAAAAAACTTTGAATGGATGAAACATCCAAACCAGAGGTTGGTTCATCTAAAATCCAGATTTTCCTAGAGTCAAATAATAGTTTACTTAATGAAACTTTTCTTTTTTGTCCCTGAGATAATTTATAAATTGGAATATCAAGCAAATTATCTATTTTAAAATATTTTAATTTTTGAATTATATTTTTTTTTGTTGCTGAGCTTCCGCAAAGTTTTGCCCATACAGTTAAGTTTTCAATTATGGTAAGATTATTTTTTAGACAAAAATCATGACCTAAATAAAAAAAACTATTTTTTTCTAATTTTCTTTTATTATTTGACGAGGAATTAATTGTATATATTTCTCCTTTTTCAGTTTTTAATAATCCAGAAATTGCATCTAATAAACTTGTCTTTCCAATTCCATTTGTGCCTTTTAAAAACAAAATTTGAGATTTTTCTAAATTTAAACTAAGATTATCAAATAAAATTTTCTTGTTGCGTCTAATACATATTGAATCAATTTTTAAAATCATAATTCTTATTACTATACAATATTTTTAAATAACAATTAAATTTTATAAAAATGGGAAAATATATGAAAAAGAACTTAAAGTTTAAAGACCTCCGGGATCGTATAAAAATTGACAACTCTTATTATGATATACTCAACATCAATAATGTTGAGAAAATTTTTGATTGTAAAGTTTCTAATTTACCAATTTCTTATAAAATTTTGTTAGAAAATTTAATCAGAAATTTTGACGCAAAAACAGTTAAAGAAAGTGACATAGAAAATTTAGTAAAAAGAAAAATTGGTTCAGAAATACAGTTCAAACCTTCAAGAGTTTTAATGCAAGATTATACTGGGGTACCTGCTGTTTCTGATTTAGCCGCTATGAGAGATTCATTAAAAAAAAGTAATCTCGATCCTAATATTATTAATCCGTTAGTTCCAGTAAGTTTGATTGTCGATCACTCTATTATCGTAGACGATTTCGGAAATTCGAATTCTATAAGAAAAAACATCGATGAGGAGTTTAAAAGAAACTTGGAACGATATAAATTGTTAAAATGGGCTCAGTCTTCGTTTAAAAATTTTGAGGTTTTCCCCCCGGGAGCAGGTATTTGTCACCAAATAAATCTTGAATATTTGGCAGAAATTGTTTCAAAAAAGGAAAACACTTTATATTTTGATTCTGTAGTTGGCACTGACAGTCACACTACGATGGTGAATGCTCTTTCAGTTATTGGTTGGGGTGTTGGAGGAATAGAAGCAGAATCAGTAATGTTAGGAGAATCTATTTCTATGCTTATACCAGATGTTTTAGGAGTGAGGCTTAAAGGAAAACTGTGTGAAGGAATTACAGCAACAGATTTAGTTCTTTTAATTACGGAGAAGTTAAGACGTTTTGGAGTGGTTGGAAAATTTGTTGAATTTTTCGGCTCAGGATTAAAATATCTTTCTTTATCTGAGCGTTCAACAATATCGAACATGGCCCCAGAATATGGGGCTACTTGCGGTATTTTTCCAACTGATGAAGAAACTTTAAATTATCTTAAAATTACGGGTAGAGCTCAAACTCATATAGATATTGTAAAAAAATATACCCAAATTCAAAGAACATGGTCTGAAGATAATTCTGAAGAGTTAGAATATGATAATATTCTAGAAATTAATTTAAATGAAATAGAGGCCTCTGTTTCAGGACCAAAAAGGCCTCAAGATAGAGTTATATTAAAGAATGTAAAAAAAACTTTTGTAACGCAGCTCTCAGAAATAGAAAAAAAAGAGTTACGCAATTCAGAAAAAAATAAACTTGATCATGGTTCAGTCTGTGTAGCTGCAATAACTAGTTGTACAAACACTTCAAATCCAGAAGTTATGCTTATGGCTGGTTTAATTGCTAAAAAAGCAGTTGAATTAAAAATAACCGTGCCAAATTGGGTTAAGACTTCTTTAGCGCCAGGGAGTCAAGTTGTTGAGGAATATTTAGAGAAATCAAATTTATTAGAACCATTAAATGAACTAGGTTTTAACATTGTAGGTTATGGTTGCACAACTTGTATAGGAAATTCTGGTCCTTTAGGTAAAAATGTAGAAAAAGAAATAAATGATAGAAATCTGAATGTTTGTAGTGTAATTTCAGGCAATAGGAACTTTGAGGGTAGAATACATCCTCTTGTGAAGTCAAATTTTTTAGCTTCACCCCCTCTTGTTGTTGTATATGCGTTAGCTGGAACGGTAAACTTACAGTTTGAAAAAGATCCAATTTCTCTAAAAACGCAAACTTTTCTAAAAGATCTTTGGCCAGAAGATTTACAAGTAAAAAAAATAATGAACAAAGTACTAGATAAACAAATCTATACTTCTAAATATTCGAAAATATCTGAAGGTGATGAAAACTGGAAAAAGATTAAAACAAAAAAATCAGAAACATTTAACTGGTCAATTTCTTCAACATATATAAAAAAACCTCCTTTTTTGGAATTGAAAAAACAAAGCTACATTTTAGACAACGCGAGACCTTTATTGATCTTAGGAGACTCTGTTACTACTGATCATATCTCACCAGCTGGTGTAATTAAAGAAACTAGTTCTGCTGGTGATTTTTTGTTAAAAAGGCAAGTTGCGAAAGCAAATTTTAATTCTTTTGGATCTAGAAGAGGTAATCACGAAGTAATGGTAAGAGGAACTTTCGCTAATATAAGAATTAAAAATAAAATGGTTAAGGAAGAAGGTGGTTTTACTCTTCATCATCCAAGTCAAAAAAAAGGTGAAATCTATGATATTTCTAAAATTTACAAAAATGAAAACGTGCCATTAGTTGTAATTGCTGGTAAAGAATACGGAACTGGTTCATCTCGAGATTGGGCAGCTAAAGGAACGAAGTTGCTTGGTATAAGAGCAGTCATAGCAGAAAGTTTTGAAAGAATTCACAGATCAAATTTAGTTGGTATGGGAGTATTGCCACTAGAGTTTTCTGGTGTCTATCTAGATGAATTGGAGTTAGACGGATCAGAAGTTTTGAATTTAGGTTCGATTGAAACATACATTAAAAAACCAAATTTAAAAAACCAAATAGTCATTAAATATAAAAATGGTCGTGAGATTAATGTAGATGTAAACTCTAGAATTGATACTTGGAATGAGATAAATTTTTTTAAAAAAGATGGAATTTTGCCTTATGTTTTAGACAAAGTAAGTAAACAATAAACAAAAATGAATTTTTCAGCTATACTTGGACCTACTAATACAGGAAAAACATATTTTGCCGTTGAACGAATGTTGCATTTTAAAAGTGGAGTAATAGGCTTCCCATTAAGATTGTTGGCAAGGGAAAACTATGAGTTGGCAGCAAAAAAAGTTGGAATAAAAAAAGTTGGATTAATTACTGGCGAAGAAAAAATAATTCCTGAAACAGCACAATTTTTCTTTTGTACAGTCGAAGCAATGCCAAATGCGAGAAGTTTCGATTTTGTTGCTATTGATGAAATTCAATTATCTGCAAATTATGAGAGAGGACATTTATTTACTGAAAAGATTCTTAACCTTAGAGGAGACATTGAAACTTTATTTTTAGGATCAAGTTCAATAAAAAACTTACTACTAAGGATATTTCCAAATATAAAAATTTATAAAAGACCAAGATTTTCTGAATTGAAATATTGTGGATATAAAAATCTCTTAAGAATTCCACCCAGATCAGCGATTATTGCATTTTCTCAGATAGACGTATATTCAATTGCTGAAAAAATAAAAAAGTTTAAAGGTGGAGTTTCGGTAGTTACTGGCGCATTAACTCCTGAGGCAAGAAATGCACAAGTAAAAATGTTTCAAAATGGTGAAGTAGATTATATTATAGCTACCGATGCAATTGGCTATGGATTGAATTTAGCTATAAAATATATTTTTTTTACTAGTATTATAAAATTTGATGGCACTAAAAAAAGATATTTAACATACGACGAAATCTCTCAAATTGCTGGAAGAGCTGGAAGATATAAAAATATTGGGTATTTTGGAATCACCCAAAATCTAAAATCTTTAAGCAATGAAATTATTGAATTTGTGGAGGATTATCAAAATACAGAGATTGAAAAAATTTATTGGAGAAACTCAAATCTTTGTTTTAACTCCCCTAAAGAACTTTTACGTAGTCTTTATATAAAACCGAAATCTAAAGATTTAATTTTAAAAAAAGATTCGTCTGATTTGAGGCATTTAAAAATACTTATTCAAAATAAGAAGATATTAGAAATATTAAAATTAAAAAAAAATTACTTAGAGTTATTATGGGAAATATGCGGTATTCCAGATTACACCAAAACCTTGGACGAGTTTCACTCAAGATTATTAATAAAATTATTCGTTTTTTTGACAGAGAAAAAAAAAACAATTCCAAGAAGTTGGATAGAGTTTCAAGTTGAACAGATAAAAAAAGTTACTGATAAAATTTCCTCAATAAACGCTAAGATTTCTCAAATAAGGATTTGGTCCTACGTAGCATTTAAAAAAGACTGGATAGAAAAATCAAAAACTATACAAAAAAAAATAAAAAATATAGAAAATCTTTTGTCTAATAAATTACATAAAAACCTTATTAACAAATTTGTAGATTCATCAATAAATATCAAAGAAAAAAAAAAAATAAAAAATAATTTTTTGTCGTTAGATAATAAAAATGATTTAAATTTAAACAAAAAAAAAATTGGAAAATTAGAAGGGTTTAGATTTAAGTTTTTTGATAACACTTTTTTTTTAGATAACAAATCTCATAGTTACAAATTAATTAAAGACTCATTGAAATTAATTTCAAAAAGAGTGGTTAAAGACTTTAATAACTCAAGTTTTAAAAGCTTTTATTATGATATTTCTGGTAATATCTTTTGGGAAAACAGTATTGTTGGTAAATTTAAGAGATCAGAGAAAATTTTTTTGCCGAGTGTAAAAATAATAAGCGACGAGTTTTTTTTAAGTGAAAAGATAAAATTAGAGATTAAGTTTAAAAATTTTTTGAAATTTCTTCTTAATCAAAATTGTTTTAAATTGATGTCTATTTTAGAGGGTTCAAAGTGTACAAAAAGATCAAGTTCTTTCAGAGCATTATGTTTCAATTTGTATGAAAATTTTGGATATTGCTCAAAAAGAAAGATGAATATTTATTACAAAAAACTTAACTCTGAAGAATTTGCTTTTTTTAAAAATCTAGGATTATGTAATGGTAATAAATTTTTCTATTTTAAAGAAGAAAAAAATAATACATTTTTGTTTAAACAAATGTTAGTTAATTTGTTTTTTAATTTAAAATGTGAAAAATCAGAAAAAAGAAAATTAATTGTTGTAAATAATAGAAATAAATCTTTAGGAAAAGATTATTTGCAAATGTTTGGTTATTTAAAAATCTTTGTATTAGATAAAATTTACTGGGTTCATTTTTCTCTCTACGAAAAATTGATTGATTTTATTTATTTAAATAAGAAAAAGAAAGTTCCACTTAGTAAAAAATTATTAGACGAATGTAATAACCAAAGATCATTCGTGAAACACTGTGTCATTGGTTCAGAAAATTTATTAGCAAAAATGAATTTGTAAATATATTTATAATGAACATCTTGAAGAGTAAGTAAAAAATTGTTATATAACAACATCGATTAAAGTTAGTACTAAATATGCCCTATGTAGTAAAAGATAATTGTATTAAGTGTAAATATATGGATTGCGTAGAAGTCTGTCCTGTAGATTGTTTCTATGAGGGAGAAAATTTTTTAGTTATTCACCCTGATGAATGTATTGATTGTGGTGTTTGTGAACCAGAATGTCCTGCTGAAGCAATAAGTGATGATACTTGTGATGATGCAGAAAAATGGTTAGAAATTAACAAAGAATATGCAGAAAAGTGGCCTAATATTTCGAAGATGGGCACGCCTCCTTCAGATAGTGACAAGTGGAACGGGGTTGAGAATAAATTTGAGGCACATTTCAGCCCAAACCCAGGAAAAGGTTCTTAAGCAATTATAAATTCGAAACACGGAGACTAATTTGAAAAAAGATAATGATAATTTGAACTTAGAAGTTGGAGATCTAGTTGTGTATCCTACTTACGGAGTTGGTCAGATTGAAGAATTTGACACTCACAACATTGACGGAAACGACCATGACTTTGTTCTTATAAATTTTAAACAAGATAAAATGAAGCTTAGAATTCCTATGGAAAAAACTGCTAATTCTGGGTTACGAAAACTCAGTAATAAGAATAGATTGTCCAAAGCGTTAGAAATATTAAAGGAGCCTCCCAATCAAAAAAAAGATATGTGGATTAAGAGGGCTAAGGAATATGAAAAAAATATAAATAGTGGTGATCCAGTTCTGATTGCAGAAGTAGTTAGAGATTTACACAAAAATGATGAATCATTAGAACAACAATCATATTCAGAGAGACAGATTTATCTTACTGCTTTAAACAGGCTTAGCAATGAGTATGCAGCAGTTGAAAATATTGATAAAAAAATATCAAAAAAAAAACTGGAAGAAACTTTAAACAGTTAATTTTTTTCTCTAACTATCTTAAATTTTTTTTTTAAACCTATTTTCTCTTCAGTGAGATCATTTAAAATCATAAACAACTTTTTTGATTTATATGTTGTAATGCCATTTCTAAGTATAAAATTTTCAAAACTTTCATTTTTTTTTGGAGACGTAACAAATAATTTCCGCTCTTTCGAATTCTCATAAATAGTACCATCAATCTTTTTAAGAAAATAATGTCTTCCTTTAATTGGATTTTTTTGTCTATTTCCTTCATACTTATCTAAAAGTTTTTGTAATTTTTTTTTTGAAGATGGATGCACATTTTCAATGTCAAATTTCACTTCCTTCCAAGAATATAATGAACGCTTATACTTCAAAAGCTTTTTGACTGATTTATTTACAGTCACATAATCGCTGAAGCTAAAACTTATCCTATTGAGTGCATCAATACTGATTTTATTGGCTTCGTTTTCTTGAAAGTAATTATAAAAAGGTAGATTAATTTTTAACGGTTCAATAGAGGAATCCTTTTTAACCTTAATGCCTTCATTTTTTAATAAATTTTTTCTCCATGAAATATAATTTTTTCTAAGAATTGGATTATGATTTGCTTTAATATGTCCTAATTGATGTGCAAGTAGACCAGCTAATTGTGATTCATTGTTACACAAAATAATTATTCCCCTGGTAATGTAGATATTTTTTCTCTCTGAAGAAAATATATTTAAACTAGAGGAATTTAAAATATAAAAATTTAATTCATGTTTATTCAACTGCATTGAATTTGAAATAAGATTGCCAAGAGAATTAATGTAATTTTGGAGTATCGTATTTTGGTAAATACCCCCAAATTCGTTTAGAAAATATTCGTGACTAGAAAACTTAATTTGTTCAATTTTATATTTTTGACAATTCGATAGAAATATTGAAATAAAAAAAATAAAAATTAGTTTTAACTTTTTAGATATTAGCATTAAATTATAAGATACTTTAATAATTAAGATTTTAATGCATAATTAACATTAATATATGATTTTTTTTTTTTTAATAATTTTGTTAATTACTCCTTTTGACACTGTAGTCTCAAAAGACAACAATCCTAAATTATCTTTGGGTTCAGGAATTTATAATTTCTTGGAACATGGAACTAAACCATTTAATTCATCTTCAATAGGATATAATTTAGAGTTATTTTCAGGAAAAAAATATTTTAATTTTTTAAAGCCGCTAGTTGGTTTCTTAGGAACAACAGAATCAGCATATTATGGATATTTTGGTTTAGGTAGTGATTTGTACTTTTCAAATTGTAAATGTATTGTATTAACTCCCAGTTTAGCTGTTGGCGCATATTCAGATGGAGACGACATTCGACTAGGTCATACTATTGAATTTAGAAGCGGTGGAGATATTACCTACAGATTTAAAAATAACGTAAGAGTAGGATTTGGAATATTTCATATTTCTAATGCTGGCCTTGGATATAGGAATCCAGGATCAGAGCAAATAATATTTAAATATCAGATACCATTGAGGCGGTGATATATAATTTTATGAGAAATTTACTTTTTTTATTCATTTTTCTTTTCTCTTTACCATTAAAATCTAAAGATAATAATCCAAGAATTTCTATTGGAGCTGGACAATTCAATTTTATGGAGGATGGAACTGGCCCTTATAATAAGACTTCAGAAATGTTAAATTTTGAAGTGTATAGTGGAAAAAAAATATTTAATTTAATCAAACCTTTTTTGGGATTTTTGGGAACTTCTGCTGGGACTTATTATGCATATGGAGGTTTTGGTATCGATGGTTATTACACAAAGAAAAAAAATATTATTCTAACACCGAATGTTGCATGCGGATATTACAAAGATGGTAGTGAGATAAAAGCTGGAAATCACATGGAATTTTATATTGGCATTGATCTATTTTATAGATTTAGAAATAACGTTCGTTTAGGAGCAGGGATATTTCATATATCCAACGCTGACAGTGGGTATAGAAACCCAGGTTCAGAAACTTTGGTGCTCAAATATCAAATTCCGTTTTGACTTTAAATTTTTTTTCTGTTTTATATAAAATATGGTCTTATAGTTAAATTGGATATAACAAGTCCCTCCTAAGGATTAGTTTCTGGTTCAAGTCCAGATAAGATCACCAAATAAACAGGGTTTTTATGAACAAAAACTTGAAAGACTTTTTTCAAACACAGATAACTGAACACGAATTAGTTATTAAAAAACTTAAGATCGATAC
>MDTG01117911.1_pt1 | contig 21353 bp, 19 predicted proteins | sample 811421 | NCBI WGS metagenome assembly MDTG01 (sample SAMN05326645, study PRJNA326480) | marine metagenome | isolation source: seawater | place: Pacific Ocean: South East | collected 2011 | reverse complement strand
TTCTCTAAATTCTGCATTATCTTTTTTTTTCTGATTTGCTATATTTTCTAATTCGATTTCATCAAAGATTGGTTTATATTTTTTATAAATTTTATAAAAATTATCTCTATAAAAAATAAATTCACTTTCTGAGACTGATTTGTTAGCAAAACTCTCAAGTTTATTATTAAATTGATTCATCAAAAAAACCTCAAATTTTTTAGACTTTAAAGTAGATGTAATTCTATTTTCAACAAAATTAAGTGCAAACTTGATAGAAAAGACCAAAGAAAAGAAAACTACTATTGTTATTAATAAATATTTTTTGAATTTTTCTTTTTGTGTCTTTATCATGATATTTTATACTCTAAATTGTTTAAATAAAGTTATCTAAATGAATAAAAAACCAACTATAGTTTATTTAATATCCAATTATGATGAAGAGTCAAATATTTTCAATTTCATTAAAAATTATAAGAGATATAAGGCCGGTTTAAAACATGATTTAATTATTTGTTTTAAAAATTGTTATTCAAAAGTTTTTGAAAATAAGATCAAAAATAAAATTTATCCATATCCATATAAAAAATTTATTGACTCCGGTAAAAATGATTTTGATTGGGGAAGTTATAAAAGAGTAGCTTTAAGAAATAAAAAAAAAGTATTATTTTTTTTTAATTGTCACTCGTATCCTATTAAAAAAAATTGGCTTAAATTTTTTTTGCATCATTATAGAAGGAAAACAGTCCTATCTCCAACAGGTTCTTATCAAAGTATTTCTTCTAGTTCATTTAATGGTTTTTACTTTGGAAATTTATTTCAAAATCTTTATTATGGGATTTTTAATATCAAGAATTTTCCTCTTTTTCCGAATCCACATATAAGGTCTAATTGTTTCATGATTTCCTCAGATGATTTTTTAAATTTGAAATTAATCAATTGTAAAACAAAAGTAGATACATGGAGAAACGAAAGTGGTAGATTTGGTATGACCAATCAATTATTAATTAAGAATTTTGAACTATATGTAATTAATAATGATAACAAAAAATTTTCTTTAGGAGAATGGTGTAAAAGTAACACTTACGCTATAAAAAAACAATCAAAGCTATTAATTTCTGACAAACATACACGAGAATATAGTTTGCTAAACAAAGATAAACAAAAAAAATACCAAAAAAATATTTGGGGGTTTTAAATTTTAGGTCTGTAAAAAGATTTTTTATTTAAAAAAGAGGACAAACTACCTTTTATAAAACTTAGTGATATTTCTTTTTTTTCTTTCTCACCTTTAATAAAAAAATATAAAAATTTAATTAAATTTTTACTGATAAATACAGTATTTATCACAAAAGAGATTAAATAATTATAATTTTTTTTATAATAATAGAATTTAGACCAGGCCAAATGCCATTTATGACATTTTATTATTTCATGAAAAAATTTCGAATTTTCATTTTTTGGTAAAGCAGACATCATTTCTAAATGTTTTACAGAGGTTTTTTTATGAACAAAAACTTTTAAATTATTTTTTTGCATTCGTTTTTGTAAATCTATTTCGTCATAACTCAAAAAAATATTTTGATCAAACATTCCAATTTTCTTAAAGGTATTCTCCGATATTATAAAAAAATGACCAATTATAAAATCAACTTGTTTTAATAATGAATTTTCAAAATATTGTTTTTTAAATAAAGTTGAAATAAAATATCCATATCGATTTGTGTATCTATTTTTTTTATCTCTTGTAATAGAGGGACTTATTACACTAATATTGCTATTATTGTTGATAGCTGCATATAACTCATAAATAGTTTTAATGTTAAATTCACAATCGGGATTTATTATTAGATAAAATTTTGAAGATGATTTTTTTATGGCTAGATTAACAGCACTTCCAAATCCAATATTAGAGCCACTTAATATTAAATTAACGTTTTTATATTTCTTTTCTATTTTGTTTTTTAAAAATTTATTATTTGAGTTTTCTACAACAATAACTTTAAATTTTTTTAATTTTTTTAATTGGATATCTAAATAATAATCACTATTAAATGAGACAATAATCACTGTCAAATTTTCAAATATATTTTTCATACTTATAATTATATCTAATTTAGGTTAAAAATTATTCATACAGTAGTTCGGATAATATATTTAAAATACTTATACTTTTTCATTATTATTTTAAATCTATTATATAAAGAAGTTTATTAAAATATTGTACAATAGTTTAAATTTTTATATATAAAATACTTAGAATAGTATATTCCGTTAAATATAATGATCTTTCCTCAAAAAAAATATAATAGTGGATTTGATTTTTTTTCTGATTATGTAAATGAAAAGAAAAAAATCTTAGATAAAATAGATTTGAACAAAATTGTAACTATTTCAAATATAATTGAAAAAAAAATAAAACAAAATAAGAATATTTTTGTCTGTGGTAATGGGGGATCAGCTTCGGTTGCAAATCATTTTTTATGTGATTTTAACAAAGGTATTAAATCTTCTTCAAAAAGACTTTTGAAGCCAAGAATAATTTCTTTAAACAATTCAATTGAAGCAATCACAGCAATTTCTAATGATTTATCATTTAATGAAATTTTTAGTTATCAGTTAGAAAACTATGCTAATAAGGATGATGTTTTAATTACCTTTTCGTGTTCTGGGAAATCTAAAAATATTGATAAAGCAATAAACTTAGCTAAAACAAAAAAAATTTTAATAATTTCTTTTGTTGGGTTTTTAAAAAATAATACTAATAAAAAAATTGACTATTTTTTATCAGTTAATTCAAAAAATTATGGGATTTGTGAGGATATATTTCAGGGAATAATGCATATGATTGCTCAAAATATTAGGCAAAAGTTTTCTTTGAAAAATTTATAATTAATTCAGTGAAATGTTGTTATTATATTGCAGAATTAAACTTTCCAAGTAACTCTGCATACGCTGTTCATGTAATGCAGATGTGCAATGCATTATCAAAAACAGGTTTAAAAGTAATTTTAATTACACCATATATAGATTTAAAAATAAAAAAAAAAATAAAAAAAAATTTTTCTATAAAATATGATTTTGAAATCAAATCAATTTTTAAAAATAAAAAAAATTTAAATTTTGTAACTAGATTGTTATTTGCATTTTTTTGTTTAAAAATAATAAAAAATCAAAAAAATTCTCTTGTTATTTCAAGAAGCATAATTTCAAGTATTATATTATCTCAAAATAATATTTTTAATTTTATTGAAATTCATCATGAATTAAAGGGGTTCACTAATTTTTTTTATTTTTTGAACAAAAGAATAGTTAAAAAAAATTCAAAACATATATTTATAAATAAATATCTCTTAAATTTTTTTAATTTAAAGAAAGAAAATTATATTATTTTAGATGATGCAGTAAATATAAATTTATTTAAGGATCATAAGGTAAAAAAAATTAAAAATACCAGTGCATACTTTGGAAGTTTATCAAAAGGTAAAGGAATAGAAATTATCATAGAAACTGCAAACAGGTTAAAACATTTTAATTTTCATGTCTACGGTGATTTATCATTATTAGAATTATCTAATAATAATTTAAAAAAAATTAAAAATATTAAATTTTTTAACCACGTTGATTATGCGAAAATACCAAAATTAATGAGTAAATATGAAATTGTTTTGATGCCATATCTTAGTAAAGTGAGTGTTAGATCAAGCAATCTTAATACAGTAAAATATATGTCTCCATTAAAGCTTTTTGAGTATTTATCTATGTCTAAAATTATTATAGCAACAAAGTTAGATGTTTATAAGCATATCCTAACACATAAAAAAAACTCTATTTTAATCCCCTTAAATAAAAAGAATTTATGGGATAAGTATATAGTAAATATTTTTAAAAATTTAAAAAAATATAAATATCTAAAAGTTAACGCTAAAAGAACTTCATTGAGATATACTTGGGATCTTAGAGTTGAAAAAATAATTAGTGAATTTAAAAAATTAAGTTAAATTTAAAACCTCATCATACCAAATTTGAAAAACTAAAAGAGTAATTAATTCCTTTTTATAGTAGGAACCTGATTTATGAAGAGAATACATGTTATTTAGAGATTCATATTTAAACAAACATTGGTTTATTATTTTTTCTTCATTAAATGTTTTATGAAATATATCCTCTAAATAATTTCTTAAAAAAATTGACTCTGGACTGAACCACCCACTTTTTTTTCTTTTTTTAATATAATTGGGAATAAAGTTTAATTTTTGAAGATGTTTTTTTACATTTAAAAAATCAATTTTTTTATTTAAGCTTATATTGAAATATTTTTGAATAAGCTTTTTATCTTGAAAAGGAACTCTTGCTTCAATTGAATTTAACATACTAGATCTGTCTAGTTTAAAGTTAGACTCTTCTGGTAACCAATTTGTTAAATCAAAGTTATTTATTAATTTACTTATTTTTAAATTATCTTTTGTTTTAAAATTTATTTCATCTGAATTTAAAATATTATTAAAAAAATTATCACTTAAAATATTTTTAGAATTAGGTAGATTTATGTTATCATAAAAATATTGGGGGACTTTGTATTTATCTAGATTGTTTATTTTATTTATTTTTGAGGAAAAAAATTTTAAATACCAAAGTTTTTGTGCAATAATAGCATTCTGATATCTTTTGTATCCTCCAAAAACCTCATCAGCTCCATCTCCAGTTAGTATAACTTTGCATTTATCTCTTTTGGCGTTTGCTGATTGTAAATAAGAATTAAAAAAATTAAGATTTGCGTTAGGCTCATCAAGTTCTCTTAGTGCATTAATTAGTTGTTTTTTTTGATTAGAGTCTTTTTCATTAATCTCTACTTTATTTAGTTTTATTTTAAATTCGTCACAAATTTTTTTTGAATATTGAAAATCAGAATTAAATTTTTGAAAAGTGCTTTCTGGAGTGAAATATGAGGTATATGCTTGAATTTCTTTATTAAATTTTTTTGCTAAAATGGCAATAATTGTAGAATCTAATCCGCCTGAAAGAAAAATACCGATTTTTGTATCGGTAATAAGATTTTTTTCTACAACTTCGACCAAATCATCTTTTAATTTTTTAATATCTGGATTTTGTAGAGTTTCGTTCTCTGAAAGTTCAAAATATTTCTTTTCTAATATTTGATTGTTATGAAAATTATATATTGCAACATGGCTAGGTAATATTTTTTTAACATTCTTTATTAAAGTACTTTCTTTGGGAGTGAAACCAAATTGAAAATAAAATTTACAAGAATAGGGATCAATTTTTTTTTCAGATACACTATAAAGAAACCACGCGTCTGATGAAAAAAATATTCCATCCGAATTTATTAAATAATAAAGAGGCTTAATACCCGTATAGTCTCTACAAAAAAAAGCTTGTTTTAATTCAATATCAATCAAAACAAAAGAAAACATGCCTTCAAGTTCATTAATTTTATTTTTTTTAAACTTAATTAAAAATTTAAATAAAAGCTCCGTATCAGTTTGACTTTCAAATGTTTCTGAGGGAAAATATTTTTCTCTAAGATTTTTGAAATTTAAAATTTCACCATTAAATAAAAGTATATATTTACTATTCTTGAAAATTTTATTTCCATTTGAAGATTGGTCTAGAATAGACAATCTATTAAATCCAACACAAATTGTAGTATCATTTGAATTTAAAAGAAAACTTTCATTAAAATCTGGTCCTCTATATTTTTGTTTATTAAAAAAATAATTAAACTTATTTTTATATATTGCTGAATTTTTAGAACTTTTTGATACGATGTATCCTATGAATCCACACATTTAATGTAATTTTAAATAAATTTATCTAACATTTCTTATATAAGAATTTTATATCATCAAGAAAATCTTTTAATTAATTAAAAAATATACATATATTGACTAATATTTAACAATTTTTTATCAACGTTAGTGAAAATTTAAACACCTAATTTAACTTAATGAAATTTTTAAAAAACATTAACTATAAAATAAAAATTTTTTATAAAAAATATTTCAAAAAATTTAATGGATTAAAAAAATTGGATAAAAAAATGCTTGAATATTTAAATTATAATAACGGTTATTTTATTGAAATTGGAGCACATGATGGGATTCATAATTCTAATACATTTTATTATGAAAAATATAAAAACTGGTATGGGGTATTGATTGAACCATCTTTTAATTACGATTTACTAGTACACAATAGATCAAAAAAAAATAAATTTTTTAATTTTGCGTGTGCAGAATTTAATAATAAAGGTGAGACAATCTTATTGAATTCTGATGATTATTCAATTTGCAAAGATTTAGTCGATAAAAAATATTTTAATTGGCATTTGAATAAGCAGAAAGAAGCAAATAAAAAAATGTTGGAAACAAAAGTTAAATTGAGAACTTTAAATTCAATTTTGATAGAAGCAGAAGCACCAAAATTAATTGACTTCTTTTCTTTGGATGTAGAAGGTATGGAGATTAGTGTTTTGAAAGGAAATGACTATGAGAATTTTAACTTCAAATTTTTATTAGTTGAATGTTCAAACGAAGAAAAATTTTCTGAAATTATAAATTTTCTTTCATCAAAAAACTATAAATTTGTTAAAAAACTATCTGGTTGGGATTATCTATTTAGGTTTTACCCTAATTAAATAAATTTTATCAATTAATTTTTTTTTAATTTTTCTTTAATGAGATATAATTTTATTAGTCCTATAATTGAATTAATAATTAATTTAAAATTAACTGATGAATGACCTTTTGTCCTATTTTTAAAAAAAGTACTTGATTCACATATTTTGAAATTTCTTGAATAAATTTGTAAAAGAATCTCTGATAAAACAATGAAGCCATCACCTATATTTCCACAATTTTTTGAAATTAACTCTGCACTTCTTTTTGAATAAAATCTGTATCCATTAGTATAATCAGATACTGGTATTTTTAACATTAATTTAGCTAATTTATTTGCAAAATATGATAAGATTTTTCTCATCATTGGCCATCCAACAATTTGACTCTCTTTTTTGTATCGGCTAGCAACTAATAAGTCACATTTATTTTCAAAAAATTTTTCAATATTTGTATTTAACTCTTTTGGATCGTGGGATAAATCTGCATCCATTTCTATTATCATATCTACAAATTCAGTTTTTAGTGCTATTTTGATTCCATCTAACACAGCTGATCCTCTGCCCAATTTTTTTCCTCTGAAGAAATATTTAATATTATTATTAAAGTCTTTTAAAAGATTTTTAATATTGTTAGTAGGCGAGTCGTCAATAATTATTACGTTATAAGAAATATTTTTTTTATTAAGATTACTTTGAATTTTTGTTAACAATTCAAGAATATTTTCATCTTCTTTATAAGTGGGAACAATTAAACTTATTTTCATATAAAGCTTGTTGGAAATTAAAAGATTTTATATACCATCAATTAAAATAATATTTATATGTATAATGAGCAATAACTTAAAACTAAGTAATTTTGATAAATTAATAGATAAATATCGAAAAAAAAACTTAAAATTCAAATATCCTCTATTAGATGATGCATTTTCAAATGAGGATTTGTTTGAGGGTATAAAAGTAATTATGTCTGGTCAATTAACTATGGCCAAGAAAACTAAAGAATTTGAGAAAAAGTTTGCAAAAAAATTAAATTCTAAATATGCGGTAATGGTGAATTCCGGGTCCTCGGCAAATTTGTTAGCTACATTTGCTGCTTGTAATCCAGTTAGAAAAAATAGATTTAAGCCTGGTGATGAGGCCTTAATTCCTGCTTTGTGCTGGCCAACTTCATTATGGCCCTTAGTGCAAGCTGGACTTAGACCTAAATTTATTGATGTTGATTATAAGACATTAAATGTCAAAGCTCAGGATATTATTAAAAATATATCAAAAAAAACTAAAGTTATATTGTTAATTCATGTCCTTGGAACTTCTACTGAAGTCGATTTAATAAGAAAAGTAGCAAAAAAAAGAAAGATAATTCTAATTGAAGATACATGTGAATCGTTAGGAGCTACTTATAAAAATAAATTTTTAGGAACCTTCGGAGATTTTGGAACATATTCTTTTTATTACTCTCATCAAATCTCTTCAGGCGAAGGTGGAATGATCGTCTGTGATACTTTTGATGATTATCAATTATTACTATCAATGCGTGCTCATGGTTGGTCTAGAAATTTGAAATTACATAAGAATATTGAAAAATATTACCCAAAATTAGATAAAAGATTTATATTTGTAAATTCTGGTTTTAATTTAAGGCCCACAGATATATCAGCAGCAATAGGAAATAGTCAATTAAGAAAGCTTGATCAATTTATTAAGATTAGAAAACAAAATAGAGTTAAGATAATTAAAGGTTTAAAGAATTCAATAAAATGGAAAAATCAATTTGAATTTTTATCAATTAACAAAAATGTCAATCCCAGTTTTTTTGGATTTCCTATAATTATTTCTAAAAAATATAAAAATTTAAAAAAAAAATTTCTTAAAAAATTAGAAATTTTGGGTATAGAAAGTAGACCAATAATAAGTGGAAATTTTTTAAACCAACCTGCGGCAAAAATATTTAAATTTAAGCAAAAGGCAAAAAGTTTTAATAATTCCCAAGCAGTTGAAGATAGAGGTTTTTTTATAGGATTACATTCAAAGCCTATAAATTTAAAAAATCTAAAATTTTTAGTTAACTCTTTATTATCAATAAATGAGTTAAAATAATACTTGTTGATATTTCTTAAAGTTAAATTAAAAGAAATTTCATGCATATATTTATTACAGGTATAGCTGGATTTCTTGGCTCAAATCTTGCTGATTACTATTTAAAAAAAAATTATAAAGTATCTGGATGTGATAATTTAGTCGGAGGATCACTTGAAAATGTTGATAAAGAAGTAAACTTTTATAAAGTTGATATAGAAGATTTTGATAAGCTTTCAAATATAATGAAAAACGTTGATGTAGTTTGTCACGCAGCTGCTTATGCTCATGAGGGATTATCAAACTTTTCCCCTGTAATGTTTGCAAAAAACAATGTTGTTGGTTCAGTATCTGTTTTTACAGCTGCAATTAAAAATAAAGTGAAAAGGATTGTTTTTTGTTCATCAATGGCAAGATATGGATCTATTAAATCTCCTTTTTATGAATATGACAAGCCAGATCCTGTGGATCCTTATGGAATTTCAAAGTTAGCCGCTGAAAAAATTTTAATCAATTTGTGTGAGACAAATAACGTCGAGTATAACATTGCAGTACCTCATAATATCATTGGACCAAAACAAAAGTATGACGACCCTTTTAGAAATGTAGTATCTATAATGACAAATTTGATGCTTCAAAACAGAAATCCAATAATCTATGGAGATGGAGAGCAGAAAAGATCTTTTTCGGATATTGAGGATTGTATTTATTGCATTGATAAACTTTTATTTGATAAAAAAATAAATAAAGAAATTATAAATATTGGTCCAGATGAAAATTTTATAACTATTAACGAGCTATACAATATACTATCTAATAAGCTTCAATTTAATAAAAGTGCAAAATATTATAAAGATAGGCCTAATGAGGTAAGGTATGCAAAATGTTCTTCAGAAAAGGCAAGAAAATTATTAAAATATAAAACTACCGTTTCATTGGAGGATTCAATTCAAAAAGTTGTTGATTATATTAAGTTACATGGACCAAAAAAGTTTTTATATAACTACGAAATAGAATTAAACAATAAACTTGTTCCAGTAACTTGGAAAAAAAAGTTATTCTAAAGAATTTATAATTCTTATTAACTCAGATTTGTTATTATCTATCAAATATCTTTGAACAGTTTTTTGGGAAAAGTTAATTTTATTTTTTGTTATTTTTTTTTTTTATAAAACTTTCTTGTATTTTACTCGCTAAATCATTGAAATCAGAAGTTTTAAATAAATAACCAGCTTTGCCATTTTTTAATATTTCCCTAGGTCCTGTTGGACAATCTGATGAAATTACAATTTTCTTCATTGATATTGCTTCAATGAGAACGTTAGGAGAGCCTTCATATATTGATGATAAAACTAAAGCATTAGTCCATTTAAGATAAGGATAAATGTTTTTTTTATATCCTATAAATTTAATTTGTTTTGATAAATTATTTAAAAAACAATATTTTTTTAAATTTTGCTCTAGCACTCCTTTTCCAATTATTAAAACAAAAAAATTTATTTTGTTTTTTAATTTTTTAAGAGCTTTCAGCAATGTCATATGATCTTTTTGTCTAACCAATCTTCCAACAACAATAATTTTGTAACAATTTTTTTTTAAAACATATTGTTTAATTTTTTTCGAAGATAATTTTTGCTGTAAATTTTTTTGTATTATAGAGTTATAAATTATCTTAGATTTGATACCTAATATTTTGTCTATTTTTCTTTTAAATTCGGAGCTATTAACTAAAATAATATCAGCAAATTGAAAAAAAAATTTGAAAGTTATTTTTTTAAAATAATTATTTAAATATCCTTCAGGACTTGCATTTGATCTAATTATAACTGGAAATTTAAGTAATTTAGCAGCTATGATTGCAAAAATATTTGACTCGTAAGATATTATAATTTTTTTTTTATGATTAAAGTTCCATAAAATTAGGAATAAACAATATAACGATTTTAAAAATCTTGGAGAATTATCTATTTTAAAAATTTTTGGTACAACTAAATTAACTTCCTTATTAAATTCTTTTTTTTTATTAGCATTAGCTGTAATTAATGATGTGTTAAAGTTTTTTGACAATTCATTTACTATTAAAAATAAATTTTTTTCTACACCTCCATCCTCAATAGATGGACAAAAAAAAATAATTTCTTTATTCATTAGATATTTTTAAATAGTTTTTTGTAATTATTTATATTTTGTTTAATATTAAATCGATATAATGACTTATATAATATTTTATTCTTTTTAGATCCCTTTAACTTAAATGAATGTAAAATTTTTCTTGATAAATTTTTATAATCACCAACCTTGAAAAGTTCACCTCCTTTTCCATTAAGCAGAATTTCTTTAGGACCCGAATTACAATTTGAGCTTATTATATTTAAATTAAACATAGCAGCCTCAACCAATACATTTCCGAAGCCCTCATATCTTGATGATAAGACAAAAGTGTTGGCAATTTTATAGTAGGGAAATGGGTTGCGAATATTAGTTAAAATTTTTATATTTTTCTGCAAATTGTATTCTGCGATTATTTTTTTAATATTTTGCAATTTAGAACCATAACCAATAATAATTAAATTTGATTCAATTTTATTTTTTACAATATTAAAAGCTTTTATTATCGTATTCACATCTTTTTGATTTTCTAATCTTCCAACTGTTAATATTGTGTTTTTACTTTTCTTAATTTTAATTTTTTTTTTTGATAATTTATAAATTTTCTTATCGTATGCTGGATTGTAAATTGTAATGCACGTTTTATTTACATATTTTGATAGATCGATACTTAATTTTTTACTTATGCCAACAATTGCATCAGCTTTTTTGTAAAAGTATTTAATTAACTTAAAAATAATTAAATTTTTAAATGATTTATTGTACTTAAACTCATCTATATGATTTCTTTCAATTAATATCTGTTTAACCCAATTCATTTTGTGAAGAATTAAAAAAGATAAAATATTAGCAAAGTTTTGATTTGATAAAAAAATAAATTTTTTATAATTAGTTTTTTTATCATTTATAAGATGTTCACGGATTTTTAATATTGAAAAAATAGATCGTTTAGCTTTTATACGAATAAAGTTTACCTTTCTTTTTGATAAATATTTGCTTAAATTTTGATTATTTAGGTAAATAAAGTCAATATCATATTCCTTCTCATCAAGATTATTTATTAATCTAGATAGGGATAGGTCCGCTCCACCAATTTTTGAGTAAGGGTGAAATATGTAAATTTTATATTTATCTTTCATTAAGAAAACTATCAAACCTGTTGTTTTTATTTAGTCTTGATTGGTTATAAATATAATTATATTTAATATACAGAAAATTAATTCATAATGCACATTTCTTATTGGTCACCTTACTTTGATAAAATCGCTACAGTTAAGTCAGTAGCAAACTCTATTAAATCACTTTTAAAGTTTCATAAATACCCAAAAACTATTGATTTAATTAATTTTTATGGAGAGTGGTCAGACTATAAAATTGATAGCTTTAATGACAAAGAAATCAATTTGATTAATGTTTATAATAAAAAAATATTAAAAAAATTACCAAAAAATAGTTTCTTTAAAAGTAGATTTAGCTATTTTATAATATTTTTATTAGGAGCTTATCCATTAATTAAGTATTTGAAAAATCAAAAACCTGATTTTCTTTTAATACATTTAATTTCATCTTTACCTTTAATTATATTATCTCTATTTAATTTTAAGACCAAATTTATTTTAAGAGTTTCGGGCCTTCCAAAATTAAATTTATTTAGAAAATTAATTTGGAAAACTGCTAACAAAAAATTACATAAAGTTTTTGTACCAACTCAAGCTACACTTGATACACTAAAAAAACAAAAAATTTTTGATGAAAAAAAATTAGTTTTATTAAGAGATCCAATCATAGAGGTTAATAAATTAAATAAAAAAAAAAAATCAGTTCAATTCGAAAATTTTTTCTTATCAGTAGGACGACTTACAAAACAAAAAAATCAAAATTTATTGCTTAAGGCTTTTAAATATATTTATGAAAATAATAGAGAGCTCAAATTAATAATTTTAGGGGAAGGTGAGCTAAAAAATAAACTAATTAAAACCTCTAAAGATCTTGGTATTTCTGATGCTGTAATTTTTATGGGTAATGTGGATAATGTTTTTGATTATATATCTAAAAGTTTATGTGTAATATCAACTTCCTTATGGGAAGATCCAGGATTTGTAATGATTGAAACCGCAATATGTAGAAAAATTATTATTTCTAGCGATTGCCCTAATGGTCCTAGAGAATTTATAGGAGATAACAAAGCAGGATATATTTTTAAAAGTGGAGATATTTATAAATTAGTTGATCAAATAAATTTATTTTTAAAAGACACAAATCAAAGTATTTATTTAAAGAAGTTAGCAGCAATCAAAAAAAGCAAAGATTATACTTTATTCAGTCATTATGTATCATTGATAAAAAATATTAATTAAGATGATTGCAAGTTTTAATTGTTTTATAATTATTTAGGAGATATAGATAAATCCTATTATTTGCATATTTGGATTTAAAAAATTAAATAATATGAAAAAAATTGCTCTAATAACTGGTGTCACTGGACAAGATGGTTCGTATTTAGCTGAGTTCTTAATAAAAAAAAATTATGTAGTTCACGGAATAAAGAGAAAATCCTCCTCTTTTAACACAAGTAGAATTGATCATTTAATTGAAAATCAAAAACTTAAATCAAAGTTTATTCTTCATTATGGTGATTTAACTAGTACAGACAGTTTATTTAAAATAATATCACAAATTAAGCCTGATGAAATATATAATCTAGGTGCTCAAAGCCATGTGGGTGTATCTTTTGAAAATCCAGTATATACATCCGAGGTTACTGGTGTAGGTGCTTTAAGGATATTAGAGGTTATAAAGTCATTAAATATTAAAAAAAAAATTAAGTTTTATCAGGCAACATCTTCAGAATTATTTGGGGAGAAAAAAGGTAAAAATATTTTTAATGAAAAATCAGAGTTGAATCCAAAATCCCCATATGGTGCAGCAAAACTTTTTGCACACCATATAACTAAAATTTATAGAGAATCTTACAATATTTATGCAACAAGTGGAATGCTGTTCAACCACGAGAGCCCTAGAAGAGGAGAAACTTTCGTGACAAGAAAAATAACGATGTTTTTTGCAAAATATATCAAAGGATCAAAAGAAATTTTAAAACTTGGAAACATCTATGCAAAACGAGATTGGGGACATGCAAAAGATTATGTTGAAATGCAATGGAGAATTATGCAACAAAAAAAACCAGATGATTATGTAATAGCTACGGGTCAAACATATACGGTAAAGCAATTTATAGAGGAGGTTTGTAAAATTTTAAATATAAAGATTTTATGGTTGGGTAAAGGTATGAATGAAAGAGCTTATGAAGTTCTAGGAAAAAAGAAGAAACTTTTAATTAAAATAGATAAGAAGTATTTTAGACCTTTAGATATAAATTATTTAAAAGGAGATTCTTCAAAAGCTAAAAAATTGCTAAATTATAGACCAAAGTATAACTTTAAAATGTTAGTGAAAGAAATGTTGCTAAGTGATATTGAGACTTTAAAATAAGTTTTTATTATACATTAATAAATTTCGTGATTGAAATAATAACATTATTTTTACTAGGATTAATTTTATTTTACGTTTTAAACATTCTCTGTTTAAAAAATAAAATATTAATTGATGATGTATTAGTATCTAATCATAAAAAATTTATTAATAAAATTGAAATTCCTATAACAGGTGGCATATTAATTTTGTTTTCAATAATTTTTCTATTTCAAGATATAATTTTAATTAATAAAATACTTTTTTTTCTAATTTTTTTACTTGGTCTTCTATCAGACATAGATAAATTAAGATCTCCAAAAATAAGACTCTTTTTTCAATTTCTAATAGTAACAATTTATATTTATTTCAACAGCACTTATGTAACGGAGATTAGAATAGATTATCTTGATGAAAATTTTTTAAATTTGTTTTTATTTCAATTAATATTTTCTATTTTTTGTATATTAATTTTAATCAATGGCTCCAATTTTATAGATGGTGTAAATACTCTTAACGCAGGCTATTACTTTATAATTTTTCTTAATATTTTATTTATTTCAAATTCTAATGAAATTGAGGTTGGAATATACAATCTGAAAATATTAATCGTTATCTTATTTATTTTTCTAATACATAATGCTTTTAATAAATCATTTATGGGAGATAGTGGCTCGTATTTATTAAGTTTTTATGTTGCTGTTTTTTTTATTAATTTTTCAAATGAAAATGAATTAATAAGCCCATACTATGTTGCAGTTTTGCTTTGGTATCCTGCATTTGAAAACTTTTTTTCTTTAGCTAGAAGATTATTTTTTGACAGGAGAAAAGTCAATAACGCAGATAACTTACATTTACATCATTTACTATTTATTTACATAAGAGAAAATATTGTTGATAATAAACATACTAATACGTTAACAGGTCTAACAATTAATTTATTTAATATTATAATTTTATTATTTGCAAACAATTATCTGTATCAAACTAAAATATTGCTTTTAATATTAGCTCTTACTCTATTATCATACATAACTATATATTTTTTATTAAAAAGAAATATAAAATATTAGTAATTTTAATTTTTTTTATTAGTTTTTTTTAAAATGCAAAAGGAAATTATAGGTATCACAGGTGCATCTGGAGTATTGGGAAGATATTTTATTAAAAAATATCAAAATTATAAATATGATATTTTTAAGAATGATATTAAAAATCTTAAAGAAGTTAATTATTGGGTAAGGAACACAAAAGCCAGATATATATTGCACTTTGCATCAAAAGTATCAACTAACTATGTTAAGAAAAACTATAAAAACTCTTTAAGAGTAAATTATATTGGAACTAAAAATTTAGTAGATAGCATCCTATTTTCTGAAAAAAAAATTTGGTTATTTTTTGCATCTACTTCACATGTTTACAAAAGTAGTAAAAAAAAATTAAATGAAAATCACTCGACAAAACCTATTTCACTTTATGGAAAAACAAAACTTAAAGCTGAAAATTATCTTTTGAAAGTTTTAAAAAAAAAGAAAATAAAAGTATGTATTGGTCGAATATTTAGTTTCACTGATAAAAATCAATCACCACCATATTTGTTGCCATCCTTACTAAATAAAATGAAAAAGATAAATTTTAAAATAAATTTAAAAAATTTGAATCATGAAAGAGATTTTTGTCATATAGACGATTTATGTAGAGCAATTAACTTGTTAAAAAAAAAACAATCATCTGGAATATTTAATATAGGTTCAGGTAAAGTAACTAATTTATTTAATATTATTAAAATGTTGAATAAAAAAAATAAAAAAATCATATACAATGAAAATTCTAAAAAAACTTCTTTAATAGCAGATATTTCTAAGATAAATAAAATTGGTTTCAAACCTAAATATGGAATAAGAAAAATAATCAAAGATTTGAAACATCAATAATGCTTTGTTCAATTTTAATTTCAAATTTTAATAAATCAAAATATCTTGAAAGATGTTTGCAATCTGTGATAAATCAAACATTTAAAAATATTGAAATTATATTTTCAGATAATGGTTCTACTGATGCTTCTATTAAAATAGCCTCAAATTATGAAAATATAGAAATTTTAAGTAATGAAAGAGGAACTAGTTTTCCTGCTTTAAATCAAATAGAAGTAATTTTAAAGGCTTTTGAAAAGTCAAAAGGTGAATACATTTTTTTTTTAGATTCAGATGATTTTTTTGAGAAAAATAAAGTTGAAGAAATTATTAAACATAAATTGAAAAATAATTTTCAATTTATAGCTGACAAACCAAAACTTTATATAAATGAAAACAATTCGGAAAATTTTAAGGATAAAAATTTATTCAAAACTTTAAGGAGTTGGCCAATTATTTTTCCCACAAGCTCATTATCATGTACAAGAGAATTTTTTAAAAATTTCAAAAATTATTTATTTTTTAAAGATTATGATAAACTTGAAATAGATACTAGACTTAACATTTTTTCAAACATTGAAAATAAAAGGGAAATTTATGATAAAAAAATTTTAACTAATTATAGACAAACAAATGAAGGTATAATGTCAAATTATAAAAAATTTAGTAATAATTGGTGGAACAAAAGGTTTCAAGCTCATAAGTATTTACATCAAGTCCAGAAAATAAAAAAAATAAAAACTAGTAAAAACTTAGATTACTTTGTGACAAGTATTTTAAAAAATTTTTAATTTATTTTAAATTTATATTATGAAATTGTGTGAAAAGGAAAGCGTAGTTTATCCAAAAAATAGTTGCGCCATATGATGTAAAGAAACTACCTGAAGGTATAAATGGTAATGCTGTCGCTAAAATAAATAGAGTAGATGATAAAATATATGGATTTTTATTTTTAAAAAAATTTTTAAATCCAATTACAACAGAGCTTATGAAGAAAATTATAAAAATAAAGTAACCTACTATTCCAGTTTCAGATAAGATTTCATAATGAATTTGATGAGGGTGGTTTGCAACTCCATATAAATTCTCATTTGTATTATATTTTGGTTCTGCACTAGCTATTCTGTAATTTTTAATTCCTACACCAAAAATTTTATTATTCTTATAAATTTTTTGAGCAATCTCATAATGTTTTCCATATTGAGAGTCACTAATAACTTTAGATATGCCTTTTTCTTTTAAAGGGTTTATTAGCTCTACTATAAATCTGCTATGGAAGGAGACATTATTTAGTATAGTGATGTATGAAATTAAAAAAAGTAAAGCTAAAATTAAAACTTTTCTAAATACATTCTGATTATTTATTAAAAATATAAAAATAACACTAATAAGAAAAACTTTAATAAAATTTGATCTCTCTCCAATAAAGAAAGAAGTTAGTAAGAAAGAGAATATTAATAAGTAAAAAAGGAATTGGTATTTTTGACAATATTTTTCATAAAAAAAAGATAGAGAAATAAGAATAAAACCAAAATAGTAATTACCAATTTTTAATTCATCACCAGTAAAACTAGCTATTCTTCCGTTGTAGTTAGAACTAAATCCTAAAGTATTAGTTCCTGTAAAAAATTCTATTAATATATCAATTGTAACTATTATAAAAATAATAAACCAAGATTGTAGAATAAAGTTTTTTGTAAATCTTTCATTACTTTCTAGAACGTATTTTAAAGCAAAAATTAAAAATATAAATCTAAGGAAGCCAAAACTTCTAATTAAACTCTCAGTGTTATTTGCAATTATAACTGAGTTAGTTAGTAGACAAAACCAAATAAATATTAAAATATAAAATAATTTATTATTTAAGTAATTAAGTTTTTTTTCTTTAAAAATTTCAAAAATAAAAAAAAAATTTATTAAAAGAACCGCGGCATTTGATGCTGCACTACCAATTATTAAAGTTATTGGCAAAATGAGAAATAAACTCAAAAGAGTTTTTGATTTACTATCTTTAAAGTTATCAACTACACTTGTCATTTTATTTGAAATAAAAGTCTCATTAATATAAAAAAATTTAAATTACACGATTCTATAATACTAATTTTGAATTAATATAAATATATTCAAAAGATTTTCTAAAAGGCATTTTGACTTTGAAAATTTTTTTAAAAGAATTATTTAATAAATATTGATTAATATCACTAAAAGTATAATTTTTTTTTAACATATTGTCATAATGATGTTCAAATATTATCGTCTTCACATTACACAAATTTTTTTTTAAACCTTTTAAAATTTCATATTCATGCCCCTCTGTATCTATTTTTATTAAATCAATTATATTTATTTCTTTCTCATCTATATAATTATCAAGAGTATTGGTTGTAATTTTTATTGTTTTAAAAAAAATCTCTGAATTATCTATGTTAAGATATTTCATTTTTTTCTCTAAATATTTTGATTTTTTGTTAATCTGACTAAATGTTGAAGATGAACTCTCATCACATTGATTAAATTCTTTTTCAGAAATATCCGAACTTAATGCAATATTTTCTAAAAAAATATTTTTTTTGTTATTATATTTTTTCGAAAGATTTTTAAAATTTTTTAAACTTGCCTCAAAAGAATATATTTTATTTATTTTTAAATGTTTTGAAAAAAAGTTAATACTTTCACCTCTATGAGCCCCCACATCAAAAAAAATATTAATATCCGTTATTCTCAATTTTTTCAAAAATTTAATTATTTTTATTTTATGAAAAAAATCAAAAAAAAATAGAGCTGTATTAGTTAAATATTTAATCATGTTTTAGGAAAAAAAATAAAAAAATTATGAATTTTTTTTACATCATAAACTTTATGAATATTGCATTTTGATTTTTTATGAATACAAGATTCATAATTAATAATCATTTTTTTCATCATTTTATCTAAATCAAAATAAGAATCCTCAATATTGTAATATACATTTTTAATAGGATTATAATTATATTGTTTATTTTCTTTGACTATTCTATCTACATTTCTCCCAAAAAAAACTGCTAGTGAGAAAATTACTAAAATAATTATTCTTTTTTTTTGTGCTTCAAAATTAAGATTACTCTTTTCAATCTTATTAGCAGTTAGTATAAAAACAAATGCTGCGATTAAACAATATCCGCCGTATCTTAGTGTAGGATGATTATAAAACCATTCAGCAAATAATATGAAAATAATTAATAATGTAAAATTAATTTTTTTTTTGTTAATCTTTTTAAGTTTATTGTTATAATTTTTAAAAATAAATAACAAAATCCCAGAAAGTAAAGTAAGACCAAGTATAAAGTCAGATCCTTTTGTAAAAAAATATTCCTTAACCCAATTACTCAACCAATTAAAGTTTTTTATATATATTTCTGGATTTTCAACTCTAAAATTTGGACCAGCACCAGCTTTAGACCATTGTTCGTACCAATCATTTAAATCTTGAACCTCAGACTTTGAAATCGCCCAACTAAAATTATCAAAGCATGTAAAAGTTACAGGATAAATGAGGCATCCAGAGTTAATAAAATTAACTGATAAAACTAAAACAAATAAAATTAATAAAAGATTAAAATAGTGATTTGTAAGAAAATATAAAAGAACTTTTATAGGATTATATGATTTATATAAATGATAAGAAATTATAATAAAAAAAATCATATAAAGAATATAAAAAGCTTTAAGTGAAATTATTATTGAAATAAGAATGAAAAGTTTTGAAAGAATTCTTTTAATATCTGATTTAAAATTAACAAAAAATAATATTTCACCGATCAAGATTAAAATTAAGATTTGTGCCGATCTATCGGTTCCATGCTCTGAGATCCTATAGAAAAAAATATTTATAAATATAAAGGATAAGAGATAAAAGTAGGTAAAAAAATCGTAATTTTTATTAAAGGTATTTTTTCTAATTTTATCTATTAAAATAATACTCGAGAATAAAAAAATTGAAAAAGCAGTCATTTGAAACATAAAATATTTAACAAAAGGTAAATAAAATAAAGAATTTAAATAAAAAATAGAAGAAGGAGTTCTGTAACCTAAATCAAAATTTCCAATCCCTACAACAGAACTAAATTGCGTTAAGTAATAGCTGTATTTAAAATGATAATACGGGAAATCATCATGCGTTTTAAAAATTAAGTATCCAATAAAATATATAGCTAAAAAAAATAATAAATATTTATTTTGATTATTCCATTTAAAATTAAAATAAAAAAAACTTATTAACCCTATTATTAAAATAATTAAATTGTGAACTTGATTGTGTTCAATAATAAAAGATGAAAGATAAGAGTATATGGATAGAATGAGGATACCAGTTAAACCTGCATAGCCATAACTCGATGAAATTTTTAAATTTTTATTTATTGAAAAAAAGAATAAACCATATCCAATCAAGGACATGGGTATTGATAAATAATATAAAATAAAAATATATAAGTTTGATATCATAATTTAATTAATATAAATAAATATACTTTATGAATAATGATTTAACCTTGTTAATTCCAGCAAAAAATGAAAAAGAGTCTTTACCATTTGTAATAAAGGAAATTGAAAAACTTAAGCTTAATTTTAGATTTTTGTTTGTTGTAGAAAGACAAGATATTGAAACAATAAATGTAATTAAAAAATTTAAAAAAAAAGTAATCTTTCAAGTTAATAAAGGTTATGGAGATGCATTAATATTGGGTATAAAAAAAATTAAAACAAAATATTTTTGTATTTTTAATGCTGATGGCTCTTTTAACCCAAGAGAGTTGAAAAATATGTTGCAGATTCTAAGATTTAAAAATAATGATTTTGTTTTCGCTTCGAGATACGAGGTTAATTGCAGCAGTGAAGATGACACGATAATAACTTTAATTGGAAATTATTTTTTTACGAAACTAGGAAATATATTTTTTAAATTGCCTATTACCGATATTCTATATACTTTTGTTATTGGTAAAACAAAAAGTGCTCAAAAATTAAAATTAAAAGAAAAAAAATTTGGTCTTTGTGTAGAGCTTCCTATTAAAGCTAGATTAAAAAATATGAAAATTTTAACGAGTAAGTCACATGAAAGAAAAAGATATTCTGGAACAAAGAAAGTTAATGCTTTTAAAGATGGTTTTTTAATTTTAGTTACTATG
>MDTG01195005.1_pt1 | contig 21354 bp, 21 predicted proteins | sample 811421 | NCBI WGS metagenome assembly MDTG01 (sample SAMN05326645, study PRJNA326480) | marine metagenome | isolation source: seawater | place: Pacific Ocean: South East | collected 2011 | reverse complement strand
ATTGAATCGCGAGACGTAATTCATTCCTTCTGGATAATCGATTTTCTCTACAAAAAAGACATGATTCCTGCCCGGACAAATTATTGGTACTTCATTCCTCAAGCAGAGGGTGTTTACAGGGGAAAGTGCGCTGAACTCTGCGGCGAGTACCACTCGCTAATGCTGTTTGAAGTAAATGTAGTTTCGCAGGAGGAGTATGCCGACCATATCCGTTACCTTCGAGCGGAAGGAAATGTGGGGCGTTTGGGCCCGGAAGCAAACGTTTTGCAAAATCTCCCGGGCACTGCGGCCATAAATGAAAGCGAGATGAACTAGATGACGACAACGGCGCCCCGTCCGTCCGTGACGGAAATACCAAAAGGAGTTTCTAATGCCCGAGTGGTTCGGAAAGGTAACGTATTCGTTGACTGGGTGACCACCACAGATCACAAGAAAATCGGCTACCTCTATTTGATTACTTCCTTCCTTTATTTCCTGCTCGGGGGCGTCATGGCTTTGGTCATAAGGGCACAACTGTTCGCCCCGGGTCTCGAAATTGTTGCCACAAAGGAACAGTACAATCAGCTGTTTACAATGCATGGGACGATAATGCTGCTGATGTTTGCGACTCCGTTGTTTGCTGGTTTCGCGAATGTGCTAATGCCCCTTCAAATCGGGGCACCAGATGTCGCTTTTCCACGTTTGAACGCTCTCGCCTACTGGTTTTTCAGTTTTGGGTCCCTAATCGCAGTGTCGGGATTCTTGACTCCGCAGGGCGCAGCTGCCTTCGGCTGGTTTGCCTACGCTCCGCTTTCAAGTCAAACATTTTCTCCTGGATTAGGAGCTAACCTTTGGGTCTTTGGTCTTGGGTTGAGCGGGTTTGGAACAATTTTGGGAGCCGTGAATTTCATCACGACCATCATCACCATGCGAGTCCCAGGCATGACAATGTGGCGGATGCCAATATTCACTTGGAACACCCTGGTAACTTCAATTCTTGTCCTGCTGGCCTTTCCAGTTCTTGCCGCAGCGCTGCTTTCGTTGGGCTCTGACCGGGTCTTCGGTTCTCACGTTTTCGATGCAGCTAATGGCGGGGCAATACTGTGGCAGCACTTATTCTGGTTCTTCGGCCACCCTGAGGTGTACATAATTGCTCTTCCATTCTTTGGCATAGTCTCGGAGATATTCCCGGTTTTCAGTCGGAAACCTATATTCGGCTATAAAACGCTGGTGTATGCGACCATTGCGATCGCTGCGCTGTCCATGACCGTCTGGGCCCATCACATGTACGTAACCGGTTCTGTCCTACTTCCTTTTTTTGCGCTCATGACCATGCTGATTGCGGTGCCAACAGGAGTCAAAATATTCAATTGGATCGGCACTATGTGGAGGGGATCCGTTACATTCGAAACTCCCATCGTCTTCGCTTTAGGATTCCTAATATCTTTTGTCTTCGGTGGCCTGACCGGGGTTATCTTGGCGTCACCGCCACTTGACTTTCATGTTTCGGACAGTTATTTCGTAGTGGCTCACTTCCACTACGTCGTATTCGGGACCGTAGTGTTTGCCATGTTTGCGGGTTTCTACTTTTGGTGGCCCAAATTCACTGGCAAAATGCTGAACGAATCCCTCGGTCACATCCATTTCTGGAGCCTATTCGTTGGATTCCATATGACCTTTTTGGTCCAACATTGGCTTGGAGTTATGGGTATGCCAAGGCGTTATGCGACCTACCTGCCCGAGGACGGGTTCACTTGGATGAATCAGCTGTCGACCGCTGGCTCCATCATCTTGGCGCTCTCGATGATACCTTTCTTCCTCAACGTTTATCTCACGGTTCGAAACGGCGATAAAGTCACCGTAAATGACCCTTGGGGCTACGGCAGGTCGCTCGAATGGGCTACCTCATGTCCACCACCTCGTCATAACTTCAAATCTATTCCGAGAGTTAGGTCGGAAGCCCCCGCTTTTGATGCAAATCACCCGGAAGTCAGTCTGCCAGCGCTTTCGGCCGAAAAACCGGTTCCGACTAGTAAAACGACCTAAGTAAAGACAATGAAAACCAACATAATCCTGCTGTGGGTTTTGACCCTTTACTTTTTAGCTCTTGCTGCTATCTACAGTGTGTGGTCTGTAATCGATACCGGGGAGCTGGAATGGGCCGGAACCCTAGCGATTGCGCTAAGCGGGGGCTTGTCTGGATTTATAGCCTTCTACCTTCAGGTTCAGCTGAGAAATCAAGGGGGAGTGCTCCCGGAGGACCGGCCTGAAGCCGATGTTGATGACGGTGACCCGGAAATAGGTTTTTATAGCCCCTGGAGCTGGTGGCCTATCGTACTGGCAGCCGGTGCAGCGATCGCCTTCGTCGGCTTTGCGGCTGGTGTTTGGGTCACATACTATGCAATTCCTCTAGTCTTGATAGCTCTAGTTGGCTGGACTTACGAATACTACCGAGGACATTTTGCCCGTTAGTGGTCTCCAAATTCGTTCAGCATCTCTCAACGATGGCGACGCAGTATTTTTTCTAGCGTCCGAACTTTCCCCCGGGGTAGCGCACGACCGAACGCTTTTCGAAAAAGCGTTTCGTAAGATGATTGCCGATTATCCCAGGGCCTATTTCTATGTGGCAGAGGTTCAATTCCAAGTTGTCGGGTACGTCGTCGTAACTGTAAATGACTTGCTTTTTACAAACGGACCGTCTGCGCAACTACAAGAAATTGTTGTTGGGGAAAAACTTCGAGGCAACGGGGTGGGAACCGCGCTAGTCCGCACAGTCGAGAAAACGTGTGAAGAGGCTGGGGTCGTCCAACTGACGGTCGCATCCCGAAGAGCAGGGGGCTTTTACGATCGACTTGGGTATTCCCAGCAAGCTGAATTTATGCGGCGCTCATTTTGAAGGTCGCGAACTCCCAACTGGCCCCTAATCTGCGGCCAAACCCGGACGCGACTATTTAGAAGCGCCTTCAAGCTCTTTCGCGTCGACCGGCAAAACTCTATCCTGGAAGAACCAACGCGAAACCCCAGCTCGCACCCTCGTGCCAACGGTTATTTTACCCTTCGAATTCGGTCTGACCATGAGGGGCTTGTACTCTTCAAAATCAAGTAATTTCCAGCGCTCGTAATCGTCGAGCTGCTCATGAACCTCGACATACTCACCACCGGGCAGACGCACTATTCTCCCGCTTTCATAACCATGCAGGGCAATTTCCCGATCTTTTCTCTGCAAGGCTAGGCAGGTTCGTTTCGTAATTATGAAAGCAGCGACCGGAGCCAATATCAGCAAGAATTGCAACGTTGTTATAACTCCCTCGATAGTTAGCTTGAAGTGAGTAGCCATTAGATCAGAACTTGCCGCCGCCCACAAGACCGCGTAAAAGACCGCGCCAGCCGCCCCAATTGCCGTTCGTGTCGGGGCATTTCGAGGCCTCTGAGCTATATGATGTTCCCGCTTATCTCCGGTAACCCAGGCTTCAAAGAATGGGTAGAGAGCAACAGCTCCGATAAACGCCATCAAGATAAGAGTTGGAATGAGAATATTCATGGACAACGTGTAACCGAAAAGCACGATTTCCCAACCTGGCGGAATGAGTCGAAGAGCTCCATCCGCAAACCCGATATACCAGTCAGGTTGCGTGCCTGCTGACACAGGAGAGGGGTCGTATGGCCCATAATTCCAAATCGGATTAATTGTGAAGAGCGAGGCTATGACCATCACCACACCGAAGACAAGAAAGAAGAATCCGCCAGCTTTGGCCGCGAACACCGGCATAACCGGAGAACCCACAACATTCTCGTTAGTTCGACCAGGCCCTGCAAATTGAGTGTGCTTATTGACGACGAGCAGAACCATATGGATAGCCAGGGCCCCAATCAACAAAGCAGGCAAGAGCATAATGTGAAGGACATAAAGTCGCGGAATAACCTCCATTCCCGGAAACTCATCGCCGAAGAAGAGGTAAGACATCCATACCCCTACGACCGGGAAAGCCTTGATCATTCCGTCGATTATCCTCAGGCCATTGCCGGAAAGTAGGTCGTCTGGAAGGCTGTAACCGGTAAAGCCTTCACCCATTGCGAGAATGAAAAGAAGGAAGCCGACTATCCAGTTGAGCTCCCGTGGTTTGCGGAAAGCGCCCGTGAAAAATGTTCTCAACATATGAAGTACTGTTGCAGCTACGAACAGCAGGGCCGCCCAGTGGTGAACTTGCCTCATTAGTAGGCCGCCCCGAATATCGAAAGACAAGTCAAGCGCGGTGTGATAAGCCACCGACATTTCAATGCCTTTCAGCGGAAGATAGGAACCTTCATATTCCACATGACTCATTGAGGGATCGAAGAAAAATGTTAGGAAGGTCCCACTGATTAGAATTATCACGAAAGAGTAGAGCGCTACTTCGCCAAGCATAAACGACCAGTGGTCCGGGAAAATCTTTCTACCAAGCGCCCTTACAGCAGTTGAGGCGCTAGTCCGCTCGTCAACGTAATTTGCAGCCCAATTTGTAAACCTCATACCCCGACCAAGCTCGGACTTCGGATTAGCCTCTACGGTGTTACTCATAGTTCTCGCTCCCAGAAACTCGGACCCACCGGTTCGGTGAAGTCACTTTGTGCTACTAAATATCCTTCCATATCAATGGTGATAGGAAGCTGAGGAAGGGGTCGTGCCGCCGGACCAAAAATAACTTCACAGTGATTTGCTACGTCAAATTCAGATTGATGGCATGGACATAGCAAGTGATGGGTCTGCTGTTCGTAGAGAGCAACTGGGCACCCTACATGCGTACAAATCTTCGAGTAAGCAACTATTCCTTGGTAGGACCAGGAGGCTCGTTCCGGACGTTCGTTTAGTTCATCGATAGGCAGCCTCATAAGGAGCACGGCAGCTTTGGCTTTTTGCTCCAGCTTATGGTGTTCAAGGTCTTTCCAGCCGTCGGGGACCACATGAAAAGCCGACCCGATTGTTACCTCAGAAGCCTTAATCGGGATTCCACTTGGATCGCGGGTCAAACGAACTCCTTCAGCCCACATGGTGCTCTTCATTTTTTCCACCGGATTGCCGGAGGGTGCCAGATCGCGAAACAGGACGACTGCCGGGATCGGCGCAGCTAACAAGGCACCGACAAGAGTGTTCCTAACGAGAGAGCGACGAGTGAAACCCGATTCCTTGTTTGCCTGCTGAAAAGAGTCAACCGCAGCTTTCCTGTCTTCCTCAGAGCCTCTTGTTGGATGCCTCTCTTCTATCAATTCATGGCCATGCATCAGAGATTTTGCCCATTGAACGGCTCCTATGCCCACCCCAAGGAGGGCCACAGATAGCCCGAGGCCGACCGACAAGTTATTGAGCCGCACTGAGCCCATATCGCCCGGAATAATTGGGAATGCAACGTAAGCGAAAGCAGCGAAAATACTGCCAGCGACAGAAAGTATAAAGAAGGCCGCAATGCGCCGTTCCATTCCTCGCGCTTCTTTCTCGTTGAGGTCCGTTACCCTCTGATGCTCTGGGGGTAACCCTGGGTTGCGTGGGAGATCGGATCGCTCAACTGCGGTACCGGGATCACGTTCTTCTCCGGGTTCCGGTGTTGCAGATGTAATTGCCATTGTGGTCCCTTACCTAATTGGATCGTGCAGTCAGCCAAACTGCTACTGCAACCAACCCTCCGAGTCCAATCAACCAAATAAAGAGTCCTTCTGAGACGGGGCCGAGACTTCCCAGGGAAAATCCTCCAACTGAGGGATTTTCGTCTAGGTACTTGAGGTAAGTGATGACGTCATTCTTTTCCGCCGGAGACAGATTCATGTCGCTGAAGACTGGCATGTTTTGGGGACCTGTAACCATTGCCCCATATATATGAATGGGCTCCAAATCGTGCAAATGGGGCGCATACTTTCCCTCCGTTAGGGCGCCACCAGCACCAGCTACGTTGTGACACATCGCACAGTTGATCCGGAACAATTCTGCTCCGTTCGCAACGTCTCCATCAGCAGCGTAATAAGCGGGATCAGGGTAGCCGGGACCTGGGGCAAGTGAAGCAACCCAGGCGGCCATTGCATCAATTTGTGGCTGGGTGAACTGAACTGGTTTTACTTCTGCCTGGGGCCCGGAAGCTGCCATTGGCATCCGGCCCGTCCCAACCTGAAAGTCGACTGACAACGCTCCGACACCGATTAGCGAGGGGCCAGCAACGGTACCTTCTGCATTTGTTCCATGGCAACTGGCACAATTAGCCAAAAAGAGTTTCTCTCCCTCTTCCACCAAATTTGTAGAGGCTATTGGTTCGTTTTCAGCGTGAGCTAAAGTCGAGTCGCCGACTACATAGATCCCCCCGGTGAAAAGCAAACCTCCGGCAATCAGGAGCATCCCGAATAGGGGATGGCGACGACCAAAACGACGGGAACTTTTTCCAACTCTCATTTCTTTATTTCACTTTTCCTCACTAATCGACTATCAAAAATCCAGCTACTTCAGAACATAAATCACGAGAAACAGGCCAATCCAAACTACATCCACAAAATGCCAATAGTACGAGACCACTATTGCGCTAGTGGCCTCACGATGGGAAAAGTTTCTTACGGAATATGCCCTCCCAACTACCAACAAAAACGCGATTAGACCCCCGGTGACATGAAGCCCATGAAATCCGGTAGTCAGGTAAAACGCTGAACTATAGGCATCCGCCGCAAGAGTGATTCCCTCTGAGACCAGAGCGGCGTACTCATAAACCTGTCCAGCTACGAACACCGCCCCCATCGCATATGACAAAAAGAACCACTCGACCATGCCCCATTGGGTTGGTTTCCACCCAGTACCTCTCGCCTGAAGACGCTCGGCAGCGAACACGCCAAACTGGGCTGTCACACTGGACAAAACCAATATCGTGGTGTTGATCGCGGCGAACGGAATATTAAGGAGTTCGGAGCGCGATGCCCAGAGTTCAGGGGAAGTCGAGCGAAGGGTGAAATAGATCGCAAACAGGCCCGCAAAAAACATAACTTCGCTTCCGAGCCACACTATGGTCCCGACCGCTACAACGTTCGGCCTGTTGACCGTGGGGACCGAAAGGGAGCCTGACATTGAAGTATTCACTTACCTAATTATGCCAGAGTTTTTCCGGTAGAAACCTGATACGACATGCTCTGATTCACCTGTAAAATTGCTGAATGCGTTCCCATAAGACATATCCGAGTATTCTGGCCAAATTAGTTGAACGAGCTGACCTTTCCCGTGAGGAATCAGCTACGGCGATGGTCGAGATCATTTCGGGAAACTTGAGCGATTCCCAAATTGCGGCATTTTTGATCGCCTTAAAGTCTAAAGGAGAGTCGCTCGAGGAAATCCTCGGTTTTCGAGATGCAATCTTGGCCAACACTACGCCGATTACATCAAATCGAGACCTCCTCGACATTGTTGGTACCGGAGGGGACCCTTACGGAGCAGTAATTAACGTCTCATCAGTGTCATCAATAGTAGTGGCGGCTTCTGGGGTTCCAGTAGCAAAACATGGAAACCGGGCGGCCTCTTCCTCATCAGGGGCCAGCGATTTACTCTCCGCACTGGGAATCAATCTGGATTTGACACCTCACCAGGTTCAAGCTGTTCTAGAGGCCGAAAATATTACCTTTATTTTTGCTGCGAAGTTCCATGAGGGTTTTCGGCACGCGGCTAAGGCGCGAAAAGAAATCAGCATCCCCACAATTTTCAACATTCTCGGCCCTCTGTGCAACCCGGCGTTGCCGAGGGCCAACGCGGTCGGAGTCAGCAGTGCGGACAGGCTCGAGCAGGTAGCAGGTGTGTTTGCAAACCTCGGAGTTTCCGCTCTCGTTTTCCGGGGGCAAGATGGCCTTGATAAGCTCACCACCACCACGGTTTCTCGAGTGTTTGAGGTCTCGAAGGCCAAGAAGATGGAACATATCGTTGACCCCGTTCAACTTGGAATAAGGCCAGCTGTCCCTGCGGACTTGCTAGGGGCCGGACCTGAGGAAAATGCTGCGATCGCTCTCGACATTCTCGGTGGGAAAAAGGGTCCCTGCCGAGATATAGTTGCGCTGAACGCCGCAGCAGGTTTGGTGGCCTATGACCTGGAGAGAGACCCGGCGCTGATTGAGCGCTCACTAACTGATCGACTCAAGGAGAAACTTGTGATCGCTGAGGACATTATTGATTCCGGTTCGGCCTCAGAAAAGCTAAAATCTTGGATTAGGGCGTCAAATCTTCCGAACGCTAACCTCTGATTAGCTAACTAACTTTGGATGGTCGGGGGAACGCATCAGCCTCTGTTCTGTCACGGCTTTTCGGGTAATTCGTTTTTCTGACATAATATATATTATCGGTGATTATCGAAAGCGCCGCATGAGATCGGGTAACTCGGTCGGCTCATAGGGCTGCTCTGACTCGATGAGTTGCTCTGCCGTGAACCAGCCCCAATCCGAGACCTCGAGATGTTCTTCCTGAGTCCAGAATGTCGTAACCGGGTCGAACGGCTCGGTCCGCACCAAGAAGAACTCAGCGTAACCCTGATTGTGATCTGCTCGGTCGAAAGTGACATTAAATTGATGTTTCCAAACTGACTGGCCAATATCGTCGAATTTGCGACCGGTTTCTTCGAATAGTTCACGCTGGGCTGCTCTTTCATGTGACTCTTCTGCTTTTAAGCCACCTCCGGGTGTTATCCAACGTCTATAACCTGACGAGTCCGGGGCTAGCGTATTAAACAACAAGCATGAGCCTCGAGAGCTCATAAGCAAAACTCTGCTAGAGCGCCGCAGCCTGGCCGGAGGCACCATAGCTTAGGGCGCTACAAAGCTCGAAACATCACCCACGATTCGAGTTTGATCTTTTGGGATTTCCTCAACACAAGCCAGCGCAATCTCAGCAGCAAACTCTTCGACGTTGAATAACTTCCCCACCTCATTTTTTCGTTGGTCAATTGCTCCCGGATTGGCTCTGTCAAGTAGAGTGGCGGTCACCGTTCCCTCAATCATGTCTCCTGAAACCACCACGAAATCTATTCCTTCGCGAGCCATCTGATCGTTTAGTCCCCGCAATGCATCTTCTCCAGCCCGTTTCGATAGAGCCACAGGTTTGTACTGAGGCATTGTTTCAACTTCTCGAATAAAGTGGGCCTGATGACTCGTTACGAATACAACTCGTGCACTCCGCTCCATCAAGGGAAGAACGCTGGTGAGCAGGCCAACCTGAGCGTCCCTATTAAGTTTCATAGCGTAGTCGTCGGCCATCCCCGACTCCATACCACCCGAGGCATTAAGAATAAGGAGGTCTAGGCCGCCCCAATTAGCCTTGATAGTCTCGAGCATTCGGGCCACACCGACCGGATCCGTCAAATCTGCTCCGAGGGCCAGGGCCGTACCTCCACCTAAAGAGATCTCATCGACCAGTTTTCTAGCCCGTGTTTCCTTATTTCGGTAGTTGATTACAACAGATGCGCCGGCATCGGCTAAAAAACGCGCGGTTGCGGCACCAATACCCCTCGATGACCCAGTTACCAGGGCTCGAGCTCCCTTTAGCAGATCCGGTCCCAAGGGATTGTCCATGTTTCGAGCCTATAGGCTTAAGACCCATAAGTTGGGACCTACGGGCCAAATTTGCCGGAAAATAGGAGAGGAATTTTGATGGCCTTTCTGCAGGGAAATGGTCCTCGCATAATTGCTCACCGAGGATTGAGTCTTGGACACGTTGAAAATACGATTGGGTCGTTCCGGGCAGCCTTGAAAGCCGGAGCCGACATTCTCGAAACAGATATTCATCTGAGCAAGGATGGTGTGGCTATCGCAGCTCACGACCCTGATCTGAAAAGACTATGCGGAGATAATTCTCGTATCGCTGACCTGACCGAGAAACAATTAGCCGCAATAAACCTTGGAAGTGGTGAGGGCTTACCTTCTCTTAGGGCTCTTCTCGAGGAGTTTCCCACTTCTAAATTTAATGTAGACCTTAAGACACCGGAAGTTGTAGGAGCTTTCGCGAAGGCGGTTCGTTCTCAAAACGCGGAGCAAAGAGTCCTGGCGGCCTCATTCAACGGGCACACCAGGGCCAAAGCAGTGGAACTCATCCCGGGGATCGCGAGCAGCGCAAGCCGTAAAATGGTGTTGGACGCTCGACTTAAGTCTCTCATTGGGCTGCCCCCCGCCAGTTGGTCGATTCCTCCAGAGATAGTTGCCATGCAAATTCCTCCTTTCGCCTTTGGTTTGGCTCTCGCCACTCCTCAGATGATCGATTTCGCTCATCGCAAGGGTGTTGAAATACACATCTGGACCATCAACAGAATTAGCGAAATCAGAGAGCTTATATTGCTGGGAATTGACGGTATCGTAACCGACCGGGCTGATCTCGCGTACAAAGTAAAAACAGACCTCAAAGCTGAAGGTCATCATAGTCAGAAAAATTGAACTCTCGAGAATTGAGGGGACGACGGCAAAAAAACAAGGGGATGCCGAGGCCAGCTGCGAAGAAAATGACAACTGCAAATTCTAATTTTCCTCCGATGAGAGTGGCGAGGGTCGTGTGAGTAGCGAGGGGAACATCAGTCAGCAGATAGCCTTCCGTGTAGGTCGGCAATATACCTAAATTCTCGCCGCGAGGTCCGATGATAGAGCTTGTGCCAACTGTGGAAATATTTACGACGCTTCGTCCGGTTTCGATCGCTCTTAGTCTGGCAATCGATAATTGCTGAATACTTTGATCTGTCCGCCCAAAATCAGCATTGTTTGTCGGCGCGAGAATTAGCTGTGCTTGACCAGCCATGATTTCCCGCAAAATAGAGTCATCGACGATATCGAAACATATCGCTACCCCAGCCGGTACCCCGGCAATCTCAAAGATCGGATCTCGGGTTCCGAAGGAGTAATCCCTTGGCACCATCTCGAATAAATCTGGTGCCAATGGGTAAAAAAAATTCCGCCACGGCAGATACTCGGCAAAAGGGACTGGATGTATCTTGTCATACTGGTCTCGTAAAATTGGATCATTCGGATTCGTGTCTGTGTCCCAAAGCAGCATGCTATTGAAAGTCTCTTCCCCCGTTTTAGTGATGGCTCCCACTACCAGAGGAGCATTCATTCGACGCGTAACCTCGGACAAGACCGCCCCGGCCTCCGGAGAGCGTAACGGATCGATGTCGGACGCGTTCTCTGGCCAAACGACCAAGTCAACCTTTTCACCGAAGACTGGCTCAGTGGCTGAAAAATGGTCGTTTAGGTTATCCCCACGGTCGTAGTCAGCAAAAAGACCAGCGTCGGCATTACCCTGAACTGCCAGTATTCGAAGGGACCCAGACTCTTCAACCGGCCAATTTGGGAGAAGTGTCAAAGCTAAATAAACCGCTAGTCCCGCAGACAACTTTTTGGAAAGGGAAATCCTAGGCTCAGCTGCCAGAGCAATCAGGACCGCGACAAAAAAGGCAATTACAAAGCTCGTTCCAGCCGTGCCGAACCACGAGGCTATTGGTGCAAGTGGGCCTTCCGACTGGCTTTGGGAAAGTCTGCCCCAGGCAAACCCCCCAAATGGGTATCGAGTTGATGCCGCCTCTCGCGCACACCAGGCTGCCGCTACCAGGGCCGGCACCAACAAGAGCCGACCTGCAAGAGACTTCCAGTGCGCACCGGCGTAGCGCCATACCAGGGCGATGAGCCCAAACCCTAGGCTGAAAAAAAAGACCTGAGCGAGAGTCAGGGAAATCCAGGGAACTAATCCTAGATATATGGTTAGCCACCATATAAGGACCCCGAAAAAAGTGAAACCACATACAGCTCCAATTATCAGGGCGGCGGAGAAGGAAAGTCCTTTTGCAGACCAAAAAATTAGCAACATAGCGAGCAACGATGCAATCCATATGTTCGAATCGGGAAAACCCCTGTCCAGGAGTAAACCGCCCAGAATTGCTGATAACAGGCTGATGATGACGCTCGGAGGAGAACCCAACGAGTGTCGAGAATTGAGCCTCAACATATCTCTCTCCCTCTAGACCACTCCGCTATAAGCCACAATTCCCCGATAAACCCCTGCCTTTGCTTCCTTGGCGCATTGCTGCAACCCGCCCGAACCAACTGAGATGATCTGATCCAAGATATCGACTATTTGTTTACACCACCGCACAAAATCTCCCACTTGTATCGCCTCGCCGCCCAAGACTTGGTCAAGAGAATCTCCCCCTGCCCATTGATGAACGGCCGGAGCAATTGTTGACGAAAGCTCTTGAGACGAGGGAAGCCCCACCGAATTTTCGGCAAGTCTAAGCTGCTCTTGGAAGCTTTGCGTCCGTTCAAGCGCGTGTGAAAAATTTCCTTTCGCTAGCCGGCCGGGGCTCATAGGTTCATCGTCCCGCCTCGCCTCATAGACCACAGCTGACACTACGGCAGCCAACTCAGACGGGTTCAGGCTATGCCAGGCCTGCCGGCGGAGACACTCTGCAATTAGGAGATCTTTTTCGGCAAAAATGGACTTTAGAAGCTTTCCATGATCTGTGAGTACTAATTCATCTCCTTGCGGTTCTAGGTAGCCAACGTCAGCTAGAAGAGCTGTCACGCGATCAAAAGTGCCCGATATTGCGCCGGTGCGTCTCGAGATACGAGCACGCAATTTGCCGATGTCTCTTTCAAGGAGCTTCCAGCGACCAGCCCACCTGGCATGAGACTCTTTTTCGGGACATTCGTGGCACGGATGTCTAGCTAGATCGGTACGCAGCCCTAACGCTTTGACCTTTAAGTCTGTTCTAAGCGGTTCTCGTGCGGGTTGGAGTTTTCTCTCGATTTCCGACAATTGATGGCGGAGAAGCGCATACCCAGAAAAATCGCCCAGGTGGCAGACCATAGCCTCAGCGTAACCTTTGAGCGAGGACTCTTGATCTCGAAGGTTCCGGTTCAGCTCAACTACATTTCGATCTGCTTGAAACTGGGCAAACGAGGTTTCGAGTATCCGTCTAGTGGAGACCAGTCCGAACTGATCGATTAGATTCACGGCCATGTTGTAAGTCGGCCTAAAGCTAGAGCGCAAGGGAAACGAGCGCCTCGATGCAAGTGAAGCCGCTGATTGGGGATTCACGCCTGGCTGCCAAATGACTACTGAATGGCCCTCACTATCGATTCCGCGGCGACCGGCCCTGCCGGTAAGCTGGGTGTATTCGCCGGGGGTTATCGGAACTCTCGCCTCCCCATTGAATTTTTCTAGTTTTTCGATGACAACGGTTTGCGCGGGCATATTAATTCCAAGCGCCAGGGTGTCGGTTGCGAACACTACCTTCACTAGACGCAACTGGAAGAGTTCTTCGATAATTTCCTTAAAAACCGGAACCATTCCTGCATGATGTGCGGCCACCCCTCTCAAAACTCCATCAAGCCATGAGTCGTAACCGATGGCGCCAAGATCTTCATCCTCTAAACGGTGGAGCTTGGCTTCTACTAAATCGAGTATTTCGCGCCTCTCGAGTTCTGACGTTAGAGATAAATTTCGTTTCAAGACCTGCGATACAGCTTGATCGCAACCTGCGCGAGAGAATATGAAATATATAGCGGGCAGTAGGTTTTCACCCCGAAGTAAACTCACAACGTCGGATCTAAATACTCGATATCCTCTGTCAAACTGGCGAGTTTTAGTTGGTCGCCTGCGATGGTTTCGGGCCCCCGCGATTGATCCTCGCCCGATCAACGTGGAGGTCTTGAGAACCTCGGGATTTACTTTTGCAGAGCCCCCGGAGCTATCAAACAAAGGTAGGAGTTTATGAGCGAACATCATATGCTGATGTAGCGGAACCGGCCTATCTTCGCTGACTATTACGTCGGTATCCCCTCGCACCGTTTGCAACCAGGCTCCAAACTCCTCCGCGTTCGACACAGTCGCGCTGAGCGAAACTAGCTGAACAGAATCCGGAAGATGGATAATCACCTCTTCCCAGACAGCCCCGCGGAATCGGTCTGCCAGATAGTGAACCTCGTCCATCACCACATAACCAAGGTTTTCCAACAACGCACTACTCGCGTAGAGCATATTCCTGAGTACCTCGGTGGTCATGACCACAATACGAGCCTCGGGATTGATGCTGGTGTCACCCGTAAGCAAACCAATTTGGTCGACTCCATGAGCGGAAACGAGATCGTGAAACTTTTGGTTTGAAAGAGCCTTCATTGGTGTGGTGTAAAAAACCTTGGTCTTAGGCAGCGCCAAAGCCAAATAAACCGCGAACTCTGCGACCACGGTCTTCCCAGCACCGGTCGGTGCAGCAACTAGAACTCCCCGCCCGGCTTCGACTGCCTGACAGGAAGAAACTTGAAACGGATCCAGCTCAAATTTTTGAGTTTCCTTGAACCGCTCTAGCTGCTTATATTTCGTTCTGGAGGATGCGGCAAGATACCTTTCCGCTGGACTCAATCCTGGCATAGTCACCTAGCTAACTCTTTGCTGAATTATTTTCGGCTTTCAGCATTTTCTTTCTCTGCCGATGGTCGTGCAACCAAGATATGCCGTATGCCAGAAAGTAGAGCGCTATCAAGGGTACTGCCAAAATGAGCATCGAAATTACGTCAGCTGCAGGAGTGGCGAGAGCCGCAAAGATCGAAATTACGACTATCGCTATGCGCCACCCCCTGATGATTGAATTGGCAGACAGCACGCCGATTACGTTCAGTAGAACCAGAAAAACTGGCAATATAAAACCGACGCCAACGGCAAGAATAAGCTTAAGAGAAAAATCAAGATACATACGTGCGGTCAACAGGGTTGCGGTTTGCTCAGGAGCAAAACTAGTTAGTAAAGAGACGATGTTAGGCAACACTGTCCAACCGAGCGACACTCCCCCCATAAAGAATGGAATCGCCACCAGGAGAAATCCAAGGGCATACTTTTTCTCCCGCCGATAAAGAGCCGGCACAAAGTAGGCCCACAATTGATACAGCCATACCGGGGACGAGGCCACGATCCCTAGTACGAATGAGATCGCAATCTTGGTATCGAATGCTTCCGTTACTGAGGTGTAGTTAATCAGAGCCTCGCGATTCCGGATTACTGCAAGCTGTTGCACCGGCTCGCTCAGAGCAGCCCACACCATATCTGCAAAAAACCAACCACCAATAGCCCCTGTCAGCACAGCTAGAACTATGAAGCCCAACCTATTGCGAAGCTCTAACAGGTGTTCAGCGAGCGACATACGCTCACCACTTGCAGAGCGCCTACGAAAAGTCACTTTACTTACGGGAGCTAGGCGGGTTTTTTGGGGAGGTTTTCTCCTCAGAGGAACCCGCCTTGCTTTCAGAACGTACTTCACTTCTAAAAATCTTTAGCGACTGTCCCAGGCTCTTGGCCAGACCCGGAAGTTTGGGAGCCCCAAAGAGCAGCAAGACCACAGCAAGGACAATCAGACCCGTCCAACCGTTTAAGTTTCCTGACATGTTCATCACTTCCTTCTACCTCTTTGAATTGTACCATCGGCCCTGTTCTGGAGCTTGAGCGTAGCCTCTGAGGGCTTCCGATGCGAAGTCACGAACTGCCTCGATAGCGGCCCGAGGAGAGATAATCTGAACTACATCCGAAAACTGGACCGCAAACTTAACCAAAGCTGGCATATGCGCAAACTGGAGCGTGACTAGAACTGTCTCAGACTCCTCGGCGACGAAAAGATCTCGAGGCAGGTACTCAGCAATGAGCGGAAGGGCCGAGGCGTGACAAGAAATTTCCGCACAGAGCGCGTCCTCTGCGGGTTCGAATAGATTCGACGAGATACTCTTTGTCACCGAAGAGTGGTTTGCTTGTGGCTTACCTGTGCCATTCACGCTCTCCATTCGATCGAGACGGAAAGTTCGCATAGCCTCTCGCGAATGGCACCAAGCTCGCAGATACCAGACTGAATCTCTTGTTTCGAGGAGAATCGGGTCCAAAGTGCGCAAAGCAGCCTCCCCTCTTTTGTTGTGATACCGGGCGACAATACCCCGGCCACTGGAAATCGCCTCGGTTATGACGGTGACATGTTTTGCAACGGAAGACGAAGCTGCCAAGGTACTCCTGTCCGAATCTTTTCCTGCTCCGGCGCGCAGCTTCTCCATGACTGACTTTAGGTCGCCCCGCGACGCGAAGGCCGGATGGGATTCCAAGTACTGAAGTCCCGCTATTAGAGCCGAGACTTCCCGCGCACTTAGACGCAATTTGCTCTCGAAACCGATCGTATTCGTGAAACTGATGGTCTGCTCTTGTTCCAAAAGCGACCAATCGATATCGAAGAGATCAAGGTGAGAGTATGACAAGTTTTCCCCCGGAATGCCCGCGCAGGCAACGAGCTCGACAGCCTTTAGAATCTCCGCTGGGTTGACGGAGAAGTGCCGGGCAGCCTCTGCAATAGACACTTGACCTCGGTCCAGAACGTAGGGAACGAGAGACAGCAAAATAAGTAAGTTATCGGTGGTTTTTTTCTTGTACAACTTCTTACTTTCCCTCCCCTGCTGCCGCCCGAAACTTGGCGATTACCCGCTCTCGCAACGAATCAGGATTATTGACAACGGCATCGTTTCCGAATGAAGCTAATTCAGAGGCAAAAACCTCTTCATCTGTAAAATGAACCCGGTAATTTTGGCCATCAATTTCAGTGCCGGCTCTTTGCGAGAGAATCACACTGGCGTCGGATTCAGCAACTACTAAAATTTCTGCACACTGCTGGGCGAAAAGCGAATTTAACTCTCTCAAGGCCTCCTCTGCATGATTCTGGCCAGTCTCAAAGGTTCTGACTGCCCCATTGGATATTGCGGAAACAATGCGCCGTAGAAGAAAAGTCTTTTTTTGAGCGACGGATTTCTCATGGCCATAGAGATGCCATCGCCCCTCGAAATTAACCAAGGCGAGGGGCAGCACGGTTCGTTCTTCAGCTTCCTGGGCGGAGGGTTTGAGGTACTGAAAAACCACTTCGGAATTTTTGTCAATCGCCTCTCGGATCCTCTCAAGCTGCGGATCTCGCGCAGTCACAAGGGGCGCGAAGCCAATTAAGGGCTCGTCGACTTTAACTCCAAAAGCCTGTAACTTTCGAGTCGCTACCTGGGCAACCTCCGCAAGGCTCCCCTCCCGCCAAATAGTTGCTGCTAGGTTCAGCATTGCAATTTCGCTTCCCGAAAATTGGATATCTGAAGGAAGCTCGTAAGCTTCTTTGCGAATACGATAAATGGTGAGCTTGTTATCATTATCATCCTGCGGAGGAATTGAAACCTCGAGCGGTATTCCCAATTCCTTGAGCGCGTCCTTATCTCGCTCGAAGCGTCTTTCAATTGATGATTTATCAACTGAGTTCTCAGCGGCTTCCCTATAACCCCTGACGGAGGAAAATATTTGATCTTTCGTAAGACCAAATTTTGAGGCCATTAGAGCAAGAATCAGGTGAAAGAGACGATCCTCGGGGTTTATCTGAAATGCTTGTTTTCCCACGCGCCCATACTATGGCGGTTAACACCAGAGTTAGCGAACGACGCCGAGAAGGTCGAAGACGAATATTAGGGTCGTATCCTTCGGGACACCTCTCGGGAGATCAGCCTCTCTGTATCCGAATTCCGGTGGGACGGAAACAAGAACTTGAGATCCGATGGTTTGACCGACAAGCGAGTCGGCCAGGACCTTCAACATGCCAAACCCATCCGAAGATTTATCCCTGTCGGTGACTATCAAACGTCCAGGGGAACCCTGGTTAAAACTCGATAAAAACACAGATTTTGTTTCCCAGACCGCCCCGGTAAAGTTAGCCAACACAACATCGTCCTCTTCGATGTAGGCTCCAGAACCCTTTTTTAAGATTGCGACCCTCAGTTCGGAGGGTATCTCGCCACTCGGGAAAACTAGGCCGTGCTCACCTGTTGGCGCTTGACTTATTGAAGGCAGGCCAGCTTGAGGCAACCTCCACCCACCGTCAGCAATTCCGGGGAAAGTCTGATGAATATCTATTACAAGAACCGCTGTAGCGGCTCCTTCTAAGCCTGATTCAACAACAACAGCGGGTCCGAAAACATCTTCAAGCTCCGCGGTTACAACTATTTGAGACTCGGCAGTTTGACAAAGGAGCACCTCGCCAAAAAAGTCACCTGACTCGGAGCTAACCCTTCTGCTGACTGGATTGGAAGCGTCGTAGCTCGAGCTAGTCAGATATGTCTCATCGGCTCCCAAAAAAACCGTTAGATCAAAATCAACATAATCACCAGAATAAGCGGGACGGCCAAGCCCGCCTGAGACAAGGGTAATTTGACGATCTTCGGTGACCAGAGGGGTCGGAAATTCAATTTCGGGACTCGCGGCATCGGCATTTTCGACAACAACTAACTCTGACGCAGAACCACTTGAATAAGCTTCAGGACAAGAGTCTTGACTCTCGGCAAATTGGATTGCTCCGAAGGCTAACCCTCCGCCGAGGGCGACGACGACAGCGGAAGCCCCCAGAACACTGAGAATTGATAGCTGTGGCACACCGCTAGTCTATCGCCGAATAGAGAACTAATTAGTCTTGGCGGGCCTTGCGTGCACGATCCTGAGCTTTCCGAACGGTCTTACGCACTTTTTTGGGACCAGTAATCCTGGCCTCGCTGATCCCAGGGGCCCAAAGCTCGAGATCTTCCTCAGAATACTGAACCTGTTTGGGCTTTTTCTTTGGCTCGACCTTCACGCCTTCCAATAAAAGGCGTGCTGACATTAGGAATCCGGTATGCCCTATCATCCGATGATCGGGCCTAACAGCGAGACCATCAACATGCCATGGGCGCACAATCACTTCCAAGCTTTCCGGTTCGCTGAATCGACCAGAGGAACGGACCATTTCAACGGCTCTAGAAAGTTGGCTGACCGTCGCTACGTAAGTGAGCAACACGCCGCCAGGGACGAGCACCCGGCAGGCTTGCTCGACACATTCCCAAGGGGCAAGCATGTCCAGGACAACCCGATCCACGCTGCTCTCGACAAGTTTTGCAGCAACCTCCTGAAACTCGCCAATCTCAACTTTCCACCCCGGGACTCTCCCTCGATAGAAGGCCTCAACATTTGCTATAGCAATATCGGCAAATTCTTTCCGCCGCTCAACAGAAATCAAATTTCCCTGATCTCCCAGTACCCTCAAGAGAGCAAGGCTGAGGGCGCCCGACCCAACCCCAGCCTCGAGGACTACTTGCCCCGGGCCGATATCTGCAAGCGAGACAATGTGAGCAGCGTCCTTTGGGTAGACGATTGATGCACCTCGTGACATTGACAGAATAAAGTCTCGAAGAAGCGGCCGAAGGGCTACATATTGGGTACCGCGATCCGTCATGACGGCGCAGCCCTCATGGCGGCCAATTATGTCATCGTGCTTAAGTAGACCTTTGTGAGTGTGAAAAATTTCGCCCTCCTGCAGGGTAATTGTGTGCAGGTTTCGCCTCGGACCCCGAAGCTGCACATGATCGCCCACTTCGAAGGGATGTATTTTTGACGTCACCTCGGGATACCCCCACGATGTTTCAACCAAACCTGCTGAACGTCCCCGAAGGTCTTTCCCGCAAATGACTTCCAGAGGGCATGAACCGAGTCCTCAGGAATATTTTTGTGGAGCGGCACACCAATAGTGATGGCTCCGGAAGCACGAGCCGATCTCGCGCCAGGCACCGAATCCTCGATGGCAACCACTTGATCGGCGGTAGTGCAAAGGAGTTCCGTCGCCTTTAGGTATGCCTCAGGATCGGGCTTTGGTCGATCGATGTCCTCCGAACAGACGATGGACCGAAAAAAAGGGCTACCGAGTTCTTCGTGGACCGCTTGGGCAACATGATCAGCGATATCGCGCGTCGAGTTAGTTACCAAAGCAGAGCTTACCCCTGCATCCTTAAGGTTTCGCAAGAAGTCCACAACTCCAGTCCGCCACGGGACTCTTTGCCTGATCTGCTCAATCACTCGATCACTCATAAACTCAATAATCTCGGCAATCCCCCGCCGTACGCCTGCCGCGCGAAGTTTTAGGGCAGCATTTTCAAGGCTTGATCCAGCGAGACTGAGGCCATCCTGTTTGGACCAATTACCGCCGAAAGACTCTACGAGTTCTCGCTCAGCAGTAGCCCAGAAGTTTTCGGAGTCGATGATGGTGCCATCCATATCTAGCAGGACTCCAGATATTTCTAGTCGACCCATACTAAGTTAGTGTACTCTCGTAAGCCATAGGACAGGCTATTCAGATCAGGCCGGAGAAAGCATGACAAATTTTCCGATCAGTAATCCAAGCAAACTGCTGATTGTCGCTTTTGAAGGCTGGAACGACGCCGGAGATTCTGCTTCCACCGCGGCCCAAACGCTTTTAGATCAGAAGGCGCATACGGTACTGTCACAAATTAGTTCCGATGAATACTTCGACTTCCAACTAACACGCCCCTTAGTCGAATTAACGCCTGACGGAAGCCGGGTCCTCAACTGGCCTGACGTGAAACTGTTCGGGCCTCAAGCTGGTGATTTCGAGACTCCCCTGATACTGCTCGGCCAAGAGCCATCAAGACTCTGGACCTCCTTTGCCTCCAACATGGTGGATCTGGCCCTGGCTTACGATGTCGAAGGTATTGTTTTTCTCGGGGCAATTCTCTCGGATGTGCCCCATTCGCGACCTGTCGAGGTCACGGTAACAAGTGATGACTCAATGCTGCGAGAAAAATTTGACATCGAAAAATCAGCGTATGAGGGACCTGTCGGAGCTCTCACTGTCCTGTCCTTGGCCTCTGCCGAGGCAGGGATTCCCTGTCTGCATCTGTGGGCCCACGTGCCTCATTACATTCATACCTCTCCCTCACCGAAAGCCACTTTGGCGCTTCTCGAGAAGTTGCACGAGCTAACAGGGACCGAGTCGGACCGGGCCAACCTGGAAAAGGAGGCTAGGGCTTGGGAGGAGGGAATTGATGCCCTAGCAGCGGAAGACGCAGATATGAGCGCCTACATTGACCAATTGGAGCAAGCAAGAGACGCGGCCGACGCGCCTGAAGCCTCTGGAGATGCAATCGCAAATGAATTTCAAAAGTATCTCCGCAGGTGGCCAGATAGACCGGAATCCTCAGGCCTATAGAGGTTCAATCAACCCCAGAGTCAGAGCGAGCATGATTAGCACTCCAAGTGCTACCCGATAAATGATGAAAGGTAAAAAACTTCGGTTGCTGATGTATTTCATGAACCAAGAGATAACGGCTAACCCGACAGCAAAAGCTGTTACAGCAGCAAGAATCGTAGCGGCCCAGCTGAAGGGCATGTAAATCTCTGGTTGGTTGAGTGCGTTGGCCAACTCGTAGAACCCGCTCCCAAAAACTGATGGTACCGCTAGAAGAAAAGAGTACCGCGCAGCGGAGGAACGATCGTAGCCGAGTGCGCGCCCCATTGATATGGTTGCGCCAGAACGCGAAACCCCTGGGATT
>MDTG01107061.1_pt1 | contig 21355 bp, 18 predicted proteins | sample 811421 | NCBI WGS metagenome assembly MDTG01 (sample SAMN05326645, study PRJNA326480) | marine metagenome | isolation source: seawater | place: Pacific Ocean: South East | collected 2011 | reverse complement strand
TCCCTACTACTTTGTTTGAGAGTAATGTACCGTAATTTTTAACCCAGCTTCCATTTTTTCCGCTCAAAAAATTTTTATTTAAATTTTTTAAACTACTTAACATAAGAGAAAGAGTAAACTCTGCAACTGACAATGACGGAGACAGGCTGGTATTAAGAATTTTAATGCCTTTTTTTTTCGCATAATGTAAATCAATATTATCTAAGCCTACTCCTACACGAGAAATTATTTTTAAGTTTGGCATTTCGTCTATTAATGCTGGATTATAAGTTTCTGTTCCAGCAACTACATAATCGACGTCTTTTGCTATATTTAAAATTTCTTCTGGTTTCATTTTCCTGGAATAAGGATTTTCAATAATTTCAAGTTTTTCATTTTCAAGTAATCCTAAAGGAGAGTTTGAGAACTCACAAAAACTTGATGTAGAAACTAATACTTTCATATTCTTAAAAAAGGCAAATTCTCTATCCTTTGTATTTTATAGATTTCTTAAAAAAATAGATATTTGAAGGAGGTTTTATATCATCAAAATTGGAGTTTCTATCTGCCTAAAAGATAAAATTTTATAAGTCTTGCTGTGTGAAAGATTATTAATAAAAAAAATTTGAAAAAACCTATCTTTCTTTCTCTAAATAAAAAAGAGTATAAATAAAATCCCTTTTTATATTGGTTTCCGCTATTCTGGTGAGAAATAGACTCACTATGCACCCTATAAGAACATAGAGGCTTTTGAATTAATTTTATTTCATATCCTTTAATAACTAAATCGATCCAAAGAGCCCAATCTTCTATAGATTGTAAAATCTTATCTTCTCTGAATTTTAAATATTCACTTTTTTTTATAAGACTTGAAGACAAAGTCACCGGATTAAATATTAATAATATGTTGAGAGTATTTAAATATTTTTTTAAATTACGAAAAAGACTTACATTTTTAAAGTTTCCAAAGTAATTTCCTTTTTCATCTACTTTTCTAGCTTCTGAGGAGATAATCTGCTTTGAATTAAAATCGAGAAAATTTAATTGTTCTTCTAATTTGTTTTTGTCCCAATAATCATCCGCATCTAAAAAAGCTATATATATTCCTTTAGATTTTTTTAAACCCACATTCCTAGGAAATGCTGGTCCTCCTGAGCATTTATCAAAGTGCATGCTAAATATTCTTTGATCTTTTTTTTGATAAAATTTAGCAATCTTTTCTGTATCATCTTTAGAACCATCATCGATAAGTATTAATTCCCAATTATCGTAGGTTTGATTAATCACACTTTTAATAGCTCCTTCTAAATATTTTGAACCGTTATAAACTGGCAAAACAATTGATATCAAAGGCTTAGATTCTTTTAAAACATACATAAATTCAGTTTTTTCATTTAATGATCTATAAATTCTTTGATGTGATTTTTAAGATTTGTTTTTGGCTTCCAACCAAGTTTTTTTGTTCTTGAGATAATCAATTTTGAATCATTTCTGTTGCCTCTTCTTTTGGGAAGATAAACTGGTTCACATCCAAAAAAACTTACAACCTCCTTCATTGAATGCGAATGGCTTGAACCAATACCATAGCCATCTCCATTTCCATATAAGGCAATAAGTTTTAAAGCCTCTATAACGTCTCTATAGTAAGTGAAATTTCTTTTTTGCGTACCAGGTTCTACTAAGGGTAATTCCCTCTTTCCTTCAGAGTATAGTTTTTTAAATTTACCAATTACAGTTGAATATTTACCTTCATCAATTTCGTTTCCGCCGTAAACATTATAAAAATATACAATTGCAAATTGAAGACCGAACCAATTAGAATAATTAATGAGATGTTCTGTATTTAATGCTTTAAACCAAGCGTATGGACTCAAGATATTATGTTTGTCATATGAAGCGAATTTTGTACTTGAGCCTGCATAAATAAGTTTAGAATTATTTTTTTTTGCAAAATTGAGGACTTCCTTGAATGGAAGGACATTATTTTTAAAAAGTAAATCATAATCCTCAAAACTAGTTTCAACTCTTGAGTATTCCCCAAAATGAAATATTAAATCCGGAGAAAAGTTTTTAGCAAGTTCAGATATATTTCCGCTAAAACCTTTTATATATTTAACTCCACTAAAATGATTTCCTTCTTTGCCTGAAAGATAATTATCTATAGAAACTATTTTATTTTCCTTACGAAGAGAATCGCATAAGTGAGAACCAATAAATCCAGCCCCGCCAAGGATTAAGATATTTTTTTTTGTTATTGAAGTCACTATTAGTTATTTTTGTATATATCCCTAGAATAGACTTCCAAATTAGTATTTAGTACTAGATCATCTTTTCTATTTGATATGATCACGTCAATGTTTTTTAGAAATTTATTTAAGTTATTTTCCAGAAAAATTTTTTTATTTTTTTTAAAATATTCTTTTTTTACAAGTGGTTCATATAAAGTAACACTTAACCCTAACCTTGTTATCTCCCTCATTAAAAGTTCAGTACTTGAACTCCTTATATTATCTGATTGAAATTTCATCGTTAGGCGATAAATACCAATTTTTTTATTTTTGTAATTTTTTTTGATATCTTTAGCCAAAAATTTAATTCTTTGATTGTTTGAGTCAATAACTGAATTTACCAAAGGAGAAGGTACTTTTTCTAATTCTTTAACTGTTTGTTTTAAATCCTTAGGTAAGCAATATCCTCCAAAACCAAAAGATGGGTTGTTATAAGACATACCTATTCTTGAGTCTAAACAAATACCATCTAATAAGTTTTTTGCATCAACATTTATTAATTTAGCAAATGAGTCTACCTCATTGAAAAAGGCAACTCTCATTGCAAGAAAGGAATTTGAAAATAATTTCACAGCTTCAGCGACATTAGATTCCATAGATAAGCAATTTTTTTTATTTAAATTAGTAACAGATCTCATTTTTTCTAATAAATATTTCGAATATTTATCTGAAGGAGAAATTATTATTCGGTCAGGATGAGTGACATCAAAATATGACTTACCCTCTCTAAGAAATTCTGGGCTGAAATAAATATTATTATTTGAATATCTTTTTCTGGCTTTTTCAGTAAATCCAATAGGAATGGTTGATTTGATGATAATTTTTGACTTTTTTGCTTTGTGAGATAATTCTTTTAGGATGTTATCCAATATATAAGTATCAAATTTCTCATCAACTTCATTATAGTTAGTTGGAACAGCGATGAATATTAAGGATTTATCTTGTATGTCAGGAATATTTTTTTGAGTAATTATTCTTTTTAAATTTTTATTTAATATTAGATCTAAATCATTCTCTTTGATAGGTGACTTGCCTAGTCTTATATCCCTTAATTTATTCAAATCATTATCAATGAAAACTACTTCATAGCTATTAGAAAAAGCCAATCCGATAGATAATCCAACATAGCCAGCCCCTATTACATATATTTTCTCTTTCACTTTATTATTTAATACTTATTTAATTTCTCTAACTAGTTTTTTCATCCATTCCTTTTCAGGTTTTAAAATGTAGGATTCCCAATTCAATGTAGAATTCAATGTTTTATCAATCAAATGGTTTTCAAAAATCCAAGACAAGTCCCTGCCCAAATCTTTTTTTGATTTAGTATAGTAAATTGTTGAAATTTGCTTATGTTTGTCAGCATTTTCTGAAGTTTTGATATGAGAATATCTATTATATGGATCATATTGTAGGACAGGTCTCTCTAATTGAAGAGCTTCCTCTATGACAGTTGAGGAAAAACTAGTTAATAAATCACAGCCTAAAAGAAAATCGCTAAAATTACCATCAACCCTTACTTCATAAGATTTGGACTCAACAAATAAAGACTTAATTTCTTCTAATTTCATCCCTGGGAAAGATTTTAATCTTATTCGTAATACTAAATAAAGATTTTCTATCTTATCAACTTCTTCAATTAAATCATTTATAGTTTTAATATATTCATCTGCAGTTAGATTGACATATGGCAAAAAATATTTCCAAAGAAATGGGGTCGCTGCATGAAGAATTATTTTTTTTTCTGAATGTTCTGGAAAGAGTGTTTTTCTGATTTCTTTTACTGAGTCAATTGATCTTTTATTAGAAAAAAGTAATGGGCCTGTTTTAAGAATTTCCGAATATAATTTTTTTTGGTTAATGAGAAAGTTGTTTATTTGAGGAGTTTGAGCCGCAACAAAAGGGAAGTCTGTAACTGTCATATATTTAGAATGGCTGCTCCATAAATCTCTTGCATATTTATCTTCACTTAAAACGTGAGAGCCATGAGATACTAAAATTCCATTAATATTTTTTATTTTACAATGTTCGCCTATTGCATAGTGATAACTTGCTGCTTGATTAGATATTACTAAAAAAGGCTTTTTAACTTTTGTAACTCTTTCAAAAGCATATGAACCATTAAATGTTTTTAAAATTTCATATCTTAATCCTTTATTCAAAAAGCCTATAATCAAATCATCTAAAGAAACATCTAAATACTTAAAGTCTTCTAAATTATTTTTAATTTTTTTTTCTATTCCTGTGATTAGTTCATCATATTTTTTTAAGAAATCCTTTGTATTTTTTTTAGAAGCAGGAGGAGGAAAATTAAAGAAATTCCAATTTTGACCTGTAAAAAAAGAAATTAATTTATTAATTTTTCTTGGGCTAGATATACCTATAGTAAAATTTGGATAGACGAATTCCTTAAAAAGATTTACCAATCTTGGAATATTGTAAGAAATATTAGTAGCCCATAATATCTTCTTTTCTTTTGAAAAAAGACTTAAAAAGTAAAGTTGAATCTCAAAAATAATTTTCTGAATAAAAATAAAAAAATAATTTTTACGCTGACTGCTATTCAAGTTTCCTTTTAATTTAAAAGTTATTTGATTTTTTTTTGCAAAAAACTCTCCCAAATAACCAATTATGGAGTCGTCTAAATCAATACCTTTAGAAAATTCATTTGGTTTCTGTGAAATTGGCAGAATTAATTCTGAAGGATTTAATCTCAAAATAGCATTATGCATAATAGAAATTTGAGATAAACAATAATTCAAGAAATGAAGTCTAAATAATCTAGAAAAATCTGTCCTGTATGCATTTTTGATACCAAAAATATCGCAGATAGAGAAATCTTTTTCTAAAGCCTCAAATATTTCACCCCCTTTTTTTAAAACTTCTATGTGATCATCGTTTGAAAAAAAATCTTCTGTATTGAAAAAATTAATATTTTTTTTTAAGAGAATAGCCTGTACAGATGGGTTTAAAGCTAATATGTTGAAGTTTTCTTCAAAATTTTCTTCATTGAAATACTCTAAAAAGTCATTAACCTGAAAACCTTGTTCAATTACAAGAAGTTTTTTTGCTTTCAGTTTCATAAAATATTTTTAAAAAAATTTATAGAAAAGATAATTTGGAATTTGTAGTTTTAAAAGTAATTGAATATTAGTTCTTAATAAATTCAACAATTTCTTGATAAGAGTTTCTTAATACATCGCAATCAACTAAATAAACAATATATGAGATTCCAAGATTGATAAATTTTTTTGCAGATTCTTTTGAGGTAGCTATTGTTCCAACGATTTTACCAGCATTTAGAGTTTTCTCTGTTATTTGCTCAAGGGCTTGGAAAACTCTTTTGTCCTCAACCTCTCCGGGAATACCTAAAGATTTAGATAGATCAAAAAGACCGATAAAAATGACATCAAAATCAGAGATTTCAAGAATTTCATCAAGATTTTCTATAGCTCCCTTCCCTTCAATATTTAGTATTATTAAAGTATTTTCGTTTGACTTAGATGTAACCATATTTGAGTTATTTCTATTAAATCCTCCTGATCTTGTAAAGGGGGAAAGTCCTCTATCTCCTAAAGGAGGGTATTTTGAAAATTCAATTATTTTTAAGACATCTTCTTTAGATTCAACATTTGGAATTTGAATTCCATGAACACCTATATCCAAAGCATTTTGAAACAATGCTTTATTTATTTCTCCAACTCTCATTATTGGAGACGTTAAGTGAAGTTCTGCTGAAATTGCCATATTTTGGGCAGTCTCAAAACTTATTGGGCCATGTTCTTGATCAATAATTATGAAATCTAATCCTGCTAGACTCATAATTTCCGTATTAACTTCAGAGGGTATTGTTACCCATGTTCCTATGGTTGGAACACCACTTAAAAGCTTTTCTTTTAAAAAATTTTTTTTAATCATTTTTTATCAATTTTTTTTTGTTTTCCATAAGTATTTTAGCTAACTCAAAATCATATTCAGAATCAATATCAATTGCCTCAAAATCATTCACTTCAAATAAATATGGATTTTTGGAAATAACATATCTATTTTTTAGCATATTTTCTTTAGAAGTAATGAACAAGGCTCCAGTAATATAGAAGAATTTTTCTAAAAATTGGGAATATTTGTGCCAGGGTCCCCAACTATAATTCAGAGGTTGTAACCTTTCTGAAATAATGAAATCAGAGGACTTAATTACAGTTATCAGTCCATCGTTTGAATTATCTTTTTTTTGATTTAAATATTTATCTATTGCTTCTTTATATCTGCTGAAAGTAGGAGATGTCGTATGGCACCAAGCAATATTTGTATCATTTGGTTCAGGAATACTTTCAATAACATAAGAAATAACATCGCTCCATGGAGTTTTGTTGTTACAAAACTCCTCAGGTCTTGAAATATAATTTATACCTCTTTTCTCTAAAGACTCCTTTAAGTGATTAGAATTTGAAGAGACATAAATTTCATCGAAGCTTTTTGAGTCTAATAATTTCTCTATCAGCAAATCAAAAAGAGAATTTCCTTCAAAAAAATTTCTAAAGTTTTTACTTTCAACTCGCTCTGAAATTGTTTTTACAGGTATAACAGCAACGGTTCTCATGTATTTTTATTTAAAACTAAGCTATCAACATATTTAACTTGATCTAAAACCCTTGACGAGTATCCAGCTTCATTATCGTACCAAAGTACTAATTTTAGTAAATTTTCTCCATGTATTGATGTCCACCTAGTATCAACAACAGCAGAAAAATTACTGTTTACAAAATCTAGTGAAACAAGAGGCTCGTCCATTAATTTAATAATGTCCCATTTTTGTATAGATTGATAATTTTTTAAAATATCATGAACATCTTCAACCGTAACTTTTTTTGATAATTTCAATGTCATATCTGCACTTCCAACAATAGCAGTTGGGGTTCTATAAGAAAAAGAACCAATATCGCTTTCTTGAATTCTGCTTAAAACCTTAGTGGTTGCAGAAACTGCAGAAGTAGGTTTCGGAATTAAGTTTCCTATTACAGACCTTCCTAAAGCATAGTGATGATAGATTTCTCCTGGAACAGACCAACTACTTGAAGAACCATCCATTAAGTTTTGATAGCTTAGCCAAGGATGGAGTGTTGTAATTTGCCCTCCACTAATTCCAATCTCTTTATCTAATATCTCCATTACAGGAGCAATAGCTGTTGCATCACATATGCTAGAAGCTATTATATTATGTTCTTCGACATCTATATTTTGTTCATTGCAACCTAATACCATTGTAAAGTCTACAAACTGATCTGGAGCATGCGTTATGAAAATCTTTTTCACGTGACTCTCATCAATTAATCTAGAAGCATTTTCTACATTCTTAAGAACTCCTGTGGCATCAATTATGTAATCGACATTAAAATCTTTCCAAGGAACCTGATCTATAGATGTTTTATTAAATACCTTTACCTCTTCATCATTTGCTAGAAAAATCTTTTCATTTGATACAGATACTGGATTATTCAGAGATCCATAAATTGTATCGTAGTTTAATGTGTAAGCTATGTTATTAATATCTGGATTTAAATCATTTATAACGCAAATCTGAAAATCTTTATTTTTCAAAGAGTGCCGAAAGATAGCTCTACCTATTCTGCCTAGTCCATTTATTCCAATTTTTATCATTAAAATTCCTGTTTAAACTATTCTATTGAAAGTCTGTTTATCATCTAGACAATTTAAAGCCATGATAGCTGCTTTTTTTCTCATTTCCTGGTAGCTTTGAGGTGAATAGTATGATGTATGAGGATTAATAATAATTTTGTCAGTAAGATTTTCATCTTCCTTAGCCCAAGAAGATAATAATTTTTCCTTTTTAGAAAGTGATGGAGGTTCTTCTGGTAAAACATCAAGGCCTATAGACAATAATTTTCCTGAAACTAGTCCTTCATGAAGGCAATCAAGAGAATCTATTATTCCTCCTCTTGAAGTATTTATAAGTATCGAGTTTTCTTGTAATTGATCAATGAGCGATTTATTTATCATCCCCCTCGTTTCATTAGTAAGAGGAACATGAAAAGAAATTATTTGTGAATTTTCTAAAAATTTATCTAATAAATCATATCTTTTAGCGCCGAGAACTTTCTCATATCCTGCTGGTACATAAGGATCATAAAAGTTCAAATTTCCTACAATATTTTTCATCTTTAATGCCACTGCACTACCTATTCTGCCTACGCCAATTAGTCCCAAAGAAATATCCTTAAATCTCATAGAAGAAGATAGAGTATTTTCCTGCCAGGGAAAATCACTATTTGGGACGCAGAATAAGTCTTTTGCCTTCGAATTATAGAAATTTATATTTCTCCCTAAAGACATAATCATTGCGATGGTAGTATCGCTTACCTCATCAACTCCATAGTCAGGATTGTTAAAAACTTTAATACCTTTTTGCTTACAAAAATCTAAATCTATGTTGTCTACTCCAACTCCATATCTAACAATAGAATTTAAATTTGGAAAGTCTGAAAGGGTTTTTTCATTTAATTCGGCATGCCATACAAGCAATACTTTAATTTTAGCATTTTCTATAGGTTCTTCTTTGTAAGAAATTAAGTTGTTACCTATTATCCGTTCCTCAATCTCAAAACTGTTTATGTAGTCTGTAATATAAATCATATGATTTTTTTTTGAATATTTTTTAAAACAATATCTGAATTATCTCTTCTAAGATTGTAGCCCCATCCGGCAACTATTGGAGTAATAGATATTCTTTTCCAATTTTCTGAAATAATTTCTTCAACAGTGTCATCAATAAAAATACCTTTTCTGTAATTTCTTTGCTTTTGGAGATAATCTATAAGTTTATATTTACTACCTTCATACTTCTCTAAGCTTTCGTTGCAAAAAATCTGACTCACATACATTTTTTTTTCATCTAGCCAAAGAGAAATTGATTTTCTATCTTTACGAGAGATTATAATTAATTCACAGTTCTTTTCTTTTATTATTCTAAGAAAATTTTCTATAAATTTAGTTGGACGATTTTCAGAAAACCAATTTGATTTACCTTCTTTCTTTAATCTTTCTCTTCTTACAAGAAAAAAGGTTTTTTTAAAGTTCTCAAGTAAGATTGGTTTCGCCGATTTTAAGCTATTTAAAAATTTCTTTTTAGCTATTTTATTAGTTAGCCCTTTATTTCTAGACTTAACTTCTTCAGCAATGAAATCAATAAGACAATAATAATGTTCTGGAGGAGTGACAAGATACCTATAGTTCAATGCTTTTTTAATCACATGATTTTGAAAAATTTCGAAATCTTTTTTTGAGAAAACTTTTTTTATCTCTTGATTATATGACAGCCATGCTAAGAAAGATGTATTAATACATTCTTGAGCAGAATCAGCAATGACCCCATCAAAGTCTAAATAGAAAGTAAAACTATATAAATTCAAATCTTCCTTATAATAGTTATCTTTATGTTCTAAATTTATTTTAAATAAAAAATTTAAATCATAAGTAATTGTTTTTTTCCAAGTCTAGATATTTAAAATACTTCTCCACAAACTAAGATTGGTATCTAAATTAAAAATATTGTCTTGGTATCTATCTTCATTATCAGAAATTTTTTTTCTAAATTCATTTAAAAAGCTATCTGCGTCATAAGCAAAAGAAATATCTTTGATACCTCTTAAAGGACTCATATCTAAGCGACTGAGGTCTTTTGCACAAATTAGTTTTTTTCCTAATGTAATCACTTCAGAAGCAACAGAAGATACATTTCCAGTCAAGACCAAATCAAACTTATTTATAAGTTTTCCAGGATTAGAAAAATCAATTTCAACATTTAACCCTTTAAATTCTTTGAGTTTGACTGGACAATGAGGATGAGGTTTAAATATAATTTTAAAATTTTCTAAGGCTTTTTTAACTATTTCTGTTGTTAACAAATCAATAATGAATTTTGTATCAGATCTAAGATAATCTCCAAAAACTAGAAAAGTATTTATATCTCTTTGCTCAGAAGATAAAGATAAATATTTTTTAAGATAGATATACCTTAAAGATTCCGCTAGTTTTATTTTATTATTTGGAAATCCAAATTTTGACATATTCTGTAAATCATTTTTACCATGAACAATAAGTTTGCTGAAAAAAGGATAAAGAAATTCAGAATTTTTTTTGAAAATATTAGGTGAATTATAGTACCTAATATCCCAATATCTAATTGTAGAGTGAGCAAAACCATAAATATTTTTTGTTTTTTTATTAAAAAAATACGATAAAGCTAGTTCCCAAGGTTGATTTTCATAGAGGTAAATTAAATTATCTGTATTAGGTAGCTCTTTCGACATTCGTTCAAATAAAGAAAAATAAAATAATTCATTCATCATTTCTTTTCCATACAGAGATTTCATTAAATCATTCTTAATTAGATCCCAATAGAAAGAGCTTTCTATTTTTATAGATGAAACAATATCTTTTGATGAAGAGAATACAATCCAAAAATTATTTATAATTTCTTTTAGAACTTTTAAACCAAAAAAAGAAGATATGCTTATATAGTTGTTATGATCATATGACTGCATATTTCTTTTATTAAAAATTAGAAAATTTTTAATAAATCCAATTTTTCTATTAGGAAGATAAATCCAGTTTGATGGAACTTTGTTTTTATCAATATAATCAGGAAGAGGTCCCCAATAAGACATATTTATTTTTTTTTCTTTTTCAGTCAAATATGTTACGAAAGTAATTTTTGGGTTGAAATTTTTTACTTGAGAGGTTTTAGTTAGCGCAAAAGGTAAAGAAAAGAGAATTTCTCTAGAAAGCCAAATAAAAGAATAAAGAAGATAAAAAAATTTATTTCTAAAAATTACTTTTATTTGCGAAAAAATAAAATTTTTTTTCTTCAAACAAATCAATTTGATGCCTTTTAATTGGCATAATTGGCCTAAGGACTTTAATAACTCGAAGTCACTAGTATTAATGAATAATGTTGAGCATTCGTTATCGTTTAACCAATCCTCTAAAACCATCAGTTTTAAAATATTATTAATTTGCGGAGACTTAGCCCAGTTACTTTTTTCTGATATAAGGGTCATCCACCAAAAACTAAATCCAGGTTTCAATTCAAGAATATCTATAACCGACTCATCGTTATTTTTAGAGAGGCCTAATTTCAATACGAATTCTAGATAGTTTGATTTATATTTATCTGAATTCTTTTCTAAAATATCTGGTATTGAAAGAGAAGAATTCTTTAAACTAAAGCTTTTATTCCAATAAATATAATTTAACTCCTTAAAATCTTTAGGAGGTGATTTATCATCCCATAAACAAAACATTTTTTAATTATAGAGTGAAAAACTTAATTATCTTGACATGAGAAGTTCTACTTTTTCTAAATCATCCTTTGTGTCAACTGCATGAGTTTCATAAGCCGTAGGGACCATCCTTACTTTGTAACCGTTTTCTAAAACCCTCATCATGTCAATAGATTCTGCAATTTCTAAGGGCGTAGGAGACATATTCTGATATTCAAAGAGAAAGTCTCTTTGAAATGGAATGATACAAACTTGCTTCTTCATTGGAACCTTATTTCCTTTTTCTTTGTAAGGGATAGGCTCCCGTGAAAAATAAAGGGCATTATAGTCTTTATCCAAAACTACCTTAATACAGTTTTTATCTTTAAACTCACTATCATCTTTTATATCTGCACATAAATTTACTACATTGATTAAGGAATTATCCAGCATGGGTCTCACTGCTTCCTCAATCATATCTGGCTCAGTCATAGGTTCGTCTCCTTGAACCATAACTATGATGTCATATTGAATATTGTGTTTTCTTTCTAGATAGATGAGGGCCTCTGCTGCCCTATCACTAGCCCTTTCATGACTTTTGCTAGTCATAACCACCTCTCCATTTAAGCTTTGAATATATTCTCTTATTTCATTATCGCAAGTAGCAACAATTGTTTTATCTAGAAGTTTACAGCTACTTACTCTTTCAAAAACATGTCCTATCATAGGTTTATTATTTATTTTAGCGAGGGGCTTTCCCGGAAATCTACTACTTCCCATGCGAGCTGGAATAATGGCTAATACTTTCACAAAATAACTCTAATTTTTTATTCTGAAATATCTAATTTAGCTGATATTCGAAGCATTACACTATCTATTGAATAGGCAATGAATCTAAAGCCTTCTTTAATTCTTTTATTCAACTCCTTTTTAGAGGGCTCAACTATATGAATTCCACAGGGAATGCCTTTGGATTTTGAAAGATTAAAAATTAATTTTAAAGCATCTAAAAAGACCTTACTCTGAAAGTCAGCTGTCTTGCCTATTGAGGCAGATAAATCATATGGACCAATCATTATTGCATCTAATCCTTTCACCTCTAGGATCTCTTCAATATTTTCAAGTCCCTTCTTTGTTTCTATCATTGCAATTAACAAAGGATCTTGAGCCTCTTCAATATATTCTTTAAAAGTTCCTCCAAAAAGATTTGCCCTAGTAAAAGCAACCCCTCTTTTTCCAGCTGGCGGCCAACTTGATTCAGCTTTGACAGATTTAAGTTGCTTTGCAGATTCTATCATTGGAATGATGATGCCTCCTGCGCCGGCATCTAAGGCTTGTTTACAATCTTTTGCATTGGCCTGAGCCAGCCTAGCTAAAGGGAGGCTGTCTCCTAGTTCTATTGCCCTAAATAAATTTGGTAAAAGGTCTACAGAAATGGAGCCATGTTCTAAATCCAATGCAATCCAATCAAATCCTGAAAATCCCATTATTTCTGCCACAGAAGAATCAGGAATTTGCATCCAACTTCCAAGAGAAAGTTTTCCCTGCTTTAATTTTGATCTTATTGATTTTATTTTCTTTAATCTATTCATAAAACCTAAGAAAAATTTTTATTTATTTTCTTCACAATCCTTTATTAATTCAATTAAGCCCTCTCCAAAATCTACATATGAATCAGGGACATGTTTTAGTGCTAATTCAGCATCATAATGATATGGAGTCCGAACATAATGACCTTCATAATTTTCATCCACAAATCGAATATCTTTTTTTGAATAATTCATTATTTCAGAGAGCATATTTAAAAGATCTATTATTTTTATAGGTTGGTGACCGGTGAGAATTATTTTTTTATTATTATATTTTTCGTTAAGGAAGTGAACAGAAGCCATTGCAGCGTCTTTAACATGTATATACTCTCTTACAGAATCTTTATCTCCAAAGTACTTAAGCTCTTTATCAGATAGAGCGGTTGATATAATTTTTCTGAGTCCATTATGCTCATTTGATCTAGGACCATACAAAGACCCGTATCTTAAAATAGTAAAATTTAATCCATAAAGTCTATGATATTCTTCGACAAAAGATTCAGCTGATTTTTTAGTTAGCCCATAAAAACCTCCCTCTCTACTATTAGCATAAACAGAGCTTGCATATATAAATCTACTAATTGAATTAACTTTGCAGCCTTCTAAAATATAACAATTTGATAAAATATTATTTTGTATAGCTTCAATAGGTTTTTCTAATGCGTCATTAAGATCAGATAAGGCTGCAAAATTATAAACAAATTCATTACCTTCTATTGCCTTATTGACAGAATCCATATCATTGATATTCCCTGAAATCATATTCTGGTTTTCTTTTAAATAAATAGAAGGATTTCTATCAAAAATTGTTACATCGTGACCAGCCTTAGAAAGTTCGTCGGCAACGTGAGAGCCGATAAAGCCACTACCTCCAAAAACTATTACTTTTGACATTTAAACTTCCTCATTGGCAATTAAATTTTTTTGAAAATTCACTTGATCTTTATTTTTAGAATCTAAATAACTTGGTAACAATAGCAGAGAAAGCAATATAAATAATCCAAACAAATTGAAAATATCGCTAAAGAAATAAATATTAAAAACCACATAGGTATTTAAAAGAATCATCAAGCCTAATCTTTGGGAAAATTTAATTTTATTAAATCTAGAGCTATCGAACATTGGGTGAACTATCTTATAAAAAAACCACCAAAAAAGAACTAATCCTAAAACACCATAGGTTGTGATTAGGTTGCCAAGTAAACCTGCATCTTTACAAAGCTGCCCAGAACAAGAACTTCCAAACGATTCCCCAAATATCGAAAAATTTTTTATGCCCCCTTCGCCAATATCAGTTGCTGCGCTAAATAGTCTAAAAAATATAAAGTTATCTTCGCCTGCAATACTTATTAAAAATTGTATTAAAGAAGGTAATAATATTATTGGGGATAAAAATACAAGAGATGAATAGAGTTTTGCTCCGATAAATCTTAAATAAACAATTATTGGAGATACAAATAAGATTAATAAAGCACTGCCAGCTAAAATAAACAAAAAACTTAATAGGTGTGTGTATACAAATAGAGTTTTCATGAAGGATTTAGATGCTGATATTAATAGACATGAAAACGTTACGAGAAGAATTGATGCAGCATACTTAGGCTCAGTAGAAAAAAAGATTGATCTATTTATTGTAAAACCTCCAATAGTTAAATCTGGAACTAATGAACATCTTTCAAAAAGGCCTATCCCAAAGGGAGATACAAAATCACATGATGGAGATCTACCCCATAATTCTCCTCTGATAGCAACATCAAAATCATTAATATCTCCGCTAGTATAGATATAAAGAGCAATTTGTTGAAAGATTATAAGAAGACCTATTATTCCTCCTAAATAACCCAGTACTTTGAATATAAAGAATAAGTTATACCTGATGCTTAGAGCCATAGTTAAAAGCAAAAGTAAAACGCTGTATTTAATAGAAACAAGAGAATCGCTAAAGATCAATTCATGTAACAGAAAATATATTGCAAGGAAAAAAGCTATTAAAAGAATTCCCCTCTCTTCTTTCCTGATTACTAACTTACCTCTCAACAATGTCATTAAAAATAAAAAGTATAGAACCAAGAAAGTTGCAAATATTGTTATCAGCCAAATATTTGATCTTCCTCCAAATAAATACTGAGTAACAAGTAAATTTCTATCAAAAGAAAATAAAACTAAAACGACAATAGCTACAAATATTTGAAGAATTGGGTTGTTTGATAACGCTTGCCACATAAAATTTAAAATAAATTAGTTTATGTTACCTAATAATTTATCTGGAGTTCCTTCATTAATGATTTTTCCATCTTTTAGTTCAAATATCCGATCGCAAAATCTCAGTGTGTCTTTTCTATGAGCTATTATTAGTAAAGTTTTAGTACCCTTTATTTTTTTTACTTCGCTCATAACTTCGTCTTCGGTAACAGAATCTAGAGCGCTTGTAGCTTCATCAAAAACTAAAAGCTCTCTATTATGAAATATCGCTCTTGCCAGGGAAACTCTTTGTCTCTGACCGCCTGAAAGATTTATTCCTCCTTCTCCTAAATTTGATTCAATTCCATTTGGAAGATTTTTTACCACATCTTTTAATCTAGCTTGGGTAATAATTGTATAAAGCTTTTTTTCATCCTCTGTATGTAAATTTTCTGATAGTTTTATATTAGATTTTAAACTTTCGTTAATCATAAGAGTTTCTTGGGGAATATATGCTGCCATTCTTCTCCAAGAATCAAGATTATTCTCAATAGATATATCATCTAATAAAACCTTTCCTGAATCAGGCTTTAAAAGACCTAAAAAAATATCAATTAAGGTTGTCTTTCCTGAGCCAGAAGCCCCAATTATTCCGATAGATTCTCCATTATAAATTTTCATGGAAATATCTTCCAAAGCCATTTTTTTTGATGAGGGATAACTATATGATATGTTTTCTAAAGAGATAGAGCTAAAAGAAAGACCAAATTCAGGAACACTATCTACCGGAGCTTTTATTGACTTTCCTTTATTAATTTCCAGTCTCAGGTCTTCTATGACTTCATAAAGTCTATCAACTGTATTTTTCTGAGTTCTCAATTGAAGAATTGCTGAAGAGACAACAGTTATTCCAGGCAAAAGTCTTATTGCAGCAAAAGCAAACATACCTATTACGCCTAAAACATTAGAAGTTTCATTAGAAATAAAAAAAGATGAGGCAGATATTGTGACTATAAAAAATGACATTACTGAAAATTCAATAAAATATTTAGATGCAGTAGTAATTAATACTGAATTAGCATGTAAGTTTGCATATTGCTTTGAATTGTCTTCAAGTCGACTGAAAAAAAAATTTTCCTTTCCAAGAACTCTTATTTCTTTTAATCCTTCAAGAGCTTGTTTTACAGCTTGTATTGCTCTTGAATTTGCTAAATTTATTTTCTTTCCATAAGAATTCATTAAGTTTTTAAAGAAACTGCTATAAGAAATGACTAGTAAACCTAATCCACCTATTAGAATAAGCACAAGCATTGGATTTATAAAAAGCAAAAAAGAAATTATAAAACAGGCTAGTAATAACTCTGCTGAAGCTTTAAGAGTTGCATAAAGAACATTATTTGTAAAATACATTGTCAGGATAGTAATGTTTGATATTGCATCAGAACTATCGTACGAGATGAACTTCTGATAGCTCATATTTTGATAAGACTTCATCAAACTAGTTCTAAGGGATATTTGAACATCTTTACAAAAAGAAAGAATTAATTTATTAATAAAAATTGCAGAAAGAGTTCTGAAGGCAAATATTATTATTAATAAAATACCCATCAAACTCAGCGGAGAAAGGTTGGTTTCAATCGCCTCATAAAAGTTTAAATAAAATTTTTGCTCACTAATTCTTGAAGGGTCCGTAAAAAGTGCGATATAAGGACCTAATAAGCCAATTCCTAGTAAATCAAGAAGCGAGAGAAAACAAAAAAGGATAAAAAACATAGGCACCCTTTTTTGATTAGCCTGTAGGATAAAGTATGATTTTTTTATTGTTTCAAAGATAATAAAACCTCTTTTATGATTATGATAAACAAATTTTTATGGAATTAAGAATATTTGAGTCTTGTTTAGAAAAAGTTTCTTTAAATTCATTGACTGCATTTTGCACGCTTCCTCTAAACCACCAAGAATCAATATCATCCCAAATATCAATGAGATGTTCTGCTGCACTTTCTGGAGACTTATGGAAAATTTTTTCATTTTCTAATTTTTGGAATAAGTCTTTAGTAATATCATTTATTTCCCAGTGATTGGGGTTCCAAAATAGGATGCTAGGCATATTTACTGAGAAAGCCTCAATGTATGTAGTTGCATTGTATGTTCCAATGAATAGCCTGCAATTTTCTAACGAATGGATGAGTTTTTGCTTATTATCATCAAAGAGAATCCGATTGCCGAATTTAGATTTCCATCTTTCAGACTGATTCCAGCCTCTATCTAATGAATAAAGTCTTACTTTTAGAAATCTCAGAATTTGATCAGGCAAATGCTCTGCAAACTTTATTTGATCATCAAGATAAGATTCCACTTGGCTAGCGATAGGAACACTATATAAATAGTAGCTAAATCTAGGTAACGTCATGCCTGTTATTAGGATGTTACCATCAGGAGAGTGTTTTATTTTCTTAAAGGAAGACTTAAAATTTCCGACTGGAATAATATTTTTTTTTTTATTATTTTCCCATCCCCATGATAGCCAACTATCAGCAATTTCAATCTGATGTGACTCATGAATTGCCATGGGAGTCATTCCAAAATTTCCTCCATGTTGTCCGATAATTAGTTTTGAGCCTTTTTCTACTTTTCTACCAGCCCATAATTTAAATAAATCATCCGCATGATAAGCATTGCACGTGAAAATGGATTGAGGATTCTTAGGCCATCCTTGGGTATTTGACTGGTTTAGAAGAATTCCAAATGATTCAAGATAACATTGCGGGATTATATTTAGAAGAATTTTTCTTAAAACTTTATCGAATTCATCCGTTTCATCAAATGAGTTCGACAATCCCGCGTCTCTGAGTTGAAATTCTGAATTAACTGTAATTTTTTTTTCATCTTTAAACCTAAATACTGGAAATTGATTCAATTTAAGCGAGAGTAAAAATTGCCTAAATATAGACATATGAGAAGAGATAATAAAAATATCTGTACTTTTTGAAAAAATATTGGCAAATTTATTTGAAATCTTTTTCGCAATCTTAAGAAAAAAAGAATCCTTTAATTCTATTTTTGGATTTAGAACTTTTAACTCTTTATCTAAATAATTTAAATTAAAATAAGAGGCAAAAAATTTGTTAATTATTAAAGAATATAATGCTTCATTCCATTCATCTGATTCAATTTTTGAATTAAACTCACTCATATTGCTCGAGATTAATGAACTTTTATTATCTTTAAAACTGATCTTATTTAAATAACCTTCCTCAGAAATAACTTTCTGAAGCATAAACCACCTGTCATAAATAATGTTTATGGATGTATACAACCATGGTCCAATTAAAATTCTCCAGAATCTCTTTGAGTATTTTTTTTTATGAAGTTTGTTCAAATAATGGTGAAGTTCATTAAGAAATTCTTCATAAGTTGCCTCAAGTTTTACATAGTCAGATTGAAGTTTATTTCTATCATCCCAGTGAAAATTTGATATCTCATAATCTAATTTAGTCCATTTATCTTTTCTGTCAAAAAGACAGCACCATTTACCTAAAAAAATTATTTTTCCTGACTTTGGCCAAGTTGACTCTATAGAGCTTGTAACTAAGGTTTTCACCAAATTGTCCTTCCTCCATCAACAACAATATTCTGTCCATTTACATATGAGGAAGCTTCCGAGCAAAGATACTGAACTGTAGATCTGTATTCATCTTTACTAGCCATTCTTCCAAGAGGAATCAATCTATTTAATTTTTTAACAAATTGGTTATCCTGATCTGTTAGAACTCCTCCCGGTGACAATGCATTACACCTTACTCCCTTTGAAGACCAATAAGTTGCAACATATTTCGTCAAGCCAACAAGACCATTTTTAATAACAGAATAAGTCACTGGTTTAACAGGCTGATTTTCTTCAGAAATTCCTTTAAGTTGATAAATTCTTTGATCAGGAGAAATTACTGAAAGATCGGAAGATATATTAAGAATAACGCCACCCTTAGAATCCGAGGCCATTTTAGTTCCAAAGATTTGACTACAAAAAAAAGCTCCTTTAAGGCCTACGTCTAATTCCAAGTTCCAATCTTCCGGAGATAAATTTTCAAATCTTAGATTTTTTGCAGGATTTAATTTCTTGCCAACTTTAGGATTTATTGCTGCATTGTTTATCAGAACATCTACTCTTATTTTAGACTTAGATAAGTCCTTTGAAACTTTTTGGATGCTTTGCTTTTTTGAAACATCCATTTTATATATCAAGATAGAATTAGGATTGAATTGAGAAGAAAGAATTTTTTTTGTATCTTCTAATTTTTTATTTGAAACATCAGTAAGGATAACTTTACCTCCTACTTCTAAAATAGCAGAGGCATGTTCTTTACCTAAAAGACCTGCTGCTCCTGTGATAAGTACATTTTTATTTTCTAACCTAAATTTATCTAAAGTCATTTTGTCTATAAAGAACGAGTTTGACCACCATCAGATATGAAAGTTGAACCAGTTGTGAAATTAGATAAATCTGAGGATAAAAAAAGAACGAGATTTGCAATATCATCTGTTGAGCCTAACCTCTGCATAGGTACATTTTCTTCGATCATTTTATTTACCTTGAGAGGATTTTCATTAATTTTTTTTTCCCAAGTAGAGCCGGGAAAATTTATGTTCCCTGGAGCAACAGAATTTATCCTAATTCCTTTTTTTGATAAGGGGAAGGATTGGAACTTTACGTAAGAATTTATTGCGTTTTTAGCAACTGAATATGTTGTAGGAGCATTAGGAATATGCTCTAAAGCACATATAGAAGATATACAAACAATACAGCCTTTTGATTTTTCTAGCAAAGGCTTAGTAGCTTCAACAATGTTAGTCGTACTAAAAAAATTCTTAGAAAAAGTTTTTTGCCACTCTTCATAGTTTTCTTCACCTTGAGGTACTGACTTTCCCGAACCAACGTTACAAATTAAGACGTCTAATTCATTAAATTTTTTAGATATGAAAGAGGAAATTTTCATAGCATCATCAGTTTTTGAAACATCTCCTTCAATATAATCTAAAGTTTTATATTTATTGGTTAATTCAATCAAGTCGTCTGAATTTCTTGAATTTATGATTACATTCGCACCTTCATTCATAAACTTCAAAGCAATACTTAAGCCTATGCCCTTTGATGAGCCTGTTATGAATACCTTTTTTTCTTTTAATTTATAGTCCATATTCGTTAAGGCAATGTTCTGTCATTTTCTTATATTTTATTAATACTTTGGCATGTTCACCATTTATTGATCTGGCTGTTTGGAGAATAAAGTTTCCTGAATAATTAACTTCTCTTAAACTTTTATAGAATAGAGAGAAGTCAGCATGTCCCTCTCCTAAGGGGACAGTCTCTCCATTTAAAACCCTATCCTTAACATGGATATTATAAATGTTCTTTCCATAAGCTTGTAATTCTTCTTGGTGATTGTAGCCAAGCGATGCACTATTACCAATATCGTAATTTATTCCAAATACTTCTGGGTTAAATTGATCTATAAATTTTTTTAAGTCTTTAGGGTTTAAATCTGATTCAAAAAGAATCTTTAAATCTAAATCTTTGAGCTTATGTTCTATTTCATTAAAAACATCTAATAACGATTTTAGTTGATCTTTATTTTCTATAGATCCTCCATCTACAAGAGGGACGACAATCATCCTTATTCCTAAATCTGAACATGAATCAAGAAGTTTTAAAAGATCATTAATTCTAGATCTTTTTTCATCTCCAAAAAATTTCCAAAATGGAGATTGCATAAAACAATCACCAGTCACTGAAGGAATATTAACCTTATACTTATCTGATAAAATTTTGATTTGGTTTCTACCATCCTCAGTCATTAAAGGATTTTGTGTTATTTTGTGTTGGTCTATTGTCCACTCAATCAAATCAAAGTTATATTTTGAAGCTAAAGCGAATTCATTTTGCCAGTATTTCCATGGAAAAGATTGAATTTTTCCATCGTCCATAGGAGAAAACCTTCCTTGCATAAATCCTATATTTTTTGTCATTCTATTTAAGAAT
>MDTG01139393.1_pt1 | contig 21358 bp, 16 predicted proteins | sample 811421 | NCBI WGS metagenome assembly MDTG01 (sample SAMN05326645, study PRJNA326480) | marine metagenome | isolation source: seawater | place: Pacific Ocean: South East | collected 2011 | reverse complement strand
ATTTCATATATTTATGATAAACTGTAAATCCATCCTTTAATTTTTGAATAATCGACTTAGATAAAGCGTTATCTGTCTCACGCCATTTTGATAGTGACTTTTTAATCGCAAATATTTTATTTCCATTAATTAATAGTTTTAACCACAATACAAAATCTTCTTTAGTTTTTAAATCTGGAAATAATAATTGATTACCTAACAATTCCTTTTTTATCATTACTGTAGAAAGACCAATATCGCATGAAGGTATTAAATCTTTTAGTTTAAAAAAATTCCTTGCTTTTCTTTTTCCAATTTTAGTTCCATTACCATCAATTATATTATACGACGTATGTGTAATTCGATAATTATTTGTGATCATATAATTTAATTGTAAATGTATCTTATTTTTATTCCATAAATCATCAGAATCTAGAAATGCAATGTACCGACCTTTTGATTTTTTGATTCCAACATTTCTAGATAACCCTGCACCTAAATTTCTTCTATTAATTATCAATCTTATTCTTTTATCGATTTTTACAGTTTGTTTTATAAATTCTAAGTTATCGCTATTACCTTCATCAAATATTAGTATTACTTCAATATTTTTATAAGTTTGATTCAAGGCTGATCTTAAAGTCGATTTAATATATTTTTTTTTTTTGTAATAAGGTATTATAACGGTTACTTTGCTCATTATTTAGTATTTATATATCATATGAATAACAAAAATCTTGTACTATTTATGCCCTCAATAGAAGGGGGTGGTGTAGAAAAAAATTTTTTTATTATTTCAAACTACCTTTCAAAAAAAATAAAAAACCTTGAAGTGATTACCACATCAATTAGCAGTAAAAAAAAGTTAAATAATAAGATTAAATTCTCGTCACCTAAAAGCAAATTTTGGGAAAATTCAAGTAGAAAAGTAAAATATTTTATTTGCTTAATGATTTTAATAAAAAGAATATTTACATATCAAAAAGTTATAGTTTTTGCATTTCAAGCTAATATATACTGTATAATTTTATGTAAAATCTTAAATGTTAAAATTATAACAAGATCTAATACATCTCCAGATGGATGGTCCAAAAAAAAAATTAAAAAAATTCTTTATCGATATTTTTTATCAAAAGCAGATATGGTTTTAGTTAATAGTGAAGAATTCAAAAAAAAAATGAAAAAATTTTTTAATTTAGAATGTGTATGTATTTATAATCCATTAAATATAAAAGAAATTAATCAACTGAGTAAAGAAAAGGTCGCAAAGATTTACTCTAAAAAAAAAATATTAAAAATAATTAACATTGGGAGATTAGTCGAACAAAAAGACCAAATAATTTTATTAAAAGCTCTTAATATTTTAAAAAATTCATTGAAATTTGAGGCTGTTATTATGGGGCGTGGTGAATTAAAAGATAGCTTAAAAAAATACATAAATAAAAAAAAACTACAAAAATTTGTTAAATTAGTTAATTTTCAAAAAAATCCATTTAAATTTTTAAAACAAAGTGATTTGTTTATACTTACAAGTAAATTTGAAGGTTTGCCAAATGTTTTATTAGAGTCGATTGCTTTAAATAAATTTGTTATATCCACGGATTGTCCAACCGGACCAAAAGAAATATTGTTGAATGGAAATGGTGGTTTGTTATTTAAAGTTGGCGATTATAAAGATCTTGCAAAAAAAATAAATTTTTTTTATAAAAATAGAAACAAATGTAATAAATTATTAAAAAAATCTTTCTCGTCTTTGAGCAGATATAACTATTCCAAAAATTTAAATAAGTATTACCATCTAGTAAATAATATTATTTAAGATAGATATTTCTGCTGGATCCAAGTTTCATATTATTCATATAAGAAAAAATATTTTTAATCTCTTCAAATGATTTGCTGTCATAAAATTTATAATTAAGACTTTTAAAATAAGTAATAATTTCTTTTTGCGTATATCCGTATTCAATATACAAATAAGGTGCTAATTCCATAATAATATTTGGTTTATACTCGCGTAAAAAATTTTTTCCACTCTTAAATACATCCAATTCAAATCCATCGACATCACATTTTATAATAAGATTTTTTGATATGTTATTTTGTGAAATAAAGTTATCTAGAGATATTAAGTTAGTTCCATTAGTTGATTTTGCTATTCCTCTATGATGTTTGTGTTTGCTGTCATTAGAAGATAAATTCCAAGAAGAATAAATTTTTTCTGGCAATGTTTTATTTGATATAAATGTTTGGAATATATATATACGTTCCTTGAGATCCAAATTTAGGTTTACATTGTTTTTAAGTTTTTCATAAGCAAAAAAAGTTGGTTCTATTGAGTAAACTTTAGCGTTATTATAATTTTTAGCAAACTGCAAAGTATGTACACCTACATTTGCACCAATGTCTATTATGTCAAATCCTTTTTTATCTGATAAATTTTCTATCATTGAAATTAGTTCATTTTCAAAATTACCAAATAAAAAAATACTTAAGTCAATTCCCTCGGATAAATCCAATTTCCAATTAATTTTATTTCTGATAACGTTCTGATTTTTAGAGAATTTTAAAATTTTCAAAATTTTAAAAATTAACTTAGCCAACAATATTTTATATTTCGTTTTCAAATTATAATATTTTTAATAGTTTTTTGTGATGATTAAATTTAGAATATATTTTACTCTTTTTTTTTGCATTTACTTTTCTTTCTTTTTTTGATGACTCATCAATTTTATCAAATTCTTTCAACGCGGCCAATAAAGAATTAGTTTCATTATTTTTGAATAAAATTCCACATTTGTTTACGTCAATAAAATCTTTAGGACCATTTGGACAATCAGACGAGATAATAAATAAATTATTAAAAGCTGCCTCTACCAATACAAAACCAAGCTCTTCCCACAATGAGGAAAGTACAAATACGTTAGCTTTTCTCATATAATCATAAACATTTGAAACCCTGCCTGGCAAATATACTTTATCCTCGATTTTATAATCTTTAATAATTTTTTTTAATTCATTTTCTTGTTCACCATCGCCAAGGATAATTAAAGAATAATTTTTATGTATTAATGAAAAATTTTTAAATTCATTTATTAAAAAAATAAAATTTTTTTGAAAAGTTAATCGTCCTACAGCCAAAATTATTTTATCTTTTAGACTATCTACATCAGGTAGTGATTTAGATGGTTTTGTATAATTTTTTAGATTTATAATTGCATCCTGTAAATAATAAATACTATTAACATCAAAAAGTTTTTTTTCTATAATTTGTGATTTAAGTTCTTTAGTTGGACATGTAATCTTATATATTTTCTTACTCACAATCTTCCATAAGAATTTTCTTACAATGTTCAATTTTGGAAATCCTGATATTCTTAAAATAAACTTTGTTTTAAATTTAAATATCGATAAAAGAAATAATGGTAATGATGTGATTAAATGCATTATAAAAAAATCTGGCTTTTCATTTTTAATCTTTAGAAATAAAGGAATAATCGAAACAAGGAATATTAGTATATAGGAAAATCGACTCGATAAATAACCTTCTTTAGGTAAAAACCTAATATAATTAAAGTTTAAATTAATTACTTTTACGCCATTTAAATTAAAATCATTAATATGATTATTCCATTCTCCACAAGCATTAATTATACAAACATCAAAATCATTTTTTTTATAATTAGCGAGAGCTATAGCAGAATTTTTTGTCGATATTATTGTACCAACTTGAGTTAAACATGGTGACCAATAAAAAATTTTTTTTTTTTGGCTAATACTCATTAAATTAAATTAATATTGTTTTTAGCCCACATTATCAAATTTTCCATTCCCCTATCAATTTTTGTAAATTTTTTAAAATTTAATAATCTAATCAATTTGGCATTTGAGCCATGAGTTTTTAATACCTCAACATTAAGTTTTTTTTGATGTTTAATTTTAGGTTTGCCATAATTTATATCAATAAATTTTAAAACTTTTTTAACACTTATTGGTGTGTTAGAACAAATATTTAAAATATCACTTCCATCAAATTTAATGAAAATGATTTTATTCAGTATTTTTACAACATCTTGTATATATGTAAAATCCCTATAATGATTACCATTATTATTAAGCGTAAAAATTTTATTATTATATTTTGCTAATATATACTTCAACATCAACATATCTGGTCTACCCCATTCTCCGTAAACAGTAAAAAATCTTAATCCTATTGATTTTATTTTGTAATAATTAAAATATATCTTTGCAATCTCCTCATTATTTTTTTTCGATAGTGCATAAATATTTTTTGGTAGAAGTTTAACATTTTCATTCACAGGATAACTTTTTTGTTCACCATAAACTGAGCTTGATGAAGCATACAAAACCTTTGTAATATTATATATTCTGGCCATCTCAAAAATATTAAATAATCCAAGAACATTTGAGTCCATATACTCTTTAGGGTGCATTATTGAATATCTCACTCCTGCTTGTGCTGCAAAATTAATGATTAAGTTAATATTATGTTTTTTAAATATTAAATTCAGCCTATTATAGTTAGAAATATCAATTTTAAAAAATTTGAAGTTTTTTTTCTTTTTTAATATTGATAGTCTTTTCAATTTTAACTTAACTGAATAATAATCATTTAAATTATCTAAACCAATCACCTTATGTTTTTTTTCTAATAGTGATTTACATAAGTGAAATCCTATAAATCCACTGCATCCAGTAATTAAAATATTCATATTAGCTTTTTTTTGAAATGGTTAAATATCTTATAAATACCTATAAATAAAACTAAAAAAATATTTTGATTATTATCTAATCTAATTTTAAGTTCTTCTAAATACATTTCAAAAATTGGGGATTTACTTGAAAAACCTCCCCTTCTAAAAATACCTGTAACTTCGTGTTTTTTTGTAGCAACACCTTGCATTTTATTTTTTACTATCATTCTAAAAAAATAATCATAATCAGCATGATATTTGTATTTTATGTTATATTTCCCATTTTTGTTTGCTGAAGATTTTTTAATAAAAAAACCAGTTGAATGACTTGAATAAAATCCCCAACTATATTTTATTTTTTCAGGTCTATACCCATGTAAAATTCCCCAGTGTTTTTTTACACTTCCAAAAAAAAAGTCAGCATTTGGATTTTTTTTAATATATTTGCTTATAATTTTTAGAGCATTTTTTTTTAGTATATCATCTGAGTTTACTATACAAATAAATTTACCCTTCGCTATTTTAATACCCTTATTAAAGGCATCATAGATTCCCTTATCTTTTTGGCTGGACCAATAACTAATTTTTTTTTCATATTTTTTTATTATATCTACAGTTTTATCTGTCGAAACTCCATCAAGAACAATATATTCATAATTTTTAAAACTTTGTGATAAAACACTTTTTATTGTCTCCTCAATATATTTTTCACCGTTAAGTACAACAGTGATAATAGAGAATAAAGGATTTCTAATTTTCATTTATTAATTCAAACATAATATATATTTTTAAATAACTAACAAAACTTAATTTAAAATTTAAAATTTTTTGAGGCAAGTTTGGATATATAAAAACTATCAAATCTAGAAAGAAAGGGAAATACTAACCTATAATCGTTCCCTAGCATTAACTTTTTTATTTTTTTCATATTCGAAGAATAGTTATGTTCGATGGTTACTACTTTAGGTGCAAATTTTTTAAAATTAAAATTTTTTATTATATCGAATTCATTTCCTTCCGTATCAATTGATAAATAATCAATTTTTTTAATATTATTTTGATTTAAAATTTTATTTAGAGTTATTGTTTTTACTTTGTAACTACTGCCTGAAGATTTTTTTAATCCAGAGAGTAAATGCACTTTATTTTCAAAAAATATTTTAAAACCATCTTGACCATCAATTGCATCAAAAACTAATTTTTGTTTATTTCTATTTTTGATTAATTTTTTTTTCCAATACCTTGATGGTTCACAAAGTATACCTCTCCAATTTTTAGTCTTTTCTAAATAGTAAGTATTAGATAAAAACTTGCCATCTGCTGCGCCTACTTCACAAAAGATTCCTTTTTTTTTATTTAATATAAAATCTACAAAAAGATCCTGATAAATCTGTGATTTACTTAAATGTTTTTTTTCAAAAATATAATTTATAAAATTTTCAGGTGATTTTTTTTTTGTTCTTTTTTTAAATTTTTCAATATCTATAAGATAGTGAAGATTTTTGTTTATAATCCTATAACCCAATTTATTTAAGAAATAGCTAACTGATTTATATATAAATTTTTTGAGAAATAAAGTTTTCATCAATAATGATTTTTAAATATATGTTATACATAATATTTTAAATACAAAAACTATTAAATATGAATTTACAGTTTTTAAACTATAGACGGTCAAGAAATTTATTATTTTGTTTAATTCTTATATTTCTTTTTTCTCTCACAAATGATTATGGCATTAGTTATGATGAGTTTTGGTATAGAGATATAGGTTTCTCAGTATTAAATTACTTAGGTGAAGTTTTCGTACCTGATAAAATTTTAACAATTAAAGAGTCAAGAAACCTAAACTTTATGTCACTAAAAGAAATTTTGGATGTTGCTCCAATAGGATTTAAAATTCAACATACAATATATTCTGCAATCGAATATCTAGCTTTCAGTAAGTCATCAAAAGGTGATGTTTTCTTATTTAGACATTATTTAAATTTTTTTATGTCTAGTACATTATTCATAATTTTTTATAAAATTTTAAGATTAAGATTTAACAAATTTCTATCAACACTAGGTTTAATAATGATTGTACTTAGTCCAAGGATTTTTTCAGATTTTTATTATAATCCAAATGATATATGGGCCTTTTTCTCATCCTCTTTAATTACATATTGTTCATTATATTATTTAAAAAAAGAAAAATTAAAATATTTTTATTTTTTAAGTTTAGTTTTCGCACTGGCTATAAATACAAGGCTAATTTTTATATACCTTTATTTTTTATTTATTTTTATGATTTTTATAAAAAACAAAATTTCTATAAATAAAATATTATTAAAAAAACTATTTATTCAATTTTTTTTATTTTTGTTTTTCTTATACATAATAACACCTCAGTTATGGATAAATTTTTTTGGATTATACGACACCTTTATTAACCAATTATCATTTCCTCAGGACTCTATGGTTTACTTTTGGGGAAAATATCAACGATCATCTGAGCTGCCATTTTATTATATATTTACTTGGATGTTTCTTTCTATACCGATATTGTATATTTTTTTATTTTTCATTGGTTTTTTTATATGCATATTTGAAATAAAAAATAAAATACTTAGTCGACATAATTATGACTTAATTTTTATTCTTCTTTATTTATTGTTACCACTTTTAGCTATAATTATCATGAAACCAAATTTATTTAATGGATGGAGGCATTTTTATTTTTTAAATTTATCTATAATTTATTTTGCTGTGCTAGCTATTCAAAATATAATTAATTTATCTGTTGGTGGCAAAATAAAAAATATTTTTTTGATTTTGTTGTTTGTAAATTTCACAAACATTATTTTATGGATGACAGTAAACCACCCATACCAACATGTATATTTTAATTATATAGGAAAAAAATATAGTACAAATTTTGATTTAGATTACTGGGGTCTCTCAAACTTGAATGCGCTAAAATATATCGCGAATTTAGAAAATAACGAGTCATCAAAAATAAATGTTAAAGCCATCGGTGATAGTAGGATAATATATGCATATAAGATTTTAGGAAGTAATTTCAAAGAAAAAATAACAATAATGAAAAGAGACGATCAAACTGATGCAGATTATTATATTACTAATTTTCATAATGGTAATAAAAAAGACTATTATATTAAAAAGGGTTTCAAAATTGTACACGAATTTAAAGTAGACAATTTTTCAATAAATACAATAATGAAAAATAATTAACAACAATTATGAAAATTTGTTTTGTTATCCCGACGTATAACGATGAGGCAAATTTTAAAAAATTATACGTAAAAATAAAAAAAAAATTTCCTTCAAATGACAATAATTTATACTTTGTTGTTATAAATGATGGATCTGATGATAAATTTGAATACCTTAAAAGTATTTCTAATTTAAGATTAATTAATTTAAAAATAAACGTAGGAAGTCAAAAAGCAATACAAATCGGAATAAACTTTGCTTTAAAATCTAACATATTATTTGAATATATAATTATTATGGATTCCGACGGAGAGGATGACCCAAGGTATATTTTACCTATGATTAAAAAATCAAAAAAAGAAAAGAATAATGCAGTTATTTTCGCATCTAGAAGAAAAAGAAATGAAAGTTTATTTTTTAAATTTTTATATTTTATTTATAAAACAATATTTAGAATTTTTACTTTAAAAAGTATTGATGTTGGAAATTATAGTGTAATTCACAAAGGTTTAATTAAAAAAATTATAAAAGTTCCTTATCTTGGGTTGCATTTTTCTGCCTCGATTATAGGCTCTAACATAAAAATTAATAAAGTACCTAGTAACAAAGCTAAAAGATACTCAGGTATGTCAAAAATGAATTATAAAAACTTATTCTTTCATGCATTTAAATCTTTATTAATTTTTTATAAAAAAATTTTTGTAAATTTAATTGTTTTATTTATTTTCATGTCTGTAATTCTAGGTTATTTAGGTTTTTTTAATTTAAAAATAAAATTAATTTTCTTAAGTTTTATTTTTTTAATTATATTTATTGTTTTTAATTACATTAGATTATTAGATAAGAGTAAATACCTTAAAAAATATGTCAAAAATATAAAAAGTAGCTCAAAGTAAGTCTAATTAAAAAAATTAATTATTTGGATAATTTATATTTTTATATATACCTATTTAAATGAAGAATATTATTATAACTGGCGGACTAGGGTATATAGGAACAGAACTATGTAAAATTTATTCTGGTTATAGCTGGAATGATAAAATAACTGTTATAGATAATAGATTTCTTTCCGAAAGAGTTAATCAATTAAGAAAATGGGATATTAATTTTGTACATGGTGATATCCTTGATAAAGATTTAGTTAATAAATATTTTAGTGAAGCAAATATAGTTCATCATTTAGCGGGTATCACAGATGTTCCAAGAGTAAAAAGCGAGGTGAATAAAGAAAAAGAGGATTTAATTCAAATTGTTGCCAAGGAAGGAACTCAAAATATTTTAGATGTAATTGGACCTAATTGTAAAATAATTATGCCCTCTACACATGTTGTTTATGAAGGCTTAGAAAAAATTAAAAAGAATATTCGTGAAGAAGAAAAAACATGCCCAGTGTTAGCTTATGGAAAATCAAAAGATGTAAATGAAAAACAACTAATTAATTCGGGAAAAAATTACATAATATTAAGACTTGGGTCCGTATATGGATATTCAATTGATACATCTAGAATTGATATTATGGCCAATTATTTCGCAAAAACAACTTCACAAAATGGTACAATAAAGTTATTTGCTGGAGGAAAACAAATTAAAAGCCTTGTGCCTATAATTGATGTTGCAAGATGTTTCAAGTTTATGGAAGAAAGAGAAGATCTCAATAAACAACTCTATAATTTTACTAAAGAAACTGTAACTGTTAGAGAAGTTGCTCAAATATGTAAAAGATACAATCCAAAAGTAGACATAAGACAAACCAATGATGAGATACCTAATTTAGGTTTTTCTCTATCTAATAAAAAAATTTTAAATACAGGTTTTAAATTCTTATACTCTTTGGAAAAAAGTTTAGAGGAAATGATACAAAAGTGGTCAAAATTAAAAATAAATAATGATTTAGAGTATGTAAATAATGGAGAAAATGAGTTTATAGATGAGAGAGGAAAAATTAGCAATCATGAACTAACTGAACCTATAAACATGATTGGATTAATAAATTCAAAAAAAGGGACAATGAGAGCAAATCATTATCACCCACAACAGGAACAGAAATGTTTATTTACAAAAGGTCAAATAATTGAGGTATATAAAGATATTTTGAATCCACATTCTATTAAAACTACACAAGTTGTAAATGAGGGTCAGTTATCAGTAATAAAACCAAACGTAGCACATACAATGGTATTTAGTAAAGACACTACATTCTTAAACTTAGTAAGGGGTGAAAGAGAGCATGAAAATTATGGAATAACACATACTATAAAGCACAACATAGTAGATGATAAAGAGAAAGATCTTTTACTAAAATGTTATAAATTTAGTTGCAGATCTTGTGGAAATAAAGATTTAAAAAGGGTAATTTCGTTAGGATACCAACCATTAGCAAATAATTTAATAAATAATACCAATGAGAAATATGAAACATATCCACTTGAATTAAATTTTTGCGATAAATGTTTTAACTGTCAGTTATCTGTAGCTGTAGACCCAAAAAAAATGTTTTCAAACTATTTATATACATCCTCGACCTCAAGAATATTTAGAAACCATTTTGAGTTTGCTTGTAAAAAATATATAAAAGAATTTAAATTGAAAAAGTCAGCATACATAGTTGACGTTGGCAGTAACGATGGAATTGCGCTTAAGCCGTTTTTAGATAAAGGGTTTAAAAATGTTGTTGGAATTGAACCAGCAAAAAATTTAGCAGATTTAAGTAACAAAAATAAAATTAAAACTTTTAACGGTTTTCTAAATAAAAAAAATCTGAAAAAAATAAAAAGAAATGCAGATTTAATTTTAGCATCGAATGTATTTGCACATTCAGATAATTTAGTTGAAATGGCTCAATGTATGAAAAAATTGTTAAAAAAAGAGGGGACAATAATTATAGAGGTACAATATCTCATGAATACATTAAAAGATTTAACTTTTGATAATATCTATCACGAACATTACAATTATTGGTCACTAACTTCATTAATAAATTTTTTCAATCAATTAGATCTGACGTTATATAGGGTTGAAAAGATTGATACCCATGGTGGATCTCTTAGAGTTTATTTAAGTAAAAAGAAAATAAAAATCCATAGTAGTGTAAAAAGGGTACTTGCTGAAGAGGAGAGGTTTGGATTAAAAAAATTTAGCACATATAAAAAATTTTCAGAAAAAATTTATAATATGAAATATCGCTTAACTAAAAATTTGAAAAAATTAAAGGAGAAAAATAAAAGTTTAATAGGATATGGAGCTCCTGCTAAAGCTACAACGGCTTTAAATTTTTTTGGTTTAAAAAATATATTTGATTTTATAATAGAAGACAATAAACTAAAACATGGTAAATATGTACCAGGTGTGCAAATTCCTATAGTGTCAAAAAATAAAATTAAAAAAAAGGCTTCACTTGTTGTTGTGCTGGCTTGGAATTTTTTTGATGACATTAAAAAAAATAATACTCATATTTCCGACAACTTTCTAAGTATTAAAGACTTAGAAAATTAAAATTTCGTTTTTAATTAAATCCACCTAAATATTTTGGTAAAAGATTTTTAATTTGCCACTTAAATATAGAAAATAAAATACTATCACTATTAAACCCGTTATTTATTTTTATAAATTTTAACTTAGGATTTAAAAATTTTGCAAAGTCAGAAATTCCAGTTTGGCTTGATAAAATAAAATCACAATTTGATAATAGAAGTGAATTTAGTAATGCTTCCTCACCCATTTTATATCTATGTAAATATCTGTGACTTAGGTCAAAGGCTTTTAATTTTGATGATTTAAAATTTTTTATGTGGAGAATACTTAAATTTTTAAAGGTATTTAATACAAAGTTATAATTATTGATGTCTTCTGTAACCAAGAATATTTTTTTTAAAGAATATTTTTTAATTAAGTAATTTATATTTTTTTTAATTTGTTTTTTTGAAGGCGGAAGAGGATGACCTGGGGAGTACTTCATGTCAGTTCCACGAAAATGTATACCTAGTATTTTTTCCTCTTTATTAAAAATAAGGGATTTATGAGTTTTATATTTTATTAAAATTTTTTTATTAATCTTTATGTGTGTATTATAAATTTTTTTTAATGATAAATTATACTTGTTATTTTTCGTAATTACATTTTTATCTTTACAAAATATAAAATTTTTACTTTTATAAATTTTTTCTAAACTTCCTTTATTTATATTTTTAAAATAATATTCCCATGAATTTTGAGTGCCAAATACAGACCTAGTCTCGTTATATAGTGTTTTGTAATTTTTCATATCTATTATTGGTGATAATTTATTTTTTTTTGCAAATTTAATGTGATTTAGGACAAATAATAATAATGAAAAAAATCCTCTTTTTTTTCTTGTAGCAATAATATAATACTTCCTACCTTTGCTTGATACTATTGATTGATTTACTTTTTTAGATTTCTTAATTTGGTCAAAGTACTTTGATATATAAATACTAATTAATTTCTTTTTTATAGTTAACATTTTAAAAAGGAACTTTAGAATGTGAATTATAAATTACTTTTAATCATGAAGATCCATAGCGGATGCTTTGTATTGTCTAAAAGTTTCATCAAATTCTTTTCCGAGCTTAGCAAACATTGCGTTTCCCTCTTCGTCATTTTTTTCAGCTATTTTTATTTCATCCCACCTATTTTCTGGAAACTTAATATAAAAACTAAAAACTTTGGCAATTCCAGAAATTTCCTCTTTTGAAATTGTTGGCATTCTTAACATACTTTCACTTGTATTAGACAAAGAACATATTTCATCATCATTCAAATAACCTTTTTCGATTGCTAAAGTTCGAAGAGGCGTTCCATGATATGGCGCAAATATAAAAGCACCTGTTGCATCTATATTGTCCGGTAGTTTTCTAACGAAATGGATAGTATCAAATATAAGTTCTCTTGTTTCATCTGGCATCCCAATAATGCTATTAGCACAGGACGTGTATTTATGCTGACTAGCTATTTCAAATGCCTTTATCTGAACATCATTCTTTACATTTCTTTTTAGATAGTTTCTTCTATAGTCATAATTTCCGTGCTCAATTCCAATGTTCATTCTAAGCATGTTCATTTCTTCTAACCCCGCAGCTCTATGCTCTGTAATTGTTTCAGCTCTCGTATTCATCCAAAAAGGGATTTTGTAATTAGAATAAAGTTCTTTTAATTCGTCAAACTCTTTATTGGACATAGCTAAAAACGTATCGACTACAAAATATATTAAATTTGGATCATACTTTTTAACTAAAAAATCTAGTTCTTTCTCAAGTCTCTTTATGCTTTTTTTTCTATGAAATCTTGAGCCAGTCTCAGCCTTATACTCGACGTTGTTTGAGGGTGAATTACAAAATGTACATGTATATGGACATCCTCTTTGTGTCTCCAACCCTACGGCCCTCCATATTTTACCTTGCATTGGTCTATACAAACTTCCTTCCTCAAACAAGTCCCAATCAGGTATTGGAACATCATCGATATTTACAGGCATTCTCATAGAATTTTTATAAATTTGGCCATCATGTTTTATTGTGAAATTTTTTAAGTCATCTATCCTTCCATTATTAATAAGTTTTGAACACATTTCTACGATAGCTCCCTCTCCCTCACCTCTACAAACATAATCTACTAAAGGGTTTTTAATTACCTTATCTGAGGCGTATGTAGCAAATACACCACCAAATAAAGTTTTATAATTTCTTTTATTCTCTGGAATTGATTTTAAAAGTTCTAGAGCTAAATAATAGGTGCTCTCTAAAACTGATACAATTATTAAGTCCGGTTTAAAATCGTTAACTTTTTTTTTAAAGCTTTCTACAATATTATTTTTAGGTTTGACGCCTTTTTCTGTCCATTCTGAATTATCATATTTTGCCACATTCCTGTTAGCAACTTTTTCCTCATTTGTATTTTTACCAATTGTTAAGGTATCAATGTCTTCGAAATAAGTGCAATCAAAAAGATCAAGGTTATACCCTTCTCTTTTTAATAAAGCTGTGAAAATACCTATTGATTGAGGCATTAATGCACTCATGTGCAAATTTGGATAAAACATAAGAACGTTAAAATCTTTTGGTTTTCTGGAACTAAAAGGACTTTTTATCATTTTATAAAATATATTTTCTATATCTTTTCTAAATTTTTTAAAAGGATTTTCTGTCCCACTTTGAAATTGATGCTAACTCAACAAGTTCATTATCTAAGGAAAACAACCTTTTTTTAAAAGTTTTTTTTAATTTTTTTATCATAAACCTATCGATTCTAGCCCTAGAGTCATAAATAAAGTACTTGCTTCTTTCAGATTTATAAAACTGCTTTCCTCCTCTCATTCCTATACCCGAAACAATGATGTTGGAGTCTAAATTCTCAGAAAGTGCCAATAATATTGCAAAGAAACCTGTAGATACGCCCCACAGATTATTATTTCTAATTGATTTTATTACATGTTTAAATTTATCTAAAAATTTTTCTTGATGTAAGAATTCAGAAAGAAAAAGGGAAATACCATTGTAATAAAAAAAGTGTTTTTGAAAATTCCATTGATTTTTTGCACCCATACAAACTAATTTTGTATCATTTTTAATTTCATCCGGTAATTCTATTTTCCCTGATCTTATAATTAATTTTTGTGGTTTAGATTTGATTATCCTGCTGCTAACGTGTTCATTTCTTGCAAATTCGGAGGCTCCACATATACAAATCAACTCATTATTTTTAAATTTTTTTCTATAAATTTCAGCTCTTTCCGCTGCGCCATTTGCTGTGTAAATTTTTCCAACATTAATATCTGGCAAAAATGATCCAGGTTTTGATCCTAAAACTAAAACACTTTTCTTAATCATTTTTTTTTCGAAATTATTTTTCTTACTTCTATTAAGTTTGATTTCGTATCAACAGAGATTGAATTGTTTGACATCTTTATAAGATCAACATCATAACCTAATTCTAAAAATCTTAATAATTCACAGTCTTCAATTTCTTCCAAAGGAGTTTTTTTTTTTACCGAAAATTTTTTTAAAACCTTATAAGGTAGAGAATAAATACAAACTTGTCTCCATGCCTTAATAAATTTGAATTTTTTTGTGGTAGGAATTGGAGCTCTTGATTGATACAATAATCTTCCGTCTTTTCTAAAAACAACTTTAGGAATATTGCCTGATAAATAAAGTTCTCTATCCTTTATCTTAGTATATCCATTAATAATTTTATCTGGATTTTTTTGTGCAGCTTTTAAAAGTTTCTTTAAATCAGATATACCACACAATGGTTCATCACCTTGAACATTGATATAAAATTTAGCTTTATATTTTTTTGATACTTCTGCAATTCTATCTGTTCCTGTTAAACATCTTTTTGATGTAATAAGTGATTTTATATTATATTTCTCGCAAACACTTTTTATTCTATTATCGTCAGTTGCTACTAAAATTTTTGACTTTGGAAACACTTTTTCACATCTTCTGTATGTTCTTACAATCATTGGAATTCCACAAATATCTAACAGTGGTTTGCCTATTAGTCTTTTTGAATTATATCTTGCGGGAATCACTACAAGATAATCTTTTTTAAACATATAAGGTATCAATCTTAATTTTCAATTTTGTTGGAGTAATACTGGATATAAGTATATTTGACTTTGATTTAAACAAGTTTATTGTATTGTCCATTTCAATTTGTCTTGGATCATCAGAACTATATCCTTTAAATCCAGCAAGTATTATTTTTTTTGCCTTACCACTTGCAGCAATACCTAAAGCATAAGAAACTACTAAAGAATTAGGAGCTATTACAGCATCTTTTTTAAATTTATAGTTATTATTTATTATTTCCAAATCTAAATTAAGGATTTTTCTCTTGTTAAAATATTTTTTAATCTCATCATTTTGTCTTTCAAATGGTATAATTATTTTATTTTTAATTTTAAAATATTTTTTTTTATCAGTTAAAATTCTAAATAAATTACTTACTATTCTGTAGTTTATAAATTTTTCATTAATACTTTTTTGTGTATTTAAACCAAACACTATTGGTTTTGTTTTTTTAATAAATTCCTCTATATCTGATATATATTCGTTTATTTGGGGACTGTTACCAATAATTAATATATTTTTATTTTTTAAAAACTTGCTTGGTACCCATTTTTTAAAATTATTTGTATTTTTTAGTTTTCCCAGGTATAAATTTTTATCTGTATCAAGAATATCTTTATTAAATTTTTTACCTCCTATATTTTTAAGATGATCAATAAAAAGTAATTTATCAGAAATATCGTATCTTTCGTCTTTTAGCATATCTTGTATAAACGTAGGATGGATCCCATTTTTACCAGCCAAAAAATAATATGGATTTGTTCCCCAATTGTATAATTCTTGTAACTTTTTAAAATAATTTTGAATTATATTAAGAAGGGGGAGCAAATTAACCTTCCTTTTTAAAATATTTGAATAATTTATTAAGAGATACTCAGTTTTTATATTTCCTGGTCCTCTACCCATTCCGCTAATTGTTCCGTCAATCCAATTTACTCCTTGGCTAATAGCTTGATCTGTATTGGTAAAAGCTCTTAACATATTATCATGAGTATGAATTCCAATTTCTTTGTGCCAGTACTTTTTCAAATTATTAATAACAAAAGATGTTTTATCTGTATTCATACTTCCCATACTGTCAGCAAAATAAAGTATATCGATTGGATATTTACTCATCAACATTCCAACTTTCTGAAGTTCCTCAGAGGATCTATCCGCACACTGCATTAAATTAAATATAACCTTATAGCCTCTTTTTTTTAAAAATTGACTTACAGGTAAAACTTTTTCTATTTCATGGATATGACAAGCTATACGAACAAAATTTATTTTATCATTTTTAACTGGAAAAAGATTTTTTATATTTTTTAATAATTTTTTTTTGGAATTATCGACAATTTCACTTGCATTAATCATGACTCCAATTTTTAATTTTTTTGGTATATTTAACTTTTGCAAAAAAGAATCTTTGGAGTAAGCGCAAGGTCCTCTAAATGTTTGTTGATCAAATGATCTAAAACCAATTTCAGCATATTCTATACCTGAGGAATATATAGATTTTAAATACTCATTAATTAAATTTTGACTGAAATTCCAATTATTATAGTATCCGCCATCTCTTAAGGTACAGTCCAACAAATTTAGTTTCATTATTTTAAATCCTTTAAATTTTCTAAAAGGTTTTCAGTGTTTCCACTCTTTTTTATAAATCCATTTTCTAAAATAAATACCTTATCACAAAATTTTATTGTTGAGTATTTATGTGCAATTAAAATTATAGTTATATCTGGTGTCATTAATTTTAAATTTTCTAAAATATTGGTTTCTGTATATTCATCTAAAGCACTTGTTGCTTCATCTAAAACTAAGATTTTAGGATTTGTATAGAAAGCTCTTGCAATACCTAATCTTTGTTTTTGTCCTCCAGACAGATTTACCCCAAGATCTTTAACAATTGTATTAATGCCATTGGGTAAATTATCCACAAATTCAAATATATTTGCTTTTCTAAGTGAGTTAATAACTTTTGTTTCATCTATTTGTTTCATATCAATTCCTAAAGCTATATTTTCTTTTATGGAAGAGTTATTCAAATACACATCTTGAGGAACATATCCAATAAGTTTTTGCCAATTATTTGATAAAAATAATTCAACTTCTTTTTCTTCAATGTATAGTTTTCCTCTTGTAGGTTTAAGTAACCCTATAAAAATATCTACTAAGGTAGTCTTTCCAGATCCAGACTTTCCAACAAAACCAATTATTTGATTTGTGTTGAACTCTAGTGAAATGTCATTAAGAACTTTCTTGTTAATTTCGTAAAAAAACTCAATATTTTTAAAAGATATAGTAATATTTTTTTTTAAAATAATATTGTCTCCCTCATTTATTTTAAAATTTAAAATTTTGTTTGAATTATTACTTTTTAAGTCTTCAACCAAGTTTTTATGGGCTGTTGAGGTAAACTTTAAATTAGTAATTGCAAAATTAATATTTGAAAAACTTGGGACCATCCTTATTAATATTAAACTTAATGTCGCCAAAAAAGGTAAAAAATAATTAGGGTCTTCATAGGCACGCATTAAAATAAAGGTTATAACAACAATCAGAATCACAGCAAAAATTTCAAGTAATGATCTTGGAATTTTCTGATAAATTCCATGCTTTAGATCATTCGTTTCTCTCACATATAAATTTGAGCTTAATTGATTAGTTAAAAACTTATAATTTTTGATAATTTTAATTAGTTTAATACTTCTGAAATTCTCATTTAAATTTTTTAATATTAGCTGACTAGTTTTAATAATTATTTCACCAAGCTTTACTAATTTTTTTTTTATGAAAAAAAAAATTAAAAATGAAATCATTCCTAGCAGAAAAAAAATACTAATTGAAATTTTCCAACTAACAAATATAAATGATATAAATAATATTGTAACTAATACACATTCCCTAAATAAGAGTATAACATAAAAAATATAGTTCACACCTAGTTTTAAAACATGGTTTATATTATTTACTAATTTTTGAGGATTATTTTTTATAAAATAAACATAAGGTTGGTGAAGATAAATTTGATATAATTTTTCAGAGTTTTTAACAATAATTGACCTACTTACTTTTTTTTCAAAATATAAATAAGCTATTGAGTAAATATTCTTAAAGATAAAAACTGCAATTAATACTATTGAAATAAATGCAATTAGTTCCATTTTTGTCATTAATGTTAAGTATTCCCTTAAATTTTCTTGGGGAATTTTGTTAATTATAATATCTGGATCAGAAATCAAAGCCACATATACTCCGATTAATCCTAACCCAAAAGATTCTAACAGCATTGAAAAAAAACCACCTAAAAATAATAAATATACGTATTTTTTCTGTTTATTTGATGTAAGTAAACTAATTGAACTAAAAAAATTTTTCATTTTATTTATTTTTATTTAAATGGTTTTGAATCTGTTTATAAATTTGATTGTAAAAAGGATCATCTTTTAAGTCTTTTTCGCTTAATTGCTTGATAATATAATTTAAAAATTCCTCTGGTCTTAAAAACCTATTTGAAGGTATAATTGATGTTATGTCAGATTCTAACATTAAACATTCATAGAAATAAAACGTTTTTTTTGCTAAAATTTTTTCTTGATTTGTCATTGAATTAATATTTTTAATATTATCAAGATATTTGAAATATTCCTCTTTAGTTTTTGGTTCTAAATTAAACTTATTGCCTGAATACGGTGCGTCTCCAGCTAAAATTGCTTTTTTCTCAAAACAAGCAGGAAATTCTAGACCAATCGTACCGTTACAAGTTATAACTGTATCAACTACTTTAAGAGCCGAATAAACATTTAAATTTTGCGGAAATAATTTTAAATTATTTAAGTTATAATCTTGAATAATTTTAGCAACTAAACCTTCTTCGTTATAAACATGACTGGATGGATGAGGATTTACTAACCACAAAACATCATCTAGGTTTCTGTTTTTTTTGATATGATTCAAAGTGGAGATAAAATGATCATAAAAATCATCAAACAAATTTAAAAATGACTCGTGCGAAGCGTCCGAAAATGCGTGGGGTGCTATCAAAACTATTTTATTGTATTTTAAATCTCCAATTTGGATTGATTTTAAAAGTTCATTAAAATCCACAATTTTTTTATTTTTATATGCATTAATAAAATCAGGATGTTCTATTTTACCAACATACCTACTTTTAGAATATTTTTCATATAAAGAAAACCAATTATTAGGTAGATTTGTCGACTCAACATGCTCAGGTAATACTTTCTGTCTACTTGTAAATAAACGCTTATAGTCATCATAAAAAATTATTAAAAACCAAGCCATAAAAATTGATGGAATTTTTTTTTTTACACCTATCCTTAAAGCAATAGACGAATTTTGAACATAGGTTGCAGAATTAACTATTAGTTGATTCACAGAATTATTTAAAATTAGGTTTTTTATAAAGTAAAATTTAAAAATACTATTAAATAATATTTTCAAAAACTTTATATCTATTTTTTTTTTATTTAGAAACTTGAGATCATATCTCAAATATGAGTCGTATATTAAATCTCCTAGGTGGATATTATCAACTTTAAAATTGTCAATAAACCATCTAAAATCTTTAAACAATAAGAAGTTAATATATTTTATTAAAAATGTTAAAAAGCTTTGAACAAATAGAAAAGGAAATTTGTAAAATTTTCTAATACTTGGTATTCTGTAAAATTCTACTACACCAAAAGATTTGTATATTTCCTCCGACCATGACTTTTTATTATCATCCAACAGAACTATAACATTAGATTTTTTTAATTTATTGAAAATTTCAGCTGCTATTGAAGACCTTATAATTGGGTCAATATTTCCTCTATCAACTAATAATATATTGTTCTTAGTTTCATATTTGCTAAATTTAAGCTTATTTAATTTTAAAAATTGATTAATTATTTTTTGATCCATTAATATTAATGTATATATTCTAATCTAAATAAGGTGAAAATTTGTTTAACAAAATAAGTAACTAATGCAAGATTAAAACGAAATGATTCCTTACAGTAAACAATATATTGATAAAAAAGATATTGAAAATGTTAAAAAAGTTTTAAAATCAAATTTTTTAACACAAGGTCCAAATGTTAAAAAATTTGAGAATATAGTAAAAAAAAAATGTAATGCGAAGTTTGCAACTGCTGTAAATAGTGCAACATCAGCTCTTCATCTATCATGTATTGCGCTTAATTTAAAAAAAGGTGACTATTTGTGGACTTCACCTAATTCTTTTGTAGCTTCTGCAAATTGCGGTCTTTATTGTGGTGCAAAAATTGACTTCGTAGATATATCCCTTGATACATATAATATTGATGTTGATATTTTGGAAGAAAAATTAATTTACGCTAAGAAAAAAAAAGTTCTACCAAAAATAATTGTTGCAGTTCATATGGGCGGCTTAAGCTGTGAAATGAAAAAAATAAACTCTTTATCAAAAAAATATGGTTTTAAAATTATAGAGGATGCATCGCACTGTGTAGGATCAAAGTTTAGAAATAAATTTGTAGGATCATGTAAATATAGCGATATATCAGTTTTTAGTTTTCATCCTGTTAAAATTATTACTACAGGTGAAGGTGGTATTATTTTAACTAACAACAAAAATTTAAATGATAAAGTAAATATTTTAAGAACTTCGGGTATAAATAAAAATCTAAAAAAAAATAAAATTTTAAAAAACGGTTTATGGTTCTATGAACAGGAAATGTTGGGATTTAATTATAGAATGAATGATATTTCAGCTTCATTAGGAATTTCTCAAATGAAAAAATTAAATTTTTTTTTAAAAAAAAGAAATCAAATAGCACAAATTTATATTAAAAGTTTAAATAATCATGAGATTAAGTTTCAACTAGT
>MDTG01151666.1_pt1 | contig 21360 bp, 23 predicted proteins | sample 811421 | NCBI WGS metagenome assembly MDTG01 (sample SAMN05326645, study PRJNA326480) | marine metagenome | isolation source: seawater | place: Pacific Ocean: South East | collected 2011 | reverse complement strand
CTCTATTGCGCGTATCATAGTACACTATGCTATCTGAGCATGCAGAACATAGATACTTCGTCTCCTTACAAATAACAAGTTCTGTTTGTTTTCTATTTTCTTTCGAAAAATGCCTGACATAGTATGAGCTGTCAGTAATAATTTGAATCGAATCAACCCATTTGCCAGGCGACAGAGCACCATTGCGTGTCTGAATTCGTTAAAAACAGACCAGCCGCTCTGCGAGACTCGAACCGTAGTGATTTACCAATAGAACCAAATCCCATATCGTCCACCATCACACATTGGATTATTTTCACGGCGGCCCAGAATCATCTTCGAGCTCCACCGCATGACATCCACATAGTCGTAATCTTTGTTCGTTGGAGTTTGTTTTACGTGACCAGTGTAGAAAAGAAGATGTCTATCATTTATTGCCCAAGTTGAATTTTTATAGTATGTATGACACGGACGATCTCCTCGTCCAGTGAAAAAAAAAGCAGTTTGATAGTTTCAAAAAATGTTTGTTGAACGATAACATAATATTCACTACAAGAAAAAAAAAATGAAAACGAATGATCATGTCTGATTTAAAGCTCATGCCTTTTGTCTCAAAAATAAAAATCCGAAAGCTTAGAAATCTCTGATGATGCGAGTCAATAGACGGCCGAGGAGGAACTCCTCCGATGAAGTGGTGCTCCGGCACGGATCGATCGAGCAGGTCAAGGCGGCGACGCGCTGGGAAGCCTCACCCGAAGGCCGCAATGCTATAGCACTTCGTTCACCAAACATCATTTTATATTGTCATACAAGCAAACATGGACTCTGTCGATAATGCCGGACTCACAAAGGAAGAAGACGTCACGCCGACACTACGCCCTATCAGCGATGTCGAAATCAAGCCATCAACACCCAATCACATACATGAGCAATGCGACGCCCTCATCCGCGCCGATACGGTTGACAAAAACACCTCGATCAGTATCCTTAAACTTTATGGCTCCATGGAAACGATCCATGCGCAGTTGCAGCATCAGCGGACATGCGAGACCGAGACACTGCGGAACGAAATCAGATTGTTACAGCTGTCGCAAACGCACGCCAATGGTCTCGAGGCATTGACACACCGAATAGCTGCATGCGAACATCAAATCAAAGAGATGTTTGCGTCATTCACAAGTTTGCAAACCCAACAGATCCAACAGAACGACAAGCTTGAAGCATTGGCGGCGCAGCTTCAGGTGGTCCAGAGCACACGCAAACGGTAGAATGATTAAGCGGCGGACTGGATGTGATTACAACACGAACAGGTTATCGCACTACTAGCACGCCTTCCAGAGTTCACGATCCCATGCGGAAACCTTTGGTCGACCCTCGCAGTTTGTGGCGTGAAAAAAAAAGTCAAAAGACGCAGCGACAAACTCGACGCCGACAGCTGGGGCCTGATCATGCAAGCGATGCCGCTCGCAAACGATATCTACTGCCTCTCGCGAGTGTGCAAGGAAGCGCGTCGAGGACCCGGCAAAGTCGACCTTACTTATTCGAGACGCGTGTCGCTCGCCGAGTGTTTGATCGGCAGACACATAATTGAGACGCGCGACGGTTTTCTATCGCTCAGTCCACAGGAGACATGTCTGATATTCCAAGTTTCATCGACGCCGCTGAAAATTGTTGCGTTCGTGCCATTTGTGGGGTTGACGTTGGCTTACGACACCGCGACGGTGGCGCACCTCGACAAGCTCGCGGCGTGGTGGGACCTTTTACCTTTCCTGGCAGGAATTACGTTAGACGGCGGGTGTGTGACCCACAACGGGCGTCCGCAAGTCGGCGACAATATCCTAATCATCGTCGAGATCCGCCAATGTGCGACCGTGAGGACTCGACCCTCGCTGCGTGCTATTTCGACGCTGAAGTGCAATTGATGCGTTCGCGAAGATTGCGCCATGAAGAATTGGAGTTGACATTTTTCGAAGATTGCAAGGAGCGCCGCCTTGCGGTGGGGGGAATTGCATCCTCGACGCTGGGGGAAGGGAGCGAAACATATGATGCTTCCCCCACCCTCCCTCCGACTGGATTCATCGCGTTTTCACGGGGAATGGGCTTTCGTCACCTCCACCCCCGCCTTTGAGCCGCCGCTCTTGCATCATCACTCCCGCCCCTCCATTTGTTCCTCCTGCTCATTTTCCATCATGTCAGACAGAAGACACATTTTCCTGGATGTTGGACTGGTCCGCATCCGTAAATTTCGTACCATCGTAGGAAAAGCGTCCGAAGCACACGGGATAGCATATGCACCCGGACAACCTACGAATGCGTCCTACACCGGTGAACCACGAGCGCGCGCGCGTACGCTTTCCAATTTGATGTCGCGAATTGCATGCGCGACATGTGGTGCGTAACGTGAGGTATCCACAGCAACCATTACCGAGCGGGTATGCCAGTACATGCGCCGCGACATGCGTCGATGATGTAAGCGTCCCACCGCACTGCGCGCACGACGATGCGTACACGTGCGACCGACGTTCGTTGCAATGTGCATCCGCAGTCCCGATTGCGTGCCGGAAGACATAACACATATTTTTACAACAAGAGGTGGTTTTTGTAATACATGTACGACCAACGCACTGACAGGCTTTCGGTACATTTGCAGAATTTTGAGATGCATGTTCGGTCAGTCACGCCTTCTTCGTGTATGATCCGGAGAGTCGTATCCATTCAAGGTACGATCGCGTTGTTCTCTTCGTCGTCAAGCTCCCAATCATCTTCTTCAATGTCTTCGTCGATCTCTTCGTCCTGGTCGCTCTCCTCTTCCTCTTCTTCCTCGCTCATCGGATACTCTACATCGTCGACGACGGAGTCAAACGGTACGGCCGGCACATCGTACACGGCAACCGTCTCCTCTTTCACTGATGCTTGGGCATCCATTGTTGCGCAAATCTCGACAAACTCAGCCGGACGGAGGTCTACCAACTCTTCTTGCGCGCCAACGCGTCCGATGAAAAGCGGCGTCGGATACACGTATGCATTGAGTGGTGGTGGCAACGAAAACGTAAAGAGCGGCGTCGATTCGCATTGCAAGAGCTGCGGCTCATTTGTCGATAAAACGATCAAGCCGTGCTTTTTTTCCCTGTAATGAAGATGCAACCTCTTCTTTTCGTACGAGAAACCACCGCGCGTCTGCTTGATTGCGACCGGATTGCACTCTCCTGTGTTGGTGATCGTCACCGCTTGCATCTTATCACATCAAATTCGTGCGCCGCAAAATCTGATCAGAATATGGCGAAACGGCTCACAAAGTATGAGTGCTCGCGAATTCTGGGCATCCGAGCCGCACAGATTAGCATGAGTGCTCCAGTGCTCCTTGATGTTCCATTGCAGTATCAGTCCAATTTTTTGCTCGTCGCTGCGTTGGAACTCAAGGCACGCGTACTCGACATCATCGTGCGGCGCCCACTGCCGTTGAATCGCTACTACGAAGTCAACATCAACGAATTGGCGTTGCCTGACGACCTCGACACGCTCATTCGCATGTATCAAAAGAATTCCTGACGCGAGAGATACCCGCCTCCAATTTTGTTTGTCAATTAACCCTTTTCAACGAAAAGGCACTTTCCGACAAGCTAGCCAATTGCACCATACACAAGAAACATTTTAGATGACTGGCGCCTTCCGTTCTCTGAGTTGCTCTCCGACACACGCAACTTGACGCGACTGTGATTGATTTCATCTCCTTGAGCCACATTGTTGCATCGATGATTGATCGCGCAGCATGGGAGACGGAGAAATTCCAGATCGAATGTAATGAACCCACCGCATCCACCACACCAGGTCGCCTCTTTTTCAATTACACGCGCTGTGCCACAAGCTTTTCGAAATTCACAATCCAGTCGTACTCCTTTACGACTTCAAAGCAATTGAACAAATCCAACTGCATAATCATCACAGCTATCACACCGCCGCCTGCAAAACTCGACAATGACAAAGCCGTCACGCTTACCAGCAATTTTGTTTCGCCGCGAAACGCGCGAACGCCCACGTAGTAAATGGACCAGATGCTGAACACTGTGATAAAGTGCAGAAGAACACACAAACCAACAAGCTTGAGGCTCTTGAACCGTAGTCGTTTCGTGGTTTTGGCGCGCACAAAGTGATCATACGAGCCTTTGCATACAGGACATTTTCCTTGATGAGAAGGCACTGTTAGCAGTTCTTTGAGACACGTTTCGTGAACATACAACTCGGCACAATTGCAAATACCACCAAAGAGTATGCCTCCCTCTTGCTGCAAACAAACCATGCATACTTGTGTCTGTGGCATCTGTTGCGCCATCTCAATCATGTCCGAAAAAAAAAATTTTTTTTGTCTGCTCTGACGACACAATTTTGTCACCTAAAGGGTTATTTTATTGATGGAAGTCAAATCATGAACAGATACAATTTTAGAAAATCCACAATCGCAAAACGCGTTCAGCGGAATTCGCATCGAACGCATAAAAAACGCCGACCGACGAAGAAGCAGACAGGTTCGAGGAGGAGGAGACGCACGCGGAGAAAAAGCGAGCGCAGGCCAACACGCCCCTCGCCGAGCAGCTACAGCTCTCCGTACTGTGGGCGAGATCGTCAATACGACGTAAAGTTGAAGCGGTGCACTTGGAGCAAGAAAGGGTACGCCAAGGTGATGGACTGCAAAGAGCGCCTCGGATGCACAGTCAAGTACTCTCGGAAGCACGGTGTGCGATGCGATCTTAAAAATTGTCATCACGGCTTTCGCGGCTAGACATGCGCACACCGATGTTGATACGGCGCACGCGATGACCGGCACGAACGTCGCTTCCAAGCATCCGGACCGGACTCACCCTCCCCCAGCCATGCGACGGTGCACAACGACGGGCGTAGGGACGAGTGCCAGGTGCGACGCGTCGGCGGTCGTACCTCGACGTCCCAGGACGACGCGTTCGCCGCGCTCGAACTTCTTCGTCTTTTCGAGGTGGCCCAACGTCATCCTGTGTATATGTGAAGAGCAATGCGAGCTTGCGCGCCTGAGACAATCTGTGACAATCAGATTTGGCCCGTCTTGCAAGTATAAATCAATGCGCCAGTGTCTACTATTCTTCTGCCTCGCGTCGCAACACTGGTATGGAACCGGCTTCAACGTCGCCGCGTTGCGACGTCGCGACGTGCCTCCTCCGTTTGCTCGATTCGTTCGAAGCACCGTCCTCTGTCACGGATCGAGCAAGTATCACTGCAGCTGGGAATCGGTCGACAAAGGAGTATCGGCACGGGTTGTTAATCGCTTCTTCAATGTGAAAATTGGCAAGCATCAATCGTGCGAAGTATTTCTCGTGGAGGGTGTTCCGGCGGCGTGCATGCTGTACGCGTCGTGCAACAATTTTGAGAGTCCCATTGTGGATGCCTTCCATCTCAACAAGGGTTTGCTGTTGCTCTTCGATGCGGGTGCCTGTATGCGCAAAAAATTGTACACGCGATACCGCCGAATCGATCTTTGTCGTGCGACGAACAAGCTCGAATTCTTACATTGCTGACCAAAGCGTCTAGCTCCTCTTGGCCTCCGCTTAGTCAGCGCGTCATCACCTGCTGAAGTGCCCGAGCACATTGAAATATATTCTTTAGTATGACAAAGCCCATTCGCTCCCAATGCTGGATTTGAAATTTTACACGGTTGCGACCAACTACAGAGAGCGGAAGGCGGCGGCGCTATGGTGGGAAGAGCGGCGTCATCGCGCAGCGTGCATCCGCGACGAGTACGAGGAGGCCGAGCGCCGGGCGGCCCTGCAGAAAAAACATGCCGCGGAGTTGGCATCCAACGAAGAGGCCAAGGCGGCGACCGAGCACACGACAGTGGCAGGCAATCACTTCAGCGCCGTCCCATTGGACGCACATCGCACGGCTGTCTGACGCACTTTCGGCAGCTGCCTGGGTTCCCGCACGTTTCGCTTCCGAGTTTGCCGTCAGTGGCAGAAGCAGCTCCAGCATGCTCCGTGAGGAATGTTGGCCGATCCTTACGATGTGCGCGATGTTGCGCAAATGAAACGACCAAGGGCTGTTTTTTGCGGGTGTCCTTGTGTCTAAGAAGCCTTATCTTTCATGGAGATGAGATAGTTGACGCAAGTTCTCTGACTTGCGGAACAAAGACCTGTCGAACTGCACCCAACATTCGTTGCGACCGTGGACAAACTTGGCGCTCTTTTTTTTTCCAGGCAAACTGGTTTTGTCGCAACGATTTTTTGTAATCGGCTATCCTTGCGGCCATGGTATGACATGTCGCGACGTTATGTAAGATCAAACGAATCCACAAAAAGAGTGAAGATCCGCAAATCGAAGTTCTTTTCGCGCGTCAGGAAACTGCCCACGATGGCAAAGAATACGAAGACCGAGCCTGGGAATTTCACATACGAAATATTCGTACAGATGGTCGCAGACAGCCCCCACAATCCGATGGAGGCGTAGTCGCACCACGAGTTCGATGTCACGCCAGGCCGAGCTCACTCCCACGCCAACTCGTACACGTCACGCATTTGTGTGCGAACCTCCGACTCAAGTCCGCGCTCGCCAATCAGTTTCTTCATATTAGCCACGGCATTTGTCGCGATTGCGTGCGCACACAGTTGCCGCACATTAGGTCGTTTGTCGTGCAAAATTTCGGGAATGCGTGTGCGCCAAAACCGCAAATCTCGTGCATACTTGTCGACGAGCTCGTCACGTGTGTAAGATCGCACCTGATCTAAAGCTCCGAACTCGTCTTCGTATTCGAGCTGAAAATTGCGCACCATTTTCTGATGCAAGGCAGCCGGAATCGTCACACCAGCCATTACAGTGCGCGTAGAATAAAAAAAAAGTGGAGAACCCGCGACGGGAAAGCTTGTCGATGACTCGTATTCGCGACTACTAATCTTGATATTCAATGAAATCTGTTGCGCGTGCAGGATGCAGAAGCAGCTTCAATGTGAAGGACGATGGAATGCACTCAAATCGTCGCGGCACTGCAAGAAGACGACGCACCGCAGGCACCAACGAAAATCGTTTGCATTCCTAAGCAAAGCTTGAAGAGTAGAAGCTCAGCGACAACCCTGCCGCAGCAGTCGATCGAGCATAAAAATGTGTACAATGAATAAAATATGGACGTTGCTGTCATAAGTTTAAATGAAGAATTTTCTACATCGGAATTGAAAAAATTGTTTCCACTTGCTTTGGTGTATGTTCAAAAAGGCGTCAATTTAAAACAAGTTTCTGACATCAACTTGTACAAATCGGGGATCATCGGCGCGTCAGCTTTCACCACAATTCATGAAGGTCGAAAATGGCACTGGGAGCTTAACAGCAAGGGTGGCGTTGGTTTGGTGCAAGCAAACCGTTTTGCGTTATCAAAAAATTCAGACCCGATTCTGATGTTAGAAGATGACTTCAACATATACAACGAAGCCAAATTCTTGCATGAAATGTCACTTTTGAAAAAAAACGAAATGGATTTTGATTATGCAGTGTTTGGTGCACTGTATCAAGGAGATGAACGCAACTTGACCCCTGTGAATTTCATGCCAAAAGGTTGGTATTTTCTAAACGACGACAAGTTTTGGTACACACACTGCGTGTTTTACTCAAGGCGTGGTAGGAACAAAGTCGCAGATTACTTGTCCAACAACAGATTGGAGATGCAAATAGATGGTTTGCTCAGTTTTCTTGCCGAGGTAGAGCATTCTAAATGTATCATCCAAATTTCTGATATTTCAGTTGGTCAAACTTTACACCCGAGTTCGATACAGACTGATGCAGGTTGGTGCTATCTTTGCGATTTAGCGCCTGAGCATATACCAGAGCGCATAGTTTACAAAGAAACTATAGCGTTTATAATGGTGTCTTTGATTTGTGCGGTGGCTTTTGTGTGCATGAACAAACGGAAAATGTTTTGTTCATAATATCATGTCCATCTTTACCAGCGATGCTATACATTTTATCACACATTATTTCACAATTTCCACGTTCAACGGTATCTATGTTCAACTCCAAGAGCGAGACTCTGATCAGCGGATCTAAGACTTGATTACTCATGTGTGCTTTGTCGAAGGCCGCGATTTTTTTTCTCGCGATTCTTTTTTTGAGACGGGAGAGGAGAAAAAGAGGGGGTGTGTGGCGTCTTTACTGTATTGCGTTCCTGAATCAATCCACCAAATATATTGGGCCACCCAAAATTGCGTGGTGAGCCAAGCTTTCAACAGACTAATTTTGCTTTCTTCTTAGTCGCGTCGCCCGCTAACCTCCGTCTGTCTGCAGGGTGTCTGGAGTGCCACAATGTGTCGCATTCGGACGGACATTCTTTGCCGGGGATCGCGTACAGACCGCGGTCGCACACGGGCGCCTTGCCCGAGCACGACTGCCATTCGCACAGATTTTACTCAGCTTTCTACAAAGGCCAGAGCACATTGTATTGACATCACGTGGGAGGTTGAACATGATGCTCCTCATCCTCCTCCTTATTAGCTATCGTAGCGCTGAGCTCCGCATGCACGTTCTGCGCTCTCAGTTCTTCTCGATGTCCGTATCTGCATTATTGTCATTAACCTGCGCGGCCGAATGCGCGGCTCCGGATGCCCACTTGATCATGCGGTACACGATGGTGAGCGTTAGTGACACAAAGACGACATTGTATAATGTGATTGTCATCACGCCAATGTCGGAAACCTTGTGCAAAATGCGGTCGAACATATCGGTTATCTCCCCACCGGCATCTATTTCAACATCCACATACCCAATCACTTCATCATGTGTCCAACGTCGACCGGTATCGGCATTTTCGACGTCGGTTCCCTCGATGGCCTCTGTCTCAACCGTCGGGGTATTCATTCGGTGGGAGAATCGAGTCGGATTCTTTACGGATTCGTCTGCGTTCACGGGCCTGGTGGACCACGGAAGTGGGTTGTATTCCATGTTTTCGTTCTGTGCACGCGTAGAAACGGCACCGTTGCCATAAAAGTCACGAGTGTGCTCCATGGCAGCTTCGTACTCGGATCGCGTATCACCGCTGGTGCTTGTGGACCGATGACTTGCAGTGTGACGCAACGCCTGTAGACCCACTAAATCTGCATGGAGATTGCGAACTTCGGCACGAAGCAAAGCAATCTTGACAAAATTATCAGCAATCGTCTGACCAAGCTGTTGGGCGGGACCGATTTCCATTTTGCAGGGACCGCCGTGCGAACCCAAAGGCGTCGTTTCGACACGAACGACGAGAAGCACGACAAAGATTGCTTGCATTCGAATTTTTTTTGCCCCAAAAAAAAATGAACGACGAACTGGAGCAATTCGTTATTGATTTAGAGATTGCGTGCGATCATGCAGAGATCGACCCTCCGCGTTCTTCGGTAGTGATACCGTTTGCAGCCGTGTCCGCGTCAACGTTCCTCAACGCAGAGATGCAAATAGATGGCGTCCGACTCTCCATTGCCCCGACAGTACGCCGACTCGACCCGAGTCTTCGGCGAACAACGCGCATTCTCGGAGTGAATCGCTTTGCGTCGCTGTCGTCTTTGCGATATGAAGGCCGTGTGATCAGGCGCACGCAGATCAGAAATACCACGCAAGTGGGAACCACGCGCATCATTCGCAAGGCGCGTGCCGCGCCGATTTTCAAACATGAACTCTTTTCGGATCGTCACCGCGTTTCGTTTCGTTTTGCCAAACGCCTTTTCCCCAACACTGCCGTATCACGCGCCGCGCCTTCCTAATTCTTTAGCCGGTCTCATTTCCACGCGCGAGTCATCTGGGCGTCTTCGCCAGTGGATTTTTTATTTCTTTTCCTATACAAAAATGACATCGTGTCAAGATATTCGCAACCTGTCGCGTAGCGCTCTCGTCAAAAAATGCATGCAAATGAAAGATCATGTGGGTGACATCCGTTGCAATGGAAAATCACAGGAGCTTGTGCAAACGCTATGCGCCTTTTTGACGTCAAGCAGCGCGAGAACATCACGCCTAGACGCATTCGATACCGCGCCTGTCGTTCTGCCCCCAACGGTCGCCGCCTCGAAACCCCAATTCGACTTGCCGCCCGTCGACCCCCCTCGCCCATACGACCACCCGCCTGAAGTGCTGGATGTGGTGCAGCGCGCGCCCGTGACACTTTCAGCCCCCTCTCCTCCTTTTCCGGTTCCGGATCAACACATCCTACAAATCAACATACTCGAGACGAAATTGTTCTACTTTGTCTACGGTGCCGCCACGCACAATGAGATTATGAGACGCACCAATAATCTCGATGTGCGGAAGCCCGAACTGGCGACAGCGACGGGGTACGGTCTCTACTTTGCTGGTCGGTCATCGAAGTGGGGGGGCGCCGTTGCTTCGATTGCACTTCAATCGGGGTCGGTTGGTGTTCCCGGAAGCCTGTATACGCTGTCGGGCACAGAACTTGAGCGTCTAGAGAAGTTCAAGACCCTATCTGTCAGACGAGAAATCGAGGTGACGAAGGACGGCGCGCGAATCAAGGCCGTGACGCACATCCCAATCTACACGCAGTGGATTGTCATGCCGTCGCCACAGTATATTGCAGCTATGCAAATTCAGCGCGACGGCGTCAACATCGAAGAGCCAATCGTGATCGTTGATCAATTCGGTATCCCTCGTGGGTATTGACAATATCTGGACGACCGGTTGGGCCCAACGGAGAGGAACGAGGGGGGAGAGGTCGGACGTGTCGAGAACACTCGCCGCTCAAAATTTGCCTGAAGACTCGAATTGTGGTGGTTTCTGGCCAGCAAGAGTCTTTGTAAAAAAGGTCGACGCTCCCACGGGATCTTCGTGATGAGGCCGGGCTCTCCCGGACGAGTTCTTGCATGACAGAAATGTGCCTGCGTCGGTGGTGCAGCATGAAAAATGATGGCTGAAAAGAAAAATTCGCGGCGAGGTCTATTTTGTGCTGTGCAGCACATTGGGGCTGGGAGACATTCCGCCGCTTCCAGACGAGATTCGCGAGCTCATCTTCGAACTCACGCTGCTTCGTGCTCGTCTTCGTTGTGCTCAATGTGCGATGGTGGTCCTTGTTGATTCGATTCGAGACGTGTCTTTCACGGTTCGTCAGTACAGTATCACAGCTACTGGCGCCGCGATTTGCAACAGGTGTACGACGACCGATGCGACAAGCCGGCGGATGAGAATGTCGGTGAATTTTTTTCCTGTCACGTCGAACAAGGCGCGACTTAGAAGCAACATGATTCCCCCACATGACCCATACTAATCCTTGCAAAGGAATGCGCCGCTTCGCACCATGAGCGACGAAGAGAAGATTTAAAATATTTTTTTAATGTAAAATGGAGTCGTCTGCAAACGAACCTGTTCCCGTTTCTACATCTCAAAACCGGCACGAGTATATCCGATCGCATAAGGCTGAACTACGCGAGTGTCGCCGGTGCAAGCAAGCGCCCGTGCTGCGTGGCTTCATCAACGGCTGTCGTCGACGGTGACACCCCTCCCCCAAAAATGAGGAGTCTGTTGCGAGATGGCCGACGAAAGCAAGGTCGTGCAGCGGAGACCACCCCACCTGACTTGCGCGTGAAGAGATGCTGCTCCGGCGCCTGGGACGCATACGCAATGCTTAGCTGCCTATACAGCGGGAGCGTATATTGCGGACGCGCTTCCGGTCTAACTAGACTTTCAATCCCGGCAACCAGCGATGGCACGCGTCTTGGATTCGGACGGCGGCATCCGCTTCAATATTTTGGCAGTGGGCACCGTAAACCGACGCAAGCATGTCGAGGACCTCCTGTGCCACTGTGCTCGTCCGGAGCGCTTCGTTTAATCGCGCGTCGTCGCCCGATGCTTGTAGCTGAGTGTCATCGTCGACACTCTTGGCGTCAGCTCGCAGAATGCGCAGCTCGAGATCACTGTTGTGCATGAGATGCTGATGGTAGATCTTTCGTCTTTCTTCGACGATCGCTTTCGCTTCGGCGGTATCGTATCGCTCGCAAAGTGTCCGGGCGGCCGCGTCCAACTCGGAAAACGCCTTTGCGCGTTTTTCGACGATTGCGTGCGCGTCATCGAAAAATTCATTGATGCGCTGAATCCATTTGTCGATTCCGGTGCGCAATTCTTGCTCGTCTGCAACCAGTTTTGCTGAGTAAATATTGTGCACCAGACGCATGTCGGGAGTCATCATGCGAACATCCATTGGAGTGCTCCTTGTGTATACATCGCACACTGGCAAAATCGCATGGATTGCTGCTCGACGAGCGTCGTCTGCACCAAAGAGACCGTCGATTACGATGCGCGCCGTCAAAGGCCACCACGTCTTCAACGATGCCTGACGCTCTTGCCTGTGTTCGTCGAGCGGATGAAAATTCATCTGCTCGACGACGACAACCGGTGTCGTCGGCTCACTGTGATTGAGTTCGAAACTCTCGATCTCCTCCATAATCTTTGTTGGGTGCCAGAAAAAAAGTTGTCAGATGTGATCGTCGTCGCGAGCACCAAACGTGACGACATGTGCGAGAACCGTCTGGTTGTCGAAAATTATACCGATGACATTCGATGTTGCCGGATCATAGGTTGTCATCTGATGTAGCAGCCACTGCACGCTCTTGTCGCGGTCGTCTAACTTTCGACGAACCGCGTCGATGCCGTAGGCTGTGAAGACCGCATCGAGTGGGATGTTCGTGGCATACTCAACCAAAAATGCAGTGGGCAGCTCGCGCTTCACGTGTTTAAATTTTTGGGCGTGCACGTGGATGAGCGTCTGCAATGCTTTTTGCTCGATTTCCATGACTGTCTGTAACGAAGAGTAATTTTTATTTGTGACAAACGCGGGTACGGTTGCAAAAAAAAAATTGACACAGACAAATGAGCAAAGGGGGATTTTTTTGGCGAGGTGCCGAGTCGCACAGCATATACGCCTTCAAGTGCGCCTTGGAGAAAGTCACCCCCCGCAGCAGCGGACTCCTCAACACGCCACGACTTCCAGGTCGAACGCCCTCTCCGGTGCCCACTTCCCATGCGTCCTTGCAGATACTGATGCGACGACCGACGAGCGACAAAAAATACGTGCGAACGATTGTTCCGAAAGACAAAGACGAATGATCATCGTTCTGAATGCTTGCGCATGAGGTGAACTTTTTTTTTGTAATGTTGAGCGCGATTGACGCATTGGGGGGTCGGGGCGTGTCCACAAAAAAAAAAGTATCAGACAAGACAAGACAAGACATGCGTTTCTGTGCGGTAGAGTCGCCATTTTGCGATGTGCGTGTAGAGGGTGCGGGAACCGTCGAAAAACATCAATTTTTAATGAGTTGGCTGGAGTGTTGGCTCCGGTTCCAGACGATGCGCGCCGTCTGTGGAGCAGTCGTCTTCGATATAGATGGCACGCTCATCGACGAGGCGGGACGACCGAATCATTCGGTTGTAGCGCTTTACAAGACGTGCAAGGAACTGAACCTTCAATGTTGTATTGTCACGGCTCGTCCGGAGACCGCCAAAAATCGTCGAAATACAGCTTCCATGCTTCGCGAAAACGGCATCGACGATTGGGAATCGTTGTACATGATGCCGAGTGTGCACGACGGACAGTACAGGGGTGTGTGTGTGAGCGTGTTGAGTGCGTACAAGCGGCAATGTCGTGACGACATCGAGACGCGACACAGGATCTTAGCCAATATCGGCGACATGTGGCACGATTTGATGCGTTTTCCGTTGCACGGACCCATGCTGTCAATGAAAACGAGAGATTTAGGCGAATGCGGAATATTTTTTCCGCCAATGTCCCATGGCGAAGTCGCGGTTAAGCTGATGGCAGAAGCCGGAGCTGTGCAGGAGCGTGGAGCCAAAGTGTGGTGAACACAATATCGCCGCTCTTTGCCGCTTTCCACGGGAACACGCACCTTCCTCTGAAAACGGAGTGCCGGTGACGGGAAAGACAAGCGGGCATCGCGGTCGATTGCTGACCATTGTTTCTGAGATCATACAAAGATGATGTGTTGGCATAGAAATAGAGTGTATTCTCAAAGGTTCCTTGCAAGACCATGTGCCGCACTCTCGCTTCCTGAACATTGTGAAAGAACCTGCGGTGCGTGCACCCAAGGGACACGTGTCCGCTGAGTTCGTAAATCATCCGTCGATTGAACTCCTCATGGATCGAAACGATGAATACTGGTCAAGCGGTTCGGTCGTCACAAACGAATGGAGACAGGCATGTTCGGAACTTGCAACGCGACTCCAATGCTGCAAGAAAGTTTGCGTTGCACATTCACGTCAGCGACGGAGAACGAATGAAGAACTCCTCTCACAATGCTCGCGTCGTCTACCATTTCTTGCGCATCTACTCACAGATGGAAAGCCAACTGTTTGCCGATGGTTGCCTTGACATGTGGGAGTACCTCTCCGCCCCTCCCCTTGGCATGGATTGGATCAACGTGCCGCCGCACCAGCAACCCTTGCTAGTGTCGTTGCTCAAGAAGCGGTGGTGTCGAGACCGCGCCGCAAACATCGTCGGCAGGCACTACCTTGGAGGTTTCTGTGACAAACGCCATCCGAAGCGCAGAGACACGCGGTTTGACTTGAAGGACCATTCAGCACGAGTGGAGATCCGCGCGTTGAGTCTATGCAATCATGGTGCGGATGTCTTCGACCAGCTTCATCCCAAGTTGTGCGCTATAGCTGCGATTATGCGAGAGCCGCTGCGGACGCATCGCACGTCGACGAGTGCGAATGCTCAAAAGTCACATCGTTGTGGTACCGTGACCCTAGATCCGAAACCTTCGCGACCTTGTCCGAGGTCATCCCCCCCCCGCCCGTAAAGGAGGCAATCGCACCCTTTCACATGCACCTCAGATCACGAAAAGGGGATCATAGAGAAGATCATTTCGCATTCACGTGGTAGGTGCAGCTTGACCACGCATTCAAAATGGGGGATGGAGCCTTTTTTTGTTAATCTATTTGTAACACAACAAGATGTTTTTTCGTAATGGTGTCGCGCTCCTTCCATATGTGACAACTCTGCTTCTGCACACAGAAACCCCGTTTGCCTGCGTGCCGCCGCAAGCGGATTTCCCCGCGAGCATCGTCTTCTCCGGAACCCGAACCCTCCGTGATCTGGTATTGGATGACCTCGATGTCACCCCCGCGCGGTGGCCCGATCGTAAACACGGCGGAATAGTGCACGGAGGATTCGCACGAAGAACGCGGCATCTCCTAGACCGTATGGATGAATTCATAACATCGAATGACAATCTACTGATCACGGGGCATTCTCTTGGCGGAGCGTGCGCGGTGCTGGCGGCATCTTACTTGCGGTACAATCGGTCAAAGAACATTTGCGCGGTTTACACGTTCGGGATGCCTTCGATTGCGACCAAAAGGTTTCGTCGGTTTTATGAGACACAGCACATAGCTACTCAACACTTTGCAACTCCTCGCGACCCGATCGTCCATCGTCTTCCTACGCCCTATCGAGAGTTGGGTAACGTATTCACACTGTTAGAATGCGATGAGGAGCAGGCGTGGGCACATCACGACATGCGTGCCTACCATGCAGCAATACACGGCTCGCCGATGCAGCCGTGGAGTCTTGACGGGGGGGGGAAACCTCTCAAGAGTCGCCGCTTCGCTAAAAAATGAAATCGCATCAAATTGTGAGCGTTTGGTCGGTAATTTCAAATCATGTCTACCGTCCCGCCCGCGAAAAAGCCAAAAACTAGACACCGAACGTGTAAAGCTGACGAGGATGTTGCGCAGGTGCCCGCGCCGCCGCCCCCCTTTGTTTTGCGCCTCATCAAGCAAAACAACTCAAAGACACACTTTACAAAAGAAGAGCAGGATTACATGAAGCAGTATGGCAAGAAAGAGTGCAGGCGTCTGACCGACATGATACAGAACATGACGCCCCTCGAAGAGCCGCGCCGCCTTCGCGTGCTTCGTTCCAACCTGCCCGATCACATCAAGACTGACATTTTTCGTCAGCTCGCGGACAACGAGACGCCAAAGTTTGAAGAGTGGGTCGAGCGTGCCCTCAGACTCCCCCTGAACACGTTTACCCCCACCCCAAAACGGCAGCAGCACAGAGAAATCATACGTAAAGCGATTTCTATCATGGACGCCGAGATTACCGGACATGAGGTGGCCAAGCATGAGGTTTTACGGCTCATCTGCACTTGGCTCAACACCGGCGCATCAACGGGCTTTGCCATCGGACTGGAGGGAAGCCCGGGTGTCGGCAAAACGAGCTTTGCAAAGCGGGCTCTTGCTCGCAGCATGGATCGTCCGTTTTGCTTCATCTCCCTCGGAGGCGCCTCCGATGCCAGTTGTCTTCTTGGGCACAGCTACACGTACGAAGGGGCTGTTCCCGGTCGTTTGACCGAGTCGATTGTGGCGTCTGAGCGCATGGACCCCGTCATTTTTTTCGATGAGCTCGACAAAATTTCCACGAGCCCCAAAGGCGAGGAACTCGTAAACGCTCTCATCCACTTGACCGACCCCATCCAAAACGAACACATCCGCGACCGTTACCTACACGGCATCGACCTTGACTTCAGCCGTGCCGTGCTCGTCTTTTCGTACAATGATCCGACACGCGTGAACCCAGTCCTCCTCGATCGAATCAAGCGCATCCAACTGCAGACACCCAAACATGACGAAAAAATGACAATCTGTCGCAATCATCTCATCCCCCGCGCCCTCTCAGAATTTTCGGGATTGCAGCTTGAGTTTGCGGACAACATCGTCGATTTTATCGTGCGGAAAAATGCACACGAAGCCGGTTTACGCGGCATCGAAAAGGACATTGCTCATCTAGTTGCATCCTACTGCCTCGTCAAAACGTACGGCTCGATGGAGATTTTGGGACTGGCAAAGAAGCAGGAGGTCGACGACTTTGTTCTCGATATCCACTTTGCGACTGCCGTCCTCGTCCCCGAGGCGGTCTCGACGACCACTTCCCACCTGATGATGTACTCTTGAAGTTCAACGCCTGCGTGATTGCGTGTTTTTGTGCATGTGACATGCGGCATGCGATTTGATGTGCTTCTTGGAGCCATGCGTCGTTTACATTCGCAATCTTGATCAGCACACCGCCCGGGCGGTCTCCCGTGTCAAAAAGGACACCTTTGCAGCCCTTGAACCGTTGACAAATCACATAACGCTCGTCATTGACAGAGCGACTTGACACCGGTTTGATTATGCATACCTGTTCGTAACACGTAGTGAGGAGAGCGACGAGCTGACGCGTCGCCGCACGCATAAAACCGAAAACTTTGACCACAAACGACCCTCCCGTCTTTTGCACACGCAAAGCCGTTTCGATTTCGCAAGCCAGTAACCACGCCGTGTAATCTTCCGCAAGCTCGGGGCGCGTCTCATTGTCGATTGCGCCGTCAGCGGTCACGAGGTCAACCTGTTTGACGAGATTGACAATTTCGTCGCGCGTGTCGCGCCTCATCAAATCATTGTGCTCAAGATCGAGTTCCGAGATCCGTTCGTGGCTGAGTATGCGGCTCGAAAACAGGGGCGCGCCTTCGGTGCGCCGCGATGTGACCATGATGCGCGTCGTTTTGGGAAACTCGGACGCGACCGCCTGCGCGAATCCCCCAGGCGCTTCGCAGAGATGGAGCGACGACTGCGGGTCGCGGATGGCGCACGTGCGCAAAATTTCGATGAGTTTAAAGTATGCCCGCGAGACGGGGCGTTCAACCACTCGCTGCAAATGTATGGTTTTATCCACCGCCTCCACATTCTTTTTCCAGGTCTCATCGCCTTTGATGGCGCGAAAGACGCCAACCTGCTCTTTCAGGCGCTCCAGCTCGACGTCGAGATTGTCGACGTGTGGTGCCTGTGCGACGATTGGAGACTCGAGCATCTCTACTTCTGCAGGGCTCAGCGGCCATGGGACGGAGTACATGTCGTTCGCCAGTGATGTTGGACGTCTCAATTGTGATTCGCGGCAAATTGGCCCACGCCGCTTACTAAACGTGTAGCCAAGCTCTGAAAACAAAATGGCGTCCTGTGCAAACAAAAGTGCAGCGCGTGCCTTGGAATCTAAAATGATCAACGAATTGCGCATTCACAATGTTCACCTGTTATCGGATATACCGACGGCTTTTTACCTGATGAGAGGTGGTAGGGTTGTGAATCAGGCAAAAATATATTGCAATATTTAAAGCAATGCACTCGCAACATTTGAGGCAGGACGAAGAGAAGCGAGGCAGACTTCATCACAGTGAGTCAAAAAACGTGTGGAGCGCGGAAGCACGCATCAATGCACTCGCGCGATACCGCGCCATGACCTTCGTGCAGCCAAAAAGCGGACCTGGCACGGGCATTGTGGACATGAACTACCAACCGGCTAACCTACCAATGGATATCATCACTTTTCTCGACGGGTCGGACTTGGACACTTGGAGGCATGCAAAGCAGATGATCTCTTATTACGTGAGGCCGTGGACCTTACCCCGTCAGCCCAACATGCCGCTTGCGCTCTGTCCGGTAGGCACGGCGAAGAGACTGCAAGACTACCAGAGAAAAGCGATGAATGCGATTCGTGCGAGCTGCGAGGCGGAGAATCTCTTTGAGTCGATCGTCGTCGACATGCAAAAGGGCACAGGCAAGACGGCCTTGATGAGCTGCGTTCTCGCAATGTACGCGTTCAACGCCCCCCTCTCGGTGGCGGATTCGCCCGTGAAGATGGCCAAGGTCGTCACCATATGCAAGCCCAATGCACAGGATTCGATGATACAGGACATGTACCAGTACGCGGTGATGGACAAGAAATCGGCAAAGGTGAGCAAGTACAAAAACATAAAAGGTGGGAATACTTTTCTCTATGCCAGGTCGCTGGACAGCATCTCCTCCAAAAACGCAAAGTTTGACGGTCTCTTAAGCCGGATCAACGATTACATTCAAGCCCCGGGCACATCTCGCAAGCTCGTCATTGCCATCGTGGACGAGCCGCAGGAGGTTCACAACCTCAGTAAATTTGCCAATAAGTTGCAGAAGATTACTGAGATGAGGAGACCCGCCGTAAAAGTCCGATTAATGCTGATGAGTGCCGACATCAATAGCGACAATTACGAAAAGTACGCGGGCGTGTGGGAGACGCAGGAGGTGATTAAACGAAAACCATACGTACTGATTCGGATGACCAAACTGCCGGTACAGGTCAAGCCCCCCGTCTTTGCTCGCATTGTCGACGTGCACATGGGCGCGTTAGATAGGGATGGTAAGTCATTGGAGTGTGAAAAGCTGGAGTATGTGCTTGAGCAGGTCAATTTCGATCCGAGCCATCAAAAGGCGCTACTCGCTTACGACGGCAAAAACAAGCAATTGCAGTTTCTCAAAACGACGCAATGGAATATCGGCAATCGGCAGAACCTCAACCGCGAGCTTAAAAAATGCAAAAAATATGCGGATGTGGTCCGCTTGCTGAGGGAAAGACAGTGGTTTGGCGTCTACGACGAGCAAGACGAGACTACCAGCGCGCTCGTGGCAAACCTCTTTGGAACGAATGTCTCGATGAAGGAGGATTTCGACGTGATGGGAGAGAGAGTGACATATCTAAAAGTCGTTCAGGACGTTCACGACGTGACAGATGAGAGGCGCTGCCTGGTACCGTTTCTTCTAGTCGACGAGAAAGTCGCGGGCGTCGACTTTTACAACACGAGCAGGGTGATCTTCATGGACGACATGTGGACAGATCCTGCCAAGCGCGAGCAGTGCAACCAGATCGCGGCGCGCGCAATCCGTTTCTGCAGCTGTATCATGAAAGAACCATTCTACCCGGTCGAGCTCGTGTATGTGCGGTCTTCATCACTGCCAAAGGGCTTGCAATTTGCCGAGACTCCCAAAAATGTCGAGTTGGTGCGGTCCTACGTCCAGGAGCCCGACGCGACGAAAACTCCACCTCTCTATCCCCAAGTCGGCCATCAATGCCGTCTGGAGAATCTCGACGTTTTTTGCGGGGGCCCAAGTGAACGGGAAGTCGTCACTCCGGCCGACGTGCTGAACAGTTTGATAAATTTCAAGGTATTCGAGTCATCCAGTCTCATCACGGCCAAAAAAGATGAACCGATCCAAGTTCGTCCAATATCGGGTGCGCCAAAAAGTATTTTGCGCGACAAAATCTGCAAGAAAGGTGACGTCCTCAGTAACGCCCTCAAAAAGACGAGCATTCAGGTCCCCGTCAGTCAAAGTATTGACGCGCACAGTGTTTTGAAACTCACGTACGAGGGCAACGACCAGGGCAAAGAGTCGATTGTGCATATGCCTAACGTCAAGTGTACCTTCTACAAGGACTTCAGCGACGCGTTCACGCGAAAGAAGCTGCTCTACGACAAGATACGCAAGGCGCAGGAGACGAGCAAGGTCGTGGTCGAGGTCGATTTGAATAAAAAGATCCCGATGGACCTTATCGTGAAGAAAATCGTGCACCTCTGCCCCTTGGGAACGACGGAGGCAATCGATTGGATCACGGTGGCGACAGACACGATCACCAAGGAGAGAGAACATACAGAGGACCTCTACGTGAAGTTTGTAAAGTACGCAATGGCGGAGAGCGTCGCCAATGCCGGGGTTTCGATGCCCCCTGATGTGGTGATACAGGTGGTAGATCATCTTGTCCCGATACCAGACCGGTCGAGCGATAATCTAGTGTCACGGATGCTTTCAGCCGCCGCCACCGCTGCCGCCACCGTCACCTCCGCAGCCTTTACTTCGCACGCCCATCCGTTCGATCGCGCTTACTCGGACTTTGAGCTTGTTCCAACTTATGAAACCAATCCCAAAAAGAAGAGGAGGATGTTAAACGGTGGCCATAGCACGATCAAAGTACGGGACTTTCAAGCCATGAATGTCAACGGCGACGTCATCAGCTTTCAGATCAAAGTTTTCAAGGAAGAGTGGATAGCAAAACAGGAAAGTCGGGTGGGAGCAACCCTGCATTTAGTGGATGATAAGGATCATGCGTATCCCTTCAAACTTGACACGGTGGATAGGATGCGCAATTGCGAGGGCGTCGTCCGAGAAGTCTGCCCAACCGACACTAACAGTAACACCCGGTGGCTGCTCGGGGAGATCTGCGAGTGCCTGCACAAAGACCCGAGGGAAGGCTTCCTGACAACCCTCTTCAATCACAGTCAAAACCATGGAAACGAGATGCTACGGATCATCCGCGCCGTATGCGTCGATCACTGCAGAAGGCATCCGTGCGTTTTGAAACCAGACATTGATCACCTTACCGATTTCCTGTCCCGTGCGATGGAAAAAGGGCCAAAGATGCTCGAGTACACGAGACTGTCGCTGGGTCATCTCCAGCATTTTAAGTGCACGATGGCCGATACCCTCGAGTACCTCCTGCTCACGTCGACCTTTGTGGAGTACCTGACGACGAAGAGCAGG
>MDTG01230786.1_pt1 | contig 21361 bp, 20 predicted proteins | sample 811421 | NCBI WGS metagenome assembly MDTG01 (sample SAMN05326645, study PRJNA326480) | marine metagenome | isolation source: seawater | place: Pacific Ocean: South East | collected 2011 | reverse complement strand
TTGAAATACTGTGAATAAATAAATTTAAATTTTTAAACTTTAACATCTTTCTTATTAAAAAATTAAAAAATTTAGGAAAATCTTTTTTAGTTTTAAAATTTTTATAGATAATAATATTATCTCCTATTTTTCTTGGAATATTTTGATCGAAATAAATTACAATCCATAATGTATTTTTTGTTTGTTTAGAATTAATGTTAAAAAATTTATCATCCAGTGAACCATCATGTTTAAAATTTCCTAAATTAGCCCAAGTGAAAATAATATTATCGAAATTAATTTTATTTTGGCTTCCTATTATTTTTGAATAAGAAAAAAAAATACCTGAAAAAATATTTTTAATAATCTTCATGAAATATGAAAAATTATCTATTTTGGCGTCTGAAAGCTTATAAATATCGGAAAGTCCAATTGAATCTGTATAAGTTGGATAATATAAATTTTGTGCTTCTTTTAAGTATGAATTTTTTTTTTCAAAAAAATATATTTTGTCTTTGATTTTATTTATAGCATTGATTTTTTTTTTAAAAAGACTTGTGCTCATCAAATTAATTTTTTTTAGCCCAAATGTAAAAGTTTTTTAAACCTTCTTTAATTTTTAAAAACTTTTTTTTATTTATAAATCTTTGCATAGACTTATCTGCATATATTCCATATTGATCCCCAGGGGTATTTTTTTTAATTATAATTTTACTTTTTCTATTGTGTAATTTTTGAAGAATTTTCAAAACTGTAAAAACTTTTGTTTTTTGTCCAGTTCCTAAATTAATAATTTTGTTTAACATTTTTCTATTTTTTAAAGCTTCAATCCAAATATCCACAACATCATCTATGTAGATTAAATCTCTAAATCTATTGATACTGCCTTTGACGATTATTTTATTTTTTTTAATAAGACTGGCTAAATAGATACTTACCATTCCTTGTTTTTCATTAAACAGATCTTGGCCAGGCCCGTAAACATTAAACATTCTAAAAAGGATATAATTAAAATTTTTTGAATTTTTAAATATGTAATCCTCTGAAAGTTTTTTATGTAAACCATAATAAGAAAGTGGATTACAATTGTCCTGAATATTCGCTTTTATCGAACCATCTCCATAAACAGACATCGAACTTGCGTAAAAAAAATTTTTAATAGAGTTTTTTTTTGCATAGCTTATTAAGTTGTAAGTGGTTATAAAATTTCTTCTTAAATCGTTAATAGGATCATCAAAACTTTTTTCTCCAGATGATTGTCCAGCTAAATGAAAAATATAATCAATTTTTCTGGGTAATCTAAATATTGTTTTTTTTTTAGAAAGATCAATTTTTATAAATTTTATCCCTTTTATAATATTTTTTTTTGATCCAGAGTAAAAATCATCACATCCAATAACAGAATATTTTCTTTTAATAAGTTCCGCACATATTTTGCTTCCTATAAAACCAGCTGCACCAGTGACTAAAATTCTTTTTTTTCTCAAGTTACCTATAAAAAATTTTTTTATTTAATGATTTCTTTATAATTTTTTCTGCTTTTTTTACATCGCTCTTTTCATCTACTGCAACAGAATTTGAATTTAATTTTACCATTTTAATTTTTATATTGTCTTCAAAAAACCTTAAAATTTCAATATCTTCAATTTTTTCTAATTTTCCTTTTTGATTTCTGGAATTAAATTTTTTCAATTCATTTTTATTAAAAGCATAAATACAAACCTGTTTAAGATAATTTTTTTTTTTTAACTTTTTTTTTGAACCTGGAATAGCTAATCTTGACATGTAAACTAATTCATTTTTTTCATTAACGACTACTTTTGGCAAATTTAAACTAAAAGGATCTTCAAACTTATGAATTTTATCATAGCCACATATAACATGATTCGGGAATTTTATTTTTGATTCGATTATTTTTTTTATATCACCTGGTCTAATTGTTGGTTCATCACCTTGAACATTAATATAAACGTCTGATCTTATCTTCATTGATGCCTCCGCTACTCTATCTGTACCTGTAAGACATCTTTTCGAAGTCATTATAAAATTAAAACCATTTTCACTTACTTTTTTTGCAATTCTATTATCATCGGTTGCAATAAATAATTTATCCTTTTTTACTACTTTTAAGCAGATATCAGCTACCCTTAGAATCATCTCGCGACCTAACAATTTTACTAATGGTTTTCCCTTATATCTGCTTGAACCATATCTGGCTGGAATAATTATACTTATGTCCATTTTTAAATTTTATTTAAATCTATCTTTTTTATATTTAATTTTGTTTTAGCCAGAGAGTAAAAATTAAAATTTTTACTAGAGTATTTTTTCTTTAAAGACTCAATAATTTCAAAACTTTCATCTTGGTTTGGTTCATCTAATGAATAACCATCAAATCCTGCCAAATATATTTTTTTTATATTCTTAGAAATCAAAAAACCTACTGCATAAACTAGGGCTAAAGGTTTTTTAAGTGATACATAATTACTGTGAATAGATGTTTTGTTTTTAATTTGAATACCAAAATCGATTAAAGAATTTTTTTTAAAAGAACTCTGTAAATTTTTTGATAAACATGAATAAGGTACCAATAAATTATTACTACAATTTTTAAAATAAGTTAAATTTGAAAGTATCTTTATAGGATGACAGAAGGCTCTAATATCTATTAACTTATCACTGATTATTTTTGTGTTATTAAGGCAAATAACTAATAATTTTGAACTTTTAATTTTATCACTTAATTTATACTTTATTTTTTTTAATGATTTACTAGGTCCAAGAATCAAGGCTTGAGTAAAAGATTTGTCTTTAAATTTATAATTTTGATTTTTAAATTTAGGCATTTTTTTAAACTCATAGATATCAAAAGCAGATAGTAAAGTGAAAGGATTAAAACTTTTTGCAGATTTATTTTTTAAATATTTTATTGCATTCATATAGTCACATTTTTTATATCTTGGATCTGAAAGCATAGACTGAATGTAAGTAGGATGAATTTTATATTTACCTGACAAACGGTAATACTCATTAGTTCCCCATTTATATTTTTTTTTCAACTTTAAAAATATTGTTAAGAGATTTTTAATAGCTTTATCTTTATCTTTATTAAAACTTTTATCTTTAAAAAATTCTATTAATTCTTCTGTTTTAGTATTGCCAGGTCCTCTCCCCATACCAGTAACCGTACTATCAAGCCAATTTAAACCATTTCTATTTGCAAATAGAGTATTTTCTAAAGCTAATGATTGATTGTCATGTGCATGGATACCCATTTCATACGGCCAATTTTTTTTAAATTCATTTATTAAAAATTTAATTTGTTTTTTTTTTAGTGAACCCAAACTGTCAGCAATATATAAACATTTAAAATATTTTTTTGAGAAATTGCAAATTTTATATATAGTTTTTGTTTCAATTTCACTTATTTGCATTATATTTATAAATAAATTTATATTCTTATTTTTTTTTAAAACTTTCAGATATTTCTCTATTTTAAATAACTCATTGAAATGACATGCAATTCTAATAAATTTTATATTTGTGTATTTTAAATCTTTTAAAATCGTCATTTTTTCTTTTTCATCTTTTTTGTTAGAAAAATTGATCAAATCTGAAGCATTAATCATAATTCCAAAGTTTATATTTTTAGGAAACTTAAAATTCTTGAAAAATTGTTTGTCACAATGAGCTGTTAACCCTTTTCTTTTATCTATAGGTAAAAATAAAAAGCCTATTTCAACAAATTGTATTCCTGTTTTGGAAACTTCATTAATGTAATTTTGAATATCTTTTTTTGAAAACTGCCAATTATTGTAGTATCCACCATCTCTTAAAGTACAATCTAGTAAGTTTGTTTCCATACAAATATTCCTCTTTTCTTATTAAACTTTTTTATCTAAATCCAATAAATTTTCACAGATTTTTAAAGTATCTCTGTTATGAGATACAATGATAACAGTCATTTTATTTTTAAGTTGTTTGATGCTATCAAATATTTTTTTTTCATTTTCATAATCAAGACCTGTAGTAGCTTCATCTAAAATTAAAACTGATGGATTACGATAAATCTCTCTTGCTATTGCAATTCGCTGTATTTGACCACCTGAAATTTTAGATCCTCTCTCACCAATATTTGTATCAATACCATTACTTAAAGTTTCAACTAAATTATTTAGATTTGCGTTTTTAATCGCTAAATTTAAATTATCATAATCAATATTTTCAATATTTACACCAAAAGCAATATTTTCTTTTAAAGATGCATCTAATAAAAAAATATTTTGTGAAACATATCCTAGGCATTCTTGCCATTTAAAAATATTTTTACGTATATCTAAATTATTAACTAAAACTTTTCCTTTATCAGGTATTAACAATCCAAGCAAAATATTGATTAATGTAGACTTACCTGAGCCACTTTCTCCGCATATTCCAAAAATAGAATTTTTATTAATTTTCAAATTTAAATTTTCAAATATTTTTTTTTTTCCATAAGAATAATTAATATTTTGACAAGTTATATCACCAGGATAGATGTTTGTTTCAGAATTATAATTTTTATGTTTTAATGAATAAATATTTTGTTCATTGAGTTCATTGGAAATTAAATTTAGTGATGGCTTAAAACTTTCAACTTGCTGCAAGTAACTATTTAGTTTAACAAAACCTGGTAATAATCTTAAGCCTGCTGCTAAATACACAACCAGTAATGGTACTATTGATTGAACTTCATTTGAATCTGAAACGTTAAAAATAATTATTATTGTTAAGATTATAAGAAAAAAAAGTTCAATTAAAAATCTTGGAGCTTCTTGAAGAGTGTTAGATTTATATGCAGATTTTACAAATGATCCAATATTATTACTAAAAATATCTTTAAAAAAATTTTCAGATTTTTTTAATTTTATATCTTTAATTGTTCCAAAAATTTCTTGCAAATTTTTTAAAATTTTTGCAAAAGATTTTTGACGAATAATACCAAAATTAAAAATAATTTTTTTTGTAAAAAAATAGTATATAGATGTAAAAATAAGAAAAAAACATATTAGGCTTAAAGATGTTTTGAAATCAATAATCAAAATTAAAATTGCTATCATAAAAAAAATAAATAACTCAACAGCTATTTTCAAATAACAAAAAGTCATTTGGGATAAATTTTTACTTTCAAAAACTATATTTCTAATAAGATCTGAAGATTTTTGATTAACAAAAAACAAATAATTACTACTTAAATATTTTTTCAAAAGATTCTCACTAAGAATTTTATAAATATTTTGTGAAAATTTGTTTGTCCAATATGAAAAACTTATCAAGTATAATGTCTTTAAAACAAATAGAATAATAATAAATAATAAAGCGGATAATAAAATTTGATTTTTGACAAAATTATTTTCGATATGACTCAAAAAGTTATTAATAAAATCAAATGATGTTTCCCCACTAATAATTATTTCTGCAATTGGAACTAAAACGGAAATACTCAGTAGTTCAAAGAATGTAGCAACAAGTAATAAAAATACAAAAATATATAATTTTGATTTAATTTGATTGGGTAAAATTTTAAGTAATTTGTTTATGCTATGCATTTAAAAAATAATACTTTGAACTAATTTACCATCATAGATCTAAAATATAAGGCATAAATATGATGTATACCTAAATCGTATAAATAAGTTTTATTAAATATGTATATTTTAGAAAGTTAATGATAAAATTATCAAAAAATTTTTCTTATGTTTTTTATACTTTAAAAATTTTTATTATATGTGTAAATATTTTCTTTTAGATTTATCAAATTAAATAATAATATAAATTGAAAAAAATCGTTTTTTTAACTTCCCAACCTCTTGAGCAGAGAAATTTTTATCGATTTGGGTTAGATATATTCATTAAACAAAATTGGGAGATTATTTATTGTCATTTTAATGTAACAAATAATGCCATCGATATTTTAGGAAATGAAAAAAAAGTTAAACCTGAAGATCTGAAGAATATTGAAAACTACACTATTTCAGATTTTAAAGAACTGAGGAAAATTTTAAGTAAAATTAAAAATTCCTATTATGCTGATTTTACAATTGGTAGTTTTTTTAAGATTTATGCTAATTTGAAATTAGAAAGAAATAATACCCGATTGATTTTTGAGATAAACAATTATCCAACTTTTAAAAAAAAGTATGAATTAAAAAATTTTTTAAACGTTTTTAGGAACTTTTTATCATCAAAAAATAATTATTATAAAATTTTAAGATTTATGATTGTTAAAACTAATAATTTTTTTATCAATTATGTTTATAAAAAACCTATCTTAATTTATTCAGGGAAGAATTTTTCTAATCCAAAAAAATATTCGGACATTATTGATACTCATGCAATGGATTATGATTTTTTTTTAAAAGATAAAGATTCAATAAAAGAGGAAAAATTTATTACTTTTGTTGATGCATATCTGGAAAACCATCCAGATTTAATTTTTTTAAAAAAAAAGTGTTGTTACAAAAAAAAATTACTTAAATTCTTTAAATAATTTTTTTTCTATGCTCGAGAATGAATTTAACCGTAAAGTTGTTATCGCAATACATCCTAGAGCACCTTTTGATAATTCCAGATATGAAGAAAGAGAGAAATTTTTTTATAATACTTATAATGGTATAAAAAAATCAAAATTAGTAATAATGCATGGATCTACATCAGCTAATTTTGCCTGTATTCTTAGAAAGCCTATAATTTTTATTTATACAAATGAAATGTCTCAAAACTATCCAAGATCTGTTGAAAATATAAAATTTTTTGCTGAAGAGTTTGGAACTAAAGCAATTAATATAGATAATAATGACAATATAAATTTTAATGATTATTTGAAAATTGATGAAAAAAAATATGATGAATATTTTTCAAAATATATATTAGACAATAAAAATGATAATTTTTTATTTTGGGAAAAAGTAATTTTTAAATTAAATCTTATTAACAAATTTGAATAAATATAACTAAAGATTTTTTATAATTTTTTTAAAAGTTTTATTATCATAGTCAAATTTCATAGTTTTGTTTTTATAAATATTTATCTTTCTAATCCATAAACTTTGATTTGATTTAGTTACAAAATTATAAACTCTATTTATTTCAGGTTTATTGATTTTACTCAAAGTTGTCCAAAATGAACCTTTTTTTTTCAAATTTTCAAAAGAGCCAAACCTATAATTGTAAACTGGATTTTTTTTAGATTTAATCATTATAAAACCAACCCTTAATCCTTTGGGTAAACATTCAATTGCTAGTGTTGAATAAGTAGAAAATATAAATTTAAAGTTTTGAATAATATCGTAGCTTGATTTATTTTTATCTAAAATAAATTTAAAGTTATTCTTTAAAGCTCTTTTATAATAAGATTTTTCCTTTGTGAATATAATGGGATTTTTTCTATATCTCGGCAAAATATTAAAATTAACATTATTTTTTTTGGCAAGTTCGTTTAAATTAAAGGCTACTAAATCTTCATTTTCACATTTGTCTTTCTTATCATGGCTATAATTTGAAATAAAAACAATTTCTTTTTTTTGTTTTTTTAAATTAGGTTTTGTGAAATTATTTTCAAATGATCCAATTTCAAAAAACTTTCCATTAATCTTATTAGAATAAAACTTTTTTACAGTGCCATTAAATAATAGAACATAATCTACATGAAAATCTTTTTTACTATTTTTTGAAAAATAATTTTTGTTTTTATTTACATTAGAAGGTAGGTAAGCATTTGTTCTTGCGCCTTTTTGTATCATTAAAGTCTTAATTCCTGTTTTTTTACTTAGCTTGTAAAAAATTATATGGTAATCAAAAGCTGTTAAGATTAATTTTGGTGAAACTTGTTTTATGAATTCTACACAATAATCAAGTGTTGAAAACTTTAGTTTTATTAAACATTTAAACAAAATAGAAAAATTAATTTCTTCTCCTCTTCTATAAAGAATAGTAAAGTCTTTTTTTCTAATATATTTTAAAAACGGATTATAATCACCATCAACCAAAACAAATTTATTTTTTTTCGGTAATTTAATTCTCCATTTTGCTTTAAAAAAATATTTTATAAAGATAATTAAATTCATCATTAATAAACTTATGATATAATAATATATGGTAAAAAAAAAAATAGTTATATTTGGTAGTAATGATCATTCCAAAGTTGTTTTTTCGGAAATAATAAAACTTAAAGACTATATTATAGAGGGATTTATAGATGATTTAAGTAAAAGTGGAAAAAAAATTATAAATTATAGAGGTAAGGATTATTTCACTTTAGGAACCACAGAAAACTTTATTAAAAAAGAGAAAAAAAAAAGAAATAAAAAAAATTCTACTGAAGTGTCTGGAATTATTGGTATTGGTTTAAATTATATCAGAAAAAAAATAGTTAAAGAAGTTTCAAAATTAGATAAAAATTTCAAGTGGGAAAAAATAATCTCCAAAAATTGTATATTGAATGGAAATTTAGAAATTGGGGAAGGCAGCTTAATTATGTCAGGTGTTATAATTAATACTCAAACAAAAATTGGCAAGCATTGTATAATTAATACATCATCTTCAATAGACCATGACAATAATTTTAAGGATTATTCTAGTTGTGGTCCAGGAGTTATAACTGGAGGTAATGTTACTGTTGGTGAAAATAGTCATGTAGGTATTGGCGCAATAATAAAAAATGAAATAAAAATAGGAAAAAATACAATCATTGGTGGAAATTCTTATGTAAATAAAAATTGCAGCAATAATTCAATTTACCTTGGCAGTCCTACTAAATTCATTAAAAAAAGAAAAGAAAATGATAATTACCTTTAATCATCTGTGCCATCTTTATTGACAGTATGTCTTAGGCGCCAAGTACTTTTTACTCTTTTCCATAAGTGAGATGATCTAAATTTATCACAAATTTTAAAAAAAGTTTCTTCTTTTATTTCTAAAAATTTCATTATCTCCGAAAAATACCTATCAGGAAATTCACCATCATACTTTTTTACTAAATTTTTTCCTTCTTCTCTTGTTAAATGTTTATTTCTTATTTCCTGACTGGCATCATAAGTGGCTCTTCCAATTCCAAATTTTATAAATGTTGTGTAATAATGTAGATCATCTATCTTATCATCTATACTATTATACTTACTAAATGTGCCTTGTGTTCTGAAAGGTCTGGGAGAAAACCCAGTATTTTTAACAGCATAATAAAAAGCTTCTTGTGGGATCCATTTTAGATAGTAACCTAAATAATGAATTTCAATTTTATTTTTGTTTATTTCTTTATCGCTTGTTGGTAAAAAAATTTTTAAATCTCTATATTTAAATTTATATTTTTTTATAAGTTCAGATATTTTAATTCCTGCAAGGTAAATATTATTATAGTTTTTTACAGCAAAATAACTTTTCTTTCTTAGAGAGGAATTGTTTTCAGCAATTGGATTACCATATTCAGCCTCATTCTCACCGTAAAATACTAATTTGATACCAAATTTGGATGCTATTTTTGGAGCAATATTTTTTTGACCTAAAATAAATGTCTGAAATGGGTGAAATAAATTTGTTATTGAGAGTTTTGTTAATTCTTTCATCACTCTTCCATTTGGTCTAACAATTAGCGCGTCAAAGCCACCAATGTTAATCCAATTATTATAATTTTGTAATCCATAATCGGTATAAATTATGGGCGGCCAAGTCACTATTAAGGGATTCATATTGTACTTATATTTCAGTACATGAGCTTGAAAAGCACTATCTTTACCTCCACTTCCTGGTATTAAGCAATCGTACTCTCCATTTTTTTTTCTATGTTTGTCTAAAAGTTTGACAAGTTTTTTTTCTCTCTCTTTCCAATTAATTTTATTTTTTATATAATTTTGTTTACATGCATCACAAATACCATCCTGCTCATTAATTTTAAGATACTTTGCATTTTTTCTATCTTTGGTATGAAAAAATTCAGATATTGAACTAGGTCTTTGATTGGACATAACACAATTTTTACAGAAAATTATTTTTTTAGGTAAATTATATTTTATAATCATTTTATTTATCAATTTTATTCAAAAAATTTTGAACAATCTTTAAACCATTTAAGCCACTTTTTTCAGGGTGAAATTGAACACCATACAAATTTTTATACTGGATTGATGTAGTGACCCTTTTTCCACCAAAATTAATTGTTGAAGTAATATACTTCTTATCTTTAGCCTCAACATAATACGAATGGATGAAATAAATCGATGGTTTAATACTTATCTTTTTAAATAAATCGTTATTTTTGTTTTTTTTAAAATCTAAAACGTTCCATCCAAGATTGGGTACCATATTTTTTGTTTTAAGATCTTTAAGGGATTTAACTTTTCCATTTAAAATATTTAAACCTTTAGTTTTTTTAAACTCTTCGCTCGAACTAAATAACATTTGGAATCCCAAGCAAATAGCTAGTATAGGTTTATTCTTTTTAAAAAAATTTTTAATTGTTTTGTCTAAACCTGAATTTTTCAATTTTTTCATCCCAGCTGGGAAAGATCCAACACCTGGTAAAATTAAGCCTGAGGAATTCATAATTATATCTTTATTATTAGTAATCTTTGTTTTAAAACCTAAATGATTTACTGCACCTACTATGCTTTTAAGATTGTTAATTCCTGTATCTATTATTGATATATACTTCATAATCTTACTTTTATTCCCCTTTTTTTTAAAAACTTTTTAATAGAAAGAATATTGGTTTTTTTAAAATTTGTTGTATCCCTTGAAAATGTTAGAAATTGAGTATTTCCCTCACCTTTTGTTTCAAATTTAAAATTTTTTTCTCTTATTAATGAGTAATGTATTAAAGATGATATAGCTACTCCAGAAACTTTGTCGAGTTTTAACACATCATAAATTTGATTTTCATTGCCTGCTCCTCCATGAATTATGAATGGGACATTAATTTTATCGTAAATCAATTCTAATATTTCTTGATCAAAACCATTACCCATTCCATCACATGATATCGAAGTTAGAATAATCTCTCCAACTCCATGTTGTTGAGCTTCAGTAAACCAATCTAATAATTTTTTATTGGAAACCTCTCTTCCGTAATTACTAAGACAAATAAATTCATTATTAGAATTTTTAATTACCTCAATAGAAAGACAAATATTTGCAGATCCAAATTTTTTACTAGCCTCATCTAAAAACTTTGGTCTTTTTATAGCAGTTGAATTAATAAATACTTTATCAGCTCCAGCACTTAAAACTTGTTCAATATCTTTTAAACTTTTAATTCCACCACCAACTGAGATTGGAATAAATACATCAGATGAAGTTTTTTCAATTAACTCTAAAAAATTTTTTCTCTCATAAAGACTAGCAACACAGTCATGGTAAATAATTTCATCAGATAAATTTTCATAATATTTCTTCGCAAAATAACTTGGATCACCTAGAACTCTTAAACCCTCTAGATTTACACCTTTTACTAAATTAGGTCCTTTTATATCTAATTTAGAAATTATTCTTTTCATATTCCTTTACAAAGGTAGTAATAATTATTAGTAATTAATTTTAAAACAAGCAATGTTCAAGTTATCAAAAAAAAACGTTAAAAAAACATATAATTTACCAAAAAATGTGAAGTTTTGTAAGAACTGTGTTGTTTCAAATCAAAGACCAAGGATTAGTTTTAATAATAATGGAATATGTAATGCATGTGTAAATCTTAAAAATAAAATTAAAATAAATTGGAATGATAGAGAAAAAGAATTAAAGGATTTGCTTTCTAGATATAGAAGTAAAGATGGAAAATTCGATGTTATTGTCCCTTCAAGTGGTGGCAAAGATAGTGCTGTGGTAGCACATAAACTTAAATATAAGTATAATATGAATCCTCTTACTGTGACATGGGCTCCGCATATCTATACAGATATTGGTTGGAAAAACTTTCAGAATTTAATTCACTCTGGATTGACTAATATTCTTGGTACCCCTGACGGCAAAGTTCATAGGAGGCTAACTAGAGACTCTTTAATTGAAATAGGAGACCCATTTCAGCCTTTCATATACGGCCAAGTTAGTTTTCCTGTTAAAATGGCTATACAATTCGGGATAAGTTTAATAATGGATGGAGAAAATGGTGAATTTGAATATGGAGGAGAAAAAAGCGCTTCAGAGAAATCTTTTTCACCTAAGGATGAAATTAAATATTGGTTTTCTGATTTTGAAGCAAAGAAATGGTTAAAAAAAGGTTACACCAATAAAGAAATGGATATCTACATGTCTCCATCAATAGACGAAATACTATCAAAAAAAATTAATAGACAATTTTGGAGTTATTATCAATTTTGGGATCCTCAAGAACATTATTATTATTCAACTAAAAATACTGGTTTTAAAGCAAACCCTGATGGAAGATCAGAGGGCACTTTTTCAAAATATGCCTCACTTGATGACGCAATTGATGGTTTTCATTTCTATTTTATGTTTTTAAAATTTGGTATTGGAAGGGCAACTTCAGATGCTGCTCATGAAATAAGAGATAAACATTTGAAAAGAGAAGAGGGTGTGAAACTCGTAAAAAAGTATGATGGTGAATTTCCTAAGAAGTATTACAATAAGTTTCTTAAGTATTGTAATATAAATGAAAAAGAATTCAGTCAGATTTGTGATAGATGGCGATCTGATCATTTATGGACAAAAAAAAATGGTAAATGGAAATTAAATAAACAAGTAAGTTGAATTATGGATATTTGGTTAGATTGGTCTAGTTTAAATAATATATTGAAACAAAAAAAAAGAATTTATTTTTTTGGGAGATCAGAGGATTGGGTTCCTAAAACACTATCAAAAGTAAAAAAACAAAAAATTGAAATCACTATTCTTGATAATAATCCTGTATATAACAATACGTCTTTTTTAGATTGTAAAGTTATTAACCCAAGTATTTTAAAAAAATTTGATTTTAAAAGAGATTATGTTGTAATCACAGCTGAGCCGGAAACAATAATACCAGAATTAAAAAAATATAAACTTGAGGCAGGAAAAAATTTTTGTTGCACTCCACAAATAAAGGAGTGGGGTAAGCTTCAGGAAATTAAGAATAATTCATCTGATTTAATTTTTTCATCATCAGATTACTTTGACCTAAGTAAAGCAAGAAGTAGTAAACTCGGAGGTGGAATTTTTACAGCAAACGTTGCTAATCAAAAGTATGAGAAAAAACTTGATGGTCAATATAGACAAATTATTAGACATAATGCACATTATTACGTGATTGAATATATTAAAAAGGAAGTTCATATTTTTAATAAAAAATTTAAAATTATTCAGAAATATAATCTGGATCAAAGTAAAGCACAAAATGAAAAACCAAATTATTGTGGTATAACTTATATGCCAAATACTAAATGCTTTTATGTAACAAATACCGCATCAGATGAGATTTCTATCTATGACCAAAAAAATTTTAAGTTATTAGATAAAATAATTTTTTCTAATAAATCAAAAAAATTTGCAGATGGCCAATGCCATATTAATGATATAACCTCATTAGGGTCGAGTCTTCTTGTTTCTTATTTTTCTAGGTCTGGACTTTGGCGAAAAGGTATTTTTGATGGAGGTGTTTCAGAAATAGAGACGGATACTGATCAAATTAACGATTTAATTTCAGGTCTTAGTCAACCACATAGTCCAGAAGTTATAGAGGAGCAAATATATGTATTAGATTCATTTAACAAATATTTATACCACGGTACAAAAAAAGTTTCTAAATTCTCTGGATTTGTAAGAGGTTTGTCTTTTGATAACAACTATTTTTACATAGGCCAAAGTGAAGATATGTACTTAAGTAAAGACATGGGTTTAGACATGAATAATACACTGTGTAATGCTGGGATATTTCAATTAGATGTTAATAAAAATATATCAAGGTTTTTATCTATCCCTGATGTAATGAATATACATGATATAATAATTTTAAAATAAAATATAATCAAAGATATTTACTCTACTTGCAAGTAATCAAAATTTTTTTAATTTTTGAATTTTTTAAGTAATAGTTCAAAATTTTCAAATCCTCACTATTATCTATATCAACCCATTTTTCTTTACTAGACACTAGCCCGTAAGTTTTTTTTGGTAGTTTTATTTTATCTTCATACAAATAAGATCTGTAAACATATAAATTTCCTGTGGGTAAAAATTTTTCTTTTATATCCTGAGTTCTTTTATTAAAACCATAATCTGGTTTCCAACAATTGTTAATTACTCTACCTGTAAAAGATTTATCTCTAGCCAAATGTATAAGGCTATCGAAGTTTTTTTTTTTATTTAGAATTTTTATTGACCTGTATACTAAATTTAATTTTCTTAATGGAGATGTTGGTTGAAGTAAAATAATATACTTATATCTTTGGTTCAATTTATTTAATGCATGAAAAATCACATCATGCATCGAGGCATAGTCATTTGATATTTTTTTTGGCCTTCTAAGAAAAAAAACATTTTCTTTACTACAAATTTTTTTAATTCTATTGCAATCACTTGTCACTACTAAATCACAATCTTTCTTTTTTAATTTTTTAGCAAAATTTATTGTCCAAAAAATCAAGGGCTTACTAAGAATTTTAACAAGGTTTTTATTTTTAATCCTTTTTGAAGTTTTTCTAGCTGGAATTATTATTAAATTTTTCATTATTTTGAGTAATCTTTAAAAATTTTTAATTGTTCTTTTGTACCAAGATCAAACCAATTTTCATAAAATGGGAAAGCAATTACTTTTTTCTTTTTTTTAATCATCAGTGTTATTAAAACATTCATATCCATGTATCGATTGTATTTTAAAATTTTTGCACACCTAGTCTTTAAAACATAAATACCTGAATTTATAATTATATTTTTTTTTGGTTTTTCAATTATGTTACTCACTTTTATACCTTTGGTATTTACTTCTCCATAATGATTTTCTGTTACATATTTTTTTACAGCTATTGTAAGGTCTGCTTTATTCTTAATATGAAATTCAAGTAAACTTTTATAATTTATCTCGCTTAGAACATCACAGTTGGTAAGTAAAAAGTTTTTTTCTTTAATTTTATTTTTTAATAAAGATAGGGATCCTGCAGTACCTAATGGCTTTTTCTCATTAATATAATTTATATTAATATTCATATTGTCGCCGTTTTTGTAAAAATTCTTAATTAAATTTCTTTTATAAAAAGTAGTTAATATAAAATTTACAAATCCGTGTTTTCTTATATTTTGCATAACTATAGATAACATTGGTATTTTTTTTATGAGCACCAAGGCTTTTGGTATCTTATTAGTCACTGGCCTTAATCTTGAGCCTATTCCTCCAGACATTATCACTACTGGTATTTTTAAGTTTTGAAATACTAGTTTGTTTCTATTGAAAATCCCAATTACTTTTTTTTTATGTACGATGGGTGCTTGATCGATATCTTTATTTTTTAATCTTTTAACAGAAATTTTTTTGTCAAAATTTTTTTTTAGAACTATTGGTTTTTTATTATACACTTGATTAATCTTTGTTTCTAGGTTCTTTCCTCTAAGAAGAGCACGTCTTATATCTCCATCATTAAGAACACCTTTGAAATTATTCTTTTTGTCTACAACAATGCATATTTTAGCATTCGATATATTCAGACTTTTTAAAGCATCATTAATTGTTTGATCAAGTGTAATTACAGTTTTTCTTATATCTTTATCTAGTAAATATTTATTTTTAGATATCATAAAATTTTTTTTTTAAATGAAATTTAAAATTTAGAATTTTTTTTGCAATTTTCAATGGAGTTTCTTTTTTAAGAAATGGGTTAAAAATCTTCTTAGGTCTTTTTTTAATTTTGATAAAAGCATTATGAATTGATTTAAAAGTATAATCACAATTTATAATATTATTTGAAGTAATCCTGCCATCTTGTCTATTTCCTATATTGATTGTTTTAGTCCCAAAACTAGGTGTTTCTAAAACGCCACTAGAGGAATTTCCAACAACTAAAAAAGCATTTTTCATTAATGAAAAATAATAAGAATTTCCTAATGAATTAAAAAAATAAGCATTGTCATTTAATTTTACAAAATTTAAAATTTCTTTATTTATTATATCCGCCTCATTGTCAGAATTCGATGATGAAAATATAATAATCTCATTTTTAAGAGAATTCAAAAATTTAAGTAAATTTTTAATTTGATACCTAGATTGGTTTTTTTCTAGGGTGACTGGGTGATATGTTACCAAAATGATTTTTTTATTAAGTTTTATTTTTAGTTTTTTTTCTAATTCAAATTTTGACAATAATTTAGTTTTCGATATTGAGTAAGCGCCTAATCCCCCATAATTAAATATTGTTTTTGGGTTTTCTCCCAATTGGATTAGTCTTTTTCTATATTTGTCATGAATCGGAAAATGTAAGTGTGATAATTTTGATATTGAGTTACGAATAGAGTCATCAATTGCGCCTGAAGTTACCTCGCCTCCATGAATATGTGCAATTGGTAATCTGAATGACATAGCAGCTATAGCACTACCTAATAGTTCATATCTATCACCCAATAAAACCATTACGTCTGGAGATAAATTATTAATTGTCTGTGACGTAAGCTTTATTGACTCTGCAATATAATTGCTTACATCGATATCACTTAAGTTCTTATTCAATAATTTTTTTTTAAATAATTTTTTTTTAATAATATTCTTAATTTTATCTTTTTTTATCTCTTTTATTGTTTTTCCAAATTCTGAGGATAAGTGAGATCCTGTGGCCAACAGATAAGTTTTTTTATTGATTTTTTGTGAACAAATTATGACATTTCTTATTAATCCATAGTCAGCTCTAGAACTTGAAACAAATAATACTTTTTTCATTTAAAATTAATTATTCTTTTATTAAAAAATTCTCTTATTTAATTTTCTTTTTGTCCAAAATAGTTTCAGTTCGGATAGAACTTTTCAAACGTTTTCCAATAAATTTTTTATAATCTATTGGTGAAACCCCTTTGAGTCGAGGTCTAAGAGCAATTAAATCATTTTTTTTAATAATATGATTTTTTTCAAGATTTTTAGAAAAATAAATTGATTTCTTTGCGATTTTACGTGTGTATAACTCTTTTTTACTAATAGAATTTCTATCATCATTTAAACTTAAACTTACATCGCGAATGCTTTGGACAAATTTACTTAAATTTTTACATTCTAGAGATGCTCTATGATCTGGACCTTCCATATTATTATCTAGAGTAATATGTTTTTCTATAATTGAAGATCCTTTTGATATGGCAGCTAGAGCTGCCTCTATCCCTAATGTATGGTCAGAAAATCCAACTTCATACCCAAATTTTTTAATTTGATCTATTGCTCCTAATTTTGTGTCTTTTAAATCTGTAGGGTAATCACTAATGCAATGAAGGACAGCTAATTTATCTTTTTTAAATTTAACAATATTTAAAATTTTTTTTAGCTCTTTTATCTTAGTCATTCCTGTTGAGATTATAACTGGTTTTTTGAATTTTTTAATTGTCTCAATTAAAAAAATATTATCGTTGTCGGAAGAAGAAATTTTGAAAGCTGGAATGTTTAGTTTATTCAAAAAATATGCACTTTCAATATCAAATGGGGTGGATAAGAAAATTATTTTTTTTTTTTTACAATAATCTTTTATCTTTACAAAATCAAGATAACTTAAATTGTATGCATTAATCAATTCATTCATGTTACTAAAATTACTTTTTTTTTGATATTTTGCTAATGGTGTATTATCAACCATTAATTTATTTATTTTTATTGTTTGAAATTTTACTGCATCACATTTTGCATCTACAGCATAATCTATTAATTTAAATGCTTTATTTAAATTACCATTATGGTTCATACCAATTTCAGCAATAATAAAGGGTGAATTTTTTGTAGAAATTTTTTTTTTATCTATCTTCATTTAACTCTTAAAATTCATCTATTTTTGATATTTCTTTAAAATATCTATAATCTTTTTTATTTCTGAAGATTGAAGACTAGCACTTGAAGGTAAACACAATGTTGTGCTGAGCAATTGCTTTGCATTTATTATTTTGTAATTCTGATAATTTCTGTATGATTTTTGCAAATGGTTTAAGAACCAAATTGGCCTTACTTGAATTTTATTGTAAGTAAAAATTTTTATTAATTGTTTTAAACTTTTTTTGTATTTTTTTTTATCAATACTAATTAAGTTGATCCAGTTGTTAGATTTTGAATGAATTGGATTCTCGATAAATGATATTCCGCGTATTTTTGAAATATTCTTAAAATAAGACTCATTAATTTTTTTTTTTTTCTCCAATATTTTTTTAAGATATCCAATTTGTGCGACACCAATGGCTGCGTGTAAATTTGTCATTCTATAATTAAATCCAACCTCATCATGAATAAACTCAATAGGATTATTTTTTGCCTGTGAAATTAGGTATCTAGCTTTATCAGCTAATTTTTTTTTTTGAGTTAAAATTACACCTCCACCACCACAAGTGATTGTCTTATTACCATTAAAAGATAAACAGCCAAACTTTCCTAAAGTGCCTGCATGTTTTTTATAACCGATGTTTTTATAATATGAACCAAAACTTTCTGCAGCATCCTCTATTAAATCAATATTTTTTTTTTTACAAACTTTAATTAATTTTTTTAAATTAATTAGATTCCCAAAAACATGAACAACTACAATTGTAGAGATTCTTTTTTTCGTTTTTTTATTATAGGTTATATTTCTTTTTGTTACTGTTTCATTTTCTAAAAAAGTTATTGTTTTTTCTATGTCGATATTTAAAAAATTATCAACATCCATGAAAATGGGATTTGCTTTGCAATAATTAATTGCATTTACAGGTGCAATAAAACTGACGGTTGGAACAATTACCTCATCGCCTGGTTTAATATTAGATAATAATAAACTTATATGAAGCGCTGACGTACCACTGTTAACTGCAATAGCATACTTTGATTTTGTATAACTACAAATTTTTTTTTCAAAAAGATCTATAAATTTTCCCGAAGTTGAAATCCAGTTAGAATTGATGCATTCTTGAAGATATTTTTTTTCATTTCCTAATAATGTTGGTTCGTGAAGAGATATCATTAAATTAAAAATCTAAGTTATAATTGCCATATTGATTTTTTTTTTTAAAATTATACGTTTTTTTTTTAATTTCTGAGATAATTTCTTCTACACCTCTTAATATCGTATATCTTGGCTTAAATCCCAATACTGAACTTACTTTTGAAAAATCAACTATATAATTTCTTCTATCAACACCTTTTTCAAGATACCGTACTTTACCGTTCGGATGATACTTCAAAATTTCATTAACTATCATTTGTTTAGTAAAATTATTTTTATTATCTCCAACATTAAAAATTTCAAATCCAATTTTATTTATATCAGCTGAGATTACATCACAAATTAAATAAGCAAAGTCTTCTGTATGACAATATGGTCTCCAAGTGTACGGATCATAAACTACCAATTCATTTCCAAGTGCCATTTCTTTGGTAAATTCGTTTACTGTTAAGTCAAAACGCATTCTTGGCGATAAGCCAAAAGCAGTTGCAAATCTTAAAATTGTTGGTTTCAAATTAGAGCTCTTTTTTAATTCAATTAAATACTTTTCAATTTGAACTTTTGCAGAAGCGTATAATGAAAGAGGATTTAACTCATGATTTTCATTTGCCAAGGTGTCATTATCGGTAATACCATAATTAGAGCATGTTGAAGTAAATATAAGTCTCTCAATATTTTTTGTCTTGCAAATTTCTATAATATTAATCACTCCATTTATATTTATCTCATCATTTTCTTTCGGATATTTTTTCGAAATTGGATCACCAACTAAACCAGCCAACAAAATCACACAACAATTTTCATCAAAATGCTTCTCTAAGTTTTTTTTTTTTCTGATATCAATGTTAATAAAATCAAAATTTTTATTTTTTAAGAAACTTTTAATACACTCGTTTTGACCATAAATTAAGTTATCAATGCATTTTACTTTATAATTCTTTTGAAGTAGGTGTTTTGTCAAAACAGTTCCTATATAACCTGCACCACCGACCAAAATTATTTTGTTTTTCATATCTGGAATTATTGATGTCAAATATAATTAAATTTAAATTTTTTGAAATATTATTCTCATTGAATTTGATAACTTTTGGTTATCTATAATAGATTGTGTTAAATCAGCAAAATATTTTAATCTATTATTTAATTTTATATTTTGTTTAAATTCAATTGATTGAAAGTAATCTTTAACATCTAAACCATAGTATTCAATAGATTTAATTTTTAGACCTGCTTTTTTTGATAAATATTTTAGAGAGTTATAATTAAAAAAACATATGTGACGGAATACTGCTAATAAATTTAAATCAGATCGCATCAATTCAAATGACAATGAATGAATATTGGGCGTATAAGCCAAAATAAAAGATTTTGGTTTTAATTTTTTTGTAGCAATTTTAAGTTCCTTGATTGGGTCATAAAAATGTTCAATTGCATCAAACATTGTAATGAGGTCGTACGTATTATTTTTTTCATCAGAAAGATTAGAAACTTTTGCGTTTAATTTTTTTGATTTACAAAAATTTATTCTTGAATTGTCTAAGTCTATCCCTTTATTTTTAATATTATTATCTTTTAAAACACTTATGAAATACCCAGATCCACAACCTAGATCTAGAACATTAAAATTTTTTCTATTAGGAAAAATTTTATTTTTGATATATTTTAACCTCTCTAATCCAAAATTTTTCTTTCTATAATTAAAAGTTTTTATCATTTCTTCTTTAAAATCTTTGAAGTTTATTTTATTCTTTTTAAAAAAATCAGAAGTTTGAAATTTTGTAATGTTTAGATTACTAAAAATTACACCACATTTTTTACATTTTCTTAATTGATATTTTTTATAAGATAAAAATTTTGAATTTTGTTTTTTTTTACAAAGGTGACAAATATTAGATTTAGTATTTAGATACTTATTATATTTTTTATAATAAAAATCTCTATTAATAAGGGCATTTTTATAAAAATTTTTACTTCTAAGGTGATTAATATCTATATCGAAAATCTCTAATTTATTAAAATCATCTACAATAAATTTTTTTTTCATTATTTTTAAATAGTAAAGACTATATTTTTAAAATATCTTTTTACTAAGATACTACAAATCTTGCATATGAATATTTACAGGTATTGTGTTAATTTTAAGATGAATATCATTATAATAAATTTTTATAAAAATTTTTTTCAGTGCATAAATCAAGCCATTTGAGCTATTAGTACTGGTCAGCTGCACGCATTGCTGCGCTTCCACATCCAGCCTATCAACGTGGTGGTCTACC
>MDTG01127402.1_pt1 | contig 21363 bp, 9 predicted proteins | sample 811421 | NCBI WGS metagenome assembly MDTG01 (sample SAMN05326645, study PRJNA326480) | marine metagenome | isolation source: seawater | place: Pacific Ocean: South East | collected 2011 | reverse complement strand
GCCGCGCGACGCAGACCTCTCCATGACGGTCATGCACGTGGTCGCTCTCAACTCCGCACGTGAAGCAGGTATTGCCGTTCCCGATGCCACGATCGAGAAAGCTACCAAGTACGTTCTCACCTGCCAGGATGAAGATAGCGGTGGCTTCCGCTACCAGCCTGGGGGTGGAGAGCCTGGATTCGCGCGCACCGCAGCCGGGGTCATGTCGCTCATCATGTGTGGGCAACGCCGCCACAAGGCTACCCAGCGAGGACTCGCATTCCTCAAGGCCTATCCCGACCGCAAGTTCGACAAGAATTATCCCCGCTTCCATTACTCTCATTATTACGCCGTGCAATCGATGTACCAGGCAGGTGAAGCCGATTTCCAGTCGTGGTATCCCCGGATTGCGTCGACCATCGTCTCCAAGCAGAATCAGGACGGCAGCTGGGCAGGAGCCCACGGCACGGTTTACGGGACTGGATTTTCCATTCTTATCCTCGGTGTACCTTATCGCTACCTTCCCATCTACCAACGCTGAGGTCCGACACCCAGGCGTATGGGCCCGTCCTCCCGGCGTCGGGACCCAGCCCTCATCGTCTTCAGGGTAGAGCTTGCCGCCGGGGACCACTGCCTTTCCGCCCACTGTTACTGTGCCATGAATAGCTTCTTCGCCTTGGCCGCCTGCGTGCTCCTTTCTTTCTTCCCGCTACCCGGCACCGCCACACCTGCACCAGCTGGTGCAGGTCGGATGCTCCAACAATTGGAAAGTGAAAGCTGGATCCAGCAGGCTGAGGCCCTTCACTACCTCGGGGAGCACAGGGTAGAGCTTGCTACAGATTCCGTCCGATCCCTCCTCAATAACGAAAAAGCCCACCCGTGGATTCGCGGGCAGGCTCTCGTTAGCCTCGCACAGATTAAAAACGGCGTCGATGCAGGCTCTTTCGGGACGTGGGTGGCCCACGATCAGAAATCCCTGCGCGTGGCTGCAGCCCGTGTTCTGGAGTCACACGGAGGCAACTCAGCCCAAACGTGGATCGAAATACTCCTCGAGGACCCCGATCCCCTTGTCCGGTGCCAGGCCGCCGCCGCCCTTGCCCGCCGGAACGGGAAAGCCGCCTGGCCGGTGGTCGGCCCCCTCACCTCCGCCCCTCTTCCTGACCTCGTCCGCCCTGCTTCCCGTGCTCTCGCTTTCACTGGAAACGATGCCGCCCTTGCCCGCCTTGGAACGCTACTCACCAATCCGGAGCTCATGCGGGAATCTCTTCGCGGAGTAAGCGACATCCAGGACCCTTCCCTCATTCCTCTCCTTCTCAGCCTCCTGCCCGGCCTTGAGGAAACCGACCTCAACTATGGTGCCGTTCTCACGAGCCTCCAGAACCAGGAGTGGAAGGAGGTCATCACAGGCCTCACGACATTCATCAAAAGCGGTGACGAGAAAAAAGTACGCACCGGAGCGCGCCTCATGACGGTCCTCACGCGCTCCCCGGAACTTGGAAGGCCCCTTCGCGAGGCCCTCGCCAGCGCCAGGGAAACCAAGACCATCGAGGCGGGCCTGATCGCCCTCGGATCCGCCGCCATGATTCCCGATGAGCATCACGAATTCTTCAGCGCGAACCTGGAGCATCAGGAGTCCTCGATCCGTTCCCTCAGTATCCGCTGTCTGGCCCACTGCAAGGATATCAACCACTACGAAGTTTTGCGTGACAGCCTCGACGATAAGGATCCCGAGGTCGTTCGGGCCGCTCTCAGCGCTCTAAAGCGACAGCCCGCCGTGAACGCTCCGCAGGGTCGACTGGTGGCCTACCTTGAGGCTCCCCTCTCCAGTAGCGAGGAAACGGTGCGGTCCCTCGCCTACGAAGTCCTTGCCCACGCGGGAAGCGAAGCCGATTTTCGTCCTGCCATGGCCGCCCTGCAGGACCTCCTCACCGGGACAGACGACATCCTGCGCTCTGCGGCGGCCAGGGCGCTTGGATCCCTTGCTCCTGAAGACCAGATCGGCGAGGTCGTCTCCGCTCAGGGCTACGTCGCCCATTGGATGGTCATTGGCACTTTCCTCAACGACAAGGAACACAAGGCCTTTCACGAGGTGCACGAGCCGGAGAAGGAAATTGACTTCGATAAGAGCTACAAAGCGACCTACATCTGGCTTCTTGAAGGACGTAGTGACAAACCCATCGAGCGTGACGTCACCTGGGGAGAGGGCATTGTCGACAGCACTGAAGGGAAGCTCTTCATGTCAGCACAACTACCTCCCCCAGGGTCTTTTGCGGTAGGCTACGCAGTAGCCGACATCCATGTTGACGCGGATCGGGAGGTGAAGCTCGACATCGACGGAGACGACGCCTTCCGGGTCTGGCTTAACGGAGAACAGATCTCGGAGAAAATTGCTCCCTATCAGCATCGCAAGGACTGTATCGTGGAGGACAGGAACCTCACAGTTAAGTTGGTCGCCGGCACCAACAGGTTCATCGTCAAATCCGCCAATGTGGACTATCGCTGGTGGGTGCGACTTCGTCTTACAGATTCAAACGGCATCCCGATCCCTTTCCGCAAACCATGATTCCGGGACGCACTCGAAAGATCCTTTCTCCTCTGCTCCTCCTCGCCTTCGGTCTGTCTGCTGCCACCCAGGTTGCCACCGGAGACTCCCGCTGGTCCGAAGCCCAGCGCGCCTATGCTGAGGGCTACGATGACGAAGGCCACGAACTGCTCATTGCCCTTGCGGAAGACCACCCAGGTGACCTCGATCTTGCGGTATCCTGCTATACCAGCATCCTCGCCGAAGAAGGAGCCCTCCTGAAATCAAATCCCTGGATCGATCTGGCCTCGGAGCGACTCGTTGCGCTGGAACAGATTGGTGCGGTCTCAGCCAATAGCGAGACCATCCGCGAAGCCGTCCCCCGGGTCATCGACAAAGCCATTATCGAGGGTCGGCACCTCGAAGCGCGCGAAACATCCAGACGAATGCGTAGCGAGAATCCCCACGACCTCTACTGGAGGATTCGCGAGGCCTACAATCTTCGACGTATGGATCTTGTAGGAGCCCGCCCACTCTACCAGAAACTCAAGGATGAACTTGATCCTGATCACCCGGACAGCCGTACCCGTGAGCTTTGGCTCTGGATGGAAAACGAACTTAAGGGCATGGAGGACCTCGCCCCACCAATTTATCCCCTGCCCGCCGGCACTCCTCTCGTCATGATGGAACCTGACGATCCCGACGGCTACTGGCGTACCGTGCTGGATCGCTCACCAGCTGACGTCGCGAGAACCGTCGATCGTCTGACTGCCCTCGCGAGGGAGCAGATTGTGCCCTGGCAGGATCAACCCGGATTAACGCACCCCCTTCGTGCCCTGGACCTTCATCTCCTTTCCGGACCACCAGCGGAGCTTAAGTCGCTTCGGAAGCTGCAGGACGATCTCTTTGCACAGGAAACCATTCCTCCCAATCCTACCGAAGCGGATGTTCTCGCCCTTAGTCGACGCTTTGCCTGGTCTTCCCACATCCACCCGATGCTTCTGGAACTTGGTAACGAAGCCCTGTGGAGCGGCAGGTCTGAATCCGCCTTGCGCAGCTTCCAGCAAATACTTACCCACACCGTTGACCCAGGCCTGAGGGACGCTGCCCAGGTGGGGGCCTGGACCGCTCTCAGGATGATCGGTGCCTTTGACGAACTACGCGCTACTGCTGGCAACATTGATCCCGGCAAGCAGTATCCTTGGATGGGAAGAACGGCCAGGGGAGCGGAAATCAGGGCCGAGCTTTTCAAGGACGTGTCTGATCACACCTCCACGCCCGCTCCGCAACTTAAGGGAATGCAACAGCACATCCTCCAACTGCCTCCTGTTTCTCCCTGGCCAACCGAAACACCCGCAGTTGGCTTCGGCATCGACCTGCAAGTTGCCGGCTCCCAGATCATCGTGAGTGGCCGTAACGTGCTGGTAAGCTACGATGCTTCAAGTCCCGGCCGACCCCTGTGGTCACAGCTCCAACGGCACCCGGTCGACCAGCACCGTCGCACCGGCTATTATCCCGGCTACTTTCGCCCCCTCATCCGTGGCAGGACGCTCTACACGAGGTGGGGCCTTGGCTCGTTGCCCGACGGGCTCGCTGCCTTCTCGCTCAAGGGAGGGAAACCCGAATGGTCCTACCTTTATACCCAGGGAAACTCCCGGTATGCCAATGGCGTTCCGATGGGAGATCCTGTGTCTGCGGATGGCGGCCTGCTCTACCTGCAGTGGCATACTCCCGGCGATGTGACTGATCGTAACCGTGCGATCAGTCTGGTTCACTTCGATCCCGCCGAGCAGCAGCTCCGCTGGTCTACTGATCTAGTTATCGCGGGGCGCTCTCTCGACTCCGAAGGCAGGCTACTGGGAGCACGCCCTCAGAATGTAATCTACGGGAACGAGGTCACCGTACATCGCGGTGCTGTTTACTGTAACACGAACGCTGGAATGATCATCCGGTGCGATGTCCGGGACGGTCGCGTAGACTGGATTCACAACTATCGCCGCAAGAACTCGAGCCTTGTCCCCCGGAACCTCGGCTCCGCCCCCATCATTTCCGGAGACGTCGTGGTCTGCATGCCTCGCGACGACGGGCGTATTTTCGCTCTCGACCAGAAAACGGGGCGCCTTCTCTGGGACAATCCGCTCCTTCTCGGCAACGAGGTCATCGGAGTTCATGAAAATATTCTGGTCGTACGAGGCTCCGGGGTGCTCGCAGGACTCGACCTCAATTCAGGTGAAGCGCGCTGGTTCCGCCCCCTCGTCGATCGTGTTCTCGGTCGAGCCCTCCTTCGCGGCGAGTCCGTCTATCTCGGTTCAGTCACGGAGCTGTGGCGCCTTGACGCCCGAAACGGCAATCTTCTCGAGCGGCGGCCCTGGAACATGGGGGAGGCCCGCCCGCTCGGCTTTACCATTTCCCGGGACAGGCTTTTTGTGGTGAGCGACAATCCGGCTCCGGATCGTCGATTTCGGGTCGGGGAAGCCCTTGCCCGCATCGAGACACCCCCCACCCCCCTCCGCCTGCCGCTCAAACGCACCTGGTCGCTCACCCGCAGTGATGCGAAAATCGCTCTGGCGCCACCTTCTTCCGCACTGGGCCACACGGCCTTTCTTCTCTCTGGTGGTATCCTTGAGTGTCTCGACCTCAGCCCCAGCGGATCGATCAAGTGGCGCCGTTTCATGGATGTTCACAACGCCATCCTGTCGTTCGTCGGGGAAAAGATTCTACTTGTCGAAGCCGGAAGAGGAGGCAGCGCGGGCCGGGCAATTGCACTCGATGCGAGGACCGGAAGCTTCCTGTGGGAGGCCCCCCTCCCATCCTCACTGGGTAATCCGTTCTACTTCGGCAGCAGCCTCATGTATCACGATCGTCGGGGTAAAATGGTCGTCTTCAATCTTGAATCCGGCAAACCGGCGTGGGAGCGCACCCTGGGCGAAGCCCATCTCGTTGATCCGTACTGGGATGGAGAGAAGCTCCATGTCTTCCATGCTTCCCAGTGGCACGGACCCCACCACCTGACCCTCGATCCCGCCACCGGACGAACCCTGCGCCGGGACCCCGTAATCGTAGCGCAAACTGTCGCTCCCGACCTCGCTCGTCCGATTGAAAATGGCTGGTACGAGGTGCGCTTCCCTCCCCGGCCCGGCCAATTTGCCCGCCTCACGGCCCTTTCGGAAGTGAATGGCCGGGGCTGGGCCTCCGCTGCCGAAATACATATCCTCGATGCGGAAGGAAACCGGATCGCGCGGGACGGATGGTCGGTAGAGGCTGAACACGAACGCAATGCCATTCCCCGCGCCCTGCCCTCTAATATCATCGACGGCAACCCTGCCACCTGGTGGCATTCCCAGTGGAAAGATCCTGACAATCCCGCCCTCGGCAAGGTCCTGCCTCATCCCCACCACGTTCACCTCGACCTTGGAAAACGCCACCTCATCAGTGGCTTCCAGTATTTACCCGCCCGGATTAATTACAACAATGGCATGATTCGCGATTACGAGTTCCACCTCCGTGAAAACCAGCAGGACTGGGGGGACCCATCCGCCCAAGGCATCCTGGTTAATCGCCTCCACGTGCACCGAAATCATTTCGGACCGGGGGCCGTCTTCTTTGATGCCCGCAACTACCCTGGAAATCACCAGGCCGTCTTTCGCTACAACCTCGACAGCAAGACCGCCCAACTGGTGGAAAACGAAGCCCACATGCTTTCCATGCATGGGCGCTACGTGCTTGTCAGTTCACACAATAAGCTCATCCTGAGAAGGTCGGATGATCCAGACTATCGTTTCGAGTTGACACCCCACATTCAACACGGAAGACACGGCGAAATTGTGATTGAAGGAGATCGCCTCATCATGGGTCGTAACCAGATTGCAATCGCTGATCTCAACGCCAGAACCTTCCTCCCGGCGACCGAAGATCGAGGGTCACGCCGCCACCAGAACGGTAACTTCGTCCGCCTTGAGAAGGACCACTTTCTCAAGATCGTGCACCACGGAAACAAACAGGAACTTTCCCTCATAGACATGAACAGTGGGAAAATCTCGGCGGGCAGCCTCGAAACCGAGATGGAGCGCTTTGCAGAAGACCGCTTCATCAAGTCTCCCGGACAGCGTCTTCTCACCTTCAACCGCACCCTGCTCTTTTACGACAATTCGACCCTGAGTGCCTGGGTCAGCGCGAACTAAGCCGCGGACACCTCCACCCGGAGAAGGCGCTGCCGCAGGAAAGCCCCTTCCCTGCGCTCCCCGATTGCCTTGCCCTCAAAACCTGACTATCCAAAACGTCGACATGCGCACCGTCCTTTTATTCCTCAGCTCTGCTCTGCCTCTGGTAACAGCGGCTCCAGCAACCAAGAATCCTTCTCCGGATATCGCTCCCCCTAACATCGTCTACATCATGTCGGACGAGCTGGCCTATTACGAGCTTGGCCACATGGGCAATCCATATATCAAGACACCCCGCATCGACCGCATGGCGAAGGATGGCATCCGACTCACCCACGCCCTTGCTGCCGCCCCCGTCTGCGCCCCGCTCCGTTGCAATCTGATGACCGGCAAGCATGCTGGACACGCCTCGGTCCGCGCCAACGATGGAGGCACCCCCCTCCGCTCGGACGAAACCACGATAGCAACCCTTCTCAAGGAACGGGGCTACGCCACGGGAGGTTTCGGCAAGTGGGGCTGTGGAGGGCGGGACTCCACCGGCGTTCCCGAAAAGCACGGCTTCGATATCTTTTTCGGTTACTACGACCAGGTTCATGCCCACTCCTTCTACCCTCCCTACCTCGTCCGCAACAGCGAGGAGGTCGCACTCCCCGGCAACAAGGGTGGTCGTTCGGGAGAAACGTATGCCCATTATCCCATCATGGAGCAAGGCCTGGAGTTCATCCGGAAAAATCAAGACAAGCCGTTCTTCGCCTACTTCCCCATCACGCCCCCACATGGCATGTTCGACATTCCGAAGGACGACCCGGCCTGGGAACCTTATCAGGGTGAGGACTGGATCGGAGACGAGCAGATCGCCCAGGATATCAAGAACTATGCGGCCATGGTTACCATGGTGGACCGCAACGTGGGACAGATCCTCGATCTCCTGCAGGAACTGAAAATTACTGATAACACCATCGTCTTCTTTACCGGCGACAACGGAGGACAGGACCGCTTCCGCACCGCGAATCGCCCCCGGGGGTTTTTCGGCCCTAATAGGAATCCGAGGACCGGGGTGGAATTCCGTGGAGGGAAGGGCAACCTCTATGAAGGAGGTCTGCGAATCCCCTTCCTGGTCCAGTGGCCGGGGACGATCGAGGCAGGGCAGGTGAGCGACCTCAAGTTCGCACAATACGATATTCTCGCCACCCTTGCTGAAATCGGAGGGGCCCGGGTCCCCGCGGACACCGACGGCATTTCCATCCTCCCCACCCTCCTCGGGGAAAAGGCGGTTGGACGGAAACAAGAAACTCACTCCTACTTCTATTGGGAATTTGGAAATATGCAGGCCGTGCGCATTGATGACTGGAAAGGCATGCACCTTCGCTCCAAGCAGACCTGGGAACTCTACAATCTCGAGAAGGACATCAGCGAAACCACAGACGTGGCAAACAACCATCCGGAGATCATCCGCCGGATGAAAAAAATCGTGGAGGAGTGCCACGAACCCGCTCGCCCCGGGACCTACACAACGCTGGAACGGCACGAACGCGATCGATGGGCAAAGTGGGGTGATTCCAAGCCTCCACCTTCTCCGCGGGCCGCCCGCATGAAGCGTATCAAGGCCCGCAACCTCATTCCCTTTGAGCAGCTCAAGCTGGTTAGCTTCAGCAGTCAGAACCAGAGCAACAACCGGAAGGCCATATTTGCCTTCGACGGACGACCCGACAGCTTATGGCACTCAAGCTGGTCCGACGGCCCTGCCAAACACCCTCATGAACTGGTAATCGATCTCGGAAAACGCTATCAGGTCTCCGGATTCCAGTATCTTGCCCGGCAGGACGGCGGCTGGAACGGGGCCTTTGGGGAAACCGAGTTCTATGTCAGCGATTCGCACACCGATTTTGGAAAGATCGCCACCAAGGTCACCTTTTCGAAAATCAGGGACCCTCAGCGTGCAACTCTGGCAACCCCCCTTGCGGGCCGCTATGTGAAAATTCGAATTCTCAGCGAGGTCAACGGGAAAGCGTGGGCCTCGGCTGCGGATATTGGCGTGATGGGCAAGCTTGCCAGGTAGAAGAACGGTTCTGAAATCCATGGGGCATGATGAGCCTCTGGGATGTAAGCCGGCCTGACCTGTCCTTCCTGAAAAGGCCGGACCGGGTAGCAGAGCATCAGGAACTAACTACCCTCCCCAAACCCCTGCGGCACCTCGGACAGGAAACGTCCTCCGGCAAACTGCGACCAGCGTGGAGACAAGGGCGGAACACCCGCTACTGGTTTCGATCAAACCTGGCATGTCCTGCAACCGATGCCGCAGGCAGGGTTGAGAGATCTCCAGCATCCACTTTTCCTTGACCCTGCCAACCCTCGCGGCACTTTCTCGAACGCTCGAACCGTCATGCCGGACTCCTCCCCAATTTCCCGATTCACCCGGAGCATCCTTGCGCTGGTTCTTCTTCTCGGCAGCGGGGCAATCGCGAGCGGCCAGCAGATTCAGGTCCTCTGGGTCAATCCAGGGAACGTGGAGCGCGTTATCAACAACGGAGACGATACTCCGAGCGGGGGAGATGGAACCAATTTCGGGCAGGTAGCCGCAGGCGCCCCACCGGTGGACCGGGAGTTTATCATCCGGAATACCAGCTCAGTTCCTCTCCAATTAAGGGCCTTTCAAAGGCTGGGGAATAACCCCGCCAACTTCACGGTCATCGCCCCCCCTGACCTGCTCATCCCGGGCAATCAGCAGACCGCCATGACGCTTCGCTTTATCCCACCCGCCGTGGGGGGTCTCCGAACGGCCACAATCCGAATTGTCAGCACCTCTTCCCGGGACAACGATTTTCTCTTTGGAGTCTCGGGTGAGCTTGTCCTTCCCGCTCCAAATATTGAAATATTTGGTAACGGAATCGCAATTGCCGACGGCTCCTCCATTCCGAAGGTAGAAAATCTCACGGACTTCGAAACCCTCGACCTTCAAGCTCCTCCTCGCCAGCACACCTTCACAATCAGGAACACCGGGGAAGTGACCCTCCGGATCAGCAGTGTCGATGTCGTCGGGTTCAACGGCGACCAGTACGTCGTCACCAGTGCCCCCGCCACTTTCATCCCCCCAAGTTCCGAGACAACCTTCGATATCTCCTTTAACCCAACTCGCGAAGGAATCCATCGGGCCACCGTGAATGTGAACAGCAACGACCCGACGCCAACCGAGACCTCTTACAGCTTCGCTGTGCGCGGGAGCGGGCAGGCCTTTTTCCCCTCGCTCGTCCTCAGCGGAAACGGGATGGAGATCCTCCCCGGTGACGATACTCCTTCCCCGGGCGACTACACGACGTTTCCGAATACGGACGTGGAGTCCGTCTCCACGCGAAGCTTCACCCTGCGCAATGCGGGCGAAGGGCCCTTGGAGATCGCAGACCTTGCCATCCGTGGCACCCACGCTACGGAATTCACCGCAGCCCGGCTCTCGGACGCCCCCATCCCGGCGGGTGGACAAGATATCCTTCACGTCAGTTTTCGCCCTCGGGTGCGGGGATCCCGCTTCGCGACCCTGCGCATCATCAGCAACGATCCGGACTCTCCCATCTTCGATGTTGATCTCGAGGGAGCCGGGGGGCGCTTCAGGCTTCTTGGCATCGAAATCATGGACCGCGATACCCTGATCGAATTCGACAGCAATCCTGCCCGGGGCAGCTACATCTACGATATCTTTCACTCCACCGACATGGAAGACTGGCTCAAGGTAGGATCGCTCCTTTCCAACCCCGGCGAGACCCGGCTCTTCCGTCACCGTAACTCTACGCCATCCCGCAAGGGCTTCTATTACATCGAAGAACGCCGACTCGAGTGAGGGCCTTCAAGTCCTGCATCCTGCAAGCTCGACCACTCCTTCCAGAAAACGGACATGACACCGCAGGCGGCGATAGAGTGAGTATTCCGAGGGGGTCTCAAAGGTGAAGGCGGTGCGGGCTCCATTGAGGAAGAGATGAATGGACTCCGGCATGCCGTCAATTTCACGCGCAATCCGGTGTAGGTTGTTAGTTCGCCGGATTACCCCATTTTTTGGAACCTTCCCATCCACCGCCCCGTGGTGCCGGGGAATGATCTGCTCGACTGCCTCTAGAAGGGCCTCCCCTCGTTTTTCTCCCCTTCGGGCCAGCTCGTAGAGATAGATTCCATTGGCATCAAAATCCTCGTGCAGGTTCACCGCCATGGCGAAGAACCTGCCTGCAATTAAATCACGGATCGCACCGATCAGTTTTATTCCGGGCCTGGCGAAACAGCGATTGAGGTCGCAGCCCTCCTGATCTTCCCGACGGTTTTCGGACAGGCCCCAGGGATTAAGGCAGGGAAGTATTACTACCGGATTCTCCCGAAGGACCCCGGGGTTTTCCTCTGCCCACTGAACGAGTCCCTGAACTGCTGCCGGCTCATCCCCGTGAATGCCCGCACTCAGGTAGAGTCCTTGGCCAGAAATCGGACGCCGGTTGTACAAGGCCAACACTGGATATTGCCCCTCTTCCAGGAGGTTCACGACTCGAAGGTCAGCCCCCCGTGCCACCGCCCGCCATCGCTTCAGGAGGATGTTAACCTCGTGGCTGCGGTGGGAGGCAAGGTATGCATGTTCGTCGATTTCCACCTCCCCCCGCTTGTCACAATGGACTGGCTTCGTCGATACCAATGGGACCAAATCATCTCCTTGCCGCTCCGGACTCCAGAGTCTCCTGCATGATTTCGATCCTCCCATCTGAATCTCGGCTCCCCAGTCCTTGCCAAGGAACCTCCACCACCTAACCTTCCCCCCTCGTCATGACTTTACCACGAATCACCCGCCTCCTCACGCTGTCAGCCAGCTCCTTCTGTTTTCTGGCAAACAGCGACTGCCTGATCGCCCAAAAGAACAAGAAGCAGGTCGAGGAAGAGAAAAAGCCATGGTGGGATGCTCCGCAGCCCCGGTTTTCAAAGTCTGAGCTGGGCGGAATCTTCAGCGGTACGATCGACATGCGGGGCGACGTCAAGGTCAAGGAGCGCACGATCTACAAGGGGATTGCAATCCGGCTGGGTCCAGGAGGTCAAAGTGGCACTGCGGTCTTCGATACCGAGATGATGCGAATGGCCTGCGCGATTCCGGACAAGCCGGTCATGTTCAATACTTATCGTGATGGCCTGGGTGGGGCCGGACACTGGGTCGGATCACCCTACCTGTTTACCAGTGAAAGCGGACCCGCTTGGGCCGATGACGAAGGCAACTTCGCTGATACCCGGGAGGGCAAGAAGGCAGGCCCCCTGCCGCGCCCGTGGGCCCACTATCGCGGTCTCTACCGCCATGGAGAACGAGTTGTGTTTTCCTACCGGATCAATGGAACAGACATCCTTGACATGCCGTGGATCGAGGAAGTCGGTGGGATCAAGTCCTTCATCCGTACTCTTGAGGTCAAACCGTCTGATTCAAAACTGACCCTGCGACTATGCCAGGAGCGAAGCGCGGGGGAACAGGTCACCACGGCGCTCCTCTGCGGGGGGTCCGCGGCAGAAGCGGGGGTCACCCGCCGGGATGGTCACTGGTATCTAGAAATTAAACCCCACCAAGAGACCGTCCGGATCAAGATTGTCATCGGATCAGTATCCGCCGGGCAGAAGGTGGAATTCACTGCGGGCATTAGGAAGCTGAACCCAGCCGGGGCGCTGTCGCGATACACGGCGGGGGGACCCCCGCGCCATGCGGAACCGCTAGTCACCAAGGGCACAGTGAGCCTGGATAAAGGCCCCTACGTGGTCGACACCATCACCCCGCCCTTCGACAACCCGGAGAAGATTCTCTTTCGCTTCGGTGGTCACGATTTCTTTCCCAATGGAGATATCGCAGCATGTACTATCGATGGCGACGTCTGGCGTGTCTCCGGAGTAGACGGAAACCTCGGCCGGATTGAGTGGCGTCGCTACGCGACCGGGCTCTTCCAGCCCCTGGGACTCAAGGTTGTCGAGGGCAAGGTCTACGTTCTCGGCCGAGACCAGATTACCCGTCTGCACGACCTCAATGACAACGGCGAAGCCGATCTTTACGAGTGCTTCAACAACGACTGCCGTATCGGCCGACACGTCCATGAGTACGCGACCGGTCTTGAGACCGACCCCGAAGGCAATTTCTACTACGTCAAGGGTCACGGTGCCAACAACGAGCATGCCGGCACACTCCTCAAGGTCTCCCCGGACGGTTCCCGGATCGAGGTAGTGGCCACTGGCTTTCGCTGGCCAAATGGATCCGGAGCAGGGCCCAGCGGAGAACTGACCGTGGCTGACCAGCAGGGAACCTGGGTTCCCTCCTCCCGTGTCGATCTGGTCAAGAAGGGAGGATTCTACGGATTTATGAACGCCCACCACCGGGCCGAGAAACCGACTACCTACGACGGTCCTCTCTGTTGGATTCCGCACAAGGTGGACAATTCATGCGGGGGGCAGACCTGGTGCACCTCAAACAAGTGGGGCCCCTTCAAGGGAAACATGCTTCACTGCTCTTACGGCAAATGCACCCTCTTCCTCGTCCTCCAGGAAAACGTCGATGGAGTCGACCAGGCGGGCGTCTACCAGTTCCCCTTCAAGTTCCAGTCCGGAGGCATGCGGGCCCGGTTCAACCCTCACGACGGACAGTTGTATGTCAGTGGGTTGAAAGGCTGGCAGACCAGCGGGGCCAAGGATGGCTGCCTGCAGCGTGTTCGCTATACCGGCTCGAAGGTAGCAATGCCCAGGAGCATAAACATTCACAGGAACGGAATCCGGGTGGGCTTCACCCAGAAACTTGACCGGGAGCTGGCCGAAGACCCCGACAGCTGGCAGCTGGAGCAGTGGAACTACCGCTGGACCGGTAAGTATGGCTCCAAGGAGTTCAAGGTAACCAGCCCCGATGAGGTTGGACACGACAAGGTCGAAGTCCGCTCCGCAAGGTTACTGCCCTCCGGAGAGGAAGTATTCCTCGAGATTGCCAACCTCGCACCCGTCATGCAGATGAAGATCTCCTTTGACCTGGAGACCGTGGACGGAGAGGAAATGATCGGGGATTTGCACAACACCATTCACGCCCTCGCCAAGGAATACAGGTAACGAGCCCCGGTCGCAGGGTAGGCGCCCTACAGGATTCTGCCGAACGCCTCAACCGCCTGGTCAACATCTTCCCTTGAAATATCAAGATGCGTAACCAGGCGGATTGGATTTCCGGGATAAACAAGGACTCCCTCTTCCCGCAGACGCTCTGCGAGGCCCTCCAGCTGATCCTCTAAAATTCTGGCGTAGACCATGTTGGTCTGCACCCTGCCGGGATCGACCTCGCACCCCTCAATCTCCGCAAGTCCTTCGGCGAGGAGCCGGGCATGGGCATGGTCCTCCGCCAGCCGCCCGACGTTATTTTGCAGGACGTAGATGCCTGCGGCAGCGAGGAGGCCGCTTTGCCGCATGCCTCCGCCCACCACCTTGCGCCATCTTCGGGCTTCCCGGATGAAATCGGAGGATCCGGTGAGGACTGACCCGACCGGCGCACCCAGCCCCTTGGAGAGACAGATGGATACACTGTCGAAAGGTGCCGCGATTTCGCTCTCGGACCGCCCCGACCTGACTGCCGCATTGAAGAGCCGTGCCCCATCGAGATGGAGGCTTAGACCATGATGGTCCGCCAGTGCCCGCGCCTCCTCGGCATGACCCTCCGGCAGGACCCGGCCATTGGTTGTGTTCTCAAGGCACAGCAGGCGGGTCCGGGCGTAGTGATAGTCGTCCGGCTTGATCAGTCCTTTCACCTTTTCGAGGTCAAGGCTCCCGTCCTCCTCTAGGTCAAGCGGCTGTGGCTGGATTCCCCCGAGGGCCGCTCCCCCGCCACCTTCATAGATATAGGTGTGGGCCTGCTGCCCGACGATATACTCGTCTCCCCTCCCACAATGGGTGAGAAGGGCACAAAGGTTACTCTGAGTCCCACTGGGCACGAACAGGCCTTCTTCCTTTCCCAGCATCCCAGCCGCCAGCTCCTCCAGCCCTTCAACGGTGGGATCATCCCGAAAGACGTCGTCCCCGACCTCGGCCTCTACCATTGCCCTTCGCATTTCAGGTCCCGGCCGGGTTACTGTATCACTGCGCAAGTCAATTAGGCTCATCGTGTGAAGTGATTAGAGTGAAGGAGCGCATAGCACAAGTATTGCACTGCAGCCCTGTATCACCGAAATTGCCCTGAGACCCGTTCCCGCCTAGAAGGGATTGAATCCTGCCATGCTCCGCGTTCCGTCCATGCTGCTAGTATTCCTGCTTGGCCCCGTGGCATTCGCAGAGGACGTTCAGTTCAATCGCGACATTCGTCCTATCTTATCGGACAAATGCTTTCTCTGCCACGGACCGGACGAAAAAAAGCGGAAGGCAGACCTGCGACTCGACCAGCGGGACGGTGCACTTGCCGACCTCGGGGGCTACTCCGCAGTCGTTCCGGGCAAACCTGATGAAAGTGAGCTCCTCGCCCGGGTCCTTGCCCATGCGGATCCTTCCGAGCTTATGCCCCCTCCCGATTCCAATCGGGGACAGCTCACGCCGAAAGAAGTTTCTCTCCTCCGTGGCTGGATCGAACAGGGCGCCCCCTATCAGGGCCACTGGGCCTTTGAGCCCGTCGCCCATATGGCAGTTCCCGACTCCTGGACCGGCAACCCCATCGACTACTTCGTCGAGAGGCGACTGAAGGAGGCAGGGGTCACCCCCAGCGCTCCCACCGACCCGGAAACGCTCCTGCGCCGCCTTTCCCTCGACCTGACCGGCTTGTTGCCGGGTCTGGAACAACAGCAATCCTTTTTGGAGACAGGCTTGGAAGCTACCGTTGACCGGTTGCTGGCCTCCCCCCACTTCGGCGAACGCTGGGGCCGTCACTGGCTCGACCAGGCACGCTACGCGGATTCCCATGGTTATTCCATCGATGGCGACCGCCAGATGTGGCCTTTCCGAGACTGGGTGATCAAGGCTCTGAATGACGACTTACCGTTCGACCAGTTCACCATAGAACAACTCGCTGGTGACCTTCTTCCTGGCCGCAGCAAGGCCCAGCACGTCGCCTCGGCGTTCCACCGCAACACCCTCATCAACCAGGAGGGCGGGTCCGACCGCGAACAGTTCCGGGTCGAGTCGGTTATTGACCGGGTCAATACCACGGCGGCAGTCTGGCTTGGTCTCACGGTCGGCTGCGCACAGTGCCATACCCATAAGTTTGACCCTATCACACAGCGGGAGTACTACCAGCTCTTCGCCTTCTTCAACAATACGGAGGACGCCAACAGCACCGGCTCCACTGTCGAGGTAGAGGAATACGAAATCCTCGAAAACGCACCAGAACCACCAGCCCTGAAGGCACTTCCTCCCGGGAAGGCAAAATGGAATCCGGTGCGCTACCAGAGTGCTTTTACGAGTTCTGGGAAGCCCCTGCACTTGCAGGAAGATAACTCTCTCCTCGTCGACAGGGCGGCGGGCATGAATGACTCCTATCGCGTGCGGGCAACCACCTCCCTTGACCGCGTAGCGGCCCTGCGCCTCCGGGTCCTGCCAGACGAATCACTTCCCCGGAACGGGCCGGGGACTGCTGCCAATGGCAATTTCGTTCTCACCAAATTGCGGGTAGAGATAGAAGGAAAACCAGCCGTAGTCAGTCACGCCTTCGCCGATCACGAACAGCCGGGCTACCCCATCACAGGCGCACTGGACCACGATGAAAATAGTGGTTGGGCCATCAACGTGGGCGGAGCCCAGAAGGCAACCATGAATGCCCCGCACGAGGCCGTCTTTCTCTTCTCGGAACCGCTCAAGCCAAAGGGGGAACTCCTTGAGATAACAATGGAGCACACCCGCAACGAGAGCTACCTCATCGGCCGCTTCTCGATTGAAGTATCATCCACAATACCTCCCGCTCCAGCCGCCAAACCCGCAGAAGGCCCCAAGCCGCGCAAAGGCAAGGTAATGGTCATGAAGGAACTTCCAAGACCCCGCCAGACTTTCCTCTTCACACGCGGAGACTTTACCCGTCCCAACAAGGACATGGGAGAAATCTTGCCGGGGACCCTCTCCGAGGTGAGACCAGCCCTCAGACAGGGCACTGGACGCGCAACGCGACTCGATTTGGCCCGCTGGCTGATCCATCCCGAAAACCCCCTGACTCCACGGGTGACCACCAACCGTATCTGGATGCGCTACTTTGGCCGGGGCCTCGTAGAAACGGAGGAAGACTTTGGAACGCAGGGCACTCCGCCCAGCCACCCCGACCTGCTCGACTACCTGAGCCAGCGATTTGTGAGAGAGGGCTGGTCGATGAAGAAGCTCCACCGGCTTATCGTCACCAGCCAGACATATCAGAGGTCCTCGCATGCCCGGCCCGACCTCGCAGAAGTCGACCCCGGCAACTATCTCCTGGCCCGCCAGAACCGACTCCGGCTCGACGCCGAGATTGTGCGCGACGCAGCTCTCTGCGCCAGTGGCCTGCTTACTCCCAAGGTCGGCGGTCCCGGCGTCTACCCTCCACAGCCCGCAGATATCTATGCCTTCACTCAAAGCAGGAAAAACTGGAAGACGAGTACGGGGGCAGACCGCTATCGGCGCGGGATGTATATCTTCTTCTACCGGAGCGCTCCCTATCCGCTGCTACAGACCTTCGATGCGCCCGACTTTCAGACCACCTGCACGCGTCGGGTAAACTCAAACACGCCTCTCCAGGCCCTCACCGTGGCAAACGACCCCGCTTTCCTGGAGCTCGCTCAGGGACTGGCTGAGCGATTGCTGCGAGAATTACCTTCCGCCCATATCACCACCCGGATCGAACGAGCCTATCAGCTCGCTCTCTCCCGCTTTCCCTCCGAGGAAGAGCAGAATCTCCTTGCTGATTACTTCGAAGCTCAGGCCAGCGACTTCGCCAATGATACGGGCGCCGCCAGTCAATTGACTACCGATGCCATGAAGGAGGGCCCGGAAAATTTCGCTCGGAGCGCAGCCCTCGTGTGCGTGGCCCGCGCCATACTCAACACTGACAATTTCATCACACGCGAATGAACGATCAAGAACACGTCAGACATAGGCTCGCGGAACGCACCCGGCGCCACTTCTTCCGCGACTGCGGAGTAGGCCTGGGAACCATCGCCTTCAACTCGTTACTCGGTCAGTTACAGGCCCGCCACCTCCCGGCCCTCGATCCTTCCCGGCCCATGGAAGCCCGCCTTCCACCCCTTCCCGCGAAGGCAAAAAACGTCATTTTCCTGCATATGGCCGGTGCTCCCAGCCAACTCGAACTCTTCGAGGATAAACCAAAGCTACGTGAATTCCACGGCAAGACGCCCCCGGAGAGCCTCATGGAGGGAAAACGCTTCGCCTTCCTGAAGGGCAACGAAACCCTTCTCGGCAACTCACGCCCCTTCGCGCGCTATGGACAATGCGGGATGTCCCTCAGCGATCAGATCCCCCACCACCGAAAAATCGTGGATGAGGTAGTCTGGCTCCGGGGGATGACCACTGATGTCTTTAATCACGGACCCGCCAAGCTCTTCATGAATACCGGGTTCCAGGCTCCGGGACGCCCTAGCATGGGCTCCTGGATAACTTACGGCCTCGGCAGTGAAAACGACAGCCTCCCAGGCTTCGTGGTGCTCCAGAGCGGGCCCCGGGGACCGCGGGCAGGCAATTCGCTCTGGGCCAGTGGTTTCCTTCCGACTTCCTTCCAGGGCGTGCCCTTCCGCGGCAAGGGCGACCCCATCCTTCACCTGCGCAGCCCCGCAGGTATGACCCGGCAACGGGAGCGCAGGTTCTACGACGCAGTGGGTGCCCTCAACCGCGCCCGCCTGGAAGAAACGGGAGATCCGGAAATCCTCACCCGTCTCAACGCCTACGAGATGGCCTACCGGATGCAGACCAGTGCGCCTGAACTCATGGACCTGAAGCGCGAGTCGCAACGCACCCTCGATCTCTACGGGATCAGGCCGGGAGAGTCCTCCTATGCCGCCAATTGCCTCCTCGCCCGGCGGCTGGTGGAGCGTGGAGTCCGTTTCGTCCAGCTCTACCATACCAATTGGGACAGCCATGGGGGGCCGGGCGAAACTCTCAACGACGACTTTGAAAAAGTCTGCAGGTCTGCCGACCAGGCCAGCGCTGCCCTGGTCCTTGACCTCAAGGAACGCGGCATGCTCGACGAGACCCTGGTGGTCTGGGGAGGAGAGTTTGGCCGTACTCCCATGGGGGAGAACCGGAAGACCGTCGGACGCGACCACCACATTGACGCCTTCACGATGTGGATGGCCGGGGCCGGACTGAAGCGAGGATACATTCACGGGGCATCCGACGAGCTCGGCTTCGGAGTCGTTGAGGGCAAGGTCCACGTTCATGACCTCCACGCGACCCTCCTGCATCTTCTGGGATTTGACCATGAGCAACTGACGTATCGTTTCCAGGGTCGCGACTTCCGCCTGACGGACGTCCACGGCAGGGTCGTAAAGGAAATCTTCGCTTAACCCGGTTGCGCTCCATCGAGCCTTCCTTGGCCCTCTCCGTTACAAACAAGAGAATAAACATGTCCGTCCTCATTCACCCGGCCCTCTGGACTGCGACCTTACTACCCCTCTGCGCTAACCCGGTCCTCGTTCGTGAAACTGGACCGCTGCCCGCGGAAGAGGAACTCAGGGGCTTTACAGTTCCTTCCGACTTCGAGGTCCAGCTCTTTGCGTCCGAACCCATGATAAACAAGCCTGTCAATCTGGCGTGGGACGGGAAGGGCCGGCTCTGGGTATCATCCACGGTGGAGTATCCCTACGCAGCCTCAAAGGATCGCTGGCTTGATGAAGAAGGATCACAGGTCCGGGACAGCCGCGATGCGATCAAGATCCTCGAAGACGTGGACGGCGACGGAAAGGCCGACCGGGTGATCGACTTTGCAGATGGTCTTAATATTCCCACCGGCGTAGTGCCCTGGCACAAACCGGAGCACAAGGATGGCTGCATCGCCTGGAGCATTCCCAATATCTGGTATTTCGCCGACACGACCGGTGATGGAAAGGCTGACCTGCGCGAGGTGCTTTTTGGACCCATGGGATGGGAACGGGACACGCACGGAATGTGCTCCAGCTTCCGAATAGGTCCGGACGGCTGGATTTATGCCACCCACGGTTTCAACAATACCTCCACCGCCACCGCTCAGGACGGGTCGCGCGTTGAAATGCACTCAGGTCATGTCTTTCGTTTCAAACCTGATGGTTCGCGGATTGAGATTTGGAGCCGAGGCCAGGTGAACCCCTTCGGACTCTGCTTTGACAAGCGGGGAAACCTCTATAGCGCGGACTGCCACAGCGCACCGCTGTACCAACTTATCCGGGGAGCCTGCTACCCGAGCTTTGGCAAGCCCCATGACGGCATGGGCTTCGGACCTACGATGATACAGCACACCCACGGTTCAACCGGCATTTGTGGTATCGCCTTCATCGACCGGAACCAGTGGGGTCGACGATGGAACTACCGCATGCTTATTGGTAACCCGGTCAACTCAGTCATCAACCATGACGGTATCAAGTTTACAGGCACTACTCCTGTGGCGGTGAAACAACCTGACTTCATGACCAGCAAGGACCCCTGGTTCAGGCCAGTCGATCTCTGCCTTGGTGGGGACGGCGCTTTGTATGTGGCCGACTTTTACAATCGAATCATCGGCCATTACGAAGTTCCTCTCGGGCACCCGGGCCGGGACCGGGAGCGCGGCCGGATCTGGCGCGTGATCTACAAGGGCGGAGCGATTCCTCCCGGGCCCATTACTCCACCCACCCTGAGCGACAATCCAGTCAGCGACCTGCAGGCCAGAGCCCCTTTCGTCCGGCGGGCCGCGGCGGTCTACCTCCAGCAACACCCCCGGGAAGGGGCCCTCGCGCCCCTCCTTGAACTTTACTACCGGGAGAGACCGGACGACACCCACCTCCGGCACGTCGTGCGCCTTGCCATCCGCGCCCAGCTCGCCTTACCCGGGTCCCTGCAATCCGAGACCGTCGCCCGACTGCTTCCTACCGACATCGCTCTCGCAACGGGCACCGAGGGAACCTCCACCTTTCTCCTTCGCCGCCTGCAGGCCGGGACGCGCCTCCGCCAGACCCCCGAAATTCTTCACCACGTTGCGCGCTACGGTTCCCCTCAGGCAGTTGAGGAGGCCATCATCTGGGCACAGGAACAATCCGCACGGCCCCTCGGGATACGCGCCCGGCACTTGCAGGCGCTGCTGGAGGGGCGGCAAGAGCGCTCCGTCCCCGTTCCACGTGAAAGTCTCGTTTCTCTCGGGCAGGACATCGCCAACGAACTCCTCGCCGAGGAAGCTGGCTATCAATGGACCGTAAGCCCGCATCCTTCGGCCCCCGGGGATCCTTCTCCCTGGGTGCTCCAGGAGCGAAGGTGTGCAGACGGCCGGGAGGTTACCGTGATTTCGAGCCTCCCGATCGGCACTCCCCGGACGGAAGTCCTTAGAGGAGTCCTCCGGAGTATTCCTTTTGAAGCCCCGCCCTTCCTGCGCTTCTGGCTTTGTGGACATCGGGGCGCTCCGGATCAACCTGCTCACGAGAAGAATTACGTGCGCCTGGTGGAGGCAGGGTCGGGCAGGGAGCTCAAGAGGGCCTTCCCGCCCCGTAACGACGTCGCCTCGCCTATCGATTGGGACCTCTCGGCCTCAAAGGGCACACTGGTCCAGTTGGAAGCAGTGGACGG
>MDTG01343004.1_pt1 | contig 21365 bp, 15 predicted proteins | sample 811421 | NCBI WGS metagenome assembly MDTG01 (sample SAMN05326645, study PRJNA326480) | marine metagenome | isolation source: seawater | place: Pacific Ocean: South East | collected 2011 | reverse complement strand
TCAAGTTTGTTGACAGCTGACAAGAATCAAAAACGATCGATATGAAACATCTCTCACTTTTTACCACAACCCTGTTCCTGGCGACTGGCATTGCTGCTCAAGTGGATTGTGCGGGCATAGAAGGCGGGTCTGCTCTAGTGGACGAATGTGGGGATTGCCATCAAGCCTACGTCTACAACTTCATCACACACTCAGTCACGTTTGTTGACGTAGCCGAGGAAGCTGTGATTGGTGCCAATGAGACATTGGTGTTGCCAGACAATCCTGGAAATCCATATTGGAATCAAGCGTGCACCTCTGTTCTTGGTTGCACTGACGTGACAGCCTGCAACTTCAACTACTTGGCCTCGGAAGACGATGGTACATGTGGATTGACCGACGATTGTGGGGAGTGTCAAGTTCCTTACTGTTACAATCCTGTGACGCACGATGTGTCTTACATCAGCGAAGGGGATTGCGGTGACGTTTGGGTGGGAACATCCATGCTAAGCAATTCAGCCATGAATCCATACTGGAACAGTTCTTGTGAATTGTGGGGATGCACATACAGCACCGCGTGCAATTACATGCCAATTGCCAACATGGATGATGGCACTTGTGATTGGGATACTTGCGAATTGCTTGGTTGCATGTACGAGGGTGCGATCAACTTCAATCCCAATGCGACGATTGATGATGGCACTTGCAATTTCAGCGCAAGTGCGTGCCCATCAGATTTGGATGCTGATGGTGCAGTTGCCACAAGTGACCTTCTCGTTTTCCTCTCTTCGTTTGGAGAGGAGTGCTTCTAGCGGTGGAGGGAGTACCCTAGCTTGAGTTGAACGCAGCTCATTCACCCAAAACCTGAGAAGTTCAAATCTTACAAACGAAAGAATTGGGTGAGCCAATCGGGCTCACCCATTTGTTGTTTCAAATCGAAAATGATGAATCGAATTGTTCTCGCAATGGCATGTGTGTTTGGATGTGCTCAGACGACGTGCCTTGCCCAAACAGACAACGCCCTATTGGATCGATCTTTTTGGAAGAGTCAACCAACCCTTCCTCAAGTTCGTGAATTGGTGGATTTGGGGAATGACCCCACTGCCCTCAATGAATATGATTTTGATGCGATGAGTTGGGCTTTGATTGAGGAAGCGGACTCTGACGTGCTTCAATTTCTTCTTGAATTTGATGGCAATGGGGTCAACAAGTTGACACATGACGAACGTACTTACATGTTCTGGGCTGCATACAAAAACAACCTCCCTATCATGAGAGAGCTCGCAGCTCGCGGGGCCAAATTTGACTTGGTTGATGAGCATGGGTACTCGCTCCTCAATTTTGCAGCTGTCACAGGTCAGATGGACACTGACGTGTATGATTTCATTATCAATCACGGAGGAAGTCCTGATAGGGAGCGCAACGCCGATGGTGCCCATGCCCTTCTTTTGGTGGCCCCATTCATCACAAACGATGACATGCCGACATACTTTGAGCCTTTTGGGCTCTCGATGGAAGACGTGGATAAGGATGCCAGCAATGGCTGGCTTTATGCCTGCAAGGGCGGGCAAGTCAAGATGCTTAGGGCACTCTTGGATCAAGGCATGGACGCCAAGTATGTCAACGCGCTGGGGGAGAATGCGGCTCATTTTGCGGTTCGCGGTACGCGTGGAAGGCGCAACGGAAGGGAAGTATTCGAATTCTTTGATAGCCTGGGCGTCGACATTCATGCCCCCAACAAAAGCGGTGTGACACCGATGCTGATGGCGGTGCAGGGTAAATTCGATTCAGATGGATTGGAGTTTTTGATTGAAACTGCACCCAGCCTTTACCACCAAGACTCAAAAGGCAACACGGTCATGCATCACGCTTTGATGAATGGCAGCATTGAGGCTTGCAAAATGCTCAAAGAGAATGGATGGACGATGAGAGAAGCGAACTACCGCGGTTCGACACTCGTGCAGGCATTGGCCAAGGGATATCGGCCGAGTGGCCATGACACCTTCGAAGAATTGTGCGCATTTTTGAAGCATGAGAAGATTCCTCTTGTTCAAGTTTTGGATGGGGGTGAACAGTGGTTGCATGTCGGTGCAAGGACTCAATCCCTGCCTTTGCTGAAGTTTGGTCTCTTGCTCGGATTGGATGTGAATCAAAGAGACTCCGACGGATTGACACCGCTTCATGAAGCATGTCTAACGGCAACGAATTCAGAAATAATTGATTGGCTTGTCGCAGTGGGTGCCGACGTTCAAGCCACCACAGAGTTTGGTGAAACTGCCGGCGATTTGGCAAGGGAAAACGAGGCCTTTGAAGATGAAATGCCTTCATCCTTGATAATCGAATGAAATTTGGATTGAGCCCTCTCTTGTTGGCCGCTTGTCTTTGGACTGGCGGGTCAACGAAAACTGAAATGCCTTTGCGGTGCATGATTCAAATGGTGAATTACGATGGCGAAGGCGCATACATTGTTGTAGGACTGGTAGACCCTCAAGGCGAGTACATGGATACGTTGTACATGCTGGGTGACGACGATGAGTGGTACTACGAATTGGAAGATTGGTGGCGATGGTTTGGACGCGCCAACGATTCCATTGATGGAATCACAGGGCCCACTTTGGGAGGTGGTGAGAGAACCATTTTGCATTTTGAGCTTCAAGAAGAATGGTTGGACCGTGGTTATGGATTGCGTTTTGAAACCGGCGTTGAAAATGAGGGATACCACCCTCGAGAAGTTCTTATCCCACTGACTTCCGATTTTGAACAGGGGAAACACCATGGTGAGGGTTTCATCCGATACGTGAGGTTAGCAAGAGGGTAACGCGGATGGCCAAGGGCATTCAACGACTGCATCTTGTGCTGGCGATCTCGGTGTCATTGGTGTTTTTGCCAATGTTGGTTTCTGGAGTCTACCTTGCATGGGAGCCCGCCTTGTGTCACACCCAAAGTCCAATTGAGTCGCCATCCTCAAAAGATGCTCCACTTGGGGTGTTTCTGCGCCAGTTGGAACAGGCTTTTGAGACAATAGAGGAGTTGAGAATGACCCCTTGTGGTGACGTCGTGGTGACGGGGACACCCAACGACTTCCATTTTGGTGCCTGGGTTGTTAACCCGCAAACGGGAGAAGCCCTAGGAGAAGTGCCAAAGCGATTGGCGATTTCGCAATTCATGTTGACCCTGCATCGTTCATTGTTTTTGGACTGGACTGGCAGGGTCTTGGCAGGCCTGTGTTCAGTCTTGACATTGTGCTTGATTGTAGCTGGTGGAGCCTTGTGGTTCAAGTTGTATGGTTGCAGGATCGCGCTTGTGGGTCGACTTCATTCAGACGCAGGTATTCTGAGCATGCTTCCGATGATTGTGTTGGTTGGGACTGGGGTTGCATTGAGTGCGGCGCGTTTTGAAATTTGGGAAGTGCCTCGACTCGAACTGACAAGGGTCGATACCAGCAATTCAACGGCAGTTGTTGCGATTTCGAAATGGGAAAAATTTGAAAACATCTCTCTGAGCGAGGTGAAGGTGTTGCGGTACCCATTTTTCATTGACGAGGACGAAGCATTAGAACTCACGCTGCAAAGCGGAGACCGAATGGAATTGAGGGCCACAGATGGCGCATTGGTCGCCGAATCTAGCTTGGGGTGGAATGGCTGGATGTTTGCTTGGACAAATCGGGTTCATACAGCAAGGTTTGATGGTTGGTTGGCATGGTTGTGGATTGCCATATCAATCGCCATGCTCGTCCTTGTTGTTACGGGCTTCAGGACATGGTTGACGCGATTGTCGCAAATGCGACGGATGAATCAGAGCACCGACTCAAGTTATATGGATGCCGAGGTATGCATTGTGGTGGCTTCTCAAAATGGAATGACGGCTGCTCGCGCATCTCGATTGGCAAAACTGTGGGCAGACATGGGAGTCAGATGCAAGGTTGTCGACCTCGCTTCCTTTCGTCCTTATCCAAAGCTTGACCGCGCTCTCTTTTTGTTGGCGACCTATGGCCAAGGCGATTCACCAAATCGTCATGAGTCCTGGCGAACATGGGTTTCAAATTATGAAGGGAACTTCGCGGGGCACATGGCCGTCGTTGCATTTGGTGACGATTCGTATCCCGAATTTGCGGCTTTTGGGGAAGACATGTTCCGCGCATTGAAAGCCTTGAATTCTCCAGAAAGTGTGCGATTTTTAGGCAAGGTCAACAGACAAGATGACGATGAATTTGCGAAGGCCCTTGGCATCTTGGCCAATCAATGGGGCATGGCTGTTCCCAATTTTGGAAGTTCAAAGAAAGCACTGGCGGAAGTGCACCTGCGAATTGTGGCGTCTCGGAAGGCAGAGGACTTGGCTTGGATTGAAATGGAAGTTCTGGATGAAAGCCCATTCGATCTTCTGCCTGAGTCGGGCAGTTTGATGGGTTTTGTGCCGTCTGGTTCAACCGAGCTTAGATGGTACTCTATTTCACGGCTGGCAATCGATCGTATCGGCATTATGGTGAAACGGCACAAGAAGGGTGTATGCTCGAATCAGTTGCATGCCCACCTGGTAGGCGATTGCATTTCGGGACGCATTTCACCGAACGCCAATTTTCGTTTGCCGCTGTTACGGCCATTGATCTTCGTGGCCAATGGATCCGGAATGGGGCCTTTTGTTGGGATGATTCAACAGCTTGAGAATGATGCTGGAGCACATTTGTTTTGGGGTGTTCAAACGGATGAACAATATCAGCTCATCCGACCTGAACTTGTGCGAGCCTTGGAAAGAGGAGCATTGAAGTCCGTGCATGCAACCATGTCCCGTGAGGGATCAGGCCCCAAGTATGTTCAAGACGCAGTGGGGATGTGGTCAGGACTTTCGGATTTCGCAAACAAGCAAGGGACGTTCATGATTTGCGGTAGCCAACGGATGGCTGAACAATTGGCGGAGATGGTGGCGACTCAAACGAACAAGTCCCGGGCTGAGTGCATCAGCGCCGGGACTTGGCTTGAGGATTGTTATTGAGTGAATCAGCCCGTCCAAGCGAAACAGAGCATCCCGCTGCCTGCATTTGAGGGATTCGGACATTCCTCTGAAAAGTGTTTTTCGCAATTGTCGCAAGAAGAAAGCTTGGTGAAGGACCGTTGGTAGTTGTGGTCGTTGCAAGATGATGCGATTCCAACTGCCGTATCGTGTTTGGCACATGTGAAATTGCTCGAAAGGTTGGAGCAATTGATGCACGTGTTTAGGGTTTGAATATTTGACATACACAAGAGACACCTGTTCCGCCTGATTGTTTTGCGTAACAAATGCATTTCGAGTAATTTATATTCAGTCCAAATAAGAAGAGTCAAAAACGCATTGAACCATATACGACGGCTGTTGTTATATAAGGTTTTCCCAGTTTAACCAAAGCAATTCATTTGTCGCAAAAACCCCCCAAAAGGGGGATATGTGAAGAAGAAGAGGGTTGATAAATTTGCACCGCTTTCATTCTTTATTTAGACAGATTCAAAATAAGCTCAAATGAACATTTCTTTCACCAAGGTTGCCATGGCGACAATCGCGTGCGCCCTATTGATGACCTCATGCAACCGCGAAGGCTGCACTGACCCCGCTGCGACCAACTATTCTGAGGACGCAAACACGGATGATGGTACTTGCGAGTACGACGTCGCCGAGGTTCAAGCACCTGACACTTATGTCTTCACGGACGACGAAGGCAACAATACGGTTTCATACAACGGTCAGCGTCAAAGATTGAACATGTTGTCTGAAATGACATCGTATTTGAAGGACGCCAATACGCCTGGGGTTGCTTTGGATGCCTCTACACTGCTGGCCATGTATGCCAATGACGGCTACACTTGGGAGGACGGTGAAAACTTGGGGATGACCGGTTCCTCCAAACAACTCAAAAACAAAACAGTAGGAGGGGAGTCGTTCTACACAGACACCTTCGAAGGTTACATGGAGGCCATTGCTGCAGCGAGCGCAAACACCGTTGAGGGCGTGACCGATGGGGCGATGGGACAGGCAGGTGTTGTTCTCTCCTCGACCAATCCAGACAAACAGTATTTGCAGGATGCCAACGGTCAGGAGTGGACCCAACTCATCGAAAAAGGTTTGATGGGGGCGTGTTTCATGTACAACATCAGCTCAGTCTACCTGGCGAGTGGAAAAATGGACGTTGACAACACAACAGCCGAAGACCCAGCTGGGGGCAAGTACTACACCGAAATGGAGCATCACTGGGACGAGGCCTACGGGTATTTCACCGATGCAGTGGATTACCCGGCGTCCGGGACGAACCGCTTTTGGGGCAAATACGCCAACAGCCGGGAGGGTGTCTTGCAATCGGCCACCAAGATTTCTGCAGCTTTCCGTCTTGGTCGAGCAGCGATCTCCGCGGACGTCCTCTCCGTACGTGACGCACAGATTGCGATCATCAACGCAGAACTCGAACGCTTGGCTGCGGGAACTGCGATTCACTACTTGAACGATGCGGTGACGGATTTCGGAGACGATGCACTTCGCAACCACGAATTGTCTGAGGCCAAAGCCTTCATTTACGCGCTCCAATTCATTGCAGGTACTTCTGTCCCAATGGCCGAAGTTGATCATTTGCTCGAGGATTTGGGCGAGGATTACTACAATGTGACGACTGCCACCATTTTGGAGGTCCGTGACGAGTTGGCTGCGCTGACTGGCTTGACTGACGTTGCCGATCAACTGTAAGCCACAGGAATGACAATCCCATTCACGACAAAACACACTACAGCCCCCCGTTTGTGGGGGGCTGTTTTGCCTTTCCTCATTATTTTGTTCGCTGGATGCAACCCAGACGACACAATTGCTCCGGACGCAATCAATCGGGGGGAGTATCTCGCGCAAACGGCAGACAACGTCATCATCCCGGCGTATACGCAGTTTTCCGAACGTAGCCAAGAATTGAGTTTGGCGTTGAACGGCCTTGTGCCCGGAGACGTCGAGTCAAAGGACGTCGTGACCCTGAGAGAAACCTTGCGCAACACATACCTAGCGTGGCAACGGGTTCAGCTTTTTGATTTTGGACCTGCCGTGAATAGGGCGCTCTTGTCGACAACCAATACGTATCCTACAGATCCGGATGAAATAGCCGAGGCCGCCACCGCCGCAAACTGGAACGGGGGACTGCCAAGCACCTTGAACAGCTCAGGCTTGCCGGCGCTGGATTGGCTCTTGTTCGCGGAAGATGCCTCGGCAACAGCCACGACGTGGAACGACGAAACCAATGGGCGCCTCCTCCATGCCCAGAGATTGGCTAGCTACATGAGCGAAGAAGCCGCGGCAGTCTTGTCGGGATGGACGGAGGGATATCGCGATGCTTTTGTGGCCTCAACGGGCACCGAAGCAGGAAGCAGCATGGGTGAATTGCTGAACGCATTCAACCGTGTTTATGAAGGCCATATTCGAAAGAACAAACTGGGCTTGCCCAATGGGGCCATGACATTCAGTGGAAACCCACAACCGAATTTGGTCGAAGCGCCCTTTGCAGAAAACTGGAGTGTAGACCTCCTGGCAGAAGCATTGGAGGGATGCGCAAAAGTTTACTTTGGAGACGACAGCAAAGGTGCGACTGATGCCCTTGGTTTGGATGACCTTTTGAAGTCCCTGGGGGATGTTTCCTACGGCGAGGGTTTGCACAGTGACATTTCCGCTCAACTGGTTTCTGCCCAGACAGCTGTGGCTTCGTTGGAAGACCCTCTGGCCTCGTATGTTGTGGAACAGCAAGCCGCTTCGGTTGAAGCGTACGCCGAATTGCAGGCTTTGGTGGTTCTGTGGAAGGTGGATATGATGTCTTCTTTGGGGGTGCTCATCACCTATCAGGACAACGACGGAGACTGAGGACATGACCTCGGTGGCGCCGTTGTTAACGCTGCGACGCTTGTTCGCACTGCTCGTGCTCTTCAGCACCACCCGTTTTGTGCTCAACGGTTGGGTGGAAACTCAGGTATTGGATCCGTTTTGGACCTTTCCATTCGATGGGTTCGAATGGCTCCCACGCCCCAGCCTTACTGGTGCATGGGTGCTTTTTGTTGGGATGATTTTTGGCGGGTTGCTCCTCTTGGCTGGTCGAACTGCCAAAGTCGGTGCGGCGATGTTTTTTGTGTGTTTCACCTATGTGGAGTTGTTGGACAAGAGCAACTACCTCAATCATTACTACTTCGTGTCGCTGGTTGCGTTCATGCTTGTTTGGCTGCCTACAACGGCAAAAACACCGAGTGTCCCTCGCCTGGCGACAACATCCATCCGTCTCTTGCTCGCCTTGGTCTATTTCTACGCTGGTTTGGCCAAGTTGAATGCCGATTGGCTTCTCCATGCACAACCCCTCGCCATGTGGCTGCCCCAGCACAGTTCCTTTCCAGTACTTGGCCCATTGTTTGCCTCCAAATCGGTGGCATTTGCCTTTAGTTGGGCAGGGGCGGCGTTTGATCTGTTTGCCCCATTTGCACTTTTCAGCGACCGAATTCGACCGTATTTCTACCCTGTGCTCGTGACGTTTCACGTCTTGACCTGGATTCTATTCCCAATCGGGGTGTTTCCGTGGGTCATGATTGCATGCACTACGGTGTTTTTCACCGACAAGTGGCATGCTCGTTTGTGGAGTGGGATGCCTGGATCGTCGTGGCAGGTTCCCGAAATCGAAGATTCATCCGATGCCGCCACAACTTGGTCGAAGCCTCAAGTTGCCATGGTGTGGCTCTTTTTGGGTATTCAAATGTTGTTTCCGTGGAGGACCCTGGCTTATAAGGGATCGATGTATTGGCATGAGAGTGGCTACAGATTTGGCTGGAGGGTCATGTTGATGGAAAAAGCGGGCTGGGCCACGTATTTCATTCAAAACGACCTCGGAGAGGAACGGGAATTTCAAGTCGGGGATTTTCTCACGCCCAACCAAGAGAAAATGATGTCCACCCAGCCAGACTTGATGATTGCCACAGCCAAAAAAATCCAGGAAATTTGGAACGATGCCAAAGGGGAACATGTTCGTGTGCGAGCTGAGGTGTGGGCAAGCCTCAATGGTCGACGCTCCCAACTCATGATCGAACCGTTTTTGGACCTGACAACCCTCGAAAATGACTGGAGTCAACGGACATTTGTTCTCCCGCTTGATTCCGTGATTCGTCCTCGTCAATATGAAGCCATCAAAGATTCCCTTCGCCATGCCCGTGGTTGGTAGTTCACCCCTGGCGTGGCAGGCGATTCTCTTTTTCACCTTGGCCTTGGCAACAGGTCGATCATGGGGGCAAAGGGTGGTTGTGGTGGATCCCAACAACCAACCCTTGGAAAGCGCCTACCTCCGCTGGACATGTCGCGGAGGAGGTCAGCCGCAAAACGTCACCATCGATGAACAAGGGGTTTCATGGCCTACGCCGAAGTGCAGTGAGGCAACGGTTGTCGCCTCTGCCTTCGGCTACTTGACCGATACCCTTGTCTTGGTTCGCCCAGCTAGCGAACAGGTAGAATTGCAAATCACACTCCAACCCATGAGCGTAGACTTGCCATCGGCAGAGGTGGAAGAGCAATCCAACGAACCATTGGCCTTCATGAGTTCGCTGGAGGCAGGGGGGATGTACCGAGGAATCAAAAGCATCTCGATTGCTCCCGAAGCCCAACTTGCCGTTGGGGCGGAGGTCCAGACGCGCAACGTATTTGCGGCACTCCCTGGAGCGAACATTTGGGAAAGTGACGCGGCGGGATTGCAGTTGGGCATTGGCGTGCGTGGGATGAGTCCGAACCGTTCTGCGCATTTGAGCATGCGACAAAACGGGCATCCCATTGCTGCGGATCCGTTGGGTTACCCTGAATCGTACTACACTCCTCCAATGACCATGGTGCAGGAGGTTCAATGGGTTTCAGGGGCCTCTGCGTTGCAATACGGATCGCAGTTGGGAGGCATGCTCAATTTTGTCATGCGCCCCGCGCCATTGGGGCAGGGACCATCCGCACGGTGGTCGACCTCAATGACGAGTTACACCCCACGTGAAGGGACGCTTCGAGGTCATGCCCACGTTTTTGCAGAGGCTTCCGGAGGTAGCAGGCACATCGGTTTTTTGGTGGGAGTCGACCACAAGTATGGAAGCGGATGGCGAGACAACGCAACCTTTGAAAGCACCACGGCAACGCTGGCTTGCCAAGAGCGCTACGAAGGAAAAAGAGGGCGGTTGACCTTGGAACAACGAGTGACGATTTTGCGCCGAACGGAACAGCAATCGGGGGGATTGACAGATGTTCAATTCGACATGGATCCTAGAAGAAGTGATCGGTCGAGGAATTGGTTCGATGTGACCTGGAACATTGCCTCTTCGGATGTGATTTGGACGCCGAGGAGGGGTGATTTGGACGTGAACATTTCCACCCATGCGTTGAAAGCATCGAGGAAATCTCTGGGGTTTCTCGGGACACCCAATCGGGTTGACTTCGGAGAAGAACGAGATTTGATTTGGGGGGATTTTGCTTCACTAGGGTGGGATGCACGCGTCACCAAGCGATGGGTGCACGGCAACGATGAGCGGCTATCAGCCGTGGTCCTGGGAACACAGGGTTACTTGGGCCAGAATCGAATGAGACAAGGCCCAAGCGTGCAAGGCTCCGACCCTGATTTTGAATTTGATACGTCGAATCCAGCACGAAATGAAAGCGACTTTGATTTCCCCAACAGTCAATGGACTTCCTTTGCCCAGGCAATTTGGTCGTTTGCGCCAAATTGGTCGCTGACACCAGGTGTGCGTTGGGAGCGAATTGGCACCTTCGCTGAAGGTTCGTACCGGGAAGTCGTTTTGGATGGTGCCGGAAACGTGGTAGAAGATTCTCTATTCACGAGTGTCAGCGAGAAAGTCCGTGATGTGTTCTTGCCCGGTTTTGGGGTGTCGTGGAAACGCCCCGCCGGAGAATGGTACGCCAACGCAGTGCGCAATTTCAGGGCAGTCAACTTCAGCGACATCCAAATCAACAACCTTGGTGTGGTGGTTGCCCCCGACATCACGGATGAGCGCGGGGCCAACGTCGATGTGGGATACCGTGCCTCAGTCGAGGGATGGGTTTTGGATGCAAGCGCTTTTCTCCTTTGGTATCAGGATCGAATTGGCTTGTTGTCCACCACAATTCCAGACCCAGTTTTGATTGAAAAGGCAGTTTTGCTGCGCACGAACCTCTCAGATGCTCGAACTGCAGGTGTTGAATGTTCTGCCAGTCGAAGGTTTGTCATGCAAAATGGTCAAACAACCACCTTGTTGGGTTCGGCGTCATGGATGGACAGCCGTTATCAGGGTGGTTCCCTGAAAGCGATTGAAGGAAATGAGGTCGAGCTGGTGCCAAGGACCGTGCTTCGGTTGTCCGTGCTTCATCAGACCACCCATTGGGCCTTTCAGGTGTTGGGCCAACATGTTGGAGACCAATTCACAGATGCGACGAATTCCACGTACACACCGACTGCGCTGCATGGGTTGATTCCGCACTACCGGGTGTTAGATATGGGGGTCCAGCGGATGTGGGCTGGAGGCAAGTGGTCTTTGGGCCTCAAGCTGAACAATGCCACGAATGCCGCCTACTTCACTCGAAGGGCATTGGCTTACCCTGGTCCAGGCATTTTGCCCGCCGATGGAATCAACGCTCGACTAACGTTGCGCTACGCCCCGCGTTGAGAAGCAAGTTGGCCTTGTTTGCGTCGTTGTTTCTCTTGGCGAAGCAAAGCAAGTTCGCGCGACGTTTGTCCTGCCACCGACGTGTTTTCTTGGGCCCGTCGGATGAGGTAAGGGATTGCCTCACGGATGGGGCCGTAGGGCACGTATTTGGCCACGTTGTACCCATGCGCCGCGAGGTTGAACGTGATGGGGTCGCTCATGCCCAAAAGCTGGGCAAATGTCACCCGATCGTCGCCTGCCTCCAACCCGGCTTCCCCCATCCACTCGCATAGCTTGAGGTTGCTTTCTTCGTTGTGGCTGCCGGCCACAAGGTGGATGCAGTCGATTCGGTCCAACACCCAACGCACGGCTGCGTCGAAGTCTCGGTCTGAGCTGGCTTTGTCTGGTTGAATCGGGGAGGGGTAGCCTTGTTGGGCAGCACGCTCCCGTTCCTTCTCCATGTACGCACCCCGTACGAGCTTCACGCCTGCGAGGTATCCGCCTTCCGCCGCCCGGTCCGCCATTGCTTCGAGGTAGGCCAAACGGTCGTGACGGTACATCTGCACCGTGTTGTAGACCACGACCCGGTCGCGGTTGTAGTCCGACATCATGTCTTCGGCCAAGGCATCGATTGCGTCTTGGATCCACGATTCTTCGGCGTCCACCATGACCCGTCCTCCCGCCGCGGCCGTGGCCTCGCAAAGGGTCCGCACGCGGCGCTGGACCCTGGACCATGCTTCTTCGTCCTCGCGGCTCAAGGATGCGCCGCCAGCCATGGCTTGGCCGACCTTTTCGAGCAAGGCGTTGGACGAGAGTCCGCTCACTTTGAACACGGCAAAGGCATGGCGGGCGTCGCCATCCGCCGCTTGAATCGTTGCCAGCACCTCACTGCACGTGGCGTCGAGGTCGGCCTCCTCGGTTTGGCCTTCGGCGCTGTAGTCCAAGATGGTGCGGACCTTGTGCTCGGCCAACTTTGCCATGGTCGCCTCGCAACCTTCGATCGATTCGCCTCCGCAGAAGTGGGCATACACGGTCGGCCGCACGGCCCAGCCGAGGGGCACCCGCAAGGCCAACGCAAGGTGCGCCAACGCGCTTCCCGCGTTCACCAGCCAGGGCTTGCCAATCAAGGAAAACAGCCCCACGGCCCGCCGCAAATCCGCGTCGGAAAGGTGCTGAAAAGCTTGGGCGGTGTCGTTGAACCGCGGCAGGTTGGTCTGGCTCATTCTCGGACCTTGTGGTAGGCGACCACGAAGATAGGTGGGGGCAACCTCTGGTTGTACCTTCGAGGCATGGATGTGAACGAATACATGGGCGCCCATCGCGAGCGCATGCTGGAGGAATTGTTGGAATTGCTTCGAATTCCAAGTGTCTCGGCAGACCCTGCCTACGCAGACGACACGAATCGCTGCGCAGAGGTGGTGGCGGAGCATTTGCGGAAGGCCGGCGCGGACAACGTTGAGGTCGTGCCCACCAAAGGGTACCCGGTGGTGTACGGTGAAAAACTCGTCGACCCGTCGCTTCCCACGGTGCTCGTCTACGGCCACTACGACGTCCAACCCGCCGACCCCATCGAGTTGTGGGACAGCCCTGCGTTTGAGCCTGTCATCAAGAAAACAGAGCTTCACCCCGAAGGCGCCATTTTCGCCCGCGGCGCGTGCGACGACAAAGGCCAATTCTTCATGCATGTGAAGGCGTTTGAGGCCATGGTGGCCACGGACCAGGTGCCTTGCAACATCAAGTTCATGATTGAGGGAGAAGAGGAGGTGGGCTCTGTCCACTTGGAGGATTTTCTGGAAGCACACAAGGAGCGCCTGGCGGCGGACGTGGTGCTGGTGAGCGACACGGGTGTCATCGCCAACGACGTGCCTTCCATCACCACGGGCTTGCGCGGTTTGAGCTACGTGGAAGTGGAGGTCACTGGACCCAACCGGGACCTGCACAGCGGCCTTTACGGTGGCGCAGCACCCAACCCCATCAACATCTTGTGCGACATGATTGCCTCGCTCAAGGACGAGCACCAGCAAATCACCGTGGAGGGCTTCTACGACGACGTGGAAGTGCTCAGCGACGACGAGCGCAAGGCAATGGCGGAAGCGCCTTTCAGCGAAGAAGCCTACAAGAAGAGCATCGACATTGGAGCTGTGGAAGGCGAGGCAGGATACAGCGCGCCGGAGCGGATGAGCATTCGTCCGACGTTGGACGTGAACGGGATCTGGGGTGGTTACACCGGCGAAGGCGCCAAGACCGTCATCGCGTCCAAGGCCTACGCCAAAATCTCCATGCGTCTTGTTCCCCATCAGGATCCCGACGACATCACGGCGAAGTTTGAGGCGCACTTCAAGCGCATCGCCCCTGAGAGCGTGAAGTTGAAGGTGACGGCGATGCACGGCGGTCAGCCTGCGGTGACCCCGACCGACAGCGCGGCGTACCAAGCGGCATCCGCTGCCATGGAGAAAACGTACGGGAAGGTGCCCGTGCCGGTCCGAAGCGGAGGCAGCATTCCCATCGTGGCCAGCTTCGAACAAATCTTGGGGTTGAAGACGGTGTTGATGGGCTTTGGTTTGGACTCCGACGCCATCCACAGCCCCAACGAGCACTACGGGCTGTTCAACTACTTCAAGGGCATCGAGACCATCCCGCATTTCCACGCCGAATTCTCGCGCCGACATGCCTAAAGCCTTGCGTGGCTTGTGGTCCTTCGTGGCCCTCTTCTCCGTGTTGGCCTTGCAAGGCTGCCTGTTCCAGGACCTTGAGGTGTTGTCGGTGGAAGAATTCGAAGACGTTCAGCTTTCGTTGAATGGCTTCCAAGCCAAGCTGGTTGTGGACGTGTACAACCCCAATCCCTATCCCGTGACCGTGTTTGAAGCCGACGTAGATTTGAAGGTGGAAGACCAAACCATCGGTGAGGTGTCTTTGCTTTCGCCCACGGTCATCCGACCTGATGCCCGCGCCGAGATTGCCTTGGCCGTGCGGACGATGGACGGGGCGCTGGCGAGGTTGCTCAAGAACGATTTGATGAGTTTGCTGCGTGGATCGGAGGTGCCTTTCGTGGCGGAGGGCACCGTGATGGGCAAGGCCTTTGGGCTGCGTTTGTCGATTCCATTTCGCCACAAAGAAACCCTAACCTTGAGGCCATGAAGTTTCCCATGTTCTTTGCGTGTTTGCTGTTTGCTGTTTCGCCTTCTTGGGCGCAGGATTTGACCGACCCAGTGGACGAGCTGGTCGAAGCCATCGAAGTCCGACACCTCGGACCTGGGACCATGAGCGGTCGGGTCACGGCCATCGCCGTCCCAGCGGCTTCTCCGGAAGTCATTTACGTGGGGACCGCGTCAGGGGGGCTTTGGCGCAGCCAAAGTGCGGGGCTGACCTGGGAGCCGTTGTTCGACGACCAACCCACCCAAAGCATTGGGGCAGTGGCGTTGAGCGCCTTGAATCCGGATTTGATCTGGGTGGGCACGGGTGAAGGGAACCCTCGAAACAGCCACACGAGCGGTCGGGGGTTGTTCAAGAGCCTCGATGCAGGTGCGACGTGGAGCTTCATGGGCCTGCCTGAGACCCGAAACATCCACCGAATCCTGATTCATCCCCGTGACCCCAACACCGTATTTGTGGCGGCCACGGGGTCGGCGTGGGGCGACAGCCCTGACCGTGGCGTGTACAAGACCACTGACGGGGGGCAAACGTGGTCGCACGTGTTGAAGGTGGACGAGCGCACGGGATGTGCCGAACTCGTGATGGACCCATCCAACCCTGACAAGTTGTTCGCGGCGATGTGGTCCTTCCGTCGGGAGCCTTGGTTCTTCGAAAGCGGTGGCGAAGGGAGCGGCTTGTACGTGACCCACGACGGCGGAAGCACGTGGGTGGAGCGAACGGATGAGGATGGCCTCCCCGAGGGCAACCTTGGAAGGATGGGGCTGGCCGTGAGCCCTGCCAACCCCGACGTGGTGTACGCCTTGGTGGAGTCTGACACGTATGCGCTGTACCGCTCCGACGACGGCGGGGCGTCCTTCCGCGTGCAAAGCAAGGACTCGAACATCGGCAACCGTCCTTTCTACTACGCCGAAATCCATGCAAGCCCGACCAACGAGGACCACGTATTCAGCCTCTGGAGCATGGTCTCCAAGTCGACGGATGGCGGGGCGTCGTGGGACGTGATTTTGCCCTACAGCGGCGTGCACCCCGACCACCACGCCTTGTTCATCCACCCCAACGATCCGAATTATTTGATCAACGGCAACGACGGGGGCTTGAACATCAGCCGTGACGGAGGGGAGAATTGGATGTTCGTGAACAACCTCCCGGTCGGCCAATTCTACCACATCGCCGTCGACAACGAGGAGCCCTACAACGTCTACGGAGGTATGCAAGACAACGGCTCGTGGGTCGGTCCGTCTGCCGTGTGGCACGTGGGCGGGATTCGGAACGAGGATTGGCAAGAGGTCCTGTTTGGCGATGGGTTTGACGTGCAACCGACGGGCGATGGCGAGGTGTATGCCATGTACCAAGGCGGGGCACTCAACCGCGTGGACCTGGCGACGTTGGACGCCACGGGCATCCAACCGGCACGCCCTGACACGACCCCGTTGCGCTTTGCATGGAACGCGGCCTTGGCCTTGGACCCCAACGACCGGGACGGGTTGTATTTTGGGTCTCAGCATGTGCATTACAGCCCGAATCGTGGGTCTTCTTGGGAAACCCTGAGCCCTGATTTGACCACCAACGACGCGGCGAAACTGCGCCAGGCGACAAGCGGTGGATTGACGATTGATGCGACAAAGGCGGAGAACCACTGCACCATTTTGTGCATTGCGCCTTCGGCATCGCGTCCCAACGAACTGTGGGTGGGCACGGACGACGGAAAGTTGCAGCATTCCCAGGACCGAGGTGCCACATGGGTGGACCACAGCGAAAAGCTAAAGGGTCTGCCTGAGGGTTCATGGATTCCGTTTGTGCACGTCAGCCCCCATTCGCCAGACGAGGTCTATGTGGTGGCGAACAACTACCGTCGCAACGATTGGCAGCCCTACTTGTACCGCACGATGGATGGCGGCAAGTCTTGGAAGCGCCTGGTGTACGGGGAGGACGTGCCAGCCCACGCCCTTTGCGTGGTGCAGGACCCAGAGGCGTCCGATTTGTTGTTCCTTGGAACCGAGGAAGGGTTGTACTTCAGCGTGGACCATGGCGTGAATTGGCGCCACTGGACCCACGACGTGCCGAGTGTGCCCGTGCGTGACATGGCGATTCAGGCCCGTGAAGGAGATCTCGTTTTGGGGACCTTTGGCCGGGCGGCGTACGTCATTGAGGACCTGGCGCCACTCCGTGCCTTGGCCCGAGAAGGGGGGGCATTGCTGCAATCGTCGTTTCGTGCGTTCGACGCGACCACGGGGTACCGTGTTCCTTGGGCGAGGCCTTCGGGTTCCAGGTTCATGGCCGACCACGTGTGGGAAGGAGAGAACAAAAGCCGTGCGGCCCGCTCCCACGTGTTCGTGTCTGAGGCGTTGGCAGAGGAGCACGATGCATGCGAGGTGGCCATCGTTTCTGCCGAAGGGGACACTGTTCGTCGCATGAGTATGGACATCGAGGCAGGATGGCAACGCTTCACATGGCGTGGCGACAGCGACGGCGTGGCTTGGCCTTCCAGGACCTTGGACGAGGAAGAAGACGAGCCCCGTGGAGGTGGGGTGGCCGTGGTTCCAGGGGATTACCGAGCCACGATGTCGCTAGGAGAGGAAGAAGCCCAAATCACCCTTCCGATGCGGTGGGACCCCCGCGACCCCATGCCTGAGGCGGACATGGCGGCCGCGCGTGCGCTCGCCAAAGAAGCCCAAGAAGAAGCGGCAAGGCTTGCGGTTGCGATGCAAACCGTTGCAGCCATGAACGAGGTCATGGATGCCATGGAGGCCGTTTGGTCTGTCTTGCCCGATTCAACCACGGCCCAAGTGGATTCTTTGGGAGGCGAGGTGCGCTCGGCCATCGATGCCATGCATGACGCCCTCTGGACGCCCAAGGATTTTGTCGGTTACGACCATGTCACCGAACGCGTCATGGACGTGCTGTACGCCGCGCAACCGGACCTGTCCGAGGCTCCAGGCCCCAACAGCCAGCGAAAGTTGGCGTTGGCCAGGGCGCAGGTTGACGACATGGTGGCGCAGGTGGACGCCCTGAAGCAAGGGTTGTGGCAAGCGCTGATGGCGGCAGCCGACGAGGTGCAGGCCGGAATGGATGAAGTGTGGCAAGGAATTGCCGCGCCCAACGAGTGATTCAGGAATCCGCAGTAGCCCTTGAGAAGAACCAGGCGTAACCCGCTTGGAGGGTCACGTTGAGCATCCGGTCGTCTCGGCGAATGACGGGATTGACAATTTCAGGCCTTGGGGCAATGCTCAGCAGGCTTTGCGTGTGGCGCACAAACCACTCGCCCGATTCGCCTCGCCTCATTCCGACCCACAACACCCATGCGAGCTCGTACTTGCGGATCGGGAGGGCGGTGGGGTTCCAATCGCCTGTGACGGACCCCGTGGTGATGCCGTCCTCGAGCGCATTGATCAACACGCTGGGCTGCAAGCCAGCCCCCACCGTGATGCCATCCCGCCAATCGTAGATCGCCGTGATCGGGATGTCGAAGTACGAGAATTTGTACCGCCAAGTGGTGAAATCCCCAATCTTCGGGTATTGCACTTTCCTGCTGCCTTTCTCGTTGTACACGATGCCCAATTGAAAGCCCAGGTTGGCGTATCGCCTCATTTCCAAGAGGGCCCCTCCGTGAAGGCCAAACTTGTTGAACCCGTCTGCCCTGTCGCCGCGGATTTGGGACGTGGTCACGCCTCCCATGAGACCGCCCTTGAACGTCCAGGGGAGGGATGGCTCAGACTGGCTCCAAGCCATGCCCATGAAACCCAACCAAACGACCAAGCAGGTGATTGGCTTCATTCAAATACGTCTTGGGAGATGGCTTGCAACACCCGGCCAGTGGCCACGTCCGTCAACACAGCGACGACCTCGGCGTTCGCCTTGATCCAGTCGTCGTTCCAAGTCAAAGCGTAGTCAAATTGCGCGGCGTCCCCCGCGCCAGGGTTGGTGGCCGCCACCTCGCCTTTGGCGCCTGTGATGCTGCCACGCAGCACGTGTGCGTGAACGTATTCCTCGACGTATTCCGGGCTGTTGCCGTACCAAAGTTGCGGTCCGACGAGGTCGTTTTCGAGGATGAGCACGGCCAATTTGGCTTCCCCCTCGAAATCGGCCAACCAGGTGGCATGCACGTGCACGAACAACTTCGTGGGATCGAAGTCCCCATCCACAGCCATTTGCATTCCTACGACGGGCGTGGCATTCAACATCGGGGCAAGCGCCTCCTCCCATTGGTCAGGGAGCAAGCTGGTGCCTTCGTTGTCTGTGCGGTTGACGCGCCCGATGGGATTCACGGGGATGTCCAAATCGTTCCAGTATTCGTTGCCTTCGCCGCTCGTCCAATCCGTGGGGTACTCCTCGCTGGTGAGCGCCAAGCTTCCCGCATGGATGGCCATGGGAATGATTGCGTCAGGATGGGCGTCCTTCAGGGCATTCAACACCAAGTTGGCGTCGGGACAGTTGCCACACTGGTGGCCCGTGAAGTCCTCAATCAGCACACGCTGGACGTCGGTGTCAAGTGGCTCGAGGGCCGGAATGTCGTAGGTCTCATCGATGGTTTCAATGATTCCTTCCACGGGGTCGTCAATGCGGTCGCAGGAGACAAGTCCGAGCACGAGGGCCAGAGGCACAAACAGGGTGTGAACACGATGTTTCATGAGACGAATTTCGGAAAGAAGTGGCGGCAAGGGCACAAAAAAATCCGCGTGACCGAAGCCACGCGGATTCTTGTGCATTGGATGTAGTGCGTTTGCTTACTGCTTGGTGATGCGCATGGTGGTGGTCTCACCTCCAGCGTTCACGTTCACCAAGTAGATGCCAGCTTCCATGCCTGAGCAATCAAGCGTGGTGCGGTTCAAACCAGCAGGCAAGTTGCCCAAGCCGTCGAACAACACGCGCTCACCCACGAGGTTGTAAACCTCCACGGTGGCCATGCCGGCCTTGGCAGTGGTGAATTCCAAAGAAGCCAAACCACGCGTTGGGTTCGGGAACACGTTGATGGACGTGGCCAAAGAAGCCTCGTTCACGCTTGAAACGGCTGTTGCCTCGAGACCTGCCGTTACTTCGGCGAACTCGATTTGGGAAGACCCCATGTATTCCCAAACGATCCCTTCCTGCACATCGCCGTTCATGCTGTAGATGCCAGCCATGCCGTCGGCGTAGTTGCCCCACTGTGAAGCGAACAAGCCATCGCCGTAGGAATCGTACATGGTGAAGGTGTAGCAGCCCAATTCAGGCAAACCGACATTCCAAATGAATTCAGTGTCTGCAGAACCGGCCAAATCGCCCACGTTCACGTTCTCAATCAATGAACCGTTTGCATCCCGCAACTCCCAACCGGTCTCTTCAGGCCAGTTGTCGGTGGTGATGCGGATTTGGATGTAGGAGTTCGTTTCTTCAGAACCAACGATGGTCACGGTCTGGGAAGCATTCCAGCCTTCGCCGTTGACGCTAACGAGCTCGCACGTGAAGTCTCCAGTGGCGGTGAAGGTGCCTAGATCCACGGTTTGCGTGGCACCAGTGCCCAAGTCGCCGCTCCAGTCCACGTTTTCGGTGGTTCCGCCGATGGTCACTTCGAACATGGCAGAAGTCACGGCTTCGGAGCCGAGGTTCGTGAGTTCAGCAGAGGCAGCCCACTCAGCGCCACCGCAAGAAGAAGTCTCGCCGTTGTAGTTCATGATTGGTGCCGCACCAGAGATCGCATTTTCACAATCACCGAACGCAATCGCCACGTGATCTGCAAAGCTTGCTTGACCAGACTCGGTCAAAATGCCGTCAGGGCAGATGGTGTAGATGGTTGGGTAGTAGGCCCCGGCGTATTCGTCAAAAATGCTGCCGGCGTTGTCGATGATTGGGTAGGTGGTTCCTGTGATCCAGTTACCAGCAGTGGCGGTGCCAGTGCCTTCCAAGTCTGCTTGGGTGGTGGTGTCGTCACCTTCCAAGAAGAACACGACGAGGTCGTTGGTGCCATCAGGGCCAAACGTGTCGTGCAAGTCGCGGAGGATGTGGGTGTTGTGGTACGCCCAGCAAGGTCCGCACCAAGTGGCGCTGAAGTCGATGATGACCGTCTTGCCTTCGTCAAGAAGAGTTTGGAGGTTCCACTCCACGCCGTCGATGTCCGTCGCGGTGAAGTCGGGTGCTTGGCTGCCATCAGGCAATTGGGCGAACGCGCCCAATGAAATCGTGGCCGCAGCCAGGAGAGAGAAGAATTGCTTCATAGAAGTTGGTTTTGATTCGTTTCAGGTTCAGGTGGTTCAAGACCCATTGAGGGTTCAAAAATAAACAAGCCGTGCTACCAATGGACACCTCCATTTCAAGTCATGACCCAGCGGGTACAAGTCGCATTGGCGCAATGGATGGTTGCACCGTCAAAAACGGCCGTCAAAAACTGCTGGTGAATGTCATTTCAAAGCCGTTCGAGGCAGGGACCGCTCGACACACCCCGCCCACGCAGAAAATCCCCTCACGGCGCTTGCCATAACCGACGCTCAGGCGGTGGGGGCCATTGATGTACCCCGCCGCGCCGTAGACGTAATGGATTCGTTTGCCGGGTTCGTTGTTGCCAAAATTGTATTGGTCCAACACGCTGACAAACCAGTGCGGGCTCCACGTGTATTCGGCAAGAACGGTGGC
>MDTG01270295.1_pt1 | contig 21365 bp, 18 predicted proteins | sample 811421 | NCBI WGS metagenome assembly MDTG01 (sample SAMN05326645, study PRJNA326480) | marine metagenome | isolation source: seawater | place: Pacific Ocean: South East | collected 2011 | reverse complement strand
TTTGATATAAATAATAGTACCAAAAAATATATTATAAAAATCAGAAGTATAATATTAGCATTCATATCTATTTTTGAAAAAAAACAATTATGTTAGAGTTTGTTTTAATAAAGTTAAATCAAAATCAAAATTAGATTTCATATAGAAGTTATTTTTTAATGAAGCTTCCAACTAAAATTATAGAAAACGTAGTAAACGAAATTTCCAAACTTCCAGGTATTGGTAAAAAAACAGCATTAAGATTATCGCTTTTCCTTCTTAAAAAGGATTTGGAATTTTCTAAGAATATCTCAAAAGCTATAATAGATCTTAAAGAAAAGACAACCTTTTGTAAAGTTTGCCATATGATTTGTGAAGATGATAATTGTAGCTGTCAAGATGATAATTCTCTTATTAATAAAAAAATATTATGTGTTGTAGAAGATACTCCAGATGCTCTTGCAATACAAAATACAAATCATTATAATGGCTTATTCCATGTTATAGGAGGACTAATATCTCCAATCGATGGTATAGGGCCAGAAAATTTAAATATAGAAAGTCTAGTCAAAAGAGTTGATGAAGGTGAAATAAATGAAATAATTTTTGCTTTAAGTCCTACTTTAGATGGAGATACTACATCCTTTTATATTTCCAAAAAATTGTCAAAATATAATTTAAAGATAACAACTATATCAAGAGGGATTCCAATCGGTGGAGAAATTGAATATGCGGATGAAATTACTCTTGGGAAAAGTATATCATCAAGAATTAATTATAATTTAGAACAATGAAAAATTTAGAATCAATAAGACTTCAAAATGTTGAAGAATCTTCAACATTAGCAATGGCAGCTTTAGCAAGAGAATATAAATCAAAAGGTGTTGACGTTATAAGTTTAAGTCTAGGAGAGCCTGACTTTAAAACACCAGACCATATATGTGAAGGTGCAAAAAGATCAATTGATTCAGGAAATTTTTTTTCCTATCCACCCGTCCCAGGCTATTTAGATTTACGTGAAGCTATTGCTGAAAAATTTAAAAATGAGAATAACCTAAATTATAGTCCAAATGAAATAATTGTTTCAAATGGCGTAAAGCATTCAATAACAAATGTTATGTTTTCTATTCTTAATCCAGGTGATGAAGTTATTGTTTTTGCACCTTTCTGGGTAAGTTACTCTGCCATTATAACTTTAGCAGACGGTATTCCAAAATATATAAACACTACAATTAAAAATGATTTTAAACCAACATCAGAGCAATTAAAAAATGCTATCTCAAAAAAAACCAAAGCCATTATATTTAGTTCTCCATGTAATCCAACAGGTACTGTTTTTACAAAGAATGATTTAGAGAGTTACAGAAATATATTAATTGATCACCCTGAAATAATTATTATATCAGATGAAATTTATGAACATATAAACTTCACTGATGAACACATAAGTATTGGATCATTAGAAAGTATGAATAATAGAACTATTACTTTAAATGGATTTTCAAAAGGATTTGCAATGACTGGATGGAGATTAGGATATATTGGAGCTCCATTAGAAATTGCAAAATCAATAAATAAAATGCAAGGACAAACTACATCTGCTAATTGTTCAATAGCTCAAAGAGCAGGATTAATTGCACTTGAAGGAGGTAATGAATGTGCTTTGGAAATGAAAAAAGAATATTTAAAAAGACGGGATATTATCTATAATTTATTATCAAAAGTTGAAAAAATAAAAATAAATAAACCTCAAGGGGCTTTCTATTTTTTTCCAGAAATTACAAATTATATTGGGAATAAGACTGAAGATGGAAAAGTAATAAATAGCGCAAATGAACTTGCTCTATATCTTCTTGAGGATGCAAAAGTTTCATTGGTTCCTGGTGAAGACTTTGGAGCGCCAAATTGTATTAGGATATCTTATGCTGCAAGTGAAAATGAATTAATTGAAGCTACTCAGAGACTTGAAATATCTTTAAAAAAGTTATCCTAATGACTATCAATAGTGTCTTTGAAAATTTCAAAGGAAAGAAAGTTATAATTATAGGAGACTCTATGGTAGACTCCTACATCTTTGGAGAAATTAATAGAAATTCTCCGGAAGCACCTGTTCCTATAGTTGATATAAAAAAAGAGGAAACCAAACTTGGAGGAGCTGCAAATGTTGCATTAAATATTCAAAGTCTTGGAATGGAACCTATTTTATGCTCGGTAATTGGAGATGATGAAGACGGCCAAATCTTTATGAAATTATGTAAAAAGAATAATTTAGTTACAAAAGGGATCATTATTGATGAATTTAGAAAAACAACTAATAAAAAAAGAGTCATTGTTAACAAAGATCATATATTAAGAATTGATAATGAAGAAACAAATTATCTGAAATCAAATATCATAAACAAGTTTATAAATAACACTGAAAAATTGATTGCAAATAATGAAATAATAATTTTTCAGGATTATGACAAAGGAGTAATAAATAAGAAAATGATTGAAGAAATTAATAAGATTGATCATTTATTTATCGCTGTTGATCCCAAAAAAAGGAATTTTTTTGAATATAAAAATGTGGATTTATTTAAACCTAATTTAAGTGAAATTCTTAATGCGTTTGATTCAAAAGATGATTCAATTAATAATCTAAATTCTATTTCTGATGAATTAAAATCAAAAAATAATATTAAAAATATAATGATTACTCTTTCAAATAAAGGATTAGTAATCAATAATGATTCAGGATTTATATATAATAAAATTCAGAAGAAGAAAATAATAGATGTTTCTGGTGCAGGAGATACAGTAATAGCTCTAGCTACAATTTTATTTTATTTAAAATTACCAGAAAAGTTTATTGCAGAAATGTGTAATCTAGCAGGAGGAATAACTTGTATGAGTTCAGGAGTTAGTGCAATTAATCTCAAAGAGCTATTAGAAAATGCTGAAAGAAATAATTTAGATGTATATCTTTGAATAAAATTCATATCAAATGAACATTATATTATTTGGACCACCAGGAGCAGGAAAAGGTACTCAGAGTGACAAATTGATTGAGAAATACAAATTAAGTCATCTTTCTACTGGTGATTTATTTAGAATGCATTTAGGAAATAGTACTCCTCTTGGAATTGAAGCTAAAAAGTATATGGATGAAGGAAACCTAGTTCAGGACACTGTTGTTATTAATATGGTGAAAGAAGAAATCGAAAATAATTATGACAGTAAAGGTTTTATTTTTGATGGATTCCCAAGAACAGTCAATCAGGCTATTGCTCTTGATAATATGTTAAATGAAAAAAATTTATCTATTGATAATTTAATTTCATTAGAAGTTGATGATAATGAGTTGATATCTAGAATTAAAAAAAGAGCATTAGTTTCCGGAAGAGTTGATGACCAGAGTGAGGAAAAAATTAATAATAGAATTAAAGTTTACAATGAAGAAACTTTACCTGTACTTAATCATTATAAAAAACTAAACAAATATATTCCGATAAATGGAGTTGGTTCCATTGATGAAATTTTTGAATTGATTATTTCAAAAATTGATGAATAATGAGTAATCCAAATTTTATTGACCATATAAAAATTTTCTGTAAATCAGGGAATGGAGGAAGTGGGTCATCTAGTTTTAGAAGAGAGAAATTTGTGCCAAAGGGAGGACCAGATGGTGGAGATGGTGGTAAAGGAGGTGATATTATTTTAAAAGGGAATAGTCAGCTTTGGACTTTATTACACTTGAGGTATACAAAACATATAAAGGCAGAAAATGGCGAAAATGGACTAGGCTCAAAAAAACATGGAAAAAATGGTAAAGATATTATCATTGAAGTACCTCTTGGAACTGTAGCTAAATCAGCAGAAAATAGCAAAAATTACTTAGAAATTTTAAATCATAACGAAGAAAAAAAATTACTTAAAGGAGGAATTGGTGGCTTAGGAAATGTCCACTTTAAGTCATCTACAAAGCAAGCTCCACATTATAGTCAACCAGGAATGAAGGGAGTTGAAGAGTGGATAAATCTTGAACTTAAAGTTTTAGCAGATGTAGGGTTAGTTGGGTTTCCAAATGCAGGAAAATCAACTCTATTATCCTCTATATCAAAAGCAAAACCAAAAATTGGAAATTATCCTTTTACCACTCTTACACCAAATCTTGGAGTTGTAGCCTACAGAGATAATTTATCTTTTATAATGGCTGACATACCAGGAATTATTGAGGGAGCATCCAAAGGTAAAGGACTTGGAATTAGGTTTTTAAGACATATAGAAAGAAATTCAATATTATTATTTATGATTCCTATAGAATCGGAGATACAGAAAGAATTTAAATTATTATTAAAAGAATTAAAAAATTATAATAAAGAGCTTCTAGAAAAAAAAATAATAATTGCTATAACAAAAAGTGATTTAGTTTCAAGAGAAGAATTAAATAATCTAAAAACTAATTTTAATGAAGAAGTTATTAAAATTTCTAGTATAACAGGATATGGGCTAGATGAACTCAAGGATGCTATTTGGAATAAAATTAATTCAAATAAATAATACTAGTCAAAATGGCATAAAGTATCTTTGGCAAACTTTTTGCAAATAGATATAATATGAATAAAAAGAAATCAAAAAAAGCTACTGAATCAAAAAAATCAGATAAGTCAAAAAGCTTAAATGTTGAACTACAAGAGACTAAAGATAAATATTTGAGATTATATTCTGAATTTGAAAATTTCAGAAGAAGGACATCAAAAGAAAAAATTGACATGATTGATTCAGCAAATAAAGAACTTCTTTCTGATATACTTCCAGTAATTGATGATTTTGAAAGGGCATCAAAGTCAATCAAAAAAGAAAATAAGTCTGATTTAGAAGGTTACAATTTAATTTATCAAAAATTAATTAATACTCTTGAGAATTATAAAGTCAAAAAAATGGAAATAAAAAAAGGAGATAAATTTGACTCTGAATTTCATGAGGCTATTACTAGTACTCCATCTGAAAAAAAATATAAAGGTAAAATAATTGATGTGATAGAGAATGGATATCATGTTGGCGATAATATTCTTCGCTTTGCCAAAGTTGTAACTGGATCATAATGTCTAAGAGAGATTTTTACGAAATTTTAGGGGTAAATAAATCTTCTTCTCAGGAAGAGATAAAAAAAGCTTACAGGAAAGTAGCTATAAAATATCATCCTGATAAAAACCCTGATGATAAAGCTGCTGAAGAAAAGTTTAAAGAAGCTGCAGAAGCTTATGAAATATTAAGTAATCCAGATAAAAAACAAAAATATGATCAATTTGGACACGATGGATTAAGAGGTGGTCCTGGTGGTTTCTCTGGAGGAGGAATGAATGTTGAAGATATATTTGAACAATTTGGCGATATTTTTGGTGGAGGAAGTCCTTTTGATAGTTTCTTTGGAGGAGGTGGTTCAAGACAAAGAAATAAAGGAACAAATCTCAGAATTAAACTTAAATTATCAATACAAGAAATAGCTACAGGAATTGAAAAGAAGATAAAGGTTAAAAGATTAGTTACGGCACCTGGAGTAACATTCAAAACATGTAATGTCTGTAATGGTACTGGAAAAGTGAGCAAAGTTGTGAATACTATGTTAGGTCAAATGGTTTCATCTTCCACTTGTTATCAGTGTAACGGAAATGGAAAAACTATAGACAATAAACCACCAGGTGTTGATAGTACTGGCCTCCAATTTAAAGAAGAAATTTTAAAAATTAATATTCCATCAGGTGTAGCAGATGGAATGCAACTCTCAATGACAGGTAAAGGAAATGAATCTCCAGGTGGTGGTATAACTGGAGATTTATTAATATTAATTGAGGAAATTGTGGATGAAAATTTTAAAAGAGATGGAAATAATGTTGTATATGATTTGTATATAAACTTTGTAGATGCAGCATTAGGAAATGAATTAGAAGTTCCTACACTAAATGGTAAAGTAAAAATAAAAATTCCACCAGGAACTCAATCAGGAAAAATATTTAGATTAAGAGGTAAGGGAATAAAAGATCTTAATACTTCTTCCTCTGGTGACCAGCTCATACATGTTAACATATGGACTCCTAAAAAATTATCTGGAGATGAAGAGAAGTTACTTAGTCAATTGAAAAACTCAAAAAATTTTAAACCTAATCCTGGAAAGTCTGAAAAAGGATTTTTTGATAGGGTTAGAGATTTCATGAGTTAATATTAAGTAGTATAAATTTAATTTTATTTAGATTTATATCAATTAATACAATCCATTGAATATTTCTAATTATCAAAAAGAATTCAGAGGGCTAATAGTTATAACTATTGCTTTTTTTGCGATATCCCTAATTTATTTTTCAAGTGTTATTATTGAAGAGATAAAAAAAAGAGAAATTAATACTATAGATAGATATGCAAAATTTATTGAGTTAGTTGCAAACTCGGATGATGAATCAATAAATTATTTTATAGATGATATTTTAATAAAAAATCATTCTATACCAGTAATTGTTACTGACAGCAATAATAAAATCCTTGACTTTAAAAACATATTTAAAAATGAAGAAAGCTTTGATGAAAAAGTTATAAATAAGACTTTGGAGGCAATGAAAGAAAAATATAAACCTATTATTATTAACATACTTAATGAAAACGATGAAAAAATTGATTTTCAACTAGTTTATTATAATAACTCAAATGTTTTAAATATTTTAATATATGCCCCCTACTTTATTTTATTTCTAACAATTTTAATATTCCTTTCTATATATCTAATATTTTATTATTCAAGTAAATCTGAAAGGGATGGATTATGGACCGGTTTAGCTAAAGAAACTGCACACCAGCTAGGTACTCCTTTATCATCTTTAATAGGATGGAATGAGTATTTAAGAAATAATAAAAATTCAGATAAAACCTATATCAGTAATGAAATTGATAAAGATTTAGAGAGGTTAAAAGTTATTACTGATAGATTTTCAAACATAGGATCAAAACCTAAATTAGAAAAAAATAATTTAAAAAAATCAATAAAAAAATCCATTGATTATTTAGAAAAAAGATTGTCGCTTAAAGTTCAAACAAAATTAAATTTAGAGGAAATTAATACTTTTTTTAATGAACAATTATTTAGCTGGGTAATTGAAAATCTATATAAAAACTCAATAGATTCTGTTGGAGAGAAAGGAAATATTCAAATTGATCTATATCATAAAAATAATAATATTATAATTGATTTTATAGACGATGGTGTAGGCATTAATAGATCAGATTTCACTAAAATTTTTAATCCTGGTTTTACCACTAAAAAAAGAGGATGGGGATTAGGACTAACACTTGTATTAAGAATAATTAGAGATTACCACAAAGGAAAAATTTTTGTATTACAATCTAAAAAAAATATAAAAACAACCATTAGAATAGAGCTAAAAAAATATGATTAAAAAAGTTGATAATATCTTTATCTCTGGCTTTGTAAAATTATATTTATGATATAATTTCGCAGTATTATAATTTTTAATTAAATCACCTTAGAATATTATGTCAAATTTAGGAAAAGTAACAGCAGTAATTGGCCCAGTAGTAGATGTTTCCTTTGAAGGTAGTAACTTACCTAAAATCCTAAATGCTCTTGAGATAAAGAAGGATGATGGATCAACTCTTGTACTTGAAGTGCAACAACACCTAGGTGAAGATACAGTCAGAACTATATCTATGTCAGGAACTGAAGGTTTAAAAAGAGGAATGCCCGTAGAAGATTTAGGTCAACCAATTTCAATGCCTGTTGGTGATGACATTAAAGGAAGACTTTTCAATGTTGTCGGATCTGCAATTGACGGAATAGAAGAACCTAAAACAAAAGAAAGATTACCAATCCATAGAGATGCTCCAAAGTTTGAAGATTTATCTACATCTGCTGAAGTTTTATTTACAGGAATAAAAGTTATTGATCTTATAGAACCATACAATAAAGGTGGTAAGATTGGACTCTTTGGTGGTGCTGGAGTTGGCAAAACTGTTTTGATTCAAGAATTAATTAATAATATAGCAAAGGCTTATTCGGGATTATCCGTTTTTGCAGGAGTTGGAGAAAGAACCAGAGAGGGAAATGACTTATTAAGAGAAATGATTGAAGCTGGGATAGTTGATTATGGAGAAAAATTTAAAGAATCAATGGAGAAAGGTTCGTGGGATCTTTCTAAGGTTGATAGAAAGAAATTAAAGGAATCAAAAGCAGCGTTTGTATTTGGACAGATGAATGAGCCTCCAGGAGCTAGAGCTAGAGTTGCACTATCGGGATTAACATTAGCAGAATATTTCAGAGATGGAGATGGTAAGGGTCAAGGTCGTGATATTTTATTTTTTATTGATAACATTTTCAGATTTACTCAAGCTGGTTCGGAAGTTTCAGCTCTATTGGGAAGGATGCCCTCAGCGGTTGGTTATCAGCCAACTCTTGCTACTGAAATGGGAGCTATGCAAGAAAGAATTACTTCAACAAAGAAAGGTTCAATAACATCAGTTCAAGCTGTTTATGTACCTGCTGATGATTTAACAGATCCAGCGCCAGCTACTACATTTGCACATCTTGATGCTCAGAGTGTATTATCAAGAAAATTGGCTTCAATTGGTATTTATCCTTCGATTGATCCTCTTGAATCAACGTCAAGGATTTTAACCGAAGAAATTGTTGGTTCTGAACATTATAATTGTGCTCAGAGAGTTAAAGAATTACTTCAAAGATACAAAGAGCTCCAAGATATTATCGCAATACTTGGTATGGATGAATTATCTGAAGAGGACAAATTAGTTGTACAAAGAGCAAGAAGAGTACAAAGATTTTTATCACAACCATTCCACGTTGCAGAACCTTTTACTGGAGTTAAAGGAGAATTAGTTGATATTAAAGACACAATTAAAGGTTTTAATATGATAATGGATGGTGAGCTAGATCACTTACCAGAATCCGCTTTCAATCTTAAAGGGACTATAGAGCAAGCTATTGAAGCAGGCGAAAAACTATTAGAACAAGTAAAATAAAATTATGTTTCTAGAAATATTGTCTGCTGAGGAGAAAATATTTAGTGGAGAAGTAGATTCTGTTATTTTACCTGGTACTGATGGGCAGTTTCAAATTCTAAATAATCACGCACCCATAATAAGTTCTTTAACAAATGGTGAAATAAAATATTCTGATAAATCAAAAAATGAAACCTTAGAAATAAATGGTGGGATTGTTGAAGTTTTAGATAATAAGGTAAGCGCATTAATTGAAAAATAACTGACAATTTGTCATGTATTCATTCTGGCATAATTCTTGTCCTTAATTATATTATAAATTATTAAAATTTAATGTTATGAGTAAAATTATTGGAATAGATTTAGGAACAACAAATTCATGCGTTTCTGTAATGGAGGGAAACGAACCAGTTGTAATACCAAATAGCGAAGGAAAAAGAACAACACCATCAATAGTTGCTTTTCTTGATGAAGGAAAAGGTGAAAGAAAAGTAGGTGATCCCGCAAAAAGACAAGCTATCACTAACCCACAAAATACTATAAATTCAGTAAAAAGATTTATGGGTAAAAAATTCTCTGATATTAATGAAGAGAAAAGAAACTTATCATATGAAGTTGAAAAAGGAACTAATAACACTGTAAGAGTAAAAATTGGATCTAGAAAATATACACCACAAGAAATTTCTGCAATGATTCTACAAAAAATGAAATCTACTGCAGAAGATTATTTAGGATCAGAAGTTAAAGAAGCTGTGATAACTGTTCCAGCTTACTTTAATGACTCAGAGAGACAGGCTACTAAAGAAGCAGGAACTATTGCTGGTTTAGATGTTAAAAGAATTATTAATGAACCTACAGCAGCAGCCTTAGCCTATGGTTTAGATAAAAAAGATAAAGATCTTAAAATTGCAGTATATGATTTAGGAGGAGGAACATTCGATATATCAATTCTTGAACTTGGAGATGGTGTATTTGAGGTAAAATCAACAAATGGTGATGTTCATCTTGGTGGGGATGATTTTGACAGTGTATTAATTGACTGGTTAGCAGATGAATTTAATAAAGATGAAGGAATAGACCTCAGAAAAGACCCAATGGCTCTTCAAAGATTAAAAGAAGGAGCTGAAAAAGCTAAAATTGAATTATCAAGTTCATCTTCTACTGAAATTAATTTACCATATATTATGCCAGTAGATGGTGTTCCTAAACACCTAGTAAAGACATTATCAAGATCTAAGTTTGAGCAATTAACTCAAAAATTAGTTGAGAGAACATTAGAACCATGCAATAAAGCATTAAAGGATGCTAAGATGAGTGTTTCAGATATTGATGAAATTATCTTAGTTGGAGGATCAACCAGAATTCCAAAAATACAGGAAGAAGTTGAGAAGTTTTTTAAGAAAAAACCTTCGAAAGGAGTAAACCCTGACGAAGTAGTTGCAATTGGAGCAGCAATACAAGGGGGTGTTTTAACAGGTGAAGTAAAAGATGTATTATTATTAGATGTAACGCCTTTATCATTAGGTATTGAGACACTTAATGGTGTATTTACTAAATTAATTGAGTCAAATACAACTATTCCAACAAAAAAATCTGAAACTTTTTCAACAGCAGCAGATAATCAACCTGCAGTTGAGATTCATGTATTACAAGGTGAAAGGCCAATGGCAAAAGATAATAAAACAATTGGAAGATTTCATTTAGATGGAATACCACCAGCACCAAGAGGAGTACCACAAATTGAAGTTACTTTTGATATTGACGCTAACGGTATATTAAATGTTTCTGCAAAAGATAAAGGGACAAATAAGGAGCAAAATATTAGAATAGAAGCTTCTTCTGGACTTACTGAAGAAGAAATAAACAAAATGAAAGACGAAGCAAAAGCTAACGAAGAGACAGATAAAAAAGAAAGAGATAAGATTGATAAACTGAATACAGCTGACGGTTTAATTTTTCAAACTGAAAAGCAACTTAAAGAATTTGGAGAAAAATTATCTGAACCTAATAAAAAATCGATTGAAGATTCTTTAGAAAAATTAAAAGCTATTCATAAAGAACAAAAAATTGATGAGATTGATTCAGCAGTAGAAGCTTTAAATAAAGCTTGGGAAGCTGCTAGTCAAGAAATTTACAAAGCTACTCAGGAACAACAACAAGCTCAACCTGAAAATCCTGATCCTGAAAACAACAAAAAGGGAAAAGGAGGTAAGAAAGGAGAAGATATTTCTGACGTAGATTTTGAAGAAGTTAAAGACGACAAAAAATAAATTCTAACTGATTAAAAATGTTAAAAGGGTTATGCAAATAAATGTATAACCTTTTTTTTAAATTAATAATTGCAGTTACCAGGTGTTCTAGGAAAAGGTATGACGTCCCTAATATTTTTCATTCCAGTAATAAACTGAACAAGTCTTTCTAAACCAAGACCGAAACCAGAATGAACAACTGACCCAAATCTCCTAGTATCTAAATACCAATTTAGATCTTCTTTAGATATATTCATTTCTTCCATCCTCTTAGATAGATTATCAAGTCTTTCCTCTCTCTGAGAACCCCCAATAATTTCACCAACATTAGGAAAAAGAACATCCATAGCCGCAACGGTTTTATTATCATCGTTAGATCTCATGTAGAATGCTTTAATTTTTTTTGGATAATCTTTAACAATAACTGGGTTTTTAAAATATTTTTCGACTAAAAATCTTTCATGCTCAGACTGAAAATCAATACCCCATTCGTCAACATTGAACTCAAACTTATTTTTTTTATTTGGTTTTGAATTTCTAAGAATATCAAATGCTTCGGTATAGGTTATTCTATCAAATTTTTTGTTTAAAACATTCGATAACCTATCTGTTAACTTAAATTCATTCCTTTTTATTTGTGGTAAGGATTTTTCTTCATTTATTTCTAAATTTTCTAAAAAAATAAGGTCATCGTTACAATTATCTAATACATATTTAATAACATACTTTAGCATATCCTCAGCCAAATCCATATTATCATTTATATCATAAAATGCCATTTCAGGTTCAATCATCCAAAATTCAGCAAGATGCTTTGACGTATTAGAGTTCTCTGCTCTAAAAGTTGGGCCAAAAGTATAAACTTCAGATAATGCTAGTGCACCCAACTCTGCATTAAGCTGTCCTGAAACAGTTAAGTTTACTGCTTTAGAAAAAAAATCATTTTTAAAGTTTAATTTTTTATCGTTAAGATTCAATGAAGTTACTTTAAACATTTCTCCTGCTCCCTCAGCATCAGATGATGTTATAATTGGAGTATGAATATTAAAGAAACCTCGATCATTAAAAAACTTATGTATGCTATAGATTATAGAATGTCTAATTCTAAAGATAGCACTAAAAGTATTAGTTCTAGGCCTTAAATGTGCAACTTCTCTTAAAAATTCAAATGAATGTTTTTTTGGTTGAATTGGATATTTTTCAGGATCTGCTAATCCTAAAATATTAATTTTAGATGCATTTAGTTCAAAGCTTTGATTTTTGCCTTCACTTTTTTCAAGTTTTCCAAATATTGAAACTGAACAACCAGATGAAATATCATCAACAAAAGAAATATCGAAAGAATGCATATCTATAACTACTTGTAAATTATTTATAGATGATCCATCATTAACTGATAAAAAAGAAACGTTTTTACTTTGTCTTTTAGTTCTTACCCAACCACTGATAAGAATTTCTGAATCTACATTGCTTTCATCAAGCGAATTAATTTTTGATCTTTTTAAATCCATATTAAATAAGTGGTAAAAAAAGTATAATTTAATCTTATTTCAAAGAATAGACTAATTATAATAAATTTGTAGTTGAAATTTATCTAAAAATGCAAAAGTTAGAACTAAGACAAAATCAATCTCAAAAGTTAACCCCTCAACAAATTCAATTTATCAAGCTATTGCAATTATCAAATTCAAATATAGAATCTGAAATAAAGAAAGAACTAGAAGATAATCCAGCCCTGGAAGAAAATGAAAAGAATGAGGATATTGAAATAGAAAGTACTCAAGAATTTAATTATTCTCAAAGATCAAATAAAGAACAAACAAAATATTCAAGAGAAAATAATATATCAAATATTGAATCATTCAGAGAAAACTTATTGAAACAAATAAATTTTTTAAAGTTAGAAAAAGATGAATCATTAATTGCTAATCAAATTATTGGAACTCTAGAAAATGATGGGTACCTAAGAAGAGACATTGAATCAATTATTGATGATATAGTTTTATCAGAAAATATTGAATTTTCAAGAAATAAAATTGAAAATGTTTTATTTAAAATTCAAAGTTTAGAACCAGCTGGAATAGCAGCCAGAAATTTAGAAGAATGCCTTATTTTACAGATTGATGATATTGATAATCTATCAACTACTCAAGAGTTAGCAAAAGAAATAATAACTGATTTTTTTGATGAATTCAAAAATAAAAAGTTTGAAAATATCTATAATAAATTTTCTGAGTCAAAAGATGAAATTAATAAAGCATTTGATTTTATTAAAACATTAAATCCTAAACCATCAGGAGGACTAGAAGATTCGAATGTCACAGAGTATTTGATTCCTGATTTTATTGTTAAAAAAAATAATGATGAGTTAGTAGTAAATTTAGCTCATGGGAGTAAACCAATAAATATTAATAAAAGTTATATTACTATTTATGAAGATCTAAAAAGACAAAAAAATAAAGACAGTAATTCTAAAGAATCTATAGAATTTGTAAAGAAAAAAATTGAGAAAGCAAAATGGTTTGTTGATGCATTAAATCAGAGAAATTCAACTCTACTAAAAACAATGAATACAATAGTAGAGATACAAAAAATATTTTTTGATAGTGGTGATGAAAATGATTTGAAGCCAATGATTTTAAAAGATATTGCAGAAATTATTAAAATGGATATTTCTACCGTTAGCAGAATAGTAAAGAGTAAAGTAGCTCAAACCGATTTCGGTATTTTTCCCTTAAGATATTTCTTTTCAGAATCAACAATTAAAAAAGATGATGAGCTAGTAAGCAGTAAAGTCGCAAAAAATTATCTTCAAGAAATTGTGAATAAAGAAGATAAATCGTCTCCATTTTCTGATGAAAAACTTGAGAAAATATTAAATGAAAATGGATACAAAGTAGCAAGGAGAACTATCTCAAAATATAGGGAGCAACTTGGAATACCAGCCGCAAGACTTAGAAAAGAATATTAAAATATCGAGAATGAAATTCCTATTTTATTAATATTAGGATTAATAGCTTCATACAAAGGCAACGAATCATCTTCAAATAAATTTGAAAAATATTTTTTATAATATAAATTAAAATTACCTACTCCTAACTGTAATGATATTCCATATTTTAAATCATTAAGCCCAAAATCTTTTTTGAGTTTAGTTGAATTAACAGTATTATTAATTGTCTGTTTAACTTTGGTAGAAGAATTCAATAATAGTCCTACCTCTGCACCTACTCCAATAAAAAATCTTCTTTTATCAAATTGACCTGACCCAAAATAATATTTAAAGTCTAGAGGCATAACTATATATGTTGCTTTCAAAGAGTTTTTTTCAGGAGTAAAAGATAATGTGTCCACAATTATTACGTTGTTCCCATCAAGATCAACAGACTCAGATAAAATAATATCATTAGAAAATGAAAGTTTATCATTAGATATTCCTACTCCAGGGTTAAAAGAAAAATTATCAGTTAAAAAGAGAGGTTTTGAATAATAAAGATCAAATGACCTAGAAGGAAAAAAATCAGTCTTAAGGGAATGGTCATTATTTTCAACAAATGAAAAACCAAAATTAAGTTTTAAATAACCTGGAAGATTAAAGTTTGTTTTTAAATTAACTTCATCTTGATTAGTATCCTGAGAGAAAATATTGAAGCTGAATAAAGTTAGAAGAATTAAAGTAAAAACTCGCATATTTATATCATCAACGGCAAATATATGTATATATATCTTATAAAGTAAATTATTAGAAATACTACTTGTTATTAATTGTTAAATTTGCGAAGTAAGGACTCGTAGCTTAACTGGATAGAGCACCTGGTTACGGCCCAGGAGGTTGGGGGTTCGACTCCCTCCGAGTCCTCTATATAAAATCTAATTATTTCTCACTAATTAGTATTTCCCTTAACAAAACATCAACAGCAGTTGCATCAAGACCTGTTGACATTTTAGGATGATATAATAATCTAATAAGATCTTTATCTAAATCTGAATATAAAAGTGTTTCTGTCCATGAAGATTGAAAAATACTGTTTAGGTATTTATCAGAATCCCTGGCAAGACCTAAAGACTGAGTAAATTCTTCTCTAAGTAAATGCTTTGCTTGAATAAAATCAGCTCTTTGAGTATCGACATACATGTGACCTCTGTAGAGACAATTAGAAGAATCATACCATAGAGAAAATAATCCCCAATTATTATTTACATAACTTGAAGATCCTGGAAACATTTTTGCGTAATCTTCACCTTTACCAAAAAAAATATAATAATTTGAAAGTGAAGAGTCACTAACTATTTCCATATTAAAATTATCTGTTGTTAACGATGAAATTTCATCCATAATCTTATTTAACTCGTCTAGTAATAAAGAATTGGTTTCACCTCCAATATAAACTTTTAAATCAGAGCACCATTTCCTTGTTATCTTACTAGAAGAACCAAATTCAAATCCTAGCGCTATTTCTTTAAAATATGAAATTACCTCAAGATCATATTCATCTAGTTTTGGAGCTATAAGATCCTCTTCAGAATTACACGAAGAAATAAATATGACAAGAAGAATAATTTGTAAAAGTCTCATTAAATTATTCTTATAAATTTTCTTTTAAAACTTTCTGCATTTCTAAATACTTATCTATTGCATCACTGATGCTTTCATGGTATGAAATATCTAATTCTAAAGTCAGTTTTGATATATTAAATTTATTTTTTGAAAAGCTTAAGAAAAAATCATTAGGATCAACTCCGTTTTTTTTGTTCGTTTCAAGAATTGCTTTTTTCTCTAATCCATTAGCTGGAATAATACAGACCACCGGATTATAATCTGATGAATTTTCATAAATATTTATCTTATTATCAGTTAAATTATCAGAACTTATTCCAAGATTAAATTTTTCTTTATTCTTAATGAAATATGCTTTATTAGGGTTTTTATCTATATCATAAAAAAATTTGGCACTCTTTGAATTATCTAGATTGATTTTAAAAACATCATTATTTAAAATAAAGTCTATATCGGATAAAATTGGATTTTTTTTATCATTACCTAACTTACTATCTTGTTTAATTACTTTATTACTATTTGAACTTCTAGCTGATTCTGATCCAATTTGGGCTGCTCCACCACTATCAACATATGCTGAACTAGAATGTGGAGCTGGTGCAGCTTGATTATCATTAGCTATATTAATTTCATCCGTTTTATCAAAATTTGAAACCTGAGCTTGAGAGCTATTTGATATCTTTTCATATGACGCAACATAATATAATGGCTTATTTTTTTTATTAACTAAGACAAAATCAATTTCGTATACTCTTTTCTTTTTAGTCTCTTCTTTTAACTCAAAAGACATCTCAACACTTATAAAAGGGTTCTCTATAAAATTATTTTTCGAGACAGGAAAAAGAAAAGAAAAAAATATTAGAAATAAGTTATTCATAATTACAATCTACTAAAGTTTCAAAAAAAATTCAAAATCAAAACTTATATAATGCTATGAACAATTTTTATATTAAATTTAAATATGAGGTTAAAACAATTTTTTCTAGTTTTTTTCTTTGTTTTTTTTCAATCATGCTCAACCAATGAAAATAAAAGAACTGAAAATAATGAAGAGACTTATGACTTAAAAGGTGATCAAAATAATGGAGGAATTTTTCTTCCTGGAGGATTTGAAGCTTTAGTTGTTACAGAAGGTGTTGGACCATCTAGACATATTGCAGTTAACAAAAATGGTGATATCTATGTTAAGTTAAGAACAGCTACTGGAAGAAATGGAAATGTAGCATTACGAGATACTAATAAGGATGGCAAGGCTGATATCATAGAAAGATTTGGAGACTACCCAAATGATGGAAAATTTGGCACAGAAATGAAAATCAATGATGGGTATTTATATTATAGCTCAGAATTAGTTATTTACAGGCAAAAACTTGATCTAGATAAATTAATTCCTGATGGAAAACCTGAAATTATAGTTGTTGACCCATATCCAATAAGATGGCATAATGCAAAGTCATTAGCTTTTGATAATGAAGATAATATTTATATCACTTTTAGCGCACCAACCAATGCCTGTGAAGACTGGGATACTAAACCAAATACTTATTCAACAAAAGATGTCAAGGGACAATTTCCATGTGAACAATTAGATTTACTAGGTGGAATATGGAAATTTAATAAAAATACTTTAGGGCAAACCTTAGCTGATGGTGAGAGATATGCTACAGGAATTAGAAGCGTAGTAGGTCTCACCTGGAATAATGAAATCAATAGTTTATTTGGGGTAAATCACGGAAGAGATTTTCTTCATAATCATGCGCCTCAATTCTATTCTGAATGGGAAAATACAGTTTTGCCAGCAGAAGAATTTATGCTTATTAGAGAAGGTGATGATTACGGGTGGCCTTACACATATTACGATCATTTTAAAAATAAAAGAATGATAGCTCCTGAATATGGAGGAGATAATAATAAGTCAACAGATGAATACACTGATCCTATAATGGGTTTGCCTGCACATTGGGCTCCAAATGATTTGCTTTTTTATACTGGAAATCAATTTCCTGATAGATATAAAAATGGAGCTTTTATTGCGTTTCATGGATCTACAAATAGAGTGCCTTATCCTCAGGCAGGATACGTTGTAGGTTTCATACCATTTAAAAATGGGATGCCATCTGGGTCATTGGAAATTTTTGCAGATGGGTTTGCAGGTAGAGAAGTATTAGTTGACATGGAAGACGCAAAATATAGACCTATGGGTCTTGCGCAGGGACCGGATGGTTCTTTGTATATATCTGAATCAAAAAAAGGAAAGATTTGGAGAGTTATTTTTTCTGGTGACAAAAATAATTTTGGAGAGAAAGAAATCAGTAAAATGATAAAAAGAGAAGATAGAAGCTATACAAAGTTACCTGATGAGGTAAAGGACAAAATAGAATAAAATTAATTATTAAGAGTTTTATAATTAGTAATAATTTCTTCGACAACTTCTGGGTTTAATAAAGTAGAAATATCTCCAAAATTATCAAATTCATCAGATGCAATTTTTCTTAAAATACGCCTCATTATTTTTCCAGATCTAGTTTTTGGCAAGCCTGGCACTATAAGTATTTGGTCAGGTTTAGCTATTGGTCCAATATGTTTATTTACAGTTTCCCTTATAGAATTAAAGTAATCTATTTTTTCAGATGAATCTTTTATTATTACAAAACCAAAAATTCCTTGACCTTTTATCTCATGAGGAAATCCAACAACAGCGGATTCAATTACCTCAATATTTTGATTAATAGCATCTTCAACTTCTGCAGTACCTATTCTATGACCCGAAACATTAATAACATCATCAACTCTTCCTAGTATTCGATAGAAGCCATTATCATCTCTCTTTGCTCCATCTCCAGTGAAATAGTAGCCTTTAAATGTAGAAAAATAAGTTTCTTTACATCGTTTATGATCTCCATAAGTTGTTCTTAGGATTGACGGCCATGGATATTTAATACATAAATTTCCTTCAATATTATTTTCTAAAATTTCATTTCCTTCATTATCAAGAAGAATAGGTTGAATTCCTGGAAGTGGTAAAGTTGCATAAGTTGGTTTACAATCAATAATATTTGGCAATGGTGAAATCATAATACCACCAGTTTCAGTTTGCCACCAAGTATCAACTATTGGACAATTATTTTTACCAATATTATCATTATACCAATTCCACGCTTCTTCATTTATCGGCTCACCTACAGAACCAATTACTTTTAATGATTTAAGACTTAAGCCTTCTAAGTACTGTTTTCCATAAGATTGAAGAGCTCTTATTGCAGTAGGGGCTGTATAAAACTGATTAACATTATACTTATCAACTATTTTCCAAAATCTAGAAGCATCTGGATATGTTGGGACACCTTCAAACATAATGGTCTTTGCTCCTTTTAATAATGGACCATAAACAATGTAACTGTGTCCAGTAATCCAACCAACATCTGCTGTACACCAATACGTATCTCCCTTTGAATATTGAAATACATTTTCAAAAGTAAATTGAGTATAAAGCATATAACCAGCACATGTATGAACCACACCTTTAGGTTTACCTGTTGAACCAGAAGTGTATAATATAAACAAAAGATCCTCAGAATGCATTTCCTCTGGAGGACAATAGTCATCAACTAAGTTCTTCTGATTGTGATACCATACATCTCTTCCACTTTCCATACTAACATCTGAACCTGTTCTTTTAATTATCAATACATTTTCAACGCATTGTGAACTTTTTAATGCATTATCTACTACGCCTTTAACGTCCACTACTTTAGATCCTCTAAAATTTCCATCCGAGGTGATTACAACTTTAGCTGAACAATCATTAATTCTATCTGATAATGATTTTGCACTAAAACCAGCAAATACAACAGAATGAACTGCACCTATTCTTGCACATGCCAACATTGAAATAGCTGCTTCTGGTATCATAGGCAAATATATTATTACTCTATCTCCTTTCTTAACTCCCATTTTCTTTAAAACATTAGAGAAAGAACAGACTTCCTTAAATAATTGACCGTAGGTAAACGTTTTATTTTTTTCATCTGGCTCATTAGGCTCCCAGATTATTGCTATATCATCTTTATTGTTTTCATTTCTTTCAAAAATATTTTCGGTAATATTTAATTTACCATCTTCAAACCACTTAACATCAGGTTCATTAAAATTCCAAGCCAAACCCTTCTTTGGATTTTTTTTCCATATAAAGTTATTCGCATATTCGTTCCAATATTTTTCGGGATTTTCTACACTTGATTTATAATGATTATTATAATCATAAATACTTTTAATCATAATACAATATATAAAATAAAACTATAATAATTCGTTAGCTAGATTCGCTAAATCTGATCTTTCACCTTTCTTAAGAGTAATATGAGAATATAGCTTTTGACCTTTCAACTTATCAATTAAATAAGATAAACCATTACTTTGTGAATCAAGATAAGGAGTGTCAATTTGGTTTATATCTCCAGCAAATACAATTTTTGTATTTTCTCCAGCTCTAGATATAATCGTTTTTATTTCGTGTGGTGTGAGATTTTGGGCTTCATCAATAATAAAAAAAATATTTGAAAAACTTCTTCCTCTAATATATGCTAATGGTTGGATTACAAGTTTTTCGGATTCAATCATATTTTTTAAAATCTTAAAATCTTTAGAAGTCTGCTTATATTGATTTTGTATGTACTTAAAATTATCCCATAATGGTTCCATATATGGATTAATCTTTGAATTTATATCACCTGGTAAATACCCGATATCTTTATTGCCAAGAGGGACAATCGGTCTAGCAACAAAAATTTGTTTATAATTTCTTCTTTGAGAAATAGCTGATGCTAATGCTAGAAGAGTTTTACCAGTACCCGCAACTCCATTAATTGATACAAGGGAAACATCATCATTTAGTAAGGAATGAATAGCAAATGCCTGCTCAGCATTTCTGGGTTTAATTCCAGATATTGTTGTTTTTTCTACTCTATTTATAGTTTCTTTTTCACCATCAAAATAAATTAATGCAGATTTTTCTGAGTTTTTTAATACATAATAAGAGTTATCAATCAATTTTTTTCTTGGAAAAATATCTTTTTTTTCTAGAGTATTATTTTCAAAAACTTTATCAATAATATTAGTTTTTATATTATCAAGAATTTTCTCTTCTAGATCTAAAGAATTTAAATTTTTAATCTTTCCAGTCAAATAATCCTCTGCTTTCAAGTTAAGAGACTTAGCTTTTAACCTTAGATTTATATCTTTAGAAACTAAAGTAACTATCTTACCTCTTTCTTCTTTTTGAAGATTTAGTGCTGAATCCAAAATTTTGTGATCATTTATGTCATCATTAAAAATATTGTTTTTTGTTTTTTGATTAACAAGAATTTTAAATTTCCCCTTTGTCTTTCCATTTAATGGGATCCAATCATTAAGCATCTTATCTGATGATAATTTATCAATCATCCTTATAAATTCCCTAGCTTCAAAATTTAAAGTATCATTCCCTTTTTTAAGATGGTCTAATTCTTCTAGTACTGTTATAGGAATTCCAATATCATTTTCTTCAAAATTCATAACAGAATCATGTGAATATAATA
>MDTG01018943.1_pt1 | contig 21367 bp, 19 predicted proteins | sample 811421 | NCBI WGS metagenome assembly MDTG01 (sample SAMN05326645, study PRJNA326480) | marine metagenome | isolation source: seawater | place: Pacific Ocean: South East | collected 2011 | reverse complement strand
TTGGCTCTACCTGGAACCGTAAAGTCGGAGCGCCACCCAGTATAGTCCGCTGTTGAATGAAGGCCAGGAAAAGTCTAGTTCTGCAATGAAAAATTAGCATCGGCATAATACTAACTGGAATGTTGAGATTATTCTCAACAAAGGAGAAAGTAATGCCGAAAAAAGTAAATTTGATAACCTTAATAATTGTAATTATATGCACTTATACAAAAGTTTTTGCCAAAGAAATACCTGTCATAGTAATTGCACCAAGTAATAAAGCTCAATCTTTATCTACTGTAGGAACCTCAGTCACAATACTCGATGAAAAGTTTTTTCAGAATTCAACTGAATTATTTTTGGGTGATATATTATCTAATAACTCTACAAGTACAAATTTTTTTCAAAGTGGTGGTCATGGCACAGCTTCTGCGATTCAGTTAAGAGGTTTGCCTAAAAGATATTCTACAGTTTATATAGATGGTGTAAAAATGTCAGATCCGTCAAGCGTATCTAATGATTATGACTTTAATCATATTCTTACAAGCCAAATTTCTAGAGTAGAAATTTTAAAAGGAAATCAAAGTTCAATTTATGGAAGCGGAGCAATAGGTGGGACAATACACATAACTACAAAAAAAGGTAAGCCTGGTTTCAACAAAGATTTAAATTATTCTTTGGGCTCAAATCAAACTCATAATTTATCTACTTCTTTATCAGGTGGAAAAGAAAATAGCCTATATTATATCGGCTTACAAAGATTTCAAACAGATGGAATTTCACAAATGACTCACAATGATGAAAAAGATAGATATAGAAATAATGGATTGATAGCAAGTTATAATCATCAATTTTCGAATGCCTTAGAAGTAAAAACCAATTATAGAATTGCTGACACTTATCTTCAATATGATGCTGTATGTATATCAAGTGCGTTTGGATGTTCACCAACTAGAGACCATAGTGAAGAGCAGGATACTATAGAGTCATCAGCCAATATAAGTTTAATACATAAGCCTGTAAAAAAACTTACAAATAAATTCACTGTTGCTAACACTTATGTCAAAAGAATTTACGCAGCCGCTCCAAATAGTAAAAATACTATTCAAGACAACTATTATGGAGAAAGATATACATTTCTTTATCAAGGGAATTATAATTTTAACTTAGATAACAGTATTATTTTTGGAGTCGAAAGAGAAGATGACTCCATCGGATATAATAAAGACTTGACAGGAACAAAATATAGAGATGCATATGTCACATCTAAATATTTTGATTATCAAAAAAGAATAACAAATAATTTGTATGGAACATTTGGATCAAGATTTGATGATCATTCATTAGCTGGTAATGAGGACTCTCATAGAGCTACACTGGCTTATGTATTTGATGACAAATCTACTAAGCTTAAAGGATCTTATGGTACAGGATTTAGATATCCTTCTTTGTATGAGTTTTATTTTTATACTTCATCAGGTTATGATGGAAACGAGTCTGCAGAAAATAGTAAAAGTTTTGATGTAGGTCTTGAAAAATCTTTTAGAAATATTGGTTTAGATATAGATATTTCATATTTTAATATAAAATATCACGATGTTCTTGAAGGTTGGCAAGCATCAGGCTGGGATGCAGGAAATCATCCAGGAACAGTAAAAACACAAGGTCTTGAATTAATTTCTTACTGGAAATTTAACGATCTTTTAAATTTTGATCTAAATTATACTTACACTTCCACTTATGATGGTGCCGAACAAGATGATCCAAATCAAAATGGTTACCCAAATGCGCAATTAGTAAGAGTTCCGAGGAATATTATAAATTTATCCTCAAATTTTAAAATTCCTAATTATAAAAATTTTGATTTTACAATCCAAACAAAATGGTCAGATATGGCCAGAGATTACGGTAATGGTAATCGGACTTTTGACGATGAAAGATTGGATGATTATCTTATTAATGATCTTATAGTTAAATATAATTTATGGAATAAATACGATATAAATTTAAGCGTGATTAACATTCTTGATGAAAAGTATGAAACAGCAAGGGATTATTCTCAGATGGGTAGATCTTTTGATATAGGTTTGAAAAGATCTTTTTAACTTTATTCATGTATTTCTAAGAATAATTTTAAATTAATAATATTAAATATAAATTTTTGATTATTAACAAAATTTCTACTCATGATTAAGTTTTTAAATTTTTTCATATTAATTAAATCATCTAATGGAGATTTTTTGTCTAAAAATTTATTAATATTTTGTATTTTTTCATTTTTTATAAAAAAATCTAAAGAAGCATTAAAGCCAACTTTATTTCTGTTTAATGATACTTTTCTATCTAAAACATTTTCAAAACTTTTTCTCAATATATATTTTTGATATCCATTTTTAATTAAGTATTTTGTTGGTATTGTATTTGCAAATTCATAGATTTTTGAGTCTAAAAAAGGACTTCTATTTTCAATTGAATATTGCATGCTATTCAGATCTTCATGCCGTAATGTGATGGGTGTAGTCTCATAAAAAAGCTCATTGTACATTCTATTTCTCAGAAGATTTTTTGTGAACTTTTTTTCTTTAAATTTTGATTTTAAATTATATTTCAGAATATTTTTCATATTACTATGATTGTCATAAATATTGTCTCTATCTTTTGGGTTTTTTATAAATCTCAATGGATCCTTCAAACTTTTGTTTCTTATAATTGGAAGGACAGATTTTTTCCAATCATCAATATTTTTTTTTAAGGTGTCAGTATTTTTGATTGTTGAGAAGAATTGTAAAAAATGATTATAATAACCAGTAAATATTTCATCTGCTCCTGTACCAGACAAAATTACTTTATAGTTGGCATTTTTAACTTTTTGCATTAAAAAATTTTGAGCAAAATAGTTAATTGTTTGTATTGGTTCATTTTGATACTTTATGACCTCTCTTAAATTAAAGAGAAAATTTTTATAATCAATATTTACCATATCGGTTCTTAAATTTAAAAATTTTGAAGTGCGTAAAATATTTTTTTTCTCATTATATTTACCTTTATCAATTAAAGAAAAACATTTAATATTTTTATTTAAATTGCTTCTTGTTACTCCTGCAATAATTGACGAGTCTATTCCACCACTCAAACTTAAAGCCACAGGTACGTCTGATTGTAGTTTTTCTTTGATACTTTTATTTATAAGGAATTTAGTATTTTCACAAACATCTTCAAACGATAAACTATTGTCCTCTTTTAATTCTACATTCCAATATCTTTTAGTTTTAAGTGTAAAATCATTATTAAGATAAGCATAGGATGAATTTGCAAAACTAAAAATTTTCTTAAAATAAGTTTCGTTTGTTTTAAATATAGATCTATAACCCAAAGAGATATGTTTTTTTATAATGTTAGGGTTAGGTTCAAATTTTAAACCTGAAAGTGATTGAATATATTTAGTTTCAGATCCAAAATATAATCCATTTGAATTTCTATAATAAAACAATGGCTTTTCACCAAATCTATCACGTGAAAAAAATAGTTTTTTTCTTTTGTGATCCCAGATTACTAGCGCCCACATTCCTTCAAAGTATTTTACACAGTTTTCTCCATAATGCATATAAGCAACTAAAACTACCTCGGTATCTGAATTGGTTTTAAATTTATAACCTAAATTCAAAAGTTTTTTTTTTATTTCTATATAGTTATAAATTTCTCCATTAAATATTAAAATATTATCCTTTAAAACAAATGGCTGATTGGATCTGTTGCTTAAGTCAATAATTTTTAATCTTGTATGTAATAAATAAATTGAATTTTTTTTGTAATAAAATTGTGATACCCCCTTGCTATTCGGTCCCCTATTTTTCATTATTTCTAAAGTTTTAGTGATGTCTCTATCTTTAATTTTAATATTTCCAATAAATCCAGCTATCCCACACATTTTATTATAAATAGATTTTTTTATTATTGTTAATTTTAATATTGATTTGCATTATTTTTTTTTATAGTCAATTATAAACCTAATATATATAAAAAAATTTAATATCATCCTTGAAAATGATCTATTGTAAAAAATGCATATTACCTAATACCAGGCCAATGATGATAATTGGTGATGATAAAATTTGTTTAACTTGTAAAACACATCAGGTAAATAAAAAAATTAATTGGATAAAAAAAGAAAAATTATTCAGTAATATATTTAATAAAGTTAAAAAAAAATCAAAGTATTTTGATGTATTAATACCAGTAAGTGGTGGCAAAGATAGTACCTGGCAAGTACTCAAATGTTTGGAGCATAATTTAAAACCCCTCACCTATACCTATAGACCAATAGAAAGAACTAAAATTGGTCAAATAAATATTGATAACTTAAAAGGATTAGGAGTAGATCATATTGAGTACTCTGTAAATCCTAAGATTGAAAAAGAATTAATTAAAAGATCTTTTTTGAAATTTGGTTCAATGGCGATTTCAATGCACCTTATGATTTGGAATGGGGCAATGAATTTAGCAAACTTCTATAAAATTCCTTATATTATTTGGGGTGAAAATTCAGCTGTTCAGTACAGTGGTATTACTGACAAATATAAAACTCTAAATAAAAAGTGGATAAAAAAATATGGAAATACATTTGGTAAATCTTCTTATTTTTGGGTAAAAAATAATTTTTCTCAAAAAGATTTATCTTTATATCATTTAGTCAAAACAAAGTTCAAACCTAAATCGATTTTTTTGTCTGATTATTTTAGATGGGATCCAAAAAAAACTTTTGCTATTTCAAAGAAATACGGATTTAAGAATTTAAATAAACCTTTAACAGGTATTTATAATTTTTCAGATATAGATGATAGTATCCTTAGCATTCATCACTATCTTAAATATTATAAATTTGGAATTACAAGAGTGTTTGATAATTTAAGTTTAGAGATAAGAAATGCAAGGATTAGCAGGGATGAAGCAGTAAAAATTGCAAATAAAAGTATGAAAATAGTTCCGCATGATCATATAAAAAGGTTTTGTAATTTTATTAACATAAGTGAAAAGAAATTTTTTCAAGTATGTGAAAAATTTAGAAATAAAAAAATTTGGAAGAAGAAGAAGAAAAAATGGGTACTAGAGAATCCTCTTTCATGAAGATAAAATTAAAAAAAAAACCAAGACAATTTTTAGTTGGTAAAAATAAAGATATAAAAATATTAGATATTGGCTTTTTAAATTTAAATGATAATGAACAAATCACTTTAAAAAATAAAAAATTTGTAAACGAAGTAACAAAAAAAGATTGGGGTTACTATTTAACAAACTCAATCAATGGAAGACTGATCAATAATGGGTTTAAATCTTTTCTTGTTTCAAATAAAAAAAAAAAAATCTTCTTTTTAGTTGTGCAAAAAAATAAAGAAAAAGAATTTATGAAGTATCTTAAAAAAGAGAATTTAAAAATACTTATAGATTTCAAAAGAAAAATTCTTACTATGAAATGTTTAAATTTTAAATACAAATGAGATATTTTGGTTTTAATAAAATAATTATCTTTTTAAAAATTACTAAATCTATTATAAGTTAAAAATGAAGAATTTAAAAATCTTGGTATGTATTCTAATAATTTTGTTTACAAGTCGATTAATTCCTCATCCCCCAAATTTCACAATTTTAATAGCGCTAAGTTTTTATGTGCCAATTTTATTTGGAAGAAATCATATATTGTCAGTAGTTTTAAGTTTTGCGATTACAGATATATATTTTGGATTACATACAATATCACTTTTTACATGGTTTAGCGTATTTTTAATTGGATTTCTCTCAAAATTTATTAAAAAAAATATATTAAGTCGAATTTTGGGTGCTTCCTCTGGCGCTTTAATATTTTTTGGAATAACTAATTTTGCTGTGTGGTTTATAAATGGTTATGATCATAACGGACTAGATTCTTTAATTGAAACATATATTTTAGGAATTCCATTTTTATTTTATAGTATTTTATCAACAGTAATATTTTCTGTTATTTTTGAGATAATTTACTGGATATTTCAATCCTATAAAAAAAATAAAATTGTAAAATTTGATTAAATATACAAAAAAATGAAAAAGAAAAAATTAGTCTATATTGGTTTAACTGCTGATACGATACACCACGGCCACATTAATTTGATAGAAAGTGCTAGAGAATATGGCAATATAATTGTTGGTTTATTAACAGATAAAGCAGTTAAAGACTACAAAAGAATGCCGCTTCTAACATTTGACCAGAGAAAAAAAATTTTGATAAACATTAAAGGAGTTTCAAAAGTTGTTAAACAAAATGATTGGGACTATGCAATAAATATTAGAAAATATAAGCCAGATTATATGGTCCATGGAAGTGATTGGATATCAGGCCCTCAATTAAAATTAAGACAAAATGCAATACGTGAATTAAAAAAATATAAAGGAAAGTTGATTGAAATACCTTATACAAAAGGTGTTTCATCTTCGGCTTTATCAATGGAGCAAAATAAAAAATTTACAACACCCGAAACTCGTTTAAAAAGTTTAATAAGATTAATTGAGGCAAAAAATTTTATTAGAATTATAGAAGCTCATAATCCAATTTCTGCATTAATTGCTGAAAATACTAATTTAAAAGTAAAAAATAAATTTAAAGAATTTGACGGTTTTTGGTCAAGTTCTTTAACAGATTCAACAAGTATGGGAAAACCAGATATTGAAGCTTTAGATATTTCTGAAAGATTAAGTAATATTAATAATATCTTTGATGTTACATCAAAACCTCTTGTGATGGATATTGATACTGGTGGTAAAACAGAACATTTAAAACTGAACATAAGATCGATGGAAAGACTTGGTATTTCTGCAGTTGTAATGGAAGATAAAACAGGACTAAAAAAAAATTCACTCAACGAAATTACATCAAATCAAAAACAGGAGGGTTTAAAACAATTTTGCGATAAAATAGATCAGATAAATAAAGTAAAGATGAACGACGAATTTATGACTATCGCTCGAATTGAAAGCCTTATTCTTGGAAAAGGTATGAATGACGCAATTAATAGAGCCAATAATTATGTAGAAGCTGGAGCGAATGGTATAATGATACACAGCAAATCAAAGAAACCAAATGAAATCTTTCAATTTTCTGACATTTTTAGAAAGAAATATCCTGATACTCCGCTTGTTTGTGTCCCATCAACATATAATAGCGTTAAAGAGAGCACATTAATAAATAAGAAATTTAATGTGGTAATTTATGCAAATCATTTATTTAGGGCGTCATATCCTGCTATGCAAAAAACTGCTAAATCAATTCTAAAGTTTGGAAGAAGCAAAGAGCTTGATAGTAAGCTCATTAGTATCAAAGAAATATTGAAACTAATTCCAGGAACAAACTAATGATTAACCCGGATTTTTTTGCAAAAAATTTAAAAAAAAATGGTTATTCTTTTGCAGTAGGTGTTCCGGACTCTCTTCTAAAGGAATTATCAAATAACTTTATTAAAACTTTTAATAATAATCATATAATTTCAACAAATGAGGGTTCAGCTATTGGTCTAGCTATAGGATACTATTTAGGTAAAAGGAAACCTGCTATAATATATTTACAGAACTCTGGTTTAGGAAATTTAATTAATCCACTAAATTCCTTAGCAAATCCAAAGGTATATGGAATTCCTATGTTGCTTATAATCGGTTGGAGAGGAGAAATTAAAAAAAACAAACAGATATCTGACGAACCTCAACATAAGTTTCAAGGACTAATTACATTAAAACAACTCAACATTTTAAACGTCCCATACAAAATTATTCACTCCAAAACAAAAAATATTAAAAAAATTATAAAAGACCTAAGAAGCAAATCTATAAAATTTCAATCTCCAGTAGCCTTGGTTGTCAGAAAAAATACATTTTCAAAATCTATTTATAAATCAAAATCTAAATTAAGATATGGTTTTAAAAGGGAAGATGTTATTAAAAAAATTGTTTTAACAACACAAAAAACTAAAAATATAATAGTAGCTACAACTGGAATGGCATCAAGAGAACTTTATGAAACAAGAGTTAAAAATAAAGATAACAACAAAAAAGATTTTTTAACTGTTGGGGGCATGGGTCATGCAAGTCAAATAGCTTCCGGTATTGGTCTTACAACCAAAAAAAAAATAATTTGTATTGACGGCGACGGATCTTTTTTAATGCATTCTGGTGCATTGGGTATTAGCGCAGCGGTCAAAAATTTAGTTCACATAGTTATAAATAACATGGCTCATGACTCTGTGGGTGGTCAACCAACTTTAGGTAATAAATTAAATTTTAAAAATATTGCAAAAGAATTTGGATACAACAAAAGCTACTCAACAAATAATTTGAATAATTTTACAAAAATACTAAAAAATTGTTTAAAATATAAAAATTCATCAATAATAATTGTAAATTGTGATAAGGGATACAGAAAAAATCTAGGGAGACCTGAAAGAAATATGCTTGAAAGAAAGGAAAAATTTTTGAAATTACTGCATGAAAAATCAAATTAAAAAAAAAATAGCAATCGCAAATAAAAACAAAATTATTTTCACCGCAGGACCTGCTAGTCTTGCGGCAGAAAATTTAAATTCTTTAAAGCCATGCTTTGGAAGGGGTGATAGAGAATATACATCTGTTGAAAATTTTGTTTTATCAAAAATTTTAAAAATGAGCGGTCAAAAGAAAATTGCACGTCTTCAGGGTTCAGGTAGTTTAGCAATTGAAATTATGTGTCTTAACCTTCTTAATGGAAAAATCTTAATAATAGATACTGGGTACTACTCAGATCGAATTAAAACTATAACTAAACAATCAAAAAAAATAAATAAAGAAATAAAGGTTGTTAAAAGTATAGATTGGAAAGATATGGATAAGTTGAATGAAAAGTTCGACTGGATATTTGCTTGCCCAACCGAAACTAGCTGTGGATTAAAAATACCAATTAAAGATTTATATAATTTAAAAAAAAGATTGAAAGCAAAATTAATTTTAGATGCGACTGGATCGTTTGGTTTGGAAGAAAATCATAAACTTGCTGATGCGTTATCCTTTAGTTCATGTAAAGGTCTTTTTGGACTGACTGGGGCATGTTTTATTTGTTTTAGTACTAATATTGTAAATGAAATTAAATCATTTTATTTAAATTTAAATAATCATTTAGATAAGAAAATGACAGGACCCTATCACACAATATATTCTTTATTTGAAATTTTAAAAGACTATGAAAGTTTTAAATATTCTGTAAAACAAAACAAAAAAATTTTTCTCAAAAAAATGAAAAATTATTTAACTCTTCCAAATAAAAACCAGCCCTTGCTTTGTACTCATATAAATAAAATTGTTTACTCTAACAAAAAAAATGTAATTTTATATCAGCCTAGAAATAATCTTTATGGAAGCATAGTCTGTCATTTGGGTGAAGTACATTTAAAAAGATTTTCTAAGGGTGAAATTTTGGACAATCTATTAGTTAAATAATGAAGAAAAAAAAAATTCTACTAGATATGTCTGCAACAATTTTACATCATGGACATATAAGATTAATCAAAAAGGCATCTAAATATGGAAAGGTAGTAATTGGCCTAACTAAAGATGCCCAAATCAAGAAATTTAAAGGATATACTCCGGAAATCAGTTTTAAACATAGAAAAGAAATATTAGAAAATATTAGAGGAGTTTATAAGGTTATTCCATCTAATTTTTATATAAATAATAAATTTCTATCAAAAAATAAAATTGATTTACTTTGCCATGGTGATGATAATTTGAATGATATTGACAAAGAAAAGATTATAATATTTAAGAGAACAAATAACATAAGTTCTTCTTTAATAAGGATGAAAGCCGCAAGAAACTTAAAAAAATAATTAAATTTTAAAATTGAAAAAGATTGATAGAAAATTTGGAATAGTGATGTGGATCGAAGGATTTTCTGGTTCAGGAAAATCTAGTATAGCAAATAAAATTAAAAATAAGTTTGAGAATAAATTTGGAAAAACTATAGTCTTAAGTGGTGATAACTTAAGGGAAATATTTAATTTATATGGTTATAAAAAAAAAGATAGAATTTTAAATTCTTATAAATTTAGTAACTTTATATATTTTTTAATAAAAAATAAAATTAACGTGATTTATACAGTTGTCGGATTAAATAATAAAGCTAGGAAAATATACAGATCTAAATTGAAAAATTTCTATGTGACTTTGATAGATTCTAATGTAAAGAAAATAATAAAACTGGGTCGAAAAAAAACATACCTTAAAAAGAAAAATATTTTAGGAATTGATATAGAGCCAGAATATCCAAAAAAACCTGATTTTGTTATAAAGAATGATATGAAACAAAAACTTAACAAATTAGCGACAAATTATATTAATGAAATAATTGATAAATTGTATAAATAAATCAAATGAATAAAAAAGCTAAAATTCTGTTAATCACCCCAAACTTAAAAGGAATTGCTGATGGTGTGAATAGAATTCAACCATCTTTAGGATTAATGTTGATAGCTCCAATATTGGAGCAAAATGGTCATACTGTTAAAATTTATGATTCAGCGTTAGATGGATGGGATAATAGAGAAATGATTGACGAAAAAAATAAAATTGTGATGATTGGACAAAAAGATGAAAACATCGCTAAAGTTGTATCTGATTTTTCTCCAGACATTGCTGCAATATCAGTTTTATTCTCAAATTTATTAGAATCCGCTCACAATATTGCTAAAATAATTAAAAAGGTTAAAAAAAATACTACAGTTGTTCTAGGTGGTAATCATATTTCAAGTGCTGTTACAGATTATAAAATTTCTCAAATGGATAAAAATTCTGGATTACCAAACTATATTAAAGACCTTGAAAATGATTATTTTGACCTTGCTATGACAGGTGAGGGTGAATTCTCTTTTTTAGATTTAGTTAATAAGTTGAGTAATAATTTAGATATTTCTAATGTTCCTGGACTTGTTAAAAAAATTGCTCCAAAAAAATATCTAATAAATCAACCAACTAGAGTTCATAATTTAGATATATTGCCAAGACCTGCAAGACATCTTGTTGATATGGAAGCTTATTTTAAAATTGGTGCTTTTCATTCCGCAAAATCAAGATCTAAAAGAGTATTAAGTGTAATGTGTTCTAGAGGTTGCCCAGAAAAATGTACTTTTTGTTCAACTCCGCAAATGTGGGGTCAGAATACAAGATGGAGGTCAACTAAACATATTATGGATGAAATTGAAAACGATGTAAGAGATTTTAGAATTGGAGAAATTCAATTTGATGATGATACCATTACTGTAAATAAAAAAAATCTTTACTCTTTATGCGATGAATTAGAGAGGATTGGATTACCCTGGTGCACCCCAAATGGAACTAAAGTGAATTATCATTTTAAAAAGCAAGAAGAAATGTATAAAGTTATGCATAATTCAGGGTGCTATCAAATAACCTTAGCTTGCGAAAGTGGTGTGCAAAGAGTTTTGGATGAAATAATTAATAAAAGATTACCTCTTGAAACAATTTATCCATCTATAGAAAATGCAAAAAAAGCAGGAATGTTAGTTCATACTTTTTGGATAGTTGGATACCCAGGAGAAACATATGAAGAAATTCAGAAGACGATTGACTTTGCAATGAATAGTGGTGCGGACAGTTTTTCATTTGCAATTTTAAGTCCATTGCCGGGTACACCAATTTATAGAAAGGTGCTTAAAGACAACTTGTGGTGGCCAGGAAGAAATTTGGACGATATGTTGTTTAGATCCTCGCTTGTAAAGGTTGATGGGTTTAATGGACCAGACGAATTTGAAAATTATGTAAATGAAGCAAATAAAAAGGCAAATTTAATATTAAAACAAAAAGATCCTGAAAGATTTGAGTATAAATATGGAAAAAATTCTGATGACAGCGCATTGGTGAAGCAAACATAAGAAAAATGATAAATTATAAATTTAATGAGAAACACATAAATAAATTTAATTCAGATGGTTATTTATATTGCAAAAAATTTTTTGATACAGAAAATTTTTATAAAATTAAAAAATATATTAAGGAAATAGAGAATTTTAAAAATGTAAAAAAAAAATGGATGAAATATTATGATCCATCCTTAAAAAACAAAAATAAAATAGTTTTAACAAGAATTGAGAATTTTTACGATTATCATAAAAAATTAAAAAAAATACTTTCGAATAAGGTTTTTAAAAATCAAATTAAAAAATTAGTAGGGAATGATGTGGTTTTATTTAAAGATAAAATAAATTTTAAATATCCAGGTTCAAAAGGTTTTAAACCTCACCAAGATGCAACAATATGGAAAGATATGTATGGTATAAAATCATTCATAACTTTAGCAATATCAATTGACGAATCTACAATCGAAAATGGATGTCTAAGATTTGCCAGGATTAAAAATAAAAAATTAATATCTAAATATTGGAATGAAATACCAAAAAAAATAGAAAAAAAAATGAAATGGAAAATTATTACACAAAAACCTGGTGATGTAGTTTTTTTCAATGATTATTCACCACATAAATCATCAGATAATTTTTCAAATAAAAAAAGGCGAATGGTTTTTTTGACCTACAATGAAAAAAAATTTGGAGATTTTAGAAAAAAACACTTCCGAGATAAAAGAAGAAATTTTCCACCTAATATTGAAAGAAAAAAAGGTGAGAAATATGTTTTTCATGTTTAATAATGGATCTTAAAATTTTGGGAATATTAAAATCATTTTCTACCTTAATAATAAATTTTTTTTTTTACATTTTTACAAATAAAAAAATAATTTTTTTTTATTTCCCAAGAAAAGACTTAACACTAAAAGACTTAAAATATATTAAAGAGCTATTTTCAAATTTAAAAAGCAATTTTAGAATTGTTATAGGTCATAATGTAATAGATTTGAATGGAGATAGTTTATATTATATTAATCAAAAAATAATTCCGTTTTTAAAATGTGATTTATTTATAAGTAATTATCTTTGTTACAAGTTTCCAAAAAAAATTAAAAAGATTTACTTACATCATTGCATATATGATACACCATTGACAGGAAAAAAAAATGAGAGTTCAACAATTAAACTGTTATTAAATTATGATTATATTTTTTTATCATCGAAACATACGATAGTAAGTTTTAAAAATTTGCTTGAAAAGTACTCAAATTTCAAAATTAAGCTTCTTTCGTCTGGCTATCCTCGTTTAGACTATTTGCAAAAAAATTTAAAAAAGAAATCTAAAGAGTTTTGTATAGTTATAGCATTAGCAAATTATAAAGCATATCCTGATTATACTATCGTGAAAAGCTTACCGGGTATTGTAGAATTAATTTTAAAAAAATTTAATTACCATATTTCTTTAAGGCCCCATCCTGCAAATAGAGAACATTTTAAAAAAGATCGATTTAAGAAAATATTTGATATAATTGATAATAATAAAAGGGTAAAATTAGATTTATCTGATAATTATATAGAAACATATAGTAAGTCTGTTTTAATGATAACTGACATATCAGGTACAGCTTACACTTATAGCTTTCTAATGAACAAACCAGTAATATTTTTTTCTAATAATGAAAAATTAATTTCAAAAAGTCATAAAAATTTAAATCATTTTAGGGATAGGAAGCAGATTGGAAAAATTTCAAATAAAATATCTAATTTAAATTCTGATATTAAATATATTTTACGTAATTCTAAAAGTATTAAACTAAAAATAAAGAAATTGAGAAGTCAGAGATTAGACTACCATGGTAAAACAAAAAAAAGATTTGCATCTCTAATTAATCAAGTAATCAATTTAGATTAATTTTATTAACAATATAATTTGAGATAAAATCATAGCCTTCTTTATTATAATGACCATATTCGTTAAATGGAAAATATTTTTTTGGATTTTTTTCTTTTAAAAATAAATTATGTATATCTAAAAATTCAATTTTTTTTGTTGATAAAATTTCTTTAATCATTTCTTTTTCAAACTCAACATCTTTGAGGTTTGTATCAATATTATTGAAACTTGGAAGATAAACAAAATATAATTTTCCAGAATTTAAGGCTACTATTTCATTTAAATTTTCGATTATTTTTTTTAAGTAGATTATCTGATCAAGTTTTTTTTTGCTTAACTCTTTTTTTTCTTTTTTACTTTGAAGTATTATTCTATTTATAAATTTATCTCTTAATTTAATTAATTTTAAATTTTGGGAAAAATTATATTTAACTGATTTATCATATTTTTTTTCAATAAATTCTTTTAGTTTAATGTCTATTTTTTCTTTAGTAGAAAAATTATTTAGGTTTTGTGAAAAATCCTTAGAAAGATAATTTTTTAGTACAGAAGAATTTAATTCATACTCTAAGTCTTGAAGATCATTTCCAGAATAATAGAAGTAAATTACTTTGTTTAAATTTTTATTTTCTAGATATTCTTTGCTTGTAGCGTAAGACATCAATGGTCCGTTTCCAGAATATCCTAAATTTAGCGCCTTCTCGTTGGTATAATATTCTATTCTGGATGCAAAATTTTCATCTTTACTGACACAAGCACCATGTGCAAATGAGTCACCGATTATAACCCAATCAATTTTTTCTAATCCCCATATTTTATTATCATTATTAAAACCATGCTTATCACTTTTATATTTTGAATATTTCCCAGATTCATTACAATATACAGTTTCAATATTGCCTATACCGCTTAGTGGGAAATATCTTTGGTCATTTATTACTATTCCATCAGTCTCTATAAAGTTTGATCCAGAGATTGTTAAAGTAAAATTTTTATTTTCTAACTTTAAATCTTTATAAATTTGCACTCTGTCTCTAAAATCGTAATCAACATTATTCTTAATTGAACTAATTAAAATTTTAATGTCCTTGGAGGAGCTAATATTGAATTTAATAATAAAAATTTCTGCAAGAAATAAAGAAAAATAAGACGTTATTAAAATTATTAAACTATATTCTGTGAGCTTTTTGTTCTTGGCCAAAAAAACAATAATCCAATAAACTAAGTTTAAAGTAGTGATAAGATAGAAAAATCTGTAGTAGTTCTCACGATCATTTTCATTAATTAAAGAAAATTCAGATCTAATAAATGTAAAGAATATTAAAAAAACTGAAATTAATATAATTAAAATATTAAAAACTTTATGTAATTCTAAATTAAAAAATTTCACTAATTAAATTCCTCTATATCTAGAGCTAGTTTCATTTTTAAAATACTTGGATTTAGAATTTTATTAAATTTCTCCATTATTTCATTATATTTATCATATTTACTTATTTGCTTATTTTTAATCATTTTAGATTTTAATATATTTAAGTAAAAATTTTTTTCAAAATACCCACTATTAAAGTATAGTTTATTACAAACATTTAATGTGTCATTTTTATTAGAAAATCTTAAGTCTTTCCAATCTTTATGAAGTAAAATTTCATATTCATTTTTGTTATTCCATTTATTAGATATTTTGTACTTTTCGCTAAAGAAACTTTTTTTTGAACTTATTATTTTAAAATTATAAAAACTCATTTCGATTTCAACTGTTCCGTAACGTGTAATTATAACTGCATCTTTTCTAACAAATTTTTTAATGTCTGAATTTTTTATTGGTATTTGGACAAACAAAAAATTCTTATTGAATGAGTATTTATCAATTATTTTTTTATAAATTTTTCTGTCCCATTCAAATATTGGATGACTTTTTAAATAAAAATTTGGATGACTTTTGATTAGAACTTTTTTGTTTGTTTTATTAAGCTCTTTTAAAGTAAAATCTAACCAATCATAAGAATTTGAAAAACCATCATAGCCATAAATTAATTGAGCATCTGTAAATGAATGTGGATAAATTATGTAGTCAAATTTTTTTATATTATTAAAAAAATTTTTATTTGCTCTGAGATATTTAGTTTCATCCATATAAGGATTGTGTTTTGTAAAATTATTAAAAATTTTATTCACGTTTTTTATTGTATTAGAACTATTAAGTAATTTTTTATTAAAATAAGGAATTTTAAGATACTCTGAATAATTTTTATATTTTGTTTTTGGCTTAATTAGAAAGATATTATGTGGGTAATGATTTGAATATATTCTTATCTTTCTTTTATAAAAATAATCATAGATTATACCATTAAGATAATAACAATGTTCAAGATAAAAACTACGGATTTGAAAATTTTTTGAATAAAATTTTATACTATAGAATATTTTTGAGCTTCTATAGACATTTTTTAAAAGTTCGTAATAAAAATAAAATATCGAGCTATAAGATTTTGAACTTCTGTAAGTTGACGAAATTAAATATCTACCAATATGAATATTATTATATTCTATTTTAGATATTTTATCTTTAAAAAAAAAAGTACCAAATAAGAATAGTTTAAAAATATAAAAAATAAACCTAATATCAATTTTATCAAGTATTTCAAATTCTTTCAAATTTATATTTTTGAAATATTTCTTTTTTTCATAATTAAAACAAAAATTATTTATAAACCTATAAGTATTATTATTATTTCTACTAGTAAGAAAATAATTATCAAATAATTTTTTCTTAAAATTTTTCATGAGTTAAAAATGATAGATATTTGATTTTTTTATATCTTTAAATATTCCTCTAGTATCAATAATTACTTTTGATGATTTTAAAATCATATTGTAATTAAATATTGAATGATCTACTGTAAGTATAATTTTATCATATGATTTTAAAATTTTATAATTCAATTTTTTTAAAGATGGAATTATCTCTTTATTTAAGTTGATACGACTTACAAGTGGATCATAATAATCTACGTTATTTTTAAGTATAATTTTAAATTCTTTAAAAATCTTTAATGCAGCCGACTCTCTTATATCATCAACATCTTTTTTGTAAGATATTCCAAGAAAAAGTATTTTGTCTTTTTTATTAATATTTTTTTTTATTTTTTTTATTGTCCAATCTACAACTTGTTGATTAACAACATATGCAGATTTAATTAGTTTATCATTAAAGTTTAATTGATTGGCTTTCCAAGATAAAAACATTGGATCGATTGGAATGCAATGCCCGCCAATACCTGGGCTTGGTGAAAATGGAATAAAACCATATGGTTTAGTTCTTGCACCATCAATTATTTTAAAAATTTTTAAATTGAGTTTGTCTGATAGCATTTTTAAACTATTTACTAGTGAAATATTGACCAATCTAAATGTATTTTCATATAATTTTATAAATTCTGCCTCTTCCAATGATGAAGATTTATAAATATTGCTAAAAATTTTTGAATAAAGCTTATAAGCTCGATCTAAACAATTATTACTATATCCAGATAAAATTTTAGGTACATTTGTAAATTTAATCGAATATGTTTTTCCTGGACTGACTCTTTCGGGTGAAAAGCTTATATAAAAATTTTTTCCAATAGAAAATTTTTTTCTTAATTTTTTTACAAAAATTTCTCTTGTTGCACCAGGGTAAACAGTGCTTTCATTAATTAATAATTGATTTTTTTTTAAGTATTTAAACATAGAGGAAAAACTTTTTTCTAAAAAGGTCATATCTGGTTTATTATTTTTCATAAGTGGCGTTGGAAGACAAAATATGATTACATCACATTTTCCAATGTTGTGAATTTGGTTTGTGTGGAATATATTAGCTCTATCTAAAATTCCTATATCTTTATTTGTGAAAATATTTAAAGGTGACTTTCCTTTTTTTAAATCATTTATTTTATTGAGATCTTTATCAAATAAATATACATCGAATTTTTTTTTCTTTATATTTATAGCTAATTCAATTCCTACATAACCAAGACCAATTATACCTATCTTTGATTTCATTAATTTGTTTTAATTAAACTTCCTTTGGCTATATTTTTTTTACTTCTTAAACCAATTAATTTTTTTGAGTTAAGATTGCTTGCATTTTTTCTTGGTCTTAAAAAAGATACATTTTTTTCATTAAAATAATCACCTTTATTAATTTTTGAGCCTGCATAAACGGACCTTCTTATTAAGTTATTATTTTTTCTTTCAATATTATTGATTTCTTTATTATTTTGACCTAGCATATTCTCTAATCTTCTTATACTTTCAACCAAAGATTTCATTTCTTTGTAATCAGAAGATAGTTGATGATCTCTAAAAGAAGAATATTTTTTATTAATAGTAAAATGTTTTTCAATAATTTTAGCGCCTAATGCTACTGCCCCCAAGCAAGCCTCAACTCCTATAGTGTGGTCTGAATAACCTATATTTATATTAGAATTTTCTTTCAAAAATTTAATTGATTTGAGATTGGCAAATTTATCCTCGACAGGATATAAGGACACACAATGAAGTAAGCTTGATCTTTTATTGGCTTTATATTTTTTGAGCACATCTAGAATTTTAACTATTTGTTTAAAATTTGAAGAGCCTGTTGAAATAATAATTTTTTTTTTTGAAATTAATATCTTTTTAATCATATAAAAAAAATCGTTATCCCCAGATGCAATTTTAATAATATCAGCATGCTTTAATGCAAACTTCATACTTTGCAGATCAAGTGGGGTAACAATAAATTTTAATCCATATTTATGAGCTAATCTTTTTAATTTAGCAAATTGATTAAAAGATAATTCAAATTTTTTTAGCTTATTAAATTTTTTTTTTATTTTATCAATAATAAATTTTTCAGTTTTAAAAACTTGAAATTTTACTGCGTCTACTTTTGCTTTAGCGGCAAGAGTTACCAGTTTCTTTGCTAAAACAAAATTACCTTCATGATTATTGCCAATTTCTGCGATTATAAATGTTGGCTTTTTCATTTCATATTATTCTTATAAAAGTTTTTGTACCACTTGATATATTTTAAGTAACCAATTTCTAAAGGAAAATTCGATTTAAATCCTAAAATTTTTTTGGCTTTTTTTATACTAAGAGTGCCTCTAATTGGCATAAATTTGTCTCTAGTTTTATAATGTATTTTTAATTTTGGAAATTGAGTACTTAAGATTTGAATAAGTTTTGAAATTGGCCTTCCTCTTCCGAAAGTTAAATTGAATGTTTGATTAATTGCACTTTTTTTTCTACAGCACAACTCAATACCTTTTATGAGGTCCTCAATATATGTAAAATCTAACTTCTCATTTTTTGATCCTTGTAAAGTAATGGGTTTATTTTGAATTGCATTTTCAATAAATATCTGGCCTACTCTTCTGCTCACACATCTCTCACCATAAAGTGCCGAAGGTCTTATAATTGTATATGGAAAGCGAAAAATATTACTATAAGATTTTACCATCATTTCACCTGCTAATTTTAAGTTTCCATAAATGCCTATTGGATTGCATTGATCATTTTCTTTAATAGTTTTTTTATTAAAATTTCCATAAACCATACTAGAGGATAAATAAATGATTTTACACTTAGCGTCTTTTGCAAAGTTTAAAGTATTTTCCAGAGTAACTAAACTATTATCAAAAGTTGTATGAGGATCTTTATTCGATTTATTTGCATGAGAAACTGCTGCTAGGTGTATTATTATATTTGGATTTATCTTCTTGAATAGTTTCATTGATCTTTTGCTGTCTCTTGCATCACCCTCAATGAATTTGATTTTATTATTTTTAATAATTTTGAGCCTATTATTTAATATAGAATTATATAATTTTTTATTATAAATATTTTTTTTATCTTTCGATTTAATGTTATTAATCTTAAGGCTATCTAAAAGAGTAACTTGATTATTTTTTTTTTTTAATAATAGTGCTAGGTTGTGACCTATAAAACCAGCACCTCCGACTAGTAAAATTTTTTTCATTTCTATATTTTTGAGTTATTTATTATATTTTTTTTTTATTTTAAACTTAAAAAAGCAAATAATGTATATTTCCCTGAAGGTTCTTTTATTTGTTTCATTAGGTTTATTCTTAAGTTCGTTTTCGATATCATCGATTTAAGTGATTTAGTAGTAAAAAGATGATGATGCTCGATTCCAAGCTCTCCTCTATATTTCCCATATTTAGATGCTTTAGCATCCGGCACTTCAATGTATAATATCGTATTTTTACTCATAAATTTATATACATTTGTTAAGAGATTAATTGGATTTTCTACATGTTCTAAAACTTTATTAATTGTGATTAAGTCAAATTTTTTACTACTGTTTTGTTTAAAATATTGTTTTTTAGAAATTACTTTTAAATTTAAATATTTGCTTAAATATTTAGAGCAATGAGAGCTGTCCTCAAAACAAATGGATGTTTTAATGAACTTTTTAATAAGATATGGAAAAATACCTGTTCCTGAGCCTATATCTAATAATTCAATTCTTTTTAAAATTAAATTTTTTTCTTTAACAAAATTTTTTATTCTTTTAATTCTATAAGAATTATCAGATTTTTTAGGATCTAATTTTCTGATTTTTTGAAATGTTTCATATAACTTAGACATATCACCATAGTGTTTTTTTAAATATGTATTATTTTTATAAAAATTATTTAAGTTAATTTTATGTACTGAATATAAGTGATTACAACTCTTACATTCAATTATTCTCCGTGTAAAATTTTTACTTCTAAAATATTTTTTTTCTGCTTCGGTAAAACCTTTGTATGTAAATTTAGTTCTAAAATTTCTATTCCCACAAAAACAAACTTTAATCTGATTCATAATTATATTTAAATGAGTTTTTTTATTGATTCACATATGTAATCAACTTCACTAATTTTTAATTTTGGATAAACTGGAAGTGATAAATTCATATTTCCATAAGCGCTTGAGTTTTTTAGATGTTTGTTTTTAGATTTATTTTTTTTCTTATAGTATCCCATTTTATGGAGTGGCATCATATAGTGAACACTAACTCCAATTTTTTTTTTTACTAATTTTTTTAGAATTAAATTTCTATTTTTAACAAAAATTTGGAAAACAAAATATGAGCAATTTTTATCATAATTTGGAAAAATTATTTTTTTGTTATTTTCAAAATTTTTAATATATCTTTTTGCGATTTTATGTCTTTTTTTTAAGTTGTTGGTGTAATCCTCTAGCTGTCTTAAGCCCATGTAAGCCTGGAAATCTGTCATCCTATAATTGTATCCAAGCGTTTTTACATTATATTTTCCTGGTAACTTTCTATCATTAATATCTTTATCGATACCAAAAGCTTTGAGTTTTAAAATTTTTTTGTAGAAAGTTTTGTTATTTGTAATGACCATTCCACCTTCCCCAGTTGTAATTTGTTTAGTTGGATAAAATGAAAAACTTCCTGACAAACCATAATTGCCAACATGCTTATTATTATATCTTGATCCAAGGGAGTGAGCGCAATCTTCAATTAAAACTAGTTTATTCTTTTCACAAATTTTTTTAATTTTTGCTATCTCTACGGGCTTTCCAG